>ERZ827181.2083-NODE-2083-length-18634-cov-3.861618_pt1 | contig 18634 bp, 10 predicted proteins | sample MGYA00519778_ERZ827181 | MGnify/ENA primary metagenome ERZ827181 (study PRJEB31778, sample SAMEA3449273) | human gut metagenome | biome: human gut; feature: human-associated habitat; material: faeces | place: United Kingdom | collected 2010/2012 ...
CGTCACAGACCGCATCGACTTCCACTTCTTTTCCCATCAGGTATTTGTCTACAAGGATCGGATGCTCCTGTACGTGACGGTTAATAATCGTCATAAATTCGCGGATATCATCGTCATTGATGGCAATCTGCATGCCCTGTCCGCCGAGAACGTAGGATGGACGTACAAGAACCGGATAGCCAAGTTCATTGGCTGCCTTCAATGCTTCCTCTACCGTAAATACCGTATGTCCCTTTGGTCTTGGGATTCCGCACTGCTCCAGAATCTCATCGAACAATTCACGGTCTTCTGCTGCATCGACATTTTCGGCGCTTGTTCCCAAGATTGGTACACCCATCTTCATCAGGGATTCCGTCAATTTGATCGCCGTCTGACCACCAAACTGTACCACAGCACCATCCGGTTTTTCAAGATCTACGATATTTTGTACATCTTCCGGTGTCAACGGTTCGAAATACAATTTATTTGCCACGTCAAAGTCCGTACTTACGGTCTCTGGATTGTTATTTACAATAATTGTCTCATAGCCGCTCTTTTCAAGAGACCATGCACTGTGAACCGAACAGAAGTCGAATTCGATACCCTGTCCGATACGGATTGGGCCGGAACCAAGTACCAGCACTTTTTTCTTCGTACGCGTCGCATCTACTTCACATTCGCTTCCGAAACAGCTGTAATAATATGGTGTCGCTGCCGCAAACTCTGCCGCACACGTATCTACCATCTTAAACGAAGCCGTGATGCCATTTTCAAGACGCATTGCACGTACTTCTTCTTCGGTCATACCGGTATATCTTGCGATCACATTGTCCGGGAACTCAATTCTCTTTGCTTCCGCCAAAAGTTCCGGTGTGAGTTTTTCATTTTTCAGACGCTGTTCCATCTCAACCAAAATGGCAATCTTATCGATAAACCATTTGTCAATTTTTGTAATATCATGAATTTCATCATACGATGCCCCTTTGCGGATCAGCTCTGCAATAACATAAATTCGGCGGTCATCGACGATACGTACGCGCTCCAGCAGTTCTTCTTTGGAACGGTCGGTATATCTTCCGGTGTCAAGGCTGTCCAAATGCTGCTCCAGAGAACGGATCGCTTTCATCAAAGCACCCTCAAAGTTCGTACAGATACTCATAACCTCTCCGGTCGCTTTCATCTGGGTTGTCAATGTACGTTTCGCCTTAATAAATTTATCAAATGGCAGACGCGGGATCTTGACTACACAATAATCCAGTGCCGGCTCAAAACTTGCATAGGTCTTTCCGGTGATCGCATTTGGAATTTCATCCAATGTATAGCCGAGTGCAATCTTTGCTGCCACCTTGGCGATCGGATATCCTGTCGCTTTCGATGCCAGTGCGGAAGAACGGCTGACACGAGGGTTTACCTCGATAACACAGTATTCAAATGATTCCGGATGCAGGGCAAATTGCACGTTACATCCACCGGTAATGTTCAATTCTGTAATAATGTTCAGCGCAGAAGAACGGAGCATCTGATACTCTTTATCTGCCAATGTCTGAGACGGTGCTACGACGATACTGTCTCCGGTATGTACACCAACCGGATCCAGGTTTTCCATATTACATACCGTAATACAGTTTCCGTTGCTGTCTCGCATCACTTCGTACTCGATTTCTTTCCAGCCGGCGATACAGCGCTCGACCAGACACTGTCCCACACGGGAAAGACGAAGTCCGTTTGAACAGATGTCGCGCAGTTCCTGCTCGTCGTGTGCGATTCCACCGCCGCTTCCTCCTAACGTATACGCAGGACGGATAACGACCGGATACCCGATCGTATTCGTAAAGGCAACCGCATCTTCTACATTTTCAACGACTTCGCTGGCCGCGATCGGTTCTCCAATTTTTTCCATTGTCTTCTTGAATTCAAGACGGTCTTCGGCTTTTTTGATTGTCAGAGAAGTGGTACCGATCAGACGGACATTCTGCTCTTTCAAAAATCCACATTCTTCCAGTTCCATCGCAATATTCAATGCAGCCTGTCCTCCCAAAGTAGGAAGTACACTGTCCGGTTTCTCTTTTTTGATCAGGTTTTCCACCACTTCTACCGTAAGCGGCTCGATGTAAACCTTATCTGCGATATCTTTATCTGTCATGATGGTAGCCGGATTGGAGTTGATCAATACTACTTCCATTCCTTCTTCTTTCAGCGAACGACAGGCCTGTGTTCCCGCATAGTCAAATTCTGCCGCCTGTCCGATTACGATCGGACCGGATCCGATCACAAGTACTTTTTTAATTCCATCTATTTTTGGCATAGTTCAAATCCTCCTCTACTGTTCCATCATCTGCATAAATCGGTCAAATAATACTTCCGAATCTTTCGGGCCGGCACAAGCTTCCGGATGGAACTGCACCGTAAAGATCTTTTTATTTTTATACCGCAGACCTTCCACTGTGCCATCGTTGACATTGACGAAAGCAACTTCTGCCACATCCGCAGGGATCGTATCTTCTTTTACAACATATCCATGGTTCTGGGAGGAAATGTAAACTCTTCCTGTCTCCAGATCCTTAACCGGATGATTGGCACCGCGGTGTCCGTATTTCATTTTCTCTGTGTCCGCTCCATTGGCAAGTGCCATGAGCTGATGTCCAAGGCAAATGGCAAAAATCGGAATATCCGAAGCATACAGTGTTTTGAGGTTCTCGATAACCTCTGTACACTCTTTCGGATCCCCCGGACCATTTGTCAGCATAATGCCATCCGGATTTTCTTTTAAGATCAGTTCCGGATTGGTTCTTGCCGGATAAATCGTCACCTCGCAGCCGTGTTTCAAAAGACAGCGGGCGATGTTAAATTTTGTTCCAACGTCAAGAATAGCAACCTTCTTTGTTACCGGAATGTTGCTATCTGTATCTAAATCTCCCGGCTTATAAGAAACAACTTCTCTTGTCGTCACTTTATCAACGACACCGGAAACACTATATTCTTTACATTTTTTCTTTACTTCTTCGAGATCATAATCGGCATTGGTTGTAATCATGCCATTCATGGTACCTTTTTCACGAAGAATTTTCGTGAGGGCACGTGTATCGATACCTTGGATACCAGGGATGTTTTGCTCTACGAGAAAATCCTGAATGCTCTGCTCATTACGGAAATTGCTGCTCAGACGAGATAACTCACGTACGATAAATCCATCTACATTGGACAACTTGGATTCCATATCCTTGCGGCAGATTCCATAATTACCAATAAGAGGATAGGTCATAACGACTGCCTGTCCTGCATAACTTGGATCCGTCAGTACTTCCAGATATCCTGTCATTGACGTATTAAATACAATTTCGCTGATAACTTCTCTTGTGCTTCCGATGCTTTCCCCGGTAAACACGGTTCCGTCTTCCAGAATTAAATAAGCTTTCATAATTACCTCCATGTTCTTTTATTCAAAAGTCAAAATCATCTCGGCAGTTTCCACTAAGTTGTTTCCACTGTCCATACTGAGTTTTTGAATGTATTTGTGTGCATCATTTTCTGTCATCTGATTTCGCTCCATCAAAAGAGCCTTTGCTTTATTGATGATCTTTTCTTCCTCGGCAGTACGGCGCTTGGGTTGTGTTTTCTTTCTTCGTTTCAGTTCCCGTGCGATGTCCATCGTCATCATCTGCACCGTGCTTACAAATTCACGGCTGTGGATGGGCATGGACAAACAAACAATATCTGAGCTGATACAATCTTCCAGTCTCGAAGGACTGGCGACAAGCAGCATCGAAAATTCTCTCGGAAGATAACCATACAATTCGCTGTAATGCATATCCGGCAGTTTGTAGCCGCATACAACCACGCCGCCGTCGGAATCATTGGCTGCTCCGATCGTCTGCGCCGCATTATTATATGCCATTGTATCATCAAATCCGTTTCGAATCAAAACATTTCTCAGATTTTTTGCATCTTCTAATTTGGGAAATGCTACAATAATCCGCATTGGTTTTTTGCCTCCTTATCGAATGTTAGGTCTTTACAACGAACATTTTTTAACGAAGCAATTTCTCAGACACGATCAAGGTATTTTTCCACTTCCCAGGCAGTTACCTGTCGTGAAAATTCTTCCCATTCATCTGTTTTTTCGTTGATAATGATCTGGGAAAGTGTCTTCCCGATCACCTGCTGCAAAAATTCATCTTCTTCAAAAGCGCGTATTGCCTCTCTCAGATTTCGCGGCAAAATGTCAAATTTTACCTTAGCTTCTTCGGATACATCATCCATACATACCGGCGGCTCGAGTTCCTTTCGGATTCCCTCCAATCCCGCCGCGAGACATCCTGCCAGCACCAGATACGGATTGCTTGCTCCGTCCGGGCTTCGTAAGATGACACGGGATCCGATCGTTCCGACATTGGTCAGACGAATGAGCGGTGTACGGTTTGTCCGCGACCACGTAATATCCACCGGTGCATTGTAACCGGGAACCAGTCTCTTGTAGGAATTGATGATCGGATTATTGATCAATGTCAATCCTTTGATGTGCTGAATGATTCCTGCCATAAAATGGTAAGCCTCTTTACTCAGTCCATCTTCTGCCGAAGTATCGGTAAATATATTTTTTCCATCTTTACATAAAAACATATTCAAACTCATCGCCGATCCCTTTAAGCCGTATTTTGGTTTCGGCATAAAGGTCGCATGCAGTCCATGGCGTTTTGCCACTGTGCGGACCGTAAGTTTAAATGTCATAATGTTATCTGCCGTACGAAGTCCCTCATCAAACATAAAATCGATATGATGCTGTGCCACTTCATTGGAGTGGTAGGAACTTTCCATGACAAATCCCATTTCCTCTAAAGAAAGGACCATGTCACGTCTTGCATTTTCCCCGGAATCCAGCGGCCCAATGTCAAAAAATCCACCTTTTTCATTGGAATTTGTCGTCGGCTGCCCATCTTCATCCGTATCAAATAAAAAGAATTCGTTTTCCGGTCCTACATTAAAAGTATATCCCTCTTTTTCTGCTTGTTCAAGTACATTTTTTAAAATCCGTCTCGGATCTGCCTCATATGGCGTTCCATCCGGGTTCAGCACGTCACAGATAAATCGTGCCACACGGCCTCTTTGCGGACGCCACGGGAAAATGGTAAATGTGTCAAGATCCGGTGCCAGGATAAACTCTGACAAATCTTTAGTATCATATCCCTGAATGGCAGCTCCATCAAATACGACGCGGTTTTCCAAGATCCGATCCAGATGATTCGCCGTCATCGCGATATTTTTCAATGCTCCAAAACTGTCTACAAACTGAAGTCTGATAAATTCTACATCTTCCTCTTCTACTAAACGGTAGATATCCTGCTTTGTATAATTTGCCATAGTAATCCTCATTTCTGCATATTATTTTGCGCTTTTTTCGCACGATAGGGACTGACATCTCTTGTACTCGGTGCCAGCCCCTAATTTCCTATTTGTCTTCTCTATTATCCGAGGTTTGAATACCCCATCAAATCCTGATCCACTGCTTTGGCAACTTCGCGTCCTTCGCGGATTGCCCATACGACAAGAGACTGTCCACGGTGCATATCTCCTGCTACAAACACACGGTCAGCGCTTGTTTTATACTGTCCCGGCTTCGTCGCTACATTGGTACGCTCCGTCAGTTTCAGTTCAAAATCTTTGGCGATATAATCCTGTGTTCCAAGGAACCCTGCTGCGATAAATACCAGATCCACATCCAGTACATATTCGCTTCCGGCAATCTCACTCATCTTCATGCGGCCTGTCTTCTCGTCCTTTTCCCAGGCAAGTTTTACACATTTTACCTGTTTGAGAAGACCCTTGTCATCTTTGATAAACTCTTTGACCGTCGTCTCATAGATTCGAGGATCTTTTCCAAACACAGCGATTGCTTCCTGCTGACCGTAATCGGTCTTTAAGACTTTCGGCCACTCCGGCCACGGATTGCTCTCCGTACGTTCTTTCGGCGGCTGTGGCATCATCTCTAACTGGACAACACTCTTTGCGCCCTGACGGATGGAAGATCCGACACAATCGTTTCCGGTATCTCCTCCACCGATAACCAGAACATTTTTCCCTTTGGCATCTACAAAATCCGTAAATTCCGGATTTAATACGTGTTTGGTAACACGAGTAAGATAATCTACTGCAAAATAAATTCCTTTGGCTTCTCTTCCGGGTGCTTTGATATCACGAGGATTGGATGCACCACATGTCAAGATCACGCGGTCAAATTCCTCCAACAGCTGTTTGGCTTTGACATCCACACCGACATTCACACCGGTCTTAAATACGACGCCTTCTTCGGTCAGCACGTTTACTTTTCTTTCAATGACAGTTTTTTCCAATTTCATATTTGGGATACCATACATCAAAAGTCCGCCCGGACGGTCGGAACGCTCAAACACAGTAACACTGTGTCCACGTTTGTTGAGCTGGTCAGCCGCTGCCAGTCCCGAAGGACCGGAGCCAATGATCGCTACTTTTTTACCCGTCCGTACTTTCGGAGGTTTTGCCTCCATCAAGCCGTTGGCATAGCCGTATTCAATGATCGCATTTTCATTTTCCTTAATTGTGACCGGACTGTCATTCAAGCCACAGGTACATGCAGCTTCACAAGGTGCCGGGCACACGCGGGAAGTAAATTCAGGAAAATTGTTTGTTTTCAGAAGTCTTCCCAATGCTTCTTCGTAATTATCCAGATACAAAAGATCATTCCATTCCGGACACATATTGTTCAATGGACATCCCGAAGCCATTCCTCCGATCATCATGCCGGATTGACAAAACGGAACACCACAATCCATACATCTGGCTGCCTGTTCCTTTCTCTCCTCGTGGGACATCGGAACGTGAAATTCATTGAAGTTCTTTATTCTCTCAAGTGGTGTGATCTCTTTGTTTCCTTTACGTTCATATTCTAAAAATCCGGTTGGTTTACCCATTTCATCTCAACCCTTTCTATTATAAATTATTTGAAGTGATATTGCAACTATTTTTACGCATTTTGCTTCTGCGTCGCATAAAACGCTTCGATCAATGCCTGCTCATTGCTGAGACCTTTTTCTTCCATGATCGCGATCTGCTGCATCATGTTTTTGTAATCATGTGGAATGATCTTTTTGAACTTCGGAAGGTAATCTTTGAAGTTCTCCAAAATCTCTTTTCCTTTTTCTGAGCCGGTTGCTTTCACATGGGCTTCGATCATATCTTTCAGCTGCATAACGTCATATTTGTTGGAAACGGCTTCGGAAGAAACCAGTGTCTTGTTCAGTTTCAGATACAGATCACTGTTTTCGTCCAAAACATAAGCGATTCCACCACTCATACCAGCGGCAAAGTTTTTACCGGTCGGTCCGAGGATAACCACGCATCCACCTGTCATATATTCACATCCGTGGTCACCCACTCCTTCGACAACAGCGTGTACACCGGAGTTTCTTACACAGAAACGCTCGCCTGCCACACCGTTGATATAAGCGGTACCACTTGTCGCACCATACAATGCCACGTTTCCGATGACAATGTTGTCTTCCGCTTTATACTGGACATGAGAAGGTGGGAATACGATCAATTTACCACCGGACAAGCCTTTTCCGAAATAATCGTTGCTGTCTCCTTCGAGCTGCAATGTCAGCCCTTTTGGAATAAATGCTCCAAAGCTCTGTCCACCGCTTCCCTGACACTCGATCACAAACGTATCTTCTTCGACATTGTCACCAAGCTGCTTTGTGATCTCGGATCCAAGGATCGTTCCCAGCGAACGGTCGGTATTGGTTACTTTTGCCTGAATGGTCTTTGGTTCGCCACTCTTTAAGTTCTCTGCAAATTTCTTTAAGAAAACTTTTTCATCAATCGTTTTATTTAATTTAAAATCATAAATGTCTTTGCGGTTAAATTTGTTTTTCTTTTCTTTTATAAATGGGTTGTTGATGATCGCCGACAGATCCAATTTGCCGGCACGTTCCATATCAAGGTCATCTCTTACCTTCAAAAGATCGGTACGTCCTACCAGTTCATCCAGTGTCTGTACTCCAAATTTTGCCATCAACTCACGAACTTCTTCTGCGATAAACTTCATGAAGTTCTCTACGTATTCCGGTTTTCCTCTGAAACGCTTCCGAAGTTCCGGATTCTGTGTTGCCACACCAACCGGACAGGTATCGAGGTTGCATACACGCATCATAACGCATCCCATTGTAACAAGCGGTGCTGTCGCAAAGCCAAATTCTTCGGCACCAAGAAGGGCTGCTACCATGACATCGCGGCCGGTCATCAATTTACCGTCTGTCTCAATTACTACTTTCGAACGAAGTCCGTTCATCAAAAGAGTCTGATGTGTCTCTGCCAGACCAAGTTCCCAAGGAAGTCCGGCATTGTGGATGGAACTTCCCGGAGCAGCTCCGGTACCACCATCGTATCCGGAAATCAGTACAACTTCGGCTCCCGCTTTTGCTACACCGGCAGCGACGGTACCTACGCCTGCTTCCGATACCAATTTCACGGAAATTCTTGCATCCTGGTTTGAATTCTTCAAGTCATAGATCAACTGTGCCAAATCCTCGATGGAATAAATATCATGATGAGGTGGCGGCGAGATCAGGGACACACCCGGTGTCGAATGTCTCGTCTTCGCGATCCATGGATATACTTTTTTGCCCGGAAGATGTCCACCTTCGCCCGGTTTTGCTCCCTGCGCCATCTTGATCTGAATCTCTTTGGCACTTACGAGATATCTGGAAGTTACACCAAAACGTCCGGAAGCCACCTGCTTGATCGCGGAGCAGCGGTTTACGCCGTCTTTACCGATAGTAAGTCGTTCCAAACTCTCTCCACCTTCACCACTATTGGATTTTCCATGGAGATGGTTCATTGCGATCGCCAGTGTCTCGTGGGCTTCCTGTGAAATGGAACCATAAGACATCGCACCCGTTTTAAATCGTTTGACGATCTCATCTACACTTTCTACTTTGGAAAGCGGAATTCCCTTTTTCGGGAAGTTAAAGGTGAGAAGGCTTCGAAGGTTCATATACAGATCCTCTCTGTCAATCTCATCGGAATACTCTTTAAACATCTGATAGTTACCGGTTCTCGTTGCTTCCTGTAACAAATGAATGGTTTTCGGATTATACAGATGTTCTTCTTTTCCACTGCGGCTCTTGTGGTTTCCAATACTATCAAGTGTGATATCCGTACCGAGTTCCAATGGATCAAATGCTTTATCATGAAGCATCTCTACCTGGTTCTGAATATCTTCGATACCGAGTCCACCGATTCTGGAAACCGTTCCGGTAAAATATTTATCAATAAAATCTTTTGACAATCCGATGGCTTCGAAGATTTTTGCTCCCTGATACGACTGGATCGTGGAAATACCCATCTTGGAAGCAATCTTTACGATACCATGCAGGATTGCTGAGTTGTAATCGTCTACGGCTGCATAATAATCTTTGTCAAGCATGCCATTGTCGATGAGCGTTTTGATCGTATCCAGTGCGAGATATGGGTTGACGGCTGTCGCACCAAATCCGAGGAGGGTTGCAAAATGATGAACTTCTCTTGGTTCTGCACTCTCTAAGATCATGGAAAGGGAAGTTCTCTTTTTCGTAGTGACAAGGTGCTGCTGCATTGCAGATACCGCAAGCAGTGCCGGGATCGCGACATGGTTTTCATCCACACCGCGGTCGGACAGGATCAGCACATTGGCTCCCTCTTTGTAAGCACGATCGGCTTCCAGATACAAGTGGTCGATGGCTTTTTTCAAAGACGTGTTTTTATAATAGGTGATTGGAATGACAGCGACTTTGAAGCCCTCCACTTTCATGGATTTGATCTTCAAAAGGTCGGTATTTGTCAAAATCGGATTCTCAATCTTTAACGCGTGGCAGTTTTCTGCTTTTTCTTCCAGCAGGTTGCCGGCATCTCCGATATATACAGTCGTCGAAGTAACGACTTCCTCGCGGATCGCATCGATCGGTGGGTTGGTTACCTGTGCAAACAACTGTTTAAAATAGTTGTACAACGGCTGTGGCTGCTTGCTGAGTGCGGCAAGCGGTGTGTCATGTCCCATCGCGGAGATCGGTTCCGTTCCATTTTTTGCCATTGGAAGGATTTCATTTTTTACTTCCTCATACGTATAACCAAATGCCTTGCGCAGGCGAAGACTTTCTTCATGGTTATAAGAATCTACTCGTTTATTTGGAATCGTAAGATCTTTCAAGCGAACCAGATTCGTGTCTAACCACTCTCCATATGGCTGGCTGGATGCATATTTTTCTTTTAATTCGTCATCATCGATCAGTTTTCCTTTGACCGTATCGACAAGAAGCATTTTTCCCGGACGAAGACGGTCTTTTTTAACAACGTGTTCTTCGCTGATCGGCATTACTCCAACCTCGGAAGAAAGAATCAACTGATCGTCATCTGTAATATAGTATCTGGATGGTCGAAGACCATTTCTGTCAAGCACGGCACCCATAATGTCTCCGTCGGAGAAAAGAATCGAAGCCGGTCCGTCCCATGGCTCCATCATGGTTGCATAATATTGGTAAAAGTCTTTTTTCTTTTCACTGATATAACGGTTATTTGCCCATGGTTCCGGAATGGTTATCATGACCGCAAGCGGAAGTTCCATGCCACTCATCACCAAAAATTCCAGCGTATTGTCTAACATTGCGGAGTCCGATCCCTCAGTATTTACAACCGGAAGGACTTTGTGAAGTTCTCCTCTCAGATGATCGGATTCCATCGTCTCTTCACGGGCAAGCATCTTATCGGCATTACCGCGGATCGTATTGATTTCTCCGTTGTGTACGATAAAGCGGTTTGGATGGGCACGCTGCCAGCTTGGCTGTGTGTTTGTACTAAATCTGGAATGTACCATAGCAATCGCCGATTCATAATCCACATCCTGCAGATCATCAAAGAACAATCGCAGCTGGGATACCAGAAACATTCCTTTGTATACGATCGTGCGGCTCGAAAGGGATACTACATACGTATTTTCATTGGACTGTTCAAATACTCTTCGTGCAATATATAATTTGCGGTCAAATTCCAGTCCTTTTTCTACCTGCTCCGGTTTCTTAATGAAACACTGCATGATGTAAGGCATACATTCTACCGCTGTTTTTCCTAAAATCGAAGGAGCGATCGGTACTTTTCTCCATCCTAAAAATTCAAGACCTTCTTTATCTACAATTGTCTCAAACATTTTCTTTGCCTGATTTCTGCGAAGCTCATCCTGTGGGAAGAAGAACATTCCTACCGCATACTCTCTTTCTTCGCCAATCTCTATTCCCATCTGGGTGGCAATCTTTTTGAAGAATTTATGTGAGATCTGAAGCATGATTCCTACTCCGTCTCCTGTCTTTCCTTCGCCATCTTTTCCTGCTCGATGCTCAAGATGTGCTACGATTTCCAATGCATTCTTAACGGTATCGTGTGTTTTCTTTCCCTTTATATTTACAATCGCTCCGATACCGCAATTGTCATGTTCAAATCTCGGGTGATACATACCGAGCGCTTTTCGTTTTGACTCTTCTACATATTGACCACTCATAGTAATCCTCCATTCTTGACATTAGTTTGCCGCTCTAAAGCGACTTGTTTGTAAAAAAAGAAGACGTCAAAGAAAATGTGCAATTTAGGGCACATCTCCCTTTGACGTCTTTGTCTAAAGACATTATATAATATTTATTCTCAATAATCAAGTACTTTTTTGTTTTTTTAATAAAAAAGTTTAAAAACTTAAAAAAACAAAGTTTAATCACTCGAATTCTTTCAAAACTTCCGTCAAGATCTCTGCCATCTGATCCACATGTTCCTCTTTGATAACCAATGGCGGTACAAAACGGATGACATTGGTTCCGGCAGTTAAGAGAAGAAGTCCTTTGTCCAATGCTTTCGCACAGATCTCGCCGACCGGCGCGTCGCATTCCAGTCCTCTCATCAGTCCCATTCCGCGGGCTTCTTTTGCCACTTTGCTTCCGGCTGCGATCTCATCCAGTTTTTTCCCAAGATACTCGCCGACACGATTGACATTTTCAAGAATATTCTTTTCTTTAAAAATGTGGTTTACTGCTACAACTGCCGCACTTGCCAGAGGATTTCCTCCAAAGGTCGTACCGTGGTCACCCGGTACAAGGGCTTTTGCCACGTCTGTCTTTGCCGCAAAAGCGCCGACAACGATTCCATTTCCAATTCCTTTCGCCATCGTTACGATGTCCGGCCGGATGCCATACTGCTGGTAAGCAAACATTTTTCCGGTTCTTCCCATACCACACTGTACTTCATCGCAGATCATCATGATATCATGCTCGGTACAGAGGTCACGGATTCCCTGCAAAAATTCTTTGTCTGCCGGATAAATGCCACCTTCGCCCTGAACCGCCTCTACGATAATGGCATACGTTTTGTCGTTAATGTAGTTCTTTACACTATCCAAATCGTTGTAATCGGCAAAATGAACGCCGGAAATAAGAGGAGCAAACGGCGCACGGTATTTTTCTGTTCCTGTTACGGACAACGCCCCCATACTTCTTCCATGAAATGCTTTATTCATAGAAATGACTTCGTGCCGTTCTTCATGTCCCTGCATGATCGCATATTTTCTTGCCAGCTTCAAAGCACCTTCATTGGCCTCTGTACCGCTGTTTGCCATAAACACTTTGTCCATTCCGGTCGCCTCTGCCAGACATTTTGCTGCCTGCATCAATGGCTCCGAGTAGAAATAATTGGAAAAATGTGTCGCCTTATCAATCTGGGCTTTCAATGCATTTTTGAATTCCTCATCGCTGTAGCCAAGCGCACATACGGCGATTCCTGCGCCAAAATCAAGATATTTTTTTCCTTCGGTATCTACCAGATACACGTCTTCGCCATGATCCATTGCTACCGGATACCGATTGTAGGAATGAATCAGATATTTTTCAGATTCTTCAATTAATGTATTCATACGTCTGCTCCTTTACTCTGTCTCATGATGGTACAAATTTGTCTCATTTCCAATAATTGCCGTTCCGATACCTTTCTTCGTATAGAACTCAAGCAGGAGACAATGTTCTCTTCTTCCGTCCAAAATATGTACACGGTTTACGCCCTGTTCTACGGCTTCAATACAGTTACGTATTTTCGGAAGCATTCCGCCGCCGATAAAACCGTCCTCGATCATTTTATGCGCTTCATCCAGTGTCAGCACGGAAACCAGTGTCGATGGATCGTCCGCATCTTTGCAAACACCTTCGATGTCAGTCATAAATACCAATTTCTCCGCTTTCATGGATTTTGCAATTGCGCAAGCAGCATCGTCCGCATTGATATTGTACGCCTTATAATCATCTCCAAGTCCGATTGGTGCAATGATCGGCACGAAATCATTTTCCAAAAGAGTGTCGATCAATTCAGAATTGACTTCTTTCACATCTCCGACGTAACCGATATCTTTGCCGTTTGCTGTCTTTTTGTCACAGCGAAGGGTTCCACCGTCTTTCCCACTGATGCCGGCTGCTCTCACACCAAGTTTTTCCATCATCTGTACCAGATGCTTATTTACCTTATTTAAAACCATCTCTGCCACTTCCATCGTGTCATCGTCTGTCACGCGGAGTCCTTCGACAAATTCCGGTTCTTTTCCCATCAGGCGCACCCATTTGCTGATTTCTTTTCCACCGCCATGTACAATGATCGGCTTCATTCCCACCAGTTTCAAAAGTGCCACGTCTTTGATCACACTCTGCTGCAGTTTTTCATCCAGCATCGCGCTTCCGCCGTATTTTACAACGACTTTTTTATTGTTGAAATCGCGGATATAAGGCAGTGCCTCGATCAATGTCTCCGCTTTTATCAATACATCATTTAATTTATCGTCCATTTTCTCTTGCCTTTCTTCCATATTTTAACAGTGTTACGAACGGTAGTCCGCATTGATCTTAATATAATCATACGTAAGATCACAGCCCCAAGCTGTCGCACTGCATTCGCCCTGCTTCATGTCGCATACTAACGTTACTTTGTCCATTCCCATCATTTCCGTAGCTTTTTCTTCGGAATAGTCGGTAAGGACACCGTCCTTGATCCAAACCATTTCCTCGCCGCCTGCCTGCAATGTCAGGTCTACAACTTCCGGATCAAATTCTACACCGGCATAGCCAAGCGCGCAGAGCACACGGCCACAGTTTGCGTCTTTTCCATAAATCGCCGTCTTTACAAGATTCGAAGAAATCACGGATTTACTCAAGGTAACCGCATCTTGTTTTGTCTTTGTTCCTTTTACAATTACTTCCAAAAGACGGGTGCATCCTTCGCCGTCTCCTGCCATTTTCTTGGCAAGATCGGTTGCTACATACGAAACAGCTTCATAAAGTGCATCGTATTCTTTGGTGTCTTTTTTGATTTCCTCTGCCCCGGCTGCTCCATTTGCCAAAAGCACGCAGGTATCATTGGTGGAAGTGTCTCGGTCTACCGAGATCATATTAAAGGAATCTGCTACGATCTCGCGAAGCATTCCCTGAAGCACCTCATGACTTACTTTTGCATCCGTCGTAATAACGCTGAGCATCGTCGCCATATTCGGATGAATCATACCGGAACCCTTGCTCATTCCACCGACGGTAATCGTCGAGCCATCCTGTTCAAACGTAACGGCACATTCTTTCGGAATCGTATCCGTCGTCATAATGGCTCTGGCTGCATCTTTCGCCCCCTGGCGGTCCGTTGTCAGGGCATCTTTCAAAAGCGGTGCTCCCTTGCGGATCGGTGCCATACGAAGCTGCATCCCGATGACTCCGGTGGATGCCGTCAATACTTCTTCCGGCACGATACCAAGTACCTTTGCGATTTCCGATGCCATCTCATAATTGTACTCTTTTCCTTCTTTTCCGGTCGCCGCATTCGCAATTCCGCTGTTTAAAACGACCGCACGGACATGATGTCCACCCTCAACGATCTCTTTATCCCAAATAACCGGAGCCGCTTTTACTACATTTGTAGTAAAGGTTCCTGCCGCATTTGCCGGTTCGGCAGAAAATACAAGTGCCATATCTTTTCGGTTTTCATATTTGATCCCTGCCTCTATTCCGGACGCCTCATATCCTTTTGGTGCATTTACACCACCATCTATTCTCTGCATACGATTAACCTCATTTCTATATTCTAAATTTTAACGCAACGTGCCAAATAAAATACTTCTTATCATGGGAATACCGGCACAAGACGAAGGCCTTCTGCCTCATCCAGACCAAACAGCAGGTTCATATTCTGAACTGCCTGTCCGGCCGCACCCTTGGTAATGTTATCCATGGCGCCCATCATGATCACACGACCGGTACGCTCGTCCACTTTCGGGCTGACATCAACAAAGTTACTGCCTTCTACCCAGCGTGTTTCCGGACAGACACCATCATTTAATACACGTACAAAATATTCGTCCTTGTAAGCTTCTTCATATGCTTTACGAACCATTTCTTTTGTTACACCCGGATTTAATTTTGCATAAGCCGTAATGAGGATACCACGGTTCATCGGGATCAAATGCGGGGTAAAATTGATCATTACCGGTTTTCCTGCCGCATAGCCAAGCTGTTCCTCAATCTCCGGTGTATGGCGGTGTGTCGCTACCCCGTATGCCTTAATATTTTCATTCACTTCACAATACAAGTTTGGAATCTTTGCTCCACGACCGGCTCCGCTTGTACCGGATTTGGCATCAATGATCAGCGTATCGGTGTCAATATATCCATTTTTTACCATCGGATAAATGGAAAGCGTCGAGCAGGTCGGATAACATCCCGGATTTGCGATCAGGCGTGCACCTTTGATCTTCTCCCGGTTCAACTCACAGAGTCCATATACAGCCTCTCCGATAAACTGTTTGCTCTTATGTTCGATACCATACCATTTTTCATATACATCGACATCTTTAATACGGAAATCCGCACTCAGATCAATCACTTTACAATTTGACAAAATCTCTTCATCGAGAACCGAGGCAAGATATCCCTGCGGCGTCGCCGTAAAGATCACGTCTGCCTGCTTACTTAATTCATGAAGATCATCGCCTTTACATACATTTTCAACAATCTGGAACATGTTTCCAAAAACAGCACTGAATTTTTCATCGACATAGCTTCGTGAACCATACCATACAATCTCTGCCTCTTTGTGCTGCAATAACAATCTTACCAATTCCTGGCCCGCATAACCGGTCGAGCCGATAATACCTACTTTAATCATCATTTAGCCTCTTTTCTATTACTTAATGGTAAATACAACTTTTGACTGATTTCCTGCTTTATCACAGGCAATCACGGTATTTTTACCTTTTTTGCGGATAACAAGTTTTTTTCTGGCTTTTTGTTTTTTGCCATTTACTTTAATATAACGGATTCCATTGGCATCCGACACTTTCACTGTCGCCTTTTTCCGATATACCTTACCATGTCGTACGCCCTTGAAAACGGGTGCTTTGGCATCAATTGTAAATTTCAATACCGACACATTTCCATTGGCATCTACTGCCTTTATTGTATACCGTCCGCTTTTTGCCAATTTGAACTGTGACACATTAAAACGTTTTCCATTAATTGTCACTTCTTTTACACTCACATTATCTGTCACTTTTACCAGCACGGCTTTCTTCGTAAGTGCGTTATTTCTTACACCCTGAATCTTTGGGGCTTCTTTATCGCCGGATATGATCGGCGTATCTCCGCATGTCGCGATCAGTTTGGAATCATCCGGTAAATTATCCAGATTCCACGTTACTTTATTTCCTTCTGCTGCACCATTGGATTCCCTAATAGGCTTTGGCAGAACGATGGAAATATCCATGATGAGTCCCAATGCCTTATAATATTCATTTACGGATTTTCCTTTTAATTGGGAAGACACTTGTGCGACATCAAGCACCCGCGCATTATTTTGTGTTTTTGATGCCTGCGCCTGCTTTGTTGACATCGAAGTATAATTGTTCGTTCCCGCCTCACCAATAAATGTATCTGCCGTCAATGTCACATTTTTAAATGGTGCATGAAAACTATCTGCTGTATATTTATCCGCTGCCTTGGAATCCTGCTTAAACTTTGCAAGATAAACCGCATCATTTGTCAGAAAATTTTTCAATTCCTCTCTGGACGCAAAGGAAAACGTTTTGGAAAATGCCTGATAGGTCTTTCCATTTATCGTTTTTGTGTCCTGCGCAAAATCTCCGCATGTCAGCACACTGTTTTTTGCATCTTCTTTCATTAATTCAAAAGTACTTTGTTCATAATAATATGTAAGGGTATAACCACATGTACCGTCTTCATTTACCGTCATCTCCATATTAAGTCCCAGGCATCCGGTCAACATAACCATCGCTATAAGACACGCTATCACCGCTCTTACTTTCTTCATAAATATGTCCTCCATTTCCTTTTATGCATAATTCAATGAATATTTTGCATAAATATGCATCTTTTATGCAAATGCATATTTATTATACACCTGTGTACTCATTTACGCAAGTACAATTTCACAATTCATCAAAAGAAAATATAAAATCCACATTTCCTCTTGCATAATATTCATTTATGTTGTATATTTATGATAACAGGGTCGAAAAGTCTCAGACCGTCCATGCTTGCATGGGAAGGGTTGCGACCTTGAGACCCGCCGAATATGAGAACGAAGCGCATCGCACGTAGTTCGAATATTCGCAGGATTGCGGCAGTTGCGCCAGCAACGGAGCAAGCCGTTGGTTTCAAAGTTCCCCGACAACGTCCATGCTTGCATGGGAAGGGCTGCGACCTTGAAACCCTTTCTATATCACATTTACGGAGGTTTAATTATGAAGGAAAAAGTTGTTCTTGCTTATTCCGGCGGTCTGGATACGACAGCGATCATTCCATGGCTGAAGGAAAATTATGATTATGAAGTTATCTGCGTCTGCATCGACTGTGGACAGGGAAGCGAACTCGATGGATTGGACGAGCGTGCAAAAGCATGTGGTGCTTCCAAACTCTACATCGAAGATGTTATCGATGAATTCTGTGACGAATACATCGTTCCTTGTGTACAGGGTCATGCAATCTATGAAAATAAATATCTGCTTGGTACTTCCATGGCTCGTCCGGTTATCGCCAAACGTCTTGTGGAAATTGCCCGCAAAGAAGGCGCTGTCGCTATCTGCCACGGTGCAACCGGAAAAGGAAATGACCAGATCCGTTTCGAACTCGGTATTAAAGCCCTCGCTCCAGATATCAAGATCATTGCTCCTTGGAGAAACGACAAATGGAATATGGATTCCCGTGAATCCGAGATTGAATACTGCCGTGCACACGGCATTGACCTTCCTTTTGCTGCAGATTCCAGTTACAGCCGTGACCGTAACTTGTGGCACATCAGCCATGAAGGACTGGAATTGGAAGATCCTGCCAATGAACCAAACTACGAACATCTTCTCGTACTTGGTACCACACCGGAAAAAGCTCCGGATGAAGGCGAATATGTCACAATGACATTTGAAAAAGGTGTTCCAAAATCAGTCAACGGAAAAGCCATGAAAGTTTCTGATATCATCCGCGAATTGAACCGTCTCGGCGGTAAGCACGGCATCGGTATCATTGATATTGTAGAAAACCGTGTTGTAGGCATGAAATCACGTGGTGTTTATGAAACT
>ERZ827181.2094-NODE-2094-length-18562-cov-9.729184_pt1 | contig 18562 bp, 13 predicted proteins | sample MGYA00519778_ERZ827181 | MGnify/ENA primary metagenome ERZ827181 (study PRJEB31778, sample SAMEA3449273) | human gut metagenome | biome: human gut; feature: human-associated habitat; material: faeces | place: United Kingdom | collected 2010/2012 ...
AATCGCAAAAAAACTGTCGTGTCATGAGAGGATAAAAGAGTTGCGGAAATGAGGGGTTTATAGTTTGGGGATAAATATCAAAAGCCCGATTGTTGCCGAAGCCATGGCAAGAATCAATACCGCTCCGGCGGCAAGGTCTTTGGTGCGCTTGATGGCCTCGTCGTATTCCTCCGACACGCGGTCGGCAAGCGCTTCTATCGAAGAATTGACGGCTTCGGCGGCAAATACCATGCCGATGCACACGACGATGGCAATCCATTCCATACGGGATAATCCGGCAAGGAAGCCTGCTGCCAGCACACATGCCGTGATGAAGCAATGTATCCACGCATTGTGTTCGTAGCGGACGAGCAGGTATATCCCGCGGAATGCATAGCGGAAACTCTTCATCCGCTTGCGGAAGGTAAAGCCGTCGTTTTTCATATCCTTATGCACACCTCTACCGGGCAATGGTCGGAACCGAATATTTCGGTATGGATGGCTGCGCTCTCCAGCTTGCCGGCGAGCCGTGCCGAGGCGAGGAAGTAATCGATGCGCCACCCCGCGTTCTTCTCGCGTGCCCGGAAGCGGTACGACCACCACGAGTAAATGCCTTCCTGTTCGGGATAGAAATAGCGGAACGTATCGATGAATCCCGCGTCCAGCAGGGTCTGGAACTTCTCGCGTTCCTGGTCGGTGAAGCCTGCGTTCATGCGGTTGGTCTTCGGATTCTTCAGGTCTATCTCCTTGTGCGCCACGTTCAGGTCGCCGCATACCAGCACGGGCTTCTTTGCGTCAAGTTCCAAGAGGTACCGGCGGAAGGCATCCTCCCACGTCATCCGGTAGTCCAGGCGCTTCAGTCCGTCCTGCGAGTTGGGGGTATAGACCGTTACTAAATAGAAGTTCTCCATTTCCAAGGTGATGACGCGTCCTTCACGGTCGTGCTCGTCGATGCCCAAGCCGTAGCTTACGTTCAGGGGCTGGTGGCGGGTAAAGATGGCGGTGCCCGAATAGCCTTTCTTCTCGGCATAGTTCCAATACGAGGTATAGCCGTCGAAAGCCAGGTCGAGCTGCCCTGCCTGCATTTTGGTCTCCTGCAGGCAGAAGAAATCGGCATTTAACTGAGTGAATGCGTCGCGGAAGCCTTTGTCGCAGCACGCCCGCAGTCCGTTTACGTTCCAAGAGATGAGTTTCATATATTTTTGTTTTTTACTAGTTGACCAGGTATCAGGTACTAGTTGACCAGGTTCTGAATAGTTTTACTAATGGTATCTAAAATCTAGTTACCTAGTACCTAGTCAACTAGCCCCTAATACCTGATTCCCTTATTTCTTTAAGTCAAACAGATAAGTCAGCCGGGCACCGATGTACGAATGTGCCGAGCGCGAAAACGGGTCCTTCTTTGAATTGTTGTAAAAATCCGACAAGCCGAAGTAATAACGGGCTTCCAGCACAAAATGACCGATACCCGTACGTACCTCCATGCCGCCCCCGCCTACAATGCCATAGTCGAACTTCCGGTCTGCCATCTTGCCGTATTGCTCGTTGGGAGTACGTCCCGAAGGGTCCCAAGGGTCGCTCATCGTTTCTTTTTCCCCTATCAGGTATCCCACTTGCGGTCCCAGGTTGAGCACGAAACGCACGCCGTTCCCCTTGTCCTTACCGAAAGCCAGGTGGGCGAGCAGGGGGATTTCGATGTAGCTCATCGAGCGGTGATATGTATCGCCTGTCCCATCTTCTATCACTTCCTTCCATCCGCGTTGCGAGAAATTCACTTCTCCCTGTATACCGCATATCATCTTGAAATATTTTTCGCCGATATAACGCACGGTCAGTCCAAATGCCGGCCCTACCTGTTTGCCTTGCTTGAAACTGGGCGTGATACTGATAGAGCTGAAATTGACGCCGCCGTTTACGCCTATGGAGAGGTTGCTCCGCTGGTCTTGCAGTTGCGCCTGGGCGGGAGATGCCCCCAGCAGGCATAGTCCGGTAATGATAAGTATGTAAAGTCTTTTCATCATAAGTAGATGTTGAGAATTAGTTTATTTTAATATCCGCATTCCACCCAATTGCCCCTACATGGGATGTTTGCGGATATTCAAATAGTTTATATAATGTGTCAGCTCAGAAACGCAAATTAACGCAGATTTTCGCGAATTCTTTTGATTTACTATTTTTCGATTTACGAAGTACGATTTAATGCTCAAATAGTAAATTGTCAAATCGTAAATTAAAGTAATCTGCGTTAATCCGCGAAAATCTGTGTTTCTGATAATATCATTTCATTTTGCATACTTACTTATTCAAAATCAAGTTTGACCAGTTCGTAATTTTGCGAGAAATGTACGAAGAATATCTTGCGGTTGATGAATCCGCCCCAGTTATTGACCCGCTCAAACTTGAATCCGGTCTGTATCGGTACCACCTTCATACGGTCCAGATTGTCTTCCAATTTGTTGCCATACTGCGAAAGCCCTTTCAGGAAATAATAACCGATGTCAAACCCCAGCATGCCGTATTTGGGATAGATATTCGCCATATCCTTGCTATACCAGTGCCGGTAGGCATGTGTGAAGTCCACGGCGGCTGGAAACAGGTTGTTGGTATAAAACGACGAATAAAAATACGTGTCCAGTTCGTAAAAGTTGGCAAGGAAATCCTGCGTGTAGGTCTGCCATTCAGGATAACCGAAGAGGTGCATGTCGAAATGCGGGTGTTCCTTGCGCACCAGCGTAAGATGAGGAACCAGTTTTGTCAACGCTGTACTGCGTGCCGAAAGCGGTACGAAAATGTTCTGTTGCAGCGTGTCCATCGCACTGATAACCCGGGCAGGGTCAATTTCCCCCTCCAGGCGTATCTGGGTAAAACGCACACCGTTATCCTTCAGTTCCGCCTTCATTCCCTTAATGAAATCGGCTTTTTCAGGGTCGGGCGTACCATCATCAAGGAACACCACATTACTCCGCCCGAACTTACGGAGAAAATGTTCGTATACCTCCGAGTACAGATACGATTGTGGCGTATTCACCTGGTAAAGCAAAGGATTGTTGAACACCTGGTCTACCTTAGGAGCAAACGGCACCACCAACCGGATATTGTTCTGCCGGGCAAAATCCGTCAAGGGAGCAATCGAAGCGGCATTTACCGGCCCCACAATCAAATCCATCTCTTTCATCCGGCTGTCTGCCAGAATTTTTTCGGCACCTGCCTTAGTCTCCTTGGTATCGTAGGCATAGATATCCATCGACACTCCCTGACGTTTCAGGCTGTCCGCCGCCATCAGAAAACCTTCGTAAAACTCCACAATACGTGTCTGTGGCCCGCGCTGTGCACCGTTCTCTTTCGAAAAAGGGAGCACCAGTGCCACTTTAATCGTATGAATGGGTTTCTTTTCAGCAGCATTTTGCCTGAACAGTTCCTCGTTGGTAGGCTCGGCAGCAGCCTGTTTTGCCGCCTCTATCACCTCTGCCATAGCCTGGCGTTCCGCCTCTGGATAAGGGATAAAAAGAAAGGTTCCCCGTTTCAGCTTACCTTTCTTCAGCTCAGGGTTCGCCGCCAGCAATTCTTCTTCACTGATGCCATACTGGCGGCAGATACTGAATATGGTTTCACGGCGTTGCACCTTGTGCATTGTCTTCCATTCGTCTTTCGCCTGTTCCGAACCCTGTTTTGCAAGAGTAGAAGAAGGTTGTGCCTCTGTCTTTCCATCAGGAGCCGGAACCACGATAACCTGCCCCACACGGAAATTGCTGGCACTCAGACCAGGATTTGCAGCACAAATGGCTTGCGCAGTCACCCCATATTTCACAGTCAGCTGATACAGGGTTTCCCCCCGCTGAATGGTATGATACTGCGGCCCCTGCTTGGCAGCAGATGCTTGCGGGATTTTCAACGTTTCGCCCGTGCGGATTTTCTGGTCGCTTCCGGGATTCAGACGCACGATATCACTTACCGGCACATTGTACATCCGTGAAATAGAATATAAGCTTTGCCCCTGTGCCACGGTATGCAGGAAAAATCCCGCATCGCCCGCGGTCTGTGCGTTCAGTACGGGATTACCTATCCACAACGCAGCCGCTACGCAAAGAATATGAATGAATTTCATCTTTTTTGTCTCTTGAATTGTTTGAACGGGCAAAAATACGCATTTTTATCGGTAGGCTAATGGATATTCCCAAGAATTTGCTCTCCGTGTAAGATTTTTTGGGAAATAAAAAGTTCACCACAGGATACAGGGTACCACACAGGAAAATATAATTGAATATCCGTATTTTCCCAACAAGGAGTTAAAAGGATTTATTTCAGGGAGTTAAAAGGAGTTAGAAGCCAATACATTAGTTCATGGAAGCCATAGCAAGACTATTGGCTTTTAACTCCTGCCGAAGGTATAACTTCTTTTAACTTCCTCTTATACTATGGGCATTTTGCGGAATTCATAAAAATTTAAAAGGCTCTGTGTCCTCTGTGGTGAAAAATGATAAACTTATTTCACTAATTCGTATTCCAGACAAGCCATGATGAAAGGGCCGATGGCTTTGCCTTCATTGTTTACGATGGTTACGTCTTTACCGCACAGGTAATAGTCGGGTGTACCGTCGCGCGAGGGATCTTTTGCCGGACCCAATCCTGCCGAACGGCAACTTTGGTTCAGGTTGATGGTGCCGTCTTCGTTGGTGGTGACAAAGGTTTTCAGCAATCCTTGGTATGCCTTTTCGGCTACGTCCTTATAGCTTTCGGGCAGGATGCCGAGGCGGATGCCTTTCAGATAAGCGTAGGTAAACATGCTCGATGCCGAGGACTCCAGGTAATTGGCGATACCGCATCGGCTTACGAACGAGTCGTCGTATTGCAGCAATTGGTACCATACGCCGCTCTCCCGGTCTTGCCAGCGTGCCAGCCCCTTGGCTACGGTATTTACGATGGTCTTCAGCTCATTGTAGTCGGGGTGCGACTGGGGCATCACTTCCAGTACGTCGACCAGTGCGGCGAAATACCAGCCCATGCCCCGTCCCCAAAACTCTTTTGAACATCCTTTATGCGGTTCAGTCTTGTTTGCCCAGAACGAGTTGACATCCTCGGGATTGGCAGACCATGCGTGATAATACAATTGCTTGCCGGCATCGTAGGTATGGCGGGCGATGGTCTTGAACTGGTGCGCAATGTCGGTCCATGCTTTCGTATTGTCGGGCTCGAAGTTGACTTGCCATTCGGCATAGAAGGCGGCTCCCATGTAGAGGCCGTCCAGCCACATCTGTCCCGGATAGATATCTTTGTGGAAGAAACAACCTTTGGCATCGCCTGTCTGGATACGCGAATAGTCGTTCACCAGGTAATTCCGGAGCCAGTCGGCAGCCTTTTTGTAGCGGTCGGCATTGTGCGTGCCGTTCTGCTCGTCCAAGGCTTTTTCGTGGCGGTAAAGGGCGAAGAGCACCTTGCCCGAATTGATGTTGTCGATGTTCCCTTTCTTGAAGTTCTTGAAGGTGCCGTCGGGATTGATGGCGTTATCAGCATATTCTTTAGCCCATTGGTAATAGTTGGCAGTCCAGTCGGCATATTGGTATTGCTCGCAAAGGTTCAGGAGCGACTTGGCTACCAGCCCGTTCACGTAGTCCCACGATTTGCCGTGTGTCCATTGTTTGCCTTGCGATTCCGCCATGCGTTGCGAATAGCGTGTTTGCGCATGAGTGGAAAGGGTGCAGCAGGCGGCAAGAAGCAGGCATACGGCGCATACGAATGTTTTCATGCTCGATAGTTTTTTAGGGTTAGGTTTTATTTCTTTTACGGTTAACGAAAAAAGGCCGGCTGAACATTCAGCCGACCTTCATGCTTTGAGGTTCCTGGCGGATTCGAACCGCCGTACACGGTTTTGCAGACCGCTGACTAAGCCACTCATCCAAGGAACCATTGGTTGTTACACTTGTGTTTCTCAAATGCGTTGCAAAGGTATGACTATTTTTTGAATCTGCAATACTTTCCGTTGTTTTTTTTCGTTTTTCTTCAATTTTCTTTCTACAAACCAAGTCATGTTGTTCTCTATGTAAGTGAATATATGTGCCTTTTCCGATGTATAGGCTGCATTGTCGTGGAGATTAATAATCTTTACGTTGCAAAGACTATTGATCTTCTAAAAGATGGAGTTGCTTAAATTATCAGTAAGGCAGGAAGAGTTGAAAGAATTTATATTTTGTTGTATGTTTGGAAAAGGAGATAAGATGCCTATTGTGGCTTCACATCTCCTTTCAGAATAGTTTCCTTTTTAATGATAATTTGAAATTACATGTACACCAATTTTGTATTTTTGAATACTTTGATAAGATCTTCTCGTGTCTTAGCATTGTTGATAGCTTTTTCGAAATTCTTGGTATCGCTTTCGAAACAAGCTACATTGGCGCAGTCTAGTACATGTTCCATGATTAAAGTTGCATTTTCTTTGGTAATGAGTCCTTTTTTCAATGATTTTTTTATGTATTTGTTTACTTTACGTACAGCATTGTAGATGACAGGCTTGTTGAATTGTACATTGGTTGATGAGAAGCCAATGCTTTGCTGGCTGACTTGTGTGTAGTTTTTAAGGAATGTATTCCATTTGCTTTCTACAGGTTCGCCTAAGAAATGTGATTCAGCATAGTCTACTTTGGCTGTTGGTATTTCTCCATAGACAGTAAATGTTATTTTGTCATTAGCCATAGAGGTGGTATTACCGTTATCTGTGGTTGTAAGGTTCAAGGCTTGTGAAGCCAGACAATTGCTTAATGTAAATGTTAAAAGTAATAAAAATGTTTTCATCATCAATTTGTTTATAGTTTCTGTTTCAATTTGTTGATTTTTAGTGTTCTTTTTCATCAGCAAAAGCTATAGATACGAATGTCATGACATCCGGTAATGCTGATTGCCAGTATAGCCAGTTGTGTGCTCCGTCACGCATGCGATATTGTATAGGAATTTGTTTGGTACGCATCAATAAGTATAATTGAAGATTTCCTTCGTAGAGATAATCATCGTCTCCACAGTCAATATACCAACGTATGGTACGGAAGTTATGCAGTTGTTTAGAATCTGCTTGTTCGATGATATGTAAGGGCATATTATCTGGTAACATACATGATTCAGCCCATTTTCTTACTTCCGGATAATCTTTAGCCCAGTCTGAATTATTTGTATTGTGCGAGGGAAAAGTGACTAATGCACTTAACGGACATGCGGCAACGAACATTTCAGGATGGTGCAAAGCATAGACTAATGTGCCGCCTCCCCCCATTGATAATCCGGCTATGGCTCGGTGTGAAGGGTCATTGAGCGTACGATAATGCTTTTCTATATAAGGGATGAGTTCTTTAAAAAAATAATCTTCATAGGGCCAGCCTTCTCTGTTAAAATATCCTGGTCCGTTAGTACCGGCATCTGGCATGACAATAATCATCTTGCTGGCACGATGTTCGGCAATGACTCGGTTGGCTATAGTTTCTACATTTCCGCGCTCTACCCATCCTTTTGTATTAGTATTTCCCAGTCCATGAAGCAAATAAAGTACAGGATAATGTGTAAGTGTATCTGTTTCGTAGCCTTTGGGTAGATAAATGGAATAGTTACGGTCGCTTTTTAAAATGGAACTTGGCATGTTGATGTTGTATACTTTTTCTCCTTTGTCTGGAAATTCGTATGCCTGGACAAAATTGAAGGTACAAATGCATAAAAATAAGGTAATAAATGCTTTCATGAGTGTAATTATTTGAGTTCTCGATTTTTATTTTTGCCAAAATAGTTTGATGTCATAATCGTCTCCACCCATATTCTCAACTGCGGCTTGGTAACCATCTATATTTGAGCGTTGTAGTGAAGATGGGTAGAGCAGGCGATGTGGCATTTCGTTGCCGGCAGGTACGCCGTCACCTCGTGGAATGGTGGGAAGCCCGGTACGCATATATTCGAACCATTGCTGTTGGTCGCAGAAAAAGAGTGAGTAGTATTTTTGTAGCATGATGCGTTCCAGTGTTCCATCGTATATCACTTTGGGATTGTTAAAATAATCGTCAGGCACTTTTAAGTTCCATTGCTCAATGGCAGCTCTTACTCCTCTGATATAAGCTTGTTCTGCTTCAGCTGTGGTGATGATGCCGCGTTGTGCAGCTTCAGCACGGATAAATTCGACTTCGGCATATGATATCAGGTTGATTTTTAATGGTGCAGTAGCTATTGTGACATTTAGTCCAGATACGCTGTAATCAGGAGCTGTTTCGTAGCCGCTTGGTACTCCCACGTATTGATTGTCTTCATTTGGAGTGGTAAAAAGTGTTACACGTGGATCATTCCAAGCATTAAGATTATCAACGAAAAATTTAGTGGCATTACGTGCGATATAGAAATCCTGTAGGCGGGTGATGGGGCCTTCTTGTGGATAAGTACCGCTTACGGACAAGAGTGCAGCATCATCGTTTGATTCGAATACAGGATACTGAGCTGGATTTTCGAGTACGTTTTTCAAATCGGCCGTTTTTCCAGCACGGAGCAGGATACGTAATAAAATGGAGTTATTAAATTTGTGCCATTTAGCCACATCGGATGCATAAAGTAGTTCGCCCGATGTATTATAGTTCAGTGCTGTATTTTCATCATAAAGTCCATTTGCAGTTTTCAGCCCTTCGATGATGTTGTTATAGATTTCTTTTTGGTCATCGAATTTGGGTTTTGTGATACCTTCTTCAGCACGACAAGCTTCAGAGAATGGAACATCTCCGAATGTATCGACTAACATTTGCATTACCCATCCCTGTAAAGTTAATGCAATGGCTTGATAGTTTGGTACATTATAAGCAATAGCTTGTTTTTCTATTTCCTTGATATTGGACAGAGCACTATAGTAGGCGTTCCAAACGCTGTTCCCGGTACTTTCTGTAAAATAATAACGGCTGTATCCGCCACTACTACTTGAGGAAGAATATTGCATCAATTCACCTGTATAGCTATTATAACGTTGCCAATTATAAATGGCTAAATCATAGAGTACTGGATCCAGCATAGTGCCGGGATTGACTGTTTCTAAACGATCGGGATCTTGATTGAGCTGATCAAATTCGGAGCAAGAGGTAAGTATGCTAATGGCGGTCAAACAAGATATGAAAAATGTTTTTGCTTTCATTTTTTAGTTATCCTTGAATGGTTATGTTAAAATTCTACGTTGATATTAAATCCGAAGCTACGGCTTGACGGGAGTTGTCCCATTTCGATACCTGGTAAGATACTCGAACCATTGAGGGCTGCGACTTCAGGGTCAAAAGCTGGAAATTTGCTTAAAATGAATAAGTTACGTCCATATAGGGCTACCGAAGCTTTTTTGAATGGAGTTTTTGACAGGAATGATTGTGGTAAGGAATATTCCAAACGCATTTCGCGTAGTTTTAGAAATGAAGTGTCAAAACTGTTTTCTTCGATGTTGGCCAGACGATAATAAGTATAGTACCAACGTTCCGTGGTTACTACGATATCATTTTTTCGGTAGGTACCATCGCCATTATCGATGACTCCATCCCCAATCATATATACACCACCGATAGCGGGAAGACCTGCTGCAGCAAGACGAGGGTCATCACCTGCTATATAGTAATGTGTGCCTGGTAGACGACCGTTAAGTGTATGCTTCAGTTTTCCTAATTCTGTAAGTTTGTGGTGAGTTTGTGAGAAAGCCATTCCTTTCCATTGACCATCAAGCTGAAAACTGAATTTAATGTGTTTATAACGGAATTCATTATAGAAACCACCTTTCCATTTAGGTGTAGCTGTACCGACGTATTGTATCTCATTGGATTGTACAGGTAATCCGTTTGCAGGATCTATAAGTACGTCTCCGTTTTCATTTCGTACGGTTTTCACGCCCCAGATATCGCCTACGCTACCTCCTACTTGACCTACCAAGTAAGCTGTGCCTACTTGGGCTATAATTTGATAGTCATTGGTTCCTTCAGCGAGTTCCAAAATACGGTTTTTGTTTTTCGACCAAGTGATGGTAGTATTCCACTGGAAATTTTTTGTCATGACCGGAGTTGCATTGAATGTAACTTCAACACCACGGTTTCGCACTTTCCCAGCGTTAACAATGGCACTAGTGTAACCTGAAGAAACATCAATGGGTGAGTCAATGATCTGGTTTTTTGTGATGTTTTGGTAATAAGTGACATCAATACCTAATCGGTTGTTGAACATACGAAAGTCAGTACCGATTTCATAACTGGTGGATATTTCAGGCTTAAAATGGGTATTGTATAGTGTTGAAGGGTTAACGGCTGATCCAGGGAAACGACTTATCTCATAGTATTTCATGGTGCTGTAAGGATCGGTATCATTGCCTACTTGTGCCCATGAACCACGTAGTTTGAAAAAACTGATTTTTTCTGGTAAGGTGAAAATATCTGTCATGCTGAGGCTGGCTGATACTGACGGATAAAAGAATGAACGGTTGTTTTTAGGTAAAGTCGACGACCAGTCGTTACGGCCGGTTACATCCAGGAACATCATATCACGCCAATTGAAATTGGCAGAAAAATAGATGCTGTTGATGGCTTTGTTGATACGTTCTGAAGTTACAGCCGGATTAGATGCTCCATTCGATAGTTTATAAATGCCTGGAGTAATCAGACCTGTTACAGAAGCACCTAAATAGGAGTAACGGCGACGCATTAAGTTACCGCCTATTGAGGCGTTGAGTGAAAGTCCATTGTCATACGTATCATGGTAACTTAATAATGCATCGCTGTTAATTTCGTAATCGGTCACTTTTTCTTGTTTATAATAGCCGTTAGCAAATACAATATCACTGATTGGACGACGTTGAGAACGTTCATCAGCATACATTTGAATACCTGAACGAACCATTAAATCAAGTTTTGGGGAAATAGTAAGTGTAGCAGAAAGACTATTAATGAATTCGTCTTTTTCTGAAGCATTGGTCGATTCATAGAGGATGACGTAAGGGTTGGCCAAATAGGTGGTAAAAGGCATGAGCTGTTTTACGTTTTCTTGTCCATTGTACCAACGGGGCTTGAACCAGTCTAGATTGATGTTGGAATTCATAAAAATAAGCCAATAAGAAATCGAATTGCTGTTGTATCCAAGCCCAGGAGTATTGTCCATTTTACGATGAGTATAGCTTGAACGTAAATTAATGCTTAAGTTACGCGAGATTTGGGCACGTGCACTTACAGAAGCTACCATACGATTGAAACCGGTATTAGGCAGAATCCATTTATTTTTTGTATAAGTTAAAGAGGCACGGATAGAATTACCGTTTCCCCAATTGTTACTTACTGCTACATTGTTGGTTGTAGTAACACCTGTCTGAAATAAATCTGTACGATTGTTTTTATATGGAATCCAAGGAGTTGGTTTTGAACCCATACTTTGTGTTTCAGGATCATATTGATAAAATAGTTTATTGGGGTCGAAACGCGGACCGAAATCTGCTACCGATATATGTCCAGTATCATTCATGCCGTCCATTACACCTCCCGATTGATAATAAAGATAATATAATTCGTTGTCTTTATTAAAAGCTGGATATCCTTGACCAAATTCGTATTGATAATCTGGAAAGTTGAATGCTTGCTCAAAGCTGGTGTTTGTACTGAAACTTACTCCTAATCCTTTGGCGGCTGATTCAGCTGTTTTGGTTGTAATCATGATAACACCGTTGGCGGCACGAGAACCGTATAATGCTGTTGCACTGGTACCTTTTAATACTTGAATGCTTTCGATGTCATCTGGGTTCAAGTCAGAAAATCCAGTTCCATAATCTACTGGTAGTTCAGAGTTGGCTCCGGCACCGTATGCTGATCCGGAATTGGTGATGGAATTACTTAAAGGTACTCCGTCTACTACAATAAGCGCACTATTGCTGTTGGGATTTAGTGACACATCTCCCCGAAGATTGATCCGCGATGTGCTGACTGGTCCTCCAGGCGAAACAATATTTAAGCCAGCTACTTTGCCCGTTAAGCTTGATGTCCAGCTTGATGACATAGCATTAGTCAATAATTCATTACTTACTTTTGTTGTGGCAAACCCAAGACCTTTTTCTTCACGTTTAATGCCTAAAGCCGTTACAACCACTTCGCCTAATTGCTGACTGGCATCTTCAAGTTCGATATTAAGTATGTTTTCACCGTTATATTTTACAGATTTACTGACATAACCTATGTATTGAAAATTAAGTGTCAATTGTTTCGTGTTTTTGGGCAGTTGTAATTCGTAATGTCCATTAATATCTGTAATAGTCCCTTTACCTGGTTGTCCTTCGATACTGATGCTGGCACCTATCAGAGGTTCTTGCGACTTGTCTGTCACTTTTCCTGTTAATATGTTTTGTGCGTTTAGATTGATAGTCAATGCCAGACAAGCCGCAAAAGTAATGAATTTGAGGATTTGCCTTTCTTTGAGTCGGCTTGTTTTTTCTCTTCCTGTTCTTTGTTTGCTTTTTTCCATGATTTTGTAGATTTGTAAAATATTGTTTTATTTCGTTGCAAATAAATAGCCTTTTTATTACGTAGCAATATCAGAAGTATTACAAATCTTGAACAAATACGTTACGCTTTTTTGTAATCAGTATTACATGGATTTTAGAGGAGATGGCTTTATAGAATTATTGAAAAAGGTTTGATTTCAAAGAAAAATTTGGTTATGAAAATGTTTTTGTTGCTATGAGCGGTTATCGGGAGAATTAAGAAAAACCTAATGGATAATTTTATTATGTATAGTAAAAAAATAAGGTATTTGATAGTCTTTAACTTTAAGAGCCTGTTTAAATTTTGCTCTGGTTTATTTTGAGAATTGTTTTCGAATATGTTTTTCTGATTTTATAAGGAAGATAGCGGGCTATCTGACGCATAAAATCGGGGAAACAGACCGGAAGCAAACTCAAAAGAGACCGGATAATATAAACTTTATCGGAAAATTTAAACAGGCTCTAAAATTTTATTCGATGGTTTCTGCTAAAAATAGTATTTGTTTGAATGTCCGCATTTAACTAAGAGGAAGTTATTTTTTAGTTGACTATATATTTAGGTACTGGTTGACTAGGTTTTAGTTAGTTTTGTAGCTGTTTGCCAAACTATTCAGAACCTAATACCTCCTATATCCTCTAACTCCCTTTAACTCCTTGAAATAACTCCTTTTAACTTCCTATTGGAGGAGTACGGACATTCTTTTATGTCTGTTTTTGTATCGCTTTGTTCCTTTATTTTAGAAAGGGATGTACACGGAGAGCATGAGGTCGGACAGATGCCCTTTGCGTCCGTTTGCCGCTCCTTTGTTGAAATGCTTCAGCACATCGAGGCATCCGTATTGGTAGGAGAGGGCAAGCTCGCATTGCTTTCCTGCGCGGTAGCCTATCTTTGCCAGTACGGGCAGGTCGAATACGGCTTGCGGGCGTACATAGAGGGTAGGAGCCATACCCAGCCCGAAGAAGAACTTCCCGGTGATGCGGTAGTTCCAGCTGGCAGCTATGGATACGGGCATGACGAACTCGCTGAACTCATCTCCTTCATTGCCGGTGTAAGCGCCGTCTTGTTTAGAAAGGAACGGCACGTACTTTTGTGTGCTCATACCTTGGAATCCGATGGTAAGGTCGAGGTCGAAGAAGTGTTTCTGCTGGGGCAGGAAGCGTAAGCGGTACCCTATCATCCCGTTTCCTTTCAGGTTATGGTCGTAGCGTAATTCGTTGGTAGGCGGAATAAGTTGCTTGCTGTCCTGCATGGGGAATCCGATACCTCCGCCGACTAACACTCCGTGTTCCACCTTCTGCGCGAAGGCGGAGGTGGAAAAGATTACTAACAATAAAAAGAATAAGAAGCTGTTTTGAATTTCTCCAAAAAGTTTTTCTTGGCTTGATGTATCCGTTTTCGTGTGTGCTTTGGGCGATTTTTTGGTCCTTTTCGCTCCTGTTCTTCGTCAGATAGCCCGCTATCTTCCTCATCACAGAAGCAAAAATGCCTCAAAAACTCATCCCAAATCATCGCACGATAAATTCAAAACAGCTTCTAACTTTTTCATAACTTTGGCTTCTTTAATTGGTTTCATCTGTATGACGGAAGGAAACCGGAAGCTCCCTATTGGCGGATAGTGAATATTGGTTAATCGGGCAATGCTTTCAAGGTTTCTTGTGTTTCCCTTTCTGGCATCCGGCACATCCGCACCCGCAATCGGTTTGTCCCGGTTTCTTCTTCTTGAAGAACTTCAGGAAGTGCCGCCCTGCGTAAATAACGCAGAGCAGCACGATGATATAAACAAGGATAGTTTGTGTGTCCATGAGTTTTATTTTTAGGAACTAGGCACTAGTTGACCAGGTACTAGGTCTTTAATAGCATGTATTTATCTAATTAAAACCGATGTCAACTAGTCAATTAAATAAATAATTTCCCTATCTGATGCACCGCAAACGCCACTATCCAGGCAAGTACGGTAGTATAGCAAGCCGCAAAAGCTGCCCACTTCCAGCTCCCCGACTCGTTCTTGATAGCTGCTATTGTGGCGATGCAGGGGAAGTATATCAGTACGAAGAGCATATAGCCGTATGCCACTAAGGGCGTGATGGGGATGCGTTCGGAGAGATTGACATTCTCGATGTCTTCTTCGTTGGTGTAGAGTACGCCCAGCGTACTGACCACCAGCTCTTTGGCTCCTACGCCCGACAAGATGCCGATGCCCATCTTCCAGTCGAATCCTAACGGTTCGATAACGGGCTCGATGGCTTTGCCTATCTGGCCGATGTAGGAGTTCTCCTGCTGTTCGGCGGTAGTTTCATACCGGTCGTGGTTGGGATAATATCCGAGGAACCAGATGATGATGGACGCTATCATGATGATTCCTCCCATCTTCTTGAGGTATTGCGCGCCTTTTTCCCAGGTGTGGCGTGCCACCGATTTTGCCGTAGGCATACGGTAGGGTGGAAGTTCCATGACGAAAGGAGCATCTTCGCCTTTTACGATGAACTTGCTGAAGATGCGTGCCATGAGCACGGCGAGCAGGATGCCGGCTACGTAGAGCGAGAGCAATACCAGGCTGGCGTGGCTGGGGAAGAAGGCTCCTATCAATACCAGATAGATGGGCAGGCGGGCGCTGCACGACATCAGCGGGTTGATGAGCATGGTGACCAGGCGTGCCTTGCGGCTTTCGATGATGCGCGAAGCCATGATAGCCGGCACATTGCATCCGAAGCCCATGATGAGGGGGATGAACGACTTGCCGTGCAATCCCATTTTGTGCATGATTTTATCCATGATGAATGCCGCGCGTGCCATGTAACCCGTATCTTCCATGAACGAGATGAAGATGTAGAGCAGCAGGATGTTGGGCAAGAACACGATGACGCCTCCCACACCTCCGATGATGCCATCGATGACCAAATCCTTGAGTGGGCCTGCGGGCATGTAATGTTCGGCCAGTGAATCGATTTGTGCTACCAGCCATTCAATCCACTCCTGCGGGTAGGCACCAAGGATGAAGGTGCACTCGAACATGATGTAAAGGAAAAGGAAGAAGATGGGGAAGCCCCATATCTTGTGGGTCACGATGCTGTCTACCACACGGGTGAATGCTTCGGTGTTCTGGTTCTTCTCCACGAAAGTTTCTTTCAGTGCGCCCGAGATAAAGCCGTATTTGGCATCGGTGATGGCTTGTTCGCTGTCTTCGTTCATCGCCCGGCGGATGCGTTCGGCTTCCCTGTCGCGTATCTGGATGACTTCTGTGCCGTTGGGAAGGGTAGAGATGACGTGCTGCTCGATATCCTTGTCGTTTTCCAGCAGCTTGATGGCCAGGAAGCGGGTGGAGTATTTGTAACGGATGTTCTCATTCTTGCAGATTTCTTTCTTTACGGCATCGATACTGCGCTCCAGTTCCGGCCCGTGGTTGATGTGGATGTGGCGGATATAGCTTTTCGAGTCAAACTCTTGTACTTCTTCTTCCTTGCTTCCGAACTTGTGGTCGGGCGCGTACTGGTCGTGCCATTGGCGTAGTTCGCGCAGGGCTTCATTCTTGATCTCATCTTTTTGCCCCATGAAGTCGGCACCTTCGTATAGCCCGATGATGACGTGGAAAAGTGTATCGATGCCTTTTCCTGTGCGGCTTACGGTGGGCACCATAGGTACGCCTAACAGTTGCCCCAGTGTTTTATGGTCGAGGGTATTTCCGCTATGCTCCAGTGCGTCGTACATGTTGAGTGCCACCACCATGCGCACATTCATGTCGATGAGTTGGGTGGTGAGATAGAGGTTGCGCTCCAAGTTGCCTGCATCCACTACGTTGATAATGACGTCGGGTGTCTCATCGATGATGTGCTTACGCACGTAAAGTTCTTCGGGACTGTATGCCGAGAGCGAATAGGTGCCCGGCAGGTCGACCAGCCGGAAGTGATAGCCTTGGAAATCGAAATGCCCTTCTTTGGCATCTACCGTTACTCCGCTATAGTTGCCTACATGTTCGTGCGCTCCCGAAGCGATGTTGAAAAGTGAAGTCTTGCCGCAGTTGGGGTTCCCCACCAGTGCCACGTTGATGGTGCGCCGTTTGCCCTGTGCTATTTCCTTCAGCTTTTCTTCGGATACGGGAATGTCTTCTTCGATGGGGTTGAGCACCCGGTCTTCGTGCATGGAGGCGCGTGCTTCTTCTTCGCTCATCACTTCAATCATCTCTGCCTCTTGCCGGCGGAGTGAAATCTCGTATCCCATGATTTTGTATTTGATAGGGTCTTTCAGCGGTGCGTTCAGCAGTACTTCCACCGTCTTTCCCTTGATGAAGCCCATCTCGATGATGCGCCGGCGGAATCCTCCGTGCCCCATTACTTTGATGATGACTCCTTTTTCTCCAGTTTTAAGTTCTGATAGTCTCATAGTTGCCGTTTATTTTGCGGCAAAGATATAAGATAGATTTTTGCTATGCAAGTTATTTAGATTGTTTTTAAATAGAATGCAAAGAAGTTGCATCGGTTTTCGCTTCAGAATGTATGTATATGGGGTGTTGGGAGCACTTATCTGCAAGAGGTTTTGCACATAGGTGCATGAGGCATTGCATATAGTCAGGTATTTTTCTTATCTTTGCTTTATGTTTAAAAGGAAGATATTGCGATTTGTCCGCGAGAAAGATTTGTTTGCCGGAGGTGATACGGTTGTGGTGGCACTGAGTGGGGGAGCCGACTCGGTAGCTTTGTTGCGTGTGCTGGTGGAATCGGGTGTACGATGTGTGGCAGCCCATTGTAATTTCCATTTGCGCGGGACGGAATCGGACCGGGATGAGGCTTTTGTGCGGACTTTGTGTGCAAGGCTGGAAGTGCCTTTGCATGTGGCTGATTTTGATACGAAGGCATATGCCGCTGCGCATCATGTCTCGGTAGAGATGGCAGCACGCGAGCTTCGTTATGCTTGGTTCGAACAAATCCGTATGCAAGAGCAAGCGCAGGCAATCGCTGTGGCTCATCATCGTGACGATAGCGTAGAGACTTTCTTGTTGAATCTGGTTCGGGGAACAGGCATACAGGGATTGAAAGGCATTGCGGCAAAGAACGGCAAGGTGGTGCGTCCGTTTCTGGAGGTGAGCCGTGAGGAGATTTTGTGCTATCTGAAGCAGTTGGGGCAGGACTATGTGACCGACAGTACTAATGCAAAGGATGTGTTTATGCGTAATAAAATACGGCTCGATGTGCTTCCGCTATTGAAAGAAATCAATCCGTCGGTAAGCGAGACCATCGCCGGGACCGCGCGTAGGCTTGCTGATGTAGAGGCGGTCTATCGTTCGTCAATGGAAGAGTCTTGCAAGCGGGTAAAGGATGATGAAGGGCGCATTCATATCAGTTCTGTGCTGCGGGAAGTGTCTCCGCAGGCGGTTTTGTTCGAATTGTTGCATCCGCTGGGATTCAATTCGGCGCAACTGAATGATATTTACCGTAGCTTGGATGGAGAATCGGGCAGGTTGTTTTATTCGGCGGATTATGTGGTTCTGCGCGACCGTGATTGCCTGCTGGTCAGAAAACGGGAAGAAACGGAAGAAGTGGTATGGACTTTGCAGCAGGAAACGGTTGAGGTGAATGCAGGCTTCCAAGTGCCGAAAGATGTGCATGTGGCTTGTTTGGATGCTTCGAAGGTAAAGGCTCCGCTGGTATTGCGTAAATGGCAGGCGGGCGATAAGTTCGTTCCCTTTGGTATGCGTGGATTCAAGAAGGTGCGCGACTATTTGCGCGACCGCAAGTACTCTTTGTTCGATAAAGAAAACCAATATGTGGTGTGTGCCGGTGATGATATCGTATGGCTGGTAAACGAACGTACCGATAATCGTTTCCGGGTAACGGGACAGACCCGTCGGGTATTGATGTTGCGGGTAAAAAAAGATACTCCAGCCATTCTCTAATGGTTGGAGCAGTCTTTATAGGGCGTTTTTAAAGGTCGTTTCCCTGTCGCTCCAGGGTAAGAAAAATATTATGGGCATTTATAATCAAATTCCCCAAGCCATATAATTGAAGTATCTGATTGGGTTGCGTTATTAATCCAGATAGCTTCCTTTTATAGTTTCCATATCAAAACCGTACGTTCTTGATATGGAAACCGTATGTTTT
>ERZ827181.2099-NODE-2099-length-18534-cov-3.389686_pt1 | contig 18534 bp, 22 predicted proteins | sample MGYA00519778_ERZ827181 | MGnify/ENA primary metagenome ERZ827181 (study PRJEB31778, sample SAMEA3449273) | human gut metagenome | biome: human gut; feature: human-associated habitat; material: faeces | place: United Kingdom | collected 2010/2012 ...
AATCTGGGGCACCCGGCTTCCGCTCGCTGCCTTTGGGGCGAAAGGGGCTTAAGGGCTATCGAGCTTCTCTTCCCGTTTTTCGAGCACGGAGCGGGGCTCGAACCGATGGGGTGGAATTCCGTCAAGAAAATCGCCCCATGCGCGGTTTTGTGCCAGCTGGCGTATAATCATGCAATTATGGATTTGCGAGCCTACAAAGAAACCTTGAACAGCCTGAAAACTCCCATGCAGGGGGTCTTCGTCGTTGTGCTGTGCACGGTGGCTTTTGTCGTGTGGCTTGGTGTGCTTGTCGTTATCACGAAGCTATTGATGGGTTAGCGCGCTATGTGGCAGAAATTCTCATTCTATGACTTCCGCGTGATCGCGCACTATTTGGGCGTGCTCATGATGTTTCTTGCTGCTGCTGAATGCGTCCCGTTTGTTGTGGCCGTTGTGCTTGGCGAGTGGCAGCCGGCGTCGCATTATTTGTTCGGCATGGGCGTCGCGCTCATCGTTGGTTCGCTTTTGCGCCTTATTCTCCCCAGTCCTGGCAAACTCACGCCGAAGCAGGCTTTGGCCGTTACGGGTTTTGCATGGCTTGCGTTGGCTCTTTTGGGATGCATACCTTTATATATGTCGGGCCATTATGGCAGCATGCTCGATGCGGTGTTCGAGGGAATGAGCGCGTGGACCACGACGGGCTGTTCGTTGACGCAAGATATCGACCATATGTCGATCGCCGATAATACGTGGCGCTTCACTATGCAATGCATCGGCGGTCAAGGCGTTGTCGTTATCGCTTTGTCGCTGGGCTTGTTCGGGCGTGCGGTCGATTCGTCTTTGTATTCCTCTGAGGGCCGCAGCGAGCACGTTATTCCTAACATTATGCAAACGGCTCGCTTCATCGTGCGATTCTCGATGGCGACCATCGTCATTGGCACGATTCTGACCACGGCGGCGTGCCTCTTCATTGGCATGGCGCCCGTGCGCGCGTTCTTCAACGGTCTTTGGCTCGCTGTTGCTTCGTTCAACACGGGCGGCTTGACCTCGATGTCGACGGGCATTATCTATTACCATTGCGCGCCGCTCGAGATCATCATTATGGTGCTTATTCTTTTGGGCTCCATTAACTTCACTCTGCATAGCGAGGTATGGAAGGGACATATCGAGCATTTCTTCCGCGATATTGAGATTCGCACGCTTTTCGTGTGGCTGAGTGTGATTCTGGTTGCGTTCGTGGCGACGCTGTGCGCGGCGAAGGTCTACGACGACCTGCCGACGCTTTTGCGACGGGCCGTATTCACCGTTGTGTCGGCATTCTCTTCGACGGGCTTCCAAACCATTAGCGTGAACCAAATGACCACGGTGATTTCGAGCGGCGCTCTGCTCATCATCATCTTCTGCATGGCAGTTGGCGGCTCGGCCGGATCGACCACGGGTGGTATCAAGGTGCTGCGCATCGGTGTTCTGGTCAAGGAATTGGTCGCTTATATCAAAGATTTGCTCGCTCCGGCTTCGGCGCGACAGGTGGTTATGTACTACCACGTTGGCCGCCGTCCCCTTTCCCACGATTTGGTTCGCGCAAACCTCGTGGTGTTGCTGCTGTATGGCGTGGCATTTCTCATTACGACCATCGTTACGGTCACGTTCGGCTATGCCGCCGCGCCTTCTATGTTCGAATCGGTATCTATGGTGTCGAACATCGGCATGTCGTGCGGCATCACTCAGCCTGGCATGCCCGACCCGTTGAAGGTGCTCTATATCGTCGATATGTGGGCCGGCCGTCTTGAATACGTAACGCTCATTGCACTGCTGGTTTCCATTATCGCATCCATTCGCCCGAAAAGGAGGGTTCGTGCACGTTAGCGCAAACAAGCTATCGCGAACTGCTTTGGCTGCGGTTCTTGCTGCCGCTGTGGCCCTGGTGCCCGCAGGCGTTGCGTTTGCCGTCGATGGCGATGGCAGCTCGGCTGGATCGGTGTCGAATTCCGATTCAACTGCTACGGCCGACAAAAAGGATGTGTCCAAGGCGCGCGTCGATGCCGCTGCCGCCAATGCCGATGCCGCAAAGGGCGAAAGCGACAATGGGGAGGCGCCCAAACCCGTCGACAATCCTGGTAATTCGATTGATGACGGGCAAACCTCCGACAACTCGTTTCTCTATGATGCGTCCATCGCCGATTTGGCTGGCGCCGATTCGTACTACGACAAACAAACCGTGCAGGTAACGGGCGAAGTGGTGGGTGAAGCCATTGCTGTGACGGGCGATGCCGACCATGCGTGGATCGTGCTGCGCGACTCCGATACGGGCTCGACCGTTACCGTATTCGTACGTCGCAGCGATTTGCGCAAGATCGACACCTATGGGATATACGGTACGACGGGAACCACTCTGCGCGTTCGGGGCATGTTCAATCTGGCATGTTCTCAGCATGAAGGCGAAAGTGACGTGCATGCTCAGGTGGTAAATGTGGTTTCGGCTGGCTATGAGCATAAAGACGTCTTCAATGTCGAAGATTTCGCGCCTGGCGTCGTTGCTTTGGCTGTGGGTATCGTTTTGGCGCTCGTGTTTTGGCGCATGCGGGAAAGGTCGCGTTAATTAATGCTTATGCAAGGAACTGTGATCAAACTTGATCGCGGCTACCCGCTCGTCCGCTTGAACGACGGGCGTGAGCTTCGCTGCGAGCACGCAACGGCTTTGGTGAAGGGCGCCGACGTGCGCGCGACAACGGGCGATATCGTCGACGTGTCTGCGCCCGATGGCCACGATAAAGGCATCATCGAACGCGTGCATGACCGCAAACGCGCTTTCGTGCGCAAAGATCCGACCGAGCGCATGGAGCAGCAGGTGCTTGCGGCGAATTTCGATACGGTTATTGTGGCTGAGCCTTTGGTGGGCATCAATGTGCGCCGGCTTGAGCGCGAGCTCGTTTTGGCCCATGAGAGCGGTGCGAGCGTTGCTGTCGTGCTTACCAAGGCCGATTTGGCGGAAACCGAAGTCGAGCTTGCTCAGGCACGCGATTTGGTTGAGAAAATCGCCCATGGCACGCCTGTTCTGGTAGTTTCTGCCGAAGACCTCCAAAGCGTTGAGGGGGTGCGCGCCCTGATTCCGGAAGGCCGCGTCGCCGTGCTGCTGGGGAAAAGCGGCGTCGGCAAATCGAGCTTGGTGAACCTGCTGGTCGGAAGCGATGTGCAGGCAACGGGCGCCGTTCGCGAGGGCGATGGCAAGGGTCGCCACACGACGGTTTCTCGCGAAATGATTGCGATTCCTGGCGCTGGCAGCGTTGTTGATATGCCGGGCGTGCGCGGTCTTGCCTTGTGGGATTCCGATGCGGGCATCGAAGCTGCGTTCGTCGATGTGGAGCAGCTCGCCGAACAGTGTCGATTCCGCGATTGCCGACATGAAGCGGAGCCTGGATGTGCGGTGCGCGCTGCCGTGAAGTCGGGCGAGCTTCCCAAGGAGCGCTACGACAGCTATCTTCGTTTGCGCGGCGAGGTTCGTGAGGCCAAGAAGCGCAATGAAGAGGCGAAGCGCATTCGTTCGCGCAAGGGTCATCCTCGTCGATGGAAGGGATAAAGCGCAGGTCGCTTTCGTGGCACCCCTGTTCCTCCATTTTCAAATCTCTACTCATATGAGCAAAAATACACATGTTCGTCGTGTGAGTTGATGACGTTATCAGGCGTTTTTTAACATTCAGCCCTAGAATGTTCCGCTATGGAAACTTTTGCTGAAATACTCCCGCATGCTTTCGAGCATGCATTCATCGACACCTTGAAGCTCGTGCCGTTCCTTTTCGTGACCTATCTCGCCATGGAAGCGCTCGAGCACTACGCGAGCTCGAAAAGCATCGTCGCCGTTCGTCGCGCTGGCACCGCAGGTCCCGTTATAGGCGCGCTTCTGGGCGTGGTGCCGCAGTGCGGCTTTTCCGCCGCTGCCGCGACGCTGTATTCCGCGCGCGTTATTACCCTGGGCACGCTCTTTGCCGTATTTCTTTCTACGAGCGATGAAATGCTGCCCATCATGATTGCCGCGCAGGCCCCAGCGGGGTTCATTGCTGAGGTTCTCGCGATTAAGGCCCTTTGCGGCCTTATTGCCGGCTTTGCCATTGACGTGGTGCTGCGGCTTCGCCACCATGCTGTAGAAGCGATGCGTATCCGCGATTTGTGCGAGCGCGACCACTGCGGCTGCGACGATGAAAGCGATGCGCTGTCCGCGCTTTCCGATGCATGCCAAAAGCATGAGGAAAGCGCTGCCAGCCGCATTGACGATTGGGGTGCCGAGTATTCGAACGAGGAAGAACGTGGAGCCGAGCTTGCGTGCGCTTCCGACGAGCGACACGAGCGCGATCACGCTCACGACTACGATCGCGGGCATGACCACAGCCGCGACCACGTCCATGCCCATGCCCACAATCACTCGCATGGACATGCCCACGGCTTCGGTGCTATCGCGAAGAGCTCTTTAGTGCATACGTTGCAGGTCACGCTGTTCGTATTCCTGGTTTCCCTTGCGCTTGAGATCGTTATCGACGGCGTTGGAGAAGACGTGCTCGCCTCGTTCATTTCCGCGAATTCGAACCTTTCCGTAGTGGTTTCGGCAATCGTGGGCCTTATTCCCAATTGCGCCGCGTCAGTTGTTCTTACCGAGCTGTATTTAGAGGGCGCCCTTTCCACAGGAGCCATGCTCGCTGGATTGTTGGTAAGCGCGGGCGTTGGCCTGCTTGTTTTGTTCCGCGCGAACCGTCCCATGCATGAGAATTTCCTTATTGCCGCGGGCTTGGTCGCATGTGGCGTGGTGTTCGGATTTATTGTTGGAGTATTCGGGATTGCGCTTTAGTCGAATTTTCGTCGAACTGCGTCTTTCGGCGAAATGATATGGACAATTATTCGGAAGCTGTTTAGTATAATCGTTCAGTTGAAAGGGCGTTTCTGGCGTTCGTTATTGCATAGGGGGTTGCAATCGTTCGTCGGCCGTTAGTGGCTTTTCGGCGCTCTTTTATCATGTAAACAGTATTGTTTCAATGCGGGGGTTATTCAGAACCGCTCATACTATTGGAAAACTGTTTGCATGTAATAAGGTCTGTGTCGTCGCATGCTTCGGCGAGGCGCGACATAGGGGAAATACTAGACGATGAAGGGAGGTCGGCTTCGTTGCGTGGCGAAACCGAATCCCAAGGAGTTCGCTTGAGCTCCGCCCAAAAAAGAATTCTAGGTTACATTTCGGCGGAAACGACGCTGTCCGACGGCGTGCGCTGCTCGAAAAAGGAGCTCGCTAAGCAGGCAGGCTGTAGCGTGCAAACCGTCGACAGGGCGATTTTTCGCTTGCGCAAGCTTGGCCTTGTCGAAGTCGAAGAGTGCCATGCCGAGTCCGGCGCGCAAACGGCGAACCTTTATCGTGCCAAGCGCTAGCACCGCCTGGACTTTTTGCCTATAATTCGGCTTAATTGAAGATTTGCCTGCCCTCATCCCCGGGTGAGGGGCAAAAATGGCACCTGCATCGTTTCGTTAGGGGTCGCTCTTTGGTGGGCGATAGAAACGCTGCGGGTGCCATTTTGCTCAAGGGCGAATTCGTTTTGCGCCGCCCGCGCGGCGCGCAGGAATAAGGAGGCAACACCATGGCGAAACTCGATGCTGGCATGGCGCGAGAAGCGGCATTCGATTTGCTGCAGGAGCACAACAAAGACGCGTTCCACATTGAACACGGCGAAACGGTTGAGGCGACCATGCGGTATTTCGCACGTGAATTCGATCCCGAGAATGAGGAGTTTTGGGGCATCGTGGGCCTTCTGCACGATCTCGACTGGGAAGAGCATGACGACGAACCCGAGATGCACACGCTGTATGCCACGCCGCTCATCGAAGCTGCCGGGGGATCGCCCGAGCTCATTCGCGCGATTCAGAGCCACACGAGCGACTTCAATCCCGACTTGCCCAAGCCGGAGCTGCAGATGGAGAAGATCCTGTTCGCGACTGAGGAGCTTACGGGCCTCATTGGCGCGGCGGTCATTATGCGTCCCAGCAAGAGCGTGATGGATTTCGAGGTGAAATCACTGAAGAAGAAGTTCAAGGACAAGCGTTTTGCTGCCGGCGTGAATCGTGATGTGATTCGTTCGGGCGCCGAGATGCTCGGTTGGGAGCTGGACGAGCTGTTTGACCGCACCATCAGGGCCATGCAGAGCTTCGCGCCCGATCGCGATACCTTCAAGCCTGCTGAATAACGAACAAGGCCGCCCCAGGGGCGGCCTTTCTGTTCCGTCGTTTTATTCTTCCACCGGCTGGCCCGAGAAATTGAGGCTTCCCGTGAGTGCGCGCGCTGCGGTTTCGTCGAAATCGTCTTTATCGAAGGCTTCGATTGCGCTGAAGGCGATGGCTTTCGTGCCGTCGAAAATATCCCAGAAGCTTTGCGTGCTCACTTCGTGGGTATACGGGTTTTCCCAGGGGTGGCGCATGCGATTGTCGAAGTCGCTCACGCGCGTGGCATTGTCGCGGTGCGACATGGATTTATAGAACGAGAATTGCCTGTTCAGGACGCGCGTTTCAATGACGTTGAGCGCGCTTTGCATGGTTCCGTTCGGCGAGTAGAACAAGCGCTGCATTCGGCGGAAATCGTGCACGGCGGAAACGAACAGGTCGACGGGCGGGAATGTACGGTACGCCTTCATCGCGACGAAGGCGTACATTTTCCCAATGGTTTGCAGAGTGTGCTCGCTCGCGTGGAGCGCTTCTTCGAAGGGGCGGTAGGAGCGAATGGTGCGCCCCAGTTTGCTGAACAGCACCATTTCGTCGTATTCTCGTTCGATTTCAGCATGGACTTCGTTTTCCTGGCTGCGGTTGAGTCCGTCGATGCCTGCGTCACAAATGGCGTATTGCTGGCAATACACGAGCGGATGCATGGCTCGGTCGAGCGAATAGTGGCACAGAAAGCCCAGCGCATAGGCGCGACCCACGGGCAATTCGTGTTCCTCGAGCACTTGCAGGCTTTCCTTCAGCGCGGCGATGAGTTTGCTGGGGGCGTCGTGGTGCATGGCGCTGCCCAGCCCGAAGAATTGCTTCATGCTCGGTGAAAGAACAAGGTAGAACAGCGGGTCGGGGCCTTGGTTGCCCAGCAAGAACGCATCTTTCTCGTCAATCGATTTGCCGATGACGTGCGAATGCGCGGCATAGATGTCTTGGCCGAAGAAATCGTGGGTAAGAATTGCAGGCATGATGCCTCCCTTTCGGAAGTATGGCGCGGGGCGTTTTGCGGCGAATTGACGTTAAGCCGCCAATACGCGCGTCCCAGTGTAGACCCCATGATATACAATCGTTTGAGCGTTTTTTCCGCAGCGCCCAGAACTTTACGCAAGTTGTTATTTTGGGCGTCCCTCCCACGAAAAAAAGGAAGCACGCATGTCCGCAATAAAATTGACGAAGCGCGAGAAGAGCTGGATTGTCTACGACGTTGGCAACTCGGCATTCGTGCTGCTGGCGTCGACCCTTATCCCCATTTACTTCTCGGCGATTGCCGACCCCGGCAGCTCTGTTGTGGTGGCCTGGGGCTATGCAACCACGGTGGCGTCGCTTTTGCTCGCGTTGCTCATGCCTTTTTTGGGCAGTATCGCCGACTTGAAGGGCAACAAGAAACGCTTGCTCGTGGGCTCCATTGGCACGGGCGCCGTGCTGCTCGCATGCATGGGCATTCCCGGCAACGCGATGGTGTTCTTAGTGATGTACGTGGTAGCGACCATCATGCTTAACGCGTCGCTCGTGTTCTACGATGCGTTCCTTATTGACGCGACCGATTCCGAAGACCGCTACGACGAGGTATCTTCGCAAGGCTATGCATGGGGTTACATTGGTTCGTGCGTGCCCTTCATCATTTGCCTCGTGCTCGTGCTATTCGGCGAGAACTTCGGCCTCGGCCAGCTCGACGCCATTCGCATTTCCTTTGTGATTACCGCTGTGTGGTGGGTCGTTTTCAGCGTGCCCGTGCTGAAGAACGTGCACCAGACGCATTACAAGGAGCGCACCGAGCACCTGTTCCGCGACGCGCTCGTGGGCTTGTGGGCCACGGCGAAGCGCATTTTCGTCGACAAGCGCGTGTTCATGTTCATGCTCGCGTTCTTCTTCTATATCGATGGCGTGCATACCATTATCACGATGTCGACGAGTTACGGCACCGATCTGGGCATCGGCTCCACCCAGCTCGTGCTTGCGCTGTTGGTCACGCAGTTCGTGGCGTTCCCCTCGGCTATCGCGTATGGCCGCCTGGCGGGCAAATTCGGCACGAAGCGCATGCTGCTCATCGCGATTTTCGCGTATTTCTGCATCACGTTGTTCGCGGCGTTTTTCCTGCGTTCCGCTACGGAATTCTGGGTGCTTGCCGTGTGCGTCGGTTTGTTCCAGGGCGGCATCCAGGCCCTTTCGCGCAGCGAGTTTGGCAAGCTCATTCCGAAGGAACATGCCAACGAGTACTACGGCTTCTTCGATATTTTCGGCAAGTACGCAACGGTGCTCGGCACGCTGCTCGTGAGCGTGTTTACCCAGATTACGGGCAATTCCTCTATCGGAGTGCTCAGCATTGCCGTGCTGTTCATTGTCGGTTTCGTTCTTATGACGAAAGTTCCCGAGAAGTAGAATCCGCATCGCTCGCGCGGCGTATGCAACTTACGAAAACATAACGCTCGTTTAACAGGTGGGCGGCGGCTTAAGGCCGTCGCCCTTTTTCGTTATAGTATGGCCCCAGCACATATTATGGGCATCGCGAATATACGCGATACGCCGTTTTGAAAAAGGAGAGAGGTTATGGCTGAAGAGGCGAAGAATTCGGCGGCTGCGCATGCTGCTGAAATTGAGGCGCTTAAGCGTCAAATCGAAGAAATGAACAAACGCCTCGAGGAGCTTTCTGCCGCCACGAACGCGGGCGCGCCTGCCGAGGGCGATTCTTCTGCTTTGGCTGCTTCGGCTGAGGTTGCCGAGGTTGCCGAGGTCGTCGAACCCGCGATTTCATCCGAGGCGCCCGCTGCCGATTCGGGCATGACGGGGTCTTTCGTTGCCGAAACCAACGCCTCCGCGGTCGAAGCGGTTCCCGCCCCCGCCCCCAACGTGTCGACTGCTGCGCCAGAGACTTTCGAGGCTTTCCCGAACACCCCGCCGATTGAGAAGGTCGTCGATGACGACGGCAAACCGGTCGACCCTGCCTATGTCGCGGCTGCCGTTGCCGATTTCATGCCCACGTCGCAGCCTCCCAAGCCGGCGCTCCCTATGGGCAGCAAGGTGCGGCGTCGCAGCAGCCTACCGGCCAGCCGCAGCAATCCTATGCGCAGCCTGGTTATGCCGCTCAGCAACCTTATGCTCAGCAGCCGGGTCAAGCAGCGTACTATTCGCAAAGCAATGGCTATTATGCGTCGAGCCAAGGCGCCTATCAGGTTCCCTACCAGCAGCCGCTCGTGCATACGAAAGACCATGTTGCCGCAGGCCTGCTTGCGATTTTCTTGGGCGTGTTTGGTGTGCATAAGTTTTATCTGGGCTATCACACCACGGGTTTCATTATGTTGGGCGTGACTATTTTGGGCAGCCTGCTCACGATCGGCATTGCAGCGGGCGTGGTATGGCTCATTGGTGTTATCGAGGGCATTATTTACCTTACGAAGAGCCAGTCGGAATTCGAGCAGCTGTACGTATTCAATAAACGTGAGATGTTCTAGCGTTAATCAGGTAAAACGTCGAATGACATGCCGAATGCGGCGGCCGCTGCAAGCACTGCGATGATTGCAACGAAGGCGATAAGAAGGGCGCGTTTGCCAGCGCTCTTCTTTTTTTGGCCTTCGGCGTAATGGACCGACTCCGCAGAGGCGGGCTTGGTGCCATTAATGGGTGCGGGGGCGATGAACTCGGTAATGTCGGGGCTTTTCGCCTCAAAAGGCGTGGGGTCGCAGAATTGAGCGGGGTTGGCATCGGGATAGAGAGCTGCAAGCGCGGCGATTTCGTCAGATTTTTCCTGCTCGCGGGCCGCTTTTTCGGCGCCGAATCCGGGGAGTATCGTCGTTTTGTCCGACGGTGCGGCAAGGGGAATCACGGTCGTCTTGCTGGACGATGTGGCAAGGGGAATCACGGTTGTCTCGTTCGACGAGCTGTTCGGGGCGTCGAGCTCGGCCGAGTTCGAGCCCTGAGCTTCTTCAGCCTCGTCGCGATCGTTTTCGTCGGCGGATTCCGATATGCCGTGTGCTTGTTCGCTGGATTGGTCTTCCGCTGATGTTTCGTCTGGGCCGCTTTCGTTGGCTGTCGCGAACGCGTCGTGGGCATCTTCGATGGAGCCGTCTTCAATGGCAAGCTCTGGTGTGCCGGGGTTTTTCTCGCTGGAGCTGGTTGTGGGGGCCTCTTGAATTTCGATGCTGAATCCTTCTTCGTCGATGCTTCCGCTGTTGGCGGCAACGATATTTTCTGCATTGTCGGCGGGTTCGGCTTTCTTTCCGCACATGAAGCAGAATCGTGCTTCATCGGGGAGTTTTGTGCCGCAATAAACGCAAAACATCGCATAACTCCTTCGCAATGAATTTTCTAGGCCCATGGGTCCTTTCGTGAATGAGCCCATTGTAGTGCGCTCGGCTTTCGCTCGCTGAAAAGTCGCGAAAAGCGCAGCGACGAAAAGAAAGCCCCCTGTTTCGTCGCAGTTGTCGTTGTGGGTCTATTTGCGCGTGATAAATAGGGCGAGCCTATGGATAAAGGCGAATTCGTCTCGCTTTGCGATTAGAAGGGCGCATTTGGTGCACGTGCTGCGACCTTCGACTATATTAAGGACATGTCGTTATGCGTCGCTGATGGGGCGGCGTTTTGGAATGGAGGAAGCATGCTGAGTGATTCCGAAAAAGCTCTCGCGGAAATGATGGCCGCGCAATACATGGACAAGGGTGACGCTGCTGCCGTCGAACCCGCGGAAGGCACGGTGAAAATCACGTTCTTCGAAAAGGGCAACACCGTCGATAGCTCCATTGAGGGCATTGCTTCGCGCATGCAGTTCGATGGCTGTTTCGCGATTGACGAATATATGATTCAACGTAAAGACGGCACGCCGGTCGACGCTGGCTTTGGCGCCGACTTCAACGACGCGGGCGGTCCGGTGGCGTCGTGGGTATGGTTCTCGCGCCCCGTGAACGGTCCAGTGAGGGCGAAATTCGAAGAGCGTTTCAATGGCACGTTCGACGAAGAGGGCCTGCGCATGGACATTCCTACGGATGATTTCCTCGCCTTCGCCGATTCGGGGGCATGGAACGCATTCGCGGTGGAAGACGACGAAGACGATCAGGTTTTGTTCGAATAAATGCAGCCTTCTCGTTGAATAAGGCTTAAAAAGCCCGGGATGAAGATTCATTCCGGGCTTTTTGCGTTCGAGATGCAGCTCGATGGAACGCATGACGAAATGCAGGTTTAGCGTTGGAGCGCGGCTTAATGCCGGCGCGGAGCTTTTGCATCTGCGACGCGGCTTGGCGCGGGCGCGCAAAAGGACGCGAATTCGGTGCGGATGCGCGTCTTCGTAGCTTATTTTGCTTGCAACCGCTTTGCTTTGCGACGTTTATGGATGAGGGCGCCCGCCAGCACGACAAACGCGGCGAAGCAGGCCAGCGCAGCAGCAGCTACGTAAGGGAATACGGCCCGATAACCGATTTTTCCTTCCTTGGGATTCGCGATAATCTGAAATGTCGCGTGCGTGTCGCCAGCGCAATTGCCGATGCCCTTCACCATGAGCGTCGCTGTGCCTTCGTTCACGTTCTCGGAATAAGACACCTCGTAATCGACGCCCTTTACAAGGGTGCGCCCGTCGAGCTTCACGACGGGGTCGGGCTCAATGGGGTAGCTTGTGCGTACATGGTCGGGAATCATGTCGATGGTTGCGTTCGCCAAGTCGGCCGGAAGAATCACGAAACCCGTTTCCACGGTGCCCGTATAGTCGCCTGCGCCGGTGATGGTTACGTGCACGGTGCCGGGATTGACCAGGTCGCCATCGAATTGCACGTTGAAATCGACGCCCTCGCGAAGTGACGTCTCGGTTTTCTTGCCGTCTTTGACCGAGTCAATGCGCAGGGTGACTGTGGGGCGCTTTTCGGTGCCGTCATACATCATATCTTGCAGGCCCTGAACGCGGGCAGTGGCGATATCGGTCGCTTCGAGGGCTTCGAGGGTCTTTTTCGCTTGGTCATATGTTGAAAGTGCGGGGCCAAGCTCTCCGCGTATAGAATCGGCAGCGGCGGAGATGGCGTTGCGGGATGTTGTGGCGTCATCGCCTTTGGCGTCGTCGGCGAAGGCCGCGGGGGTGAACATGGTGGTGCTCAACACGAGCGCGCATGCGGCACCGGCAAGGGCGCGGGCGGGTTGTGGCATGGTCACCTCCTTAGGAATTCTGCAAGTATTCAGTGCGATTGATTATAGCCTGCCTATGAGAGTTCATCATGGTAAGCTGTGCGGGTATCACGAGAAGTTCCAAGGGGGAATGGCATGCATACATTCAATACGCGCGGCACGTGCTCGCGCCAAATCAATTTCGACATCGTCGACGGCAATGTGCACAACGTGAGCTTCGTCGGCGGCTGCGACGGCAATCTGAAGGCTATCTCAAGGCTCATCGAGGGCAAGCCCGTCGACTGGGTCGTTTCTGTTCTTGAGGGCAACACCTGCGGTCGTCGCACTACGAGCTGCGCCGATCAGCTGACGCAGGCCTTGAAGGCTGCCGAAGCGGGCGAAATCTAATCGGAACGCATTCGTCGTTTCATCAAGGGAGGGGAGTGAGCACCGGGCTCGCTCCCCTCCTTCCTTTTCCGTGCCTGTTAAACGCTACGAGCATTTAACAGGTTGCGAGTTGCGATGCGCGCCGCTTCCGCGATTAGAGCGTTGAGAAGGCTGTGAAGTTTTTCAGGCGCACGTCGGCGAGGGCTTGGCATGCTTTCGCGTCGCCTGCGCTGGCCGGTTCGTCGATGAGCATCACGGGGAAGGCGGCCGCATGCGCCGTTTCGATAGCGTGCAGCGAATCTTCGAACACAAACGTGGTTTCGCGCGGGGTGCCAAGGTGCGAAAGCGCCAGCTCGAAAATGTCGGGCTCGGTTTTGCTTGCGCCCACTTCAGTGCAGGTGAACAGCGCCGAGAAATATTTAAGAATATCGAGTCGTTCGAGGGCCGCAAGCGCGCAGTCGCGACGCGTGGCGGTTGCGACGCACATGGCGACACCCGCGTTGCTCAGCGCCTCAAGCATGTCGACAACGCTCGGCTTGCACTGGATGCAATCGCGGTAGGCGAATTCAATGCCGCTCATCACTCCCGTGCAAATTTCTTCAATCGATTGCTCTAGGCCGTAAGTTTCCTTCATGTAATGCGCCGATCCCTCCATGGTAAGGCGCTTGAAGTGGTAGCGAATGTTGGGTTCGGGCGTTTTGCCGAGTGAACGAAGATAGCGCTCGCCCAGGTCGTCCCACCAAGGCATGGAATCGAGCAGGGTTCCGTCCAGATCGAAAATCGCGCCATGAACGCACTGTGGGGCGCTTGGCCACACGACGCCGTGCGCCGTCTCGATGACGGTTTCATTTGCGAGTTCCGCCGCTGCCGTCGACGTGTTTGCCCCAATGAAGTCAAGGGTAGGAATGCTGCCCAAGTTCGCTCCTTACATAATGGACGTAGCCGCAATAACAATAAAGCAGGTGAGCAGGCCCGATACCGCAATGGCCACGCCGCTCATGGCTCCTTCGAGTTTGCCCATTTCCAGGGCCTTCGCCGTGCCTACCGCGTGGCTGCACGTGCCAATGGCCACGCCCTGGGCCACTTTGTTCTTGATGTGGAACAAATTGGCCAGCATAGGCGAGAAGATGGCGCCCATAACGCCCGTGGTCATGACGGCCGCCATGGTGATAGACGCCGTTCCGCCCAGCTCTCCGGTCACGGCAAGCGCGATGGGAGCGGTGGTCGATTTCGGCAGTGTGGAAAGCGCCACTTGGTCGCCCAGGCCGAACAGCTCGCACAGTCCGTATGCGCTCACCATGGAAACGGTGGATCCTACCAAGCATCCTATGAAAATCGGCAGGAAATTGCTCTGCAGAATCTTGCGTTGTTGGTAAATGGAGAACGCCAACACAGCAGTGGCGGGGCCGAGCATGGACGAAATGAGCGTTGCTCCCTTTTCGTACGAATCGAGGGGAATGTTGAACACGGTAAGGCCGATCATGATGATGGCCACCGTGACGAGCAGGGGGTTGAGGAGTGGGGAATTCGTTTTGCGGTTAAGCCACACGGCGAACGCGAACACGCCAATGCTCAGCGCCAGGCTTCCGCCTGCTTCAAGAATTGATGCGAAATCCATGGCTATTCTCCTTCGGTCTCGGTTGTGAACACGCCACGCAGATGGACATCTTTGCCGGCGCGTTTGCCCGCGATGTATTTCTGCAAGCGTCCAACAAGAATAACCGTGAGCGCCGTGGAGAGGAACACGAGCACGGTGGTGATGATGCACACGAGTGCGAACCAGCCGATGCGGTCGCCGATCATGGGGAGGCATCGCAGAATCGTGACGCCCGCGGGAATGAAGAATACGGGCATGTATTTCAGCAGGAAGCTCGAAACGAGTTCGATTTTGCTCTCGTCGATCATGCCTGAGATAAGCAGCGAGAGCAGAATACCCATGCTGCAGATGTTCGCAGGAACCTCGACGGGCAAATGGACCGAAACCGCTTCGCCGATGTAGCAAACGCCGGCAAGGAAGGCCAGCTGAATGAAGAAAAGCGTAAGTCGCTTGCTGTGGAATTTGATGCGTTCTCGCATGGGTGGGTCATCTCCAGGCTTTCGGTAAAAGGGGTCGTCATCGTACACCCGCATGGAGCTGCTCCTGGAAATGTGAAAAAACGTCCATGGCACTTTGGCAGCATCTTCACGTTTTACAAAGTAGCCTCCAAAAGTTGAATTTCATTTTTTGACCTGCGCTTTGCGTGGGTTTTACGTTCGTGCGACATGATGATTCCAGCGAATTGGACTTTTCCCGCGCTCGTCGAAAGGGGTTTGATTCTTTCGCGAAACTCTCGCGGCGAACATACGATAGGAGCTTTTGCGTTTGCGGAAAGGGGTCTGTCATGGAGCTCGCGATTTTGCTTGTGGCGCTCGTGGTAACGCTCGCCGTGTGCTTTGCGGCGCTTCGTTTGCTTGCCTATGAATTTGATTGCGTGTGCGGTCCGAGCGTCAATGGACGTCAGCGTGCGCAGCGCGTACGTCAGGAACTGGTCGATTTGAGCTGACGGGCTGTTCGAGGCGAGCTGGCGAACCGTTCGATTCGGATTGACGGCCGACGAGCCGTTCGACTTGGACTGTCGGGCTGTTCGGTCGGCGCTTGTCGATGTTCGCCGACGTTTGCCGCCGTTCGCGATGCTTGTCATGGGGCGCGATAGCCGTTTTCGCGGTGGCGTTGCCGTCCTCTTCTGTTTTGCGCGCGTCGTCGCTATACAATGGTGCAGATTAAAAAACGCTGCAGTAAACGCTGCCGACCAAGTGGCATTCGAAGGAGCGATTATGGAAGAGGACGTGTACACGGCAAGCTTCGATGAAGCGGCCGGATTGCCCGAATTGCTCGGCATCGAGCAGGTGAGCGATGGCTGGATTAAGAAATATATTCTGACGTATCGCTTGCCGAATGGGCGCGAGCTGAAATATGACGTGGTTTCGCGCAAGGGCCTTGAGGAATATCGCAGCGAAATCGAGACGCTGGGAACCGTTGCGCCCCAGGTTGATGCGGTGTGCATTGTGGGCCATACGGCGAACGATGAATTCCTGCTCATTCGCGAATTCCGTTTCCCCATGAATCGCATGTGCGTGGCGTTTCCCGCTGGTTTGCGCGAGCCTGGCGAGGACATCGTGGAATGCGCGGCCCGCGAGCTGCGCGAAGAAACCGGCTTCGATTTGGTGCGCGACGAGTGCGGCCAGCCGGTGAGCGCACGTGCATGCGTGCAGCCTGGTTTTTCGTCGCTTGGCATGGGCGACGAGAGCATCGCCATGGTATTTGCCGAGGTGGAACGTGTGGCCGAGCCGCGCAGCGAGTCGACCGAATTTATCGAGTCATTCCTTCTTCCGCGTGCCGAGGTGCCGACGTTTCTGAGCGAGAACCGCGATCCGCTTTCTATTCGTTGCCAGCTGGTGCTTGAGATGGTGGCGCAGCCGCCGTTCGAATTTGGCGTGAAGGCGGGTGCATAAGTGGCGCAAAACGAGCAGTTTCAAAACCCATCGCACGATAAACGTGGTGCCCGTGATGGCCAAGGTGGCCAAGAAGCTCGTCGCTCGAGCGCACGAGGCGATTTCCGGGGGCGAGATTCGCACAAAAGCGGGCCAAGTGGTCGCGGTGCTTCGCGTGGCAATGGCGCGTCCCGTGGCAATGGGGGGTCCCGCGGTGAACGGGGATTTCGTGGCAATGGCCGACCCCATAACGATTGGAAGTCCCGTGGCGATGGCGCGTCCCGCAGCGCTCGCGGCGATGTTGAGCTGGCGGCCACGGAGCCCGCTTTCGAGCCGTTGCCTGCGCAGTATCCCCTTATGGTGGGCAACATCGACGGCGGGCGCAAAGTCGAGGTGCTGTGTCGCGACAAGGGCGCTGACCAGTTCGCGGCGCGTCTTCGCAAAGTGGCGAAAGACCGCCGCAAGTGGGCGCGCGACAACGACATTTCGTGCTATCGCGTTTACGATGCTGACCTGCCCGATTTCGCCGTGGCTATCGACCGATATGATGGCGTATGGAAAAGCGAAGGTGAGAGTTGCCTGGTCATAGCCGAGTATCAGGCGCCGAAATCAATCGACGCGGCGAAGGCTGCCGCCCGTCTGGACGATGCGGTGGAAATCGCTTCGGCAACGCTCGACATTTCTCGCGAGCGCGTGTTCTTGAAGACACGCCGTCGCGAAAAAGGCGGCGGGCAATATACCGATCAGCAAAAAGAGGGGCATGTGCTCTATACGCAGGAATCGGGCAACGTGTTCGAGTGCGACCTGGGTTCATATTTGGATACGGGCATTTTCCTCGATCACCGCGTGACGCGCGAAATGGTTGGAAGCATGGCCGAAGGCAAGTCGTTTTTGAACTTGTTCTCGTACACGGGTACCTGCACGGTTCATGCGGCGGTGGGCGGCGCAAAATCGACGCTTACGGTCGATTTATCGCAGACCTATTTGTCGTGGGCACATCGCAATATGGAATTGAACGGCTGCGATGGCCCCGAGCACGGCTTCGTGCGCGCCGATGTGTTGCAGTGGATTGAACGTGAGGCGCGCGGGTGGCGCCGCTTCGATTTGATTTTCGTGGACCCGCCTACGTTTTCGAATTCGAAGGCCATGGGCAAAAACACCTGGAGTGTGCAGCGCGATCACGTGAAGCTGCTGGCGAATGTGGTGCGCTTGCTCGAGCGCGACGGCGTAGCGGTGTTCAGCTGCAACCTGCGCAATTTCAAGCCTGATGTTGAAGCGCTTGCCGAGGCGGGCGTGGCAATTGAGGATATTACGCCGCAGACCATTCCGCACGATTTCGAGCGCAATGCCAAAATCCATTGCTGCTATTTAGTGCGCAAGGCCTAGGCGGAAGAGGGCGGACTGGCCTGCGCTCGACTTCTTTCCACAGATAACGGAAGTTGTTTATTGATGCAATGTGACGGTTGCACGAAAATGACGCCGATGAAAGCAGCTGACGTTGTTGGTGCGAACAATATTTTTTTGAATGCGGAAGGGGATCGGAATGGTTGACGAGAAACTAATCGAGAAGATGTGGTGCAACGTTCCTGAAGCGCCCGAGTTCCGAGAGAATATTGAGATTGTCGAGGTAAACGAGCCTGGGTATGTGCACTTCACGATGGACATTCCCAAAAGCTTGGGCAATTATCGCGGCGGTATCCATGGCGGCACGGGCTATTTCATTGGAGAAATCGGCTGCGGGTTCGCGACGTATTCGTTTGGCGTGAACAATGTGTGCAATTCCGCGAGCATCAATTTTTTCAAAGCGGTGCCGTGCTGCAAGGTCGACGTGACGACCGAGCCTTTGCATAAGGGCCGCTCGACGGCCGTGATTCGCGTGACCACGCGCGAGGCGGCGACGGGCAAGCTGCTGTTCCAGTCGACGCACAATATGTTCCTCATGGGACCGATTGAATAACGTGCCGAAACGGCGATGCGGCGGTCGCTTTGGGCGAGCGCCGTTTGTGCTCGATTCACGCGTTCGACGGCTGCTTGGTGCTGCGTTGCAAGGCTTTTCGCGGCGTGGTCGCTTGGATGGGGCAGTAGGGGCGCCTATTCGGTTCGCGGGGTGTTGTTTCTGGGGTCACTTTGAGCCGGCCGTCTGCTTGCTTTTCGCAATTCCCATTTTGCGAGCTATCCGTCTATGGCGCAGCCGCCCTCAACCGCCCGCTGGACGCGATGTATATATTGGAAAACAAAAAGCGCTGGATGCGTATGTTGCATCCAGCGCTTTTCTTGTTGGCTTGCGTTGGCCCTCGGTTCGCGTTGGTCTGCGCTGAGTTGCATCGCTTCTAGCGAATGGTGATGCCTTCGGGCAAATCGATTGCGCGGAAGTCGAATTCG
>ERZ827181.2102-NODE-2102-length-18494-cov-4.930799_pt1 | contig 18494 bp, 10 predicted proteins | sample MGYA00519778_ERZ827181 | MGnify/ENA primary metagenome ERZ827181 (study PRJEB31778, sample SAMEA3449273) | human gut metagenome | biome: human gut; feature: human-associated habitat; material: faeces | place: United Kingdom | collected 2010/2012 ...
TTCGTCCGCCAGCCGCAAAACGCTTCCGTCCGTCAGGCGCACGGCATAATAATGGGTGTCGTACCCAAGGGTTGCACTGCGGCGCACGCTGGCACCAGTGCCCTCTGCCATAGCCTGCTGGATCTCTGGGCGGTTGGCATGGTTGGGCAAGGTGCTGGGATCAGCAGTGGCAGAATCGTACAAAACGGTGCCATCCTGGGCCACAAGGGTCAGACGCAGGCCGTCTGCATACTGGGCCAGCTGCTCTGGCTGTGGGTCGGCAGAATGCTCATACCCCACCGCAATAGCTTCCACCGTGCGGGAAAGGTCGGTGTCAAATTGCTCGGCAAAAGCGTGTTGGAACAGCAGCGCTGCCCCTACCACGCTGAGCAGGAGGGACAAAATACCCACAGCCATCAAAGTGGTGCGCAACAGGTGAGCCATGCTGCGCGGCGCAGTGATGTGGGCGGTTTCGGCGGTATCAGGCATCTTCCCCGGCCTCCGTGCCCTTGGCGGACAGTTTGTACCCCACCTTGCGCACGGTGCAGATGGCGTCCCCGGCGTGGCCCAGCTTTTGGCGCAGGGTCCGCACGTGCATGTCAATGGTGCGGCTTTCCAACAGGTCGTCGGTATCCCACACGGCTTTCATGATGCGCTCGCGGGCCAGAACTTCTTCGGGATGCTCCAAAAAGAAATGAAGCAGCGAATATTCCTTAAAGGTCAGCTCCACCGGCTCACCGTCCACCGTAACGGTGCGGGCAACGTCATCCAGCGTGATGTCTCCAAACCGCAGGGTGGTGGTGCTGGCGGGTGCGGTGCTGGCGCGGCGCAGCACCGCCTTGACGCGGCTGATGAACTCCATAATGCCGAACGGCTTGCAGAGGTAATCGTCTGCACCGTGGTCCAGCCCTTTTACCACATCAATCTCGCTGGTTTTGGCTGTGACCATGATGACTGGTACGGTGCGGGTCGCGGCGGTCTCCCGCAGGCGGCCCAAAATCTGGTAGCCGTCCTCATCGGGCAGCATAACGTCCAGAATCACCAGGTCGGGCACGGTCTCCCGCACGGCAGCCCAGAAGGAAGCCCCGTCCTCAAACCCGCGGACGGTGTACTGGTTGGTTTGCAGAGCATACTGCTCCAGCTCACGGATGGATGCGTCATCTTCAACAATATAGATCATAAGATCCTCCAAACAAACAGGCCGAAACCTGCGATATGCCACAGGTCCCGGCCCATTTTACAGGGGAAAGCCCTGCGATAATTATTTTTTCTGCTCCGGTGCAGCGGCAGTTCCGCTGGGGCCGGGCTCAAAGGTATAGCGGCCGCGGTAGCGCTCATAGCGCTTTTCAAAACTGGGGCTTTCACCGTTTTTGATGTGGTTCAGGTATTCATGGGTATCAAAGCGGTCCTCCGATACTTCAATCATGGCAACGGCAATGTTGGAGCAGTGGTCCGCAATGCGCTCATAGTTGGTCAGCAGATCATCCAGCACAAAACCGTACTCAATGGTGCAGGCGCCGGCCTGCAGGCGGGCAATATGGCGGGTTTTGACTTCGCGCACCAGGCCGTCCACAACCTGCTCCAGCGGCTCGATCTTGCCGGCGGCGTAACAGTCGTTCTTCTGGAACGCATCCACGGTGCGGTTCACGATATCCTGAACGGCGGCCTCCAGAACGGAAAGATCGTCGATCGCTTCGTGGCTGAAGCGAATGGATTTTTCCTGAATTTCCTGCCCGGCCTTGAGCAGGTTGACCGAGTGGTCAGAGATGCGCTCCAGGTCATTGATGGTGTGCAGCAGGGTGTTGATGGTGCGGTTGTCCTCGCGGGAAAGTGCCTTGGCACTCAGCTTGACCAGATAGGTACCCAGAACGTCCTCGTAATGGTCCACAGCATCTTCCTTGCGGTTCACCTCGTCGGCAATGGCTTCATCCCACTTGTGGGTCAGGGACATGGCCTGCAGCAGGGAGGTGCGGCAGATCTCGGCCATATCGCCGCCGGTCAGCATAGCGCGGCCAACGGCAACGGACGGGGTGGAAAGCAGGCGTTCGTCCAGCAGGGAATGCTGCTCGCCCGCCTGATCCTTGCTGTCCGGCACGGTCAGGATGGCCAGCTTTTCCAGCACGCGGTTGAACGGCAGCAGGATGGCGGTGGTCACAACGTTGAATATCGTGTGCACAATGGCAATGCCAAAGGTGTTGGCGGATTCGCTGTAGAACGAGAATCCCAACAGCGCATGCAGCCCGTAAAAACCGCACAGGAACACCAGCGTGCCGATGAGGTTAAAGTACAGATGAACAAATGCGGTGCGCTTAGCATTTTTGTTGGCACCGGCAGAGGAGATCAGCGCGGTAACGGTGGTGCCGATGTTCTGGCCCATGATGATGGGAACCGCCGCCGCATAAGTGACGGCACCGGTGGAGGTGAGGGCCTGCAAAATACCCACCGAAGCGGAGGAAGACTGCAGCACAGCCGTCAGCACGGCACCGGCCAGCACGCCCAGAACCGGGTTTTTGAAGCTCAGAAACAGGTCCATGAACCAGGGCTCATCGGCCAGAGGACTCATGGCGGTGGACATGGTGTTCATACCGGCCATCAGGACGGAAAAGCCCACCATGATCTTGCCCACGCCGCTGCGGCGGTCCTTATCCTTGCCCAGCATATAAAGGAAGATGCCGATAAAGCCAAGGATGGGGGCCCACGCGTTGGGGTTCAGCATCTGGATGGCGAAGGAATCACCCTCCAGGCCTGAAAGCGAGAGCAGCCAGCCGGTAACGGTGGTACCGATGTTGGCGCCCATGATGACGCCGATGGCCTGGTGCAGCTCCATCAGGCCGGAGTTGACAAAGCCGACCGCCATAACGGTGGTGGCACCGCTGGACTGGATCACTGCAGTGATGACCATGCCCAGCAGCAGCCCGCGCACCGGGCTGGCCGTCATTTTGGAAAGGATGCCTTGCAGTTTGCTGCCAGCGGTCTGCTCAAGGGCTTTGCCCATGAGGTCCATGCCGTAAAGGAACATGGCAATACCGCCCATCAGCGTGAACACATTAAAAATGCTCATACAGGGGGTTACACTTCCATTTCTCTTTTGTTATGTTTTCATTGTTGGGTGCAGCCGCACCCGGAGCAAAACCGAATCAAATCGTTTTGCACATGCCCACAATGGCACTATACCGTTACCTATTATAATAGAAAACAGGGCTTTATGAACACCAAAAGCCAGTAAAAGAATTGTAAAGACTGTGTAAAATGTCGAATCAACGCAAGAAAACTGCTAAAATTGGCACATTGTAAAAATTTGGCGTATTGATTTTGGGCAACTTTACACAAACTTTGCAAAAGGAAAGTTTCCGTTACCAAAGCTTTACCCGGATTGTACTGCACGATGGTCGATACTGGGGAAACAGCGCGGTACAATAAATACGCACTCAGGAAGAACGAATAGGAAAACACGAACCCCTGAGCGAATGTGTGAGATAGAATAACAGATACAATTAAGGGAGAAGAAAGTTTATGTTAAAGCGTAATGTTTCCGTTGCAGTTGCTGCTGCTCTGGCTCTCAGCCTGGCCGCCTGTGGTTCCAGCCCGGCATCCTCCGCTGCTTCCAGCGAAGCAGTTTCCAGCGAGGCCGTCTCCAGTGAGGCTGCTTCCAGTGAAGCCACTGCTGCACCGGCTGCCGGCGATTTCGATGTCGATCAGGACATCACCGTGATTTCCCGTGAGGATGGCTCCGGCACCCGCGGCGCTTTCATCGAGCTGACCGGTGTGGAAGCCAAGAACGATGCAGGCGAAAAGGTTGACAATACCACCGAGGCGGCTGCCATCCAGAGCTCCACCAACGGCGTTCTGACCGCTGTTTCCAACGATGAGACCGCAATCGGCTACATCAGCCTGGGTTCTCTGAACAATGATGTCAAGGCTGTCACCGTGGAAGGCGTTGCCCCCAGCGCTGACACCGTGAAGGATGGTACTTACACCCTGGCTCGTCCGTTCAACATCGTTACGAACGGCGAAGCTGCCGACCCCGTTGCCGTGGACTTCATTGCTTACTGCATGAGCACCGACGGTCAGGCCCTGGCCACCGAGGAAGGTTACATCGGCGATGTTGGCGCTGATTACACCAGCACCCAGCCCGCAGGCAAGATCGTGGTTGGCGGTTCCTCCTCTGTTTCCCCGCTGATGGAAAAACTGATCGAAGCGTATAAGACCGTGAACCCCAACGCAACCCTGGAACTCCAGACCACCGACTCCACCACCGGCGTTTCCGGCGCACTGGATGGCACCTACACCATCGGTATGGCCAGCCGTGAGCTGAAAGATTCTGAGGTTGAGGGCGGCGCAAAGGCGACTGTCTTGGCAAAGGATGGCATTGCTGTTATCGTCAGCAACGACAACCCCACTGATAACCTGACCGTTGACCAGATCAAAGGCATCTACACCGGCGAGCTGACCACCTGGGCAGACGTTCAGTAATCCCCCTTTCTAAAAAAGACGGCTGTTGCGGCGGCAAAAAGCGGCAACGGCCGTTTTTTGAAAGCCATCGGTATATAGTTCCTGAGCAAAGACAGGAGAGTATGGGAAAATGAAAACAACAACTTCGCACCTGAAAGAGATCGTCATGCAGGGTGTATTTACCGCCTGCGCGTGCATCTCCATTCTGGCCGTGGCGCTGATCTGCATCTTCTTATTTGCAAACGGCCTGCCCACCATTTTTGAGATCGGCCCCCTCAAGTTCCTGCTTGGCACCACCTGGAAACCCGGCAACAATCTGTACGGCATCCTGCCCATGATCCTGGGGAGCATCTATGTCACCGCAGGCGCGATCATTGTGGGGGTGCCCATTGGGCTGCTGACAGCCATCTATATGTCCCGCTTTGCATCGCCCCGTATCAACAAGGTGCTGTTGCCGGCGGTACAGCTGCTGGCCGGTATCCCCTCGGTCGTGTACGGCTTCTTCGGCATGATCGTTATGGTCCCGGCGGTGCAGGCTATGGTCAAATCGGACTTTTTCAAAACTGTGCTGCATGTGAAAAGCGGCAAGGGCATGAGCCTGTTTACCGCCAGCCTGCTGCTGGGCATCATGATTTTGCCCACCATCATCACGGTCAGCAAAACCAGCCTGGACGCTGTGCCCCAAAGCTATTACGAGGGCAGCCTGGCTCTGGGTGCTACCCATGAGCGCAGCGTGTTTTGCGTGGTGCTGCCCGCCGCCAAAAGCGGCGTAATGTCCGCTGTAATCCTGGGTGTTGGCCGCGCCATCGGCGAAACGATGGCCGTTGTGATGGTTGCCGGTAACCAGACCTGGATGCCCAAGGGCTTGTTCCAGGGGCTGCGCACGATGACCTCCAACATCGTCATCGAGATGGGTTACGCTGCAGACCTGCACCGCGAAGCGCTGATCGCAACCGGCGTTGTGCTGTTCGTTTTCATTCTGCTGATCAATCTCTGCTTTAGTTTGGTAAAGGGGGGCGAAAAGAATGGCTGATTTTGCTGCAACCGCCGGTAAAACCGATGATATGACCCACGCAAATGCGAAAATCGTTCCCCCCGCCCGCCACGAAAACCGCATGGCGGCCCGCGCGTATGCCCTTGTCATGCGCTGGCTGGTGCAGCTGGCGGCCCTGATTACCGTGGCGATCCTTGTGTTCCTGATCGGCTATATCCTGGTCAACGGTATTCCCAACCTCAAGCCGTCCCTGTTTGAGTGGACCTATAATTCCGACAACGTATCCCTGATGCCCGCGCTTATCAATACCATTCTGATGACGGCGTTCTCGCTGGCCATTGCCACACCGCTGGGCATTTTTGCTGCGGTCTGGCTGGTGGAATACGCCAAACGCGGCAGCAAGCTGGTCAAGGTGGTGCGCATCACCACCGAAACGCTGCAGGGCATCCCCTCCATCGTATACGGTCTGTTCGGTATGCTGTTCTTTGTCATGCAGCTCAAATGGGGCTACAGCCTGATCGCCGGTGCCTTCACGCTGGCCATCATGGTGCTGCCGGTCATCATGCGCACCACCGAGGAAGCGCTGCTTGCAGTGCCGGATTCTTACCGCGAGGGCAGCTTTGGCCTGGGGGCCGGCAAGCTGCGCACCGTATTCACCATTGTGCTGCCCAGCGCCATGCCGGGCATCCTGTCCGGCGTGATTTTGGCAACGGGCCGCATTGTAGGCGAAACCGCGGCCCTGATCTACACGGCCAGCACCGTTGCCGCCGTGCCCGCCAGCGTGTTCAGCTCCACCCGTACCCTTGCCACCCATATGTATCTGCTTTCCAGCGAGGGCCTGCATATCAATGAAACCTACGGCACTGCCGTGGTGCTGTTGATCCTGGTGCTGCTCATCAACAGCCTGTCCAGCTTTATTGCCGGCCGCCTTGCCAAAAAGTAATGCCGAAAGGAACTGCATGATGAATAAATTCGAAGTTAAAAACATGGACCTGTATTACGGCAGCTTCCATGCACTGAAAAATATCAATATTGCCATCCCCGAAAAAGAGATCACGGCGTTCATCGGTCCTTCCGGCTGCGGCAAGTCTACTTTCCTGAAGAGCCTGAACCGCATGAACGACCTGGTGGAAGGCTGCCGCATTTCCGGCGATATCCTGCTGGACGGTGTGGATATCTATAAGGATAAGATGGATGTCAATGTGCTGCGCAAGCGGGTTGGCATGGTGTTCCAGAAGCCCAACCCCTTCCCGATGAGCATTTACGATAATATCGCCTACGGTCCCCGCACCCACGGTGTGCGCAGTAAGGCGCAGCTGGATGAAATTGTGGAAAAAAGCCTGCGCGGCGCTGCCATCTGGGACGAAGTGAAGGACCGCCTGAACAAAAGCGCGCTGGGCATGTCCGGCGGCCAGCAGCAGCGTTTGTGCATTGCACGCGCCCTGGCGGTGGAGCCGGAAGTTCTGCTGATGGACGAACCGACCTCTGCCCTGGACCCCATCTCCACCTCCAAGGTGGAAGAGCTGGCTCTGGAATTAAAGGACCGCTACACCATCGTAATCGTGACCCATAACATGCAGCAGGCCGCCCGTATTTCAGATAAGACGGCGTTCTTCCTGCTGGGTGAGCTGGTGGAAATGGGCGATACGGAACGCCTGTTCTCCACCCCTGTGGACAAGCGTACGGAAGATTATATTTCCGGCCGTTTTGGTTGATCGGAGGAGCAATACCATGCCTAGTGTGCGTAAATCTTATGATGAAGAGCTTTTGCAGCTGGATACCTTGCTGGCCCGCATGGGTCACGAAGCCGGTGCCGCCATTGAAAGCGCACTGACTGCCCTGCGCAATGATGATATTGAACTGGCCCGCAGCGTGGTTGCGCGGGACAGCCAGATCGACGCAGGCGAACACGAGATCGAACACCGCTGCCTGCAGCTGCTGCTGCGCCAGCAGCCGGTGGCTTCGGATCTGCGCAAGGTCAGTACAGCCCTGAAAATGGTAACGGATGTGGAGCGCATCGGCGACCAGGCCAGCGATATTGCGGAGCTGGTGCTGCACCTGCACGCCAAATCCACCGATGCCGTGGGCGTGCTGGAAGATATCCTGAAAATGGGCGATGATGTGTTGAAGATGGTCAAGCGCTCCATTGCCGCCTATGTGCAGGTGGACCTTGCCGTTGCCGCGGAAGTGATCGCCCATGATGATGTCATCGACGCCGCGTTCAGGCGCATCGGCAGCGAAATTGCCCAGTACATTGCCGCCCACCCCACCGAAGCAGAGACCGCGCTGGATCTGTTTATGGTGACCAAATATCTGGAACGCCTTGGTGACCACGCCGTGAACGTGGCCGAATGGGTCGAATTCTTAAAGACCGGCATTCACAAATCCCGCAAGATCGTGTGATCTTGCCCGGCGGCGTGTGAGGCCGCTCCAAGGTGAACCTGAAGCCAACTGCTTGGATTTTGAATTTTCAGGTACACCCAATAACATTGCCATTCTCTTTTTTATGTTTTCCTATACCGCACCAAAGGGCCAGCACTGCACGCTGGCCCTTTGGTGTTTTTATGTGTAGACTGCTGGGAATGAAACCTGGCAGAAAAGTGGAAGAAGCAATGCAGAGTGTGTTATACTGGAAAGGACAAATCGAAAACGGCTGCACAATATGAGCACTGCGATGAGATTTTGAAAGAAAAGACCGCACACCTCGGCATCCATGTTACCCGCGAAGACATCATCCACAGCTTTGACAATGCTAAGGGCACGAATGGCAGCATGCAGTTTCTTCCGCCAGCCTGCCGCTAGTCGTGGTTGCGCTAGTCATTTCGTTCTTTGCCTGATTGGTACATGTATTGAAAAATTCTATTTTATAACCCAAAAGCCCAAAGCGGCACGGTTCACTTAACCGGCAGCTTTGGGCTTTTGCTGTTTTATCAGAGAAAAAATTACGCGCTTACATCTTCAAACTGGCTGTTGTACAAATCGGCGTAGAACCCGCCAGCGGCCAACAGGTCGTCGTGGGTGCCCTGCTCCACAATGTCACCATCCCGCATGACTAAAATCAAGTCGGCGTCCTTGATGGTGGAAAGCCGGTGGGCAATCACAAAGCTGGTGCGGCCGCGCATCAGGTTGTCCATGGCGGTCTGGATGCGCTGTTCGGTGCGGGTGTCCACACTGCTGGTGGCTTCGTCCAAAATCAAAATTTTGTTGTCCGCCAGAATGGCGCGGGCAATCGTCAGCAGCTGTTTCTGGCCCTGGCTCACGTTGGAAGCATCCTCGTTCAACTCCATCTGGTAGCCGCCGGGCAGCGTGCGGATAAAGTGGTCGGCACAGGCGGCCTTGGCGGCGGCGATGACTTCCTCATCGGTGGCATCCAGGCGGCCATAGCGGATGTTTTCCATAATGGTGCCCTGGAACAGCCAGGTATCCTGCAATACCATGCCAAAGCCTTCGCGCAGGGCGCTGCGGTCAAAGTCCTTTACGTTGTGGCCGTCCAGCGTAATGGCGCCGGAGTTGACATCGTAAAAGCGCATCAGCAGCTTGACCATGGTGGTTTTGCCTGCGCCGGTGGGGCCGACAATGGCAACTTTCTGGCCGGGTTTTACATCGCAGCTGAAATCCCGGATAACAGTCTTTTCCGGCGTGTAGCCAAACTTGACATGGTCAAAGGTGACCTGGCCGTCAATGCAGGCGGGGTCTGCCCGGCGGGCGGGGTCTGCGTTCTGTTCTTCTTCCGGCTCACCCAAAAATTCAAACACGCGCTCCGAAGCCGCCGCCATACTTTGCAGCATGTTGCTGACCTGGGCCAGCTGCTGGATGGGCTGGGTGAAGTTGCGCACATACTGGATGAACGCCTGGATGTCACCAATGGTGATGATGCCGCGCGCGGCAAAAATGCTGCCGGAAACGGCCACTGCTACATAGCCCAGGTTGCCCACAAAGGTCATGATGGGCTGCATCAGGCCGGAAAGAAACTGGCTTTTCCAGGCGGATTCAAACAGGCGGTTGTTGGCTTCGTCAAAATCATTCAGAACGGCATCTTCGCGGTTGAACGCTTTGACCACATTGTGGCCGGAATATACTTCCTCCACCTGGCCGTTCACGGAGCCCAGAACTTTTTGCTGGGCGCGGAAATATTTCTGGCTGAACCTGACCACCAACAGCACCAGCGCCATCGAGACCGGCAGGATCAAAATGGCAATCAGCGTCATCGTGGGGCTGATGGTCAGCATCATGATGAGCACGCCGATCATGGTGGTAATGCTGGTGATCAGCTGGGTAATGCTCTGGTTCAGGCTCTGGCCCAGGGTGTCCACATCGTTGGTAATGCGGGAAAGTACCTCGCCCACGGTGCGCTTTTCAAAATAGGCAAGGGGCAGGCGGTTGATCTTTTCGCTGATCTGGCGGCGGAAGTCATAACACATCTTCTGCGAAAGCCCGCTCATGATCCAGCTCTGGCAGAAACTGAACGCAGCGGAAACCAGATACATGGCCAGCAGGATCAGCAGGATTTTGCCGATATAGCCAAAGTCAATGCTGCCGGTGCCCCGCAGCTTGGCCACCCAGCCGGTGGCCAGGGCAGTGGTGGCTTTGGCCAGCACCTTGGGGCCTGCAATATTAAAAATCGTGGAAAGAACGGCAAAAACAATCACGGCAATCAGGCGGAACTTGTAGTGCCCCAGCTCTGCCAGCAGGCTGCGCATGGTGCCCTTAAAGTCTTTTGCCTTTTGGGTCGTCATTCGTCCGGGATGCGGCATCAGGCTTCCCCTCCTTTCAGGTCCAGCTCTTTGTTGCTCAGCTGGCTGCGGGCAATTTCCTGGTAAGCCGGGCAGCTTTCCATCAGCTGGGCGTGGGTGCCCTTGCCCACAATGCGGCCATCTTCCAGAACCAGAATCTGGTTGGCGTGCAGCACAGTGGAAATGCGCTGTGCCACAATAATCACGGTGGCGTCGCCGGTTTCGGCTTTCAGCGCGCGGCGCAGGGCAACATCAGTCTTGTAGTCCAGCGCGGAGAAGCTGTCATCAAACAGGTAGATCTTCGGGTGTTTGGCAATGGCGCGGGCGATGGAAAGCCGCTGCTTCTGCCCGCCGGAAACGTTGGTGCCGCCCTGGGCAATGGGGCTTTCGTACCCCTCCGGCTTGGCGGAGATGAACTCTTCCGCCTGGGCAATGCGGGCGGCGGTGCGCACATCGGCATCGGTGATATTCTCGCCGCCGAATTTCAGGTTGGAATCAATCGTGCCGCTGAACAGTACGCCCTTTTGCGGCACATAACCCAAAAGGCCGCGCAGGGTGCTCTGTGGCATCTGGCGCACATCCACGCCGTCTACCGTCACGCTGCCGCCGGTCACATCATAAAAACGGGTGATCAAATGCAGCAAACTGGTTTTGCCGCAGCCAGTGGAGCCGATAATGGCCGTGGTCTGGCCGGGTTTGGCGACAAAATCAATATCGTGCAGGGCGTCCTCGCTGGAGCCGGGGTAGGTAAAGTTGACATGATGGAATGCGACTTCGCCGTTCCAGTGGTGCTGATTGAGGTCAGCGGGGATGGCTTCCGGCACCGGGTCATGGATGGCCGGCTCGGTGGTCAGCACTTCGTCAATGCGGTCCGCGGCAACGCCGGCACGGGGCAGCATCACGGCAACCATCGTCAGCATCAGGAAGGACATCACGATCTGCATCGTGTAGGTGATAAAGGCGATCATGCTGCCCACCTGCATGGTGCCGGCATCAATCTGTTTGCCGCCGAACCAGACGATCAGCAGGGAAGTGCCGTTCATAATCAGGGTCATAAAGGGCATCATGGCGGCCATTACCCGGTTGGTGAACAGCTGGGTGCGCATCAGGTCGGTGTTGGCGGCGTCAAAGCGTGCTTCCTCGTGCTGTTCGCGGCTGAATGCGCGGATGGGCATAATGCCGGTCAAAATCTCGCGGGATACCAGGTTCAGCCGGTCCACCAGCTTTTGCATGATCCTGAACTTGGGCATGGCAAACTGCATCAATACCGTAATCAGCGCCAGCAGCAAAGCGACGGCCAGCACAATGATCCAGGTCAGGCTGGAACCCGCCTGCGCCACATGGATGATGCCGCCAATGCCAAGGATGGGGGCATACGCCACCATGCGCAGCAAAATTACGCAGGTCATCTGGATCTGCTGTACATCGTTGGTGGTGCGGGTGATGAGGGATGCGGTGGAAAACTTGTCCGTTTCAGAGGCAGAAAAGCTGACCACCCGGCGGAACACACCGCGGCGCAGATCCCGCGCAATGGCAGCCGCCACGCGGGAAGCAAGCAGCCCCACCAGAACCGCGGCGGCAACCATCAACAGGGTCAGCCCCAGCATCCGGCCGCCGGTCTGCATCAGGTAGTTCATCTGTACCGCATCGCTGATGCCAAGGGCCTGATATTCCAGCCCCACCAGCAGCACTGCCTGGGCTGAAAGCCCGCTCAGCTCACTTTCGCCGGCCTGACCCATGGCTGCGGCCAGCTGGGCCTGTACGGCATCACGGCTGAAACCGGGCATCTGGGTCATGGCCGCAAACTGGGCGGTAACGGTATCCAGCGCGGCGGCATCCGGGGCGTTGCCCTCCCCGGCTGCCTGAGCGGAAGCCAGATAGAGCACAATATCCGGGGTGGAAAATACCTCCGCCAGCGTATCCCGGTCCACATCGGCCCGCAGCAGGCGGACCGTATAGGGGGATGCGAGCTTTTTCTGTAAGCTGGCAGCGGAGGAGAGTGCGTTGTCGGTGCCGCCCGGCTGGGTGTAAGCGGCTTCCACCGCGGCGGCGTCCGCGTCCGTCATCAGCAGCTCCAGCACCTGCAGGGTGGAATCCCGCACTACTTCTGGCACAGCGTCCGCAATGCCGGACTGTTGGATGCCGGTATCCACAATTTTGCTGGTGTAGTCCGGCAGGGTCAAATCGCCGTATGCCTGCACCAACAGCAGGGCAATAATAACAAGGCAGGCCGCCCAGTGTTTGGCCAGATGTTTGAAAATTTTTGTCATGGCATCTTCTCCTTTTCGGCCAGCAGCTTTTCGTTCTGGCGCTCAATGGCCTGCAGCAGGGTTTCGGCATCCTTTGCAAACTGCTGGCAAAATTCTTCGCCCAGGTCATCCATAATGCCGGTGATGTAATCATTCAGACGGCTTTCGCAGATCAGGCGGGATTCCTCCCCTTTTGGGGTGATGCGCACCAGAGTGCGGCGGCGGTCATTGGGATCGGTCTGGCGCTGGGCCAGGCCATCCTGCTCCAGTGTGCGCAGTCCGCGGGAAATCGCCGGCAGCGGCTGCTTGAAAATCTCCGCCAGGTCCGAAACATACACGGCACCATCCTGGCCGCGCACCTCAATGGCGTGGTTTAGCCCTTCCAGAATGCCAAGATGCAGCTTGGGGGCGTTGGCAAGGCTTAAAGATGCCCCGCGGCGCACAGACTTTTTCAGCCGGTCAAGATAGCGCATCACGGCTTTGCTGCGCTGGGCACCAATATGTCCCTCCATAAAGGTTCTCCTTTCTGTTGCTATATGTAAATAGTTGGCATATGTTAAGCGTGTGGAAACAGTATAGCCCCGCAGCCGAAAAAATGCAACGGCTGCGGGGCTGTGTTTTAAATTTGTTTACAAACTGCTTACCAGTCAAAGTCACCGGTAAACAGCTGCACCCAGTAGGGGTGGCCGTCCACCATGGTGTAGCCAACGCCGATGTAGTCAAAGTTTTCGCTCAGAATGTTGGCGCGGTGGCCGGAGCTGTTCATCCAGTCATTCATCACGATCTCCGGGGTTCTCTGGCCCATGGCAATGTTTTCGCCGGCATAGCCATAGTCAATGCCCAGGTGCCACAAAATGGTAAAGCATTCAGAACCGTTGGGGCGGGTGTGGCTGTATCGCTGGGAAAGCTCCCTGGCGCGGGCTGCTGCGGCAACCATCAGGCCATCGTGCTTGAGCAGGGGCTGCAGCCCGCGGGAGGTGCGTTCCTGGTTGACCAGCTCGATCACGCGGTCTGCCATGGCTTCCTCACTGGTCGTAATGCTGGCCTGCATCACGCCGGTATCAACATCAAAAAGGTACAGATTGCCGTCGATCGTCACAATGCCTTTGGCCATGGTGCCGTACACCTGGTCAAAGTAATAGGTGCCGTCATTGTTGGTATCCCAGCCTTTTACCATGTGGCCGTTGGCGTCATACCGCACCCACTTGCCGGTGCCGTCTGCGTTTTCGGCCCAGTCGCCGGCTTCGGATTCCTGGTATACATCCTTGCTGACGGTTTTAGCACCCTGCTGCACGTTATCCAGCCAGTACCAGGCATCGGAGGCCGGATCATAGATTTCTTTGCCGCGGTAGGCTGCATTATTGGGATCATAACCCTGGCGCTTGCCAGCCTCGTACCAGTAATCTTTGCCGTCCATGCTGTGCCACATCAGATTGCAGCCAATGCCGGTGGTGGTATCAAAGCTGCAGGGCAGGTTGTCCACCACAATATCGCCCTTGGCCATGGCACCGGTGACAAGGTCAAAGTAATAGGTACCGTCATCGTTGGTATCCCACCCTTTGATCATATGGCCGTTGGCATCATAGCGCACCCATTTGCCGCCGTTGGATTCCTGGTAAACATCCTTGCTGACGGCTTTTGCGCCGCCCCGGTTGGCGTCCAGCCAGTACCAGGCGTCGGAATCGGGGTCATAAATTTCCTTGCCGCGGCCAGTGGTGCCCTGCTTTACGCCGTTTTCGTACCAGTAGTCCTTGCCGTTCACGGTTTTCCAACCAGTATAGCCGCTGGCAGGGGTTGCGGTGGGGTTCACAGGGGTAGCGGTAGGTGTAGCAGTCGGCTTGACCGGCGTTGCAGTGGGGGTCGCGGTAGGTGTCGCAGTAGGCGTTGCAGTAGGCGTTGCGGTAGGCGCTGCAGTAGGCGTTGCAGTAGGCGTTGCAGTAGGCGTTGCAGTAGGCGTTGCGGTAGGTACAGCAGTCGGGGTTGCTGCGGGGACTGGGATATCCCTTGTCTTGATATACTGGCGCACATCCTGGTGGTATTCCTGCTGGCTTACGGCATAATAAATGCCATCCCACTGGGCCGCAATGCCGATGCTTTGGAGACTTTCCTTCTTTTTCTCGGTCACTTCATGGCTGGCCGGATCCAGTTCATATTGTTTGATCCAGCTGCTCTGCTCGCACGCTTGTTTGTCCGTGGCGACCAGCAGCGTTCCGTCCAGCGCAATACTGCCGGCAACCACACCCGAATCATCTTCATGCGCCAGGTTGGAATCACAGTTGCCCAGGTCATCACGCCAGAAAAGGCGTTCGCCGGACGCATAGTACCAGTCGCCCCCGCACGGGAAGATTGCACTCTTTTTGTCTTTCCACCAGGTGTTTTCATAGGTATCATCGGTGGCCAGGTTCACGATGTTCTGCGTGCCAAGGTTTTCAAGGTCAAAGGCAACGCTGTCATCGCCGTCATCGTTATGGTTGGTGTTCATCTCCTCTGTGGTACACAGCAGGTGTTTATGCATGCAATATCCCAGCTGATCCGAACCGTCCACCGGGTCATCCCAGGTGCAGTCCACCTGGTACCAGTTCCCGTCCAGCTCGACCATGTTCCACGCATGGCCGATATCTTTACTGGTTACCAGCACACCAGTGATACCCAGCTTGCGCAGGGTAAGGGCATACGTTTTGGCGTAACCGTCACAGACGGCAGTCCCTTCCAGCAGGGCGCCGCGCAGGTTGTGGTCGTCCTGCACATCATCACTAAGGTGTTCCCGGTCATAGGCAATGTTCTGCACCAGCCATTCATGCACATAGAACACCTTTTCCAGATCCGTCTGGCACAGGGTGTTGGCCTGGTCCACCAGCTGGTCCAGCTTTACCTGCATGGCGGCAACATCCTGCGCCGTGCAGTATTCAAGGCCGATTGCCACCGCCAGCCCGGTATCTCTGCTATAATAGCAGGACAATTTGCTGATGGCCTCGCCGCCTTCCACACGCGCATTCAGGTCAGCCAGGGTGGAAAGCACCAGATCTTTATCCAAGTTCAGGTCTTTGATATTTACTTTCTCTGCTGTTTCCGTATGGTTCTTTACGGCATTGGCCACGCGCTCCACCATGGTCTGCGCCGCCTGAATGTTGTTGTCATCCTCCGCCAGCGTTGCCGGCTGCGCAGCCAGTGCTTCACGGGCAGCTATGATGTTTTCCAGCGTGCCTTCCACTTCCACCACGCTGCTGTCCGCCGTTTCCGGGGTCTGGGCCCAAGCCGGAAGCGCAGTGGTTCCCATCATGGCCGCCACCAAAACAAGGGCCAAAATCCGTTTATCTTTTTTCATTTTTTCCTCCCTGGAATACAGCCCAAAAAACGTTTTTGCCGCTGCATATCCTAATTTTAAATTTTACACGAAACAGAGGAGAAATACAATGCCAGACGCACCAACATCCTGCACAGAAAAAGTTTTCAGACTTTACGTTTTTTAATAAAAAGGCTATCTTTTCGCGTGCAAAGTGGTGTATAATGATACAAAATATGGGGGTGTGTGTCCATTTTGGCACACCCCGGAGGCAGCGTGGGCGGAACGGTGTATCCGGCACGTTTCCACTGCCCGAACAACCGCCACCTGCCCTTGCCCCCACCCGCAGCTGGTGGACAAAAGGAGGATGACTTTTTGATGGAACACAACATTCCCGAACTGGTTGCCCAGCTCACGCTGGAAGAAAAGGCCGGGCTTTGCTCCGGCGCGGATTTCTGGCACACCAAAACCGTGGAACGCCTGGGCATTCCCACCCTGATGGTCTCGGACGGCCCGCACGGCCTGCGCACCCAGGACCCGGAACGGGACGACCCCAACCACAGCCGCAAGGCGGTCTGCTTCCCCGCCGGGTGCTCCGTTGCCGCCAGCTTTGACCCCGACCTGGCCCGCCGGGAGGGTGCGGCCATCGGGCGGGAAGCCCGCGCGTTCGGCGTTGGCGTTGTGCTGGGGCCTGCCGTAAACATCAAGCGCAGCCCGCTGTGCGGCCGCAACTTTGAATATTACTCCGAAGACCCGGTGCTGGCCGGTGAGCTGGCCGCCGGGTACATCAATGGCGTACAGAGCCAGGGGGTTGGTACCTCCATCAAGCATTTTGCCGCCAACAGCCAGGAGTACCGCCGCATGAGTGCATCGTCCGACATGACGGAGCGTACGCTGCGCGAAATTTACCTGCCTGCATTTGAAACCGCCGTCAAGAAATCCCAGCCCTGGACGGTGATGTGCAGCTACAACCGCGTGAACGATGTATTTGCCAGCGAAAACCGCATGCTGCTGACCGATATCCTGCGCACCGAGTGGAACTTTAAGGGCTTTGTGATGTCCGACTGGGGCGCTGTAGCTGACCGTGTAAAAGGTGTTGCGGCTGGGCTTGACCTGGAAATGCCCGGTTCCGGCGGTGTCAATGACGCCAAGATCGTGGCCGCCGTTAAAGCCGGCACCTTGAGCGAAGCCGCGCTGAACAAGGCTGTGATCCGCATTTTGAACATTGTGTTCCGCGCGGCGGACGAAGCTGCCGCCCCGGCCCCGGAGCTGGACCTGAAAGGCGACCACACCATCGCCGCAGAGCTGGCCAAGGAATGCGCCGTGCTTTTGCAGAACCGCGGTGTGCTGCCGCTGAAAAAGGGCAGCAAGGTAGTATACATCGGCGGCTTTGCCAAAACGCCGCGCTATCAGGGCGGCGGCTCCAGCCACATCAACACCATCAGGGTGGACAGCGCGCTGGAAATGGCCGAAAGCCATGGCCGCCGGGTGAGCTATGTGGAGGGCTTCCCCGCTGATCTGGACCAGCGGGAGGAGGAAGAGTTCCTGCGCGCGGTTTCCGCCGCAGCGGAAGCTGACGCGGCGGTGATCTTTGCGGGCCTGCCGGAATCTTTTGAAAGCGAAGGCTTTGACCGCAGCCATATGCGCCTGCCGGAAAGCCAGAACAACCTGATTGCCCGCGTGGCCGCCGTGCAGAAAAACACTGTTGTGGTGCTGCACACCGGTTCCCCGGTGGAATGCCCCTGGGCCAACGATGTGAACGCCGTGCTGTGCATGTATCTGGGCGGCGAAGGTGTTGGCGCTGCGGCGGACGCCCTGCTGTGGGGCGATGCCAACCCCAGCGGCCGCCTGCCGGAAACCTGGCCCCTGCGGCTGGAAGATACCCCGTGTTATCTCGACTTCCCTGGTGACGGCCGCCATGTGGAATACCGCGAGGGCGTGTATGTCGGCTACCGCTGGTACGATGCCCGCAAGATGCCGGTGCTGTGGCCGTTTGGGCACGGGCTTTCCTACACAGGGTTTGTGTACCGCAATGCCCAGCTGACGGCGGACGAGTTTGCCGAGGGCGACAGCGTGCGGGTACGGGTGAGCGTGAAGAACGTTGGCATGATGCCCGGCAAGGAAGTTGTGCAGCTGTATGTAGCAGACTGCACCGGCACCACCGGCCGCCCGCCCAAGGAGCTGCGCAAGTTCGTGAAGGTCAAGCTGGAACCTGGCGAGGAAAAGCAGGTAGAGTTCACCCTGACCGCGCAGGATTTGAGCTACTATGACGAAACGCTGGGCAGCTGGTACGCCGCCCCAGGCGAGTACAAGATTTTGCTGGGCCATTCCAGCCGGGATATCCACGCAACGCTCAGCGTGCGGTTCAGCACCCCGCGCCGCCGCCCGTTCGTGATTGACGAAAACACCACCATCGGCGAGCTTTCCAAGGATGACCGCACAGCTGCCATCATCCAGCAGGTGCTGGCACAGGCGGGCAATGCCCTGACCGGCGGCAACGCAGGCGGCAGCGAGATTGCCAGCAGCGAAGCCGTAGCTCAGATGCTGGATTCCATGCCGCTGCGCGGCATCGTGAACTTTGGCGGTCCCGCTGCAGCCGGGATGATCACCCCGCTGCTGGAAATACTGCGCGCCGCTATCCAGTGATTTGGGCCTTGGCGTAATCAAGGCATCCCCGAACCCCGCAAAAGAGAGTTGAAATATTCCGATCAACACATCTATGGCAACACCGCACAATTCTCGCCTTACAGCTTAAGCACCGCTCCGGCGGCTGCGGCACGGCATCTGCGTTGCCAAAATGCTCG
>ERZ827181.2103-NODE-2103-length-18494-cov-3.370790_pt1 | contig 18494 bp, 20 predicted proteins | sample MGYA00519778_ERZ827181 | MGnify/ENA primary metagenome ERZ827181 (study PRJEB31778, sample SAMEA3449273) | human gut metagenome | biome: human gut; feature: human-associated habitat; material: faeces | place: United Kingdom | collected 2010/2012 ...
TATCTTCATCTACGGTAACGGTTCCGTATTTCTTCAGATCGTCTACAATTTCTTCCAGATGTTTGCGGTTGTCGATCGTTACCGATACGCCTACCTCAGAAGTAGTAACCATATCGATCGGAGTCTGGTAGTTCTCGAAAGTCTCGAATACCTTACGCAAGAAACCTGTAGCTAGCAACATACGTCCGCTCTTGATCTTGATAGAGGTAATATTGTCTTTGGCGGCGACCGCTTTGATCTTACCTTTTTCGATAGCGTTTGAGATCAATGTACCCGGAGCGTCCGGCTGCATCGTATTTAACAAACGAACCGGGATGTTGTTCAATTTAGCCGGCAATATACAAGTCGGGTGAAGGATCTTGGCTCCGAAATAAGCTAATTCGGCAGCTTCCTCGAAATGCAATTGACGGACTGGAGACGTTCCCTGTACGATACGAGGGTCGTTATTGTGCATACCGTCGATGTCTGTCCAGATCTGGATCTCTTCCGCACCGATAGCTGCGCCGATTAAGGATGCGCTATAGTCGCTACCACCTCGTTGTAGGTTATCGATCTCGCCGTAAGCGTTGCGGCAGATATAACCTTGTGTGATGTATAGATCAGCATCCTTATTATCAGCGAGTAATTTCACCAATTTCTCTTTGATATAGACAGGGTCCGGTTCCGCGTTCTTATCCGTACGCATATAATCCAAAGCCGGGATCAATACGGATTTCACGCCGCATTCGTTCAAATAAAGATTCATCATACCCGTAGAGATCAACTCTCCTTGTGCCAAGACAACCTTTTCCTCGAACAAGGTAAACAGATCCTTCGTGAACGTACGGATATATTCGAAATGAGATTTTATCAGTTCTTTGGCCTTCTGTTTATATTCCTCGGTGCTGTATAGTTCCTCAACATGGCCCATATATTTCATGGCAAGCTTGTTGATGATCTCATTCGCTCCGTCTGGGTTCTTTTTGTACAGGTAGTCGGAAATCTCGACTAACGAGTTGGTTGTACCCGACATGGCTGACAATACAACGATCTTACGGTCTCCCGTGATCAGTTTCGCTACATCTTTCATTCTCTGTGCAGATCCCACAGAAGTACCGCCAAACTTTAAAACTTTCATCTTCTTTTGTTCTATATTAAATTGTTTTCTTTTTCAATCGAATGCGACCGCAAAGTTACAAAAAAATTATTCTCTGACATCACTTAGACAGGCATTCTCGCATTTTACTATGCGGGCAGGATAATTATGCACGATCGTATAGTTATGAGTGGTCATAATCACCGCCGTTCCCTGCTGGCAGATGTCGTGTAAGAGTTGTACGATTTGTCCGCTCGTCTCCGGGTCCAAGTTGCCGGTCGGCTCATCCGCCAGTATCAACTTGGGGTTGTTCAGAAGGGCACGGGCAATAACGATACGTTGTTGTTCCCCGCCGGATAGCTCATGCGGCATTTTATAGCCTTTGTCTTGCATGCCTACCTGACGGAGCACATTGTCTATCCGTTCCTTGATCTCGCTTTTCTTTTTCCATCCGGTGGCTTTCAGCACGAATTCCAGATTCTTGGAGACGGAACGGTCGGTCAACAATTGGAAATCTTGGAAGACGATACCTAGTTTCCTACGCAAATAAGGGATATCCTTCCGCTTCATCTTGGTGAGGTTGTAATCCATGATACGTGCCTCGCCTCGCAAGATCGGTATCTCGCAATACAAGGACTTGAGCAGGCTGCTTTTACCGGAGCCTACCTTCCCGATCACATATACGAACTCTCCGTTACGAAGCGTGAGGCATGCGTCGTGTAATACCCTGTTTTCCTCACGGCATATCTCCACGTTCTCTAATTTGAGTAGAATATCTTCTTCCATAGAATTTATCAACCTTTATGTCTTTTCTTTAATTCACGGGCGAGGTCTTCCAGACGAAGTCCCTTGCTTGTCAATAATACGATTAAGTGGTAAACCAAGTCGGATGCCTCATAGATGAAGCCGTCCTCGGTTCCGTTGGTCGCCTCGATAACGGTCTCTACCGCTTCTTCGCCGACTTTCTGGGCCATGCGATTCACGCCTTTCTGGAATAAGGTAGTCGTATAGGAACCTTCCGGCATTTCTTGACGGCGACGCTCGATGAAGTTCTGCAAGTATTTCAAGAACATGATATCCTCTACGTTCTTCTCGCCGAAACAAGTATCCGCTCCCGTATGACAAACCGGTCCGGCTGGAATCGCCTTGATCAATAATGTATCGTTGTCGCAATCCGCCGTGATGCTAACCACCTGCAACGTATTTCCGCTACTCTCTCCCTTCATCCACAAACGGTTTTTCGTGCGGCTAAAGAATGTAACCTTACCCGTACTTACTGTCTCATCATAAGCTTCTTGATTCATGAAGCCCAACATTAATACCTTACTAGTGTTGTTGTCTTGTACGATAGCGGGTATTAATCCGCCCATTTTCTCGAAATCTAATTTCATCTTTATATATAATGTGTTATATCCTTACATTGATCCCCTCGTCCTTGAGGTATTGCTTCAAGTCGCCTATCCGTATCTCGCCGAAATGGAAAACGCTGGCCGCTAAAGCCGCGTCCGCTTTCCCATTGGAAAACGTATCCCGGAAATGTTCCATCTTTCCCGCTCCACCGGAGGCGATAACCGGGATATGCAACGTATCGGCCAAGGTAGCCAGAGCGTCGTTCGCGTATCCGTCTTTTACGCCATCGTGCGTCATACTGGTGAAAAGGATCTCGCCGGCGCCACGGCTTTCCGCTTCCGAGGCCCATTGAAACAAATACTTATCCGTCGGGATACGCCCTCCGTTTAGATAGCATAGCCAGTCATTGTTCTCAAAATTAGCGTCGATAGCGACTACGCATACCTGACTACCAAAGTTCTTGGCGATCTCCTCGATTAATGCCGGGTTACGTAAAGCCGCCGAGTTGATCGAGACCTTATCGGCGCCAGCGCTAAGCAAACGATCCACGTCCTTCAATTCGTTGATACCTCCACCCACGGTAAAAGGGATGCTGATATGGGCCGCCACTTGTTTTACCAACTCGGTGAAAGTCTTTCGCCCCTCGTGTGAGGCGGTAATATCCAAGTACACTAATTCGTCAGCCCCTTCACGGCTGTACTGGGCACCCAACTCCACGGGGTCTCCAGCGTCGCGAAAGTTCACGAAGTTGATGCCTTTTACGGTCTTTCCATCCTTTATATCCAGACAGGGAACAATTCTCTTGGCTAGCATATATCTATTTTATTATTTCAAGTAAAACGAAGTAAATCTTTCAACTGGATCTTCCCCTCATAAATGGCCTTGCCGAAAATGACAGCGGGAATCCCAGCCTCAGATAATTTCTCAATATCCTCGATCGAGCTTACGCCACCGCTCGCTATGATATAAAGGAAGGGGATCTCGTCCCGTATCTCTTTATATAAATCGATAGCCGGGCCTTGAAGCATGCCATCCCGTGCGATATCCGTGCAGATCACCTTGGTAATCCCCTTGTCGTAATATCCTTTGATAAAAGGAATCAACTCTTGGCTGGTCGTTTCCTCCCAACCGCTGATGGCGATCTTCTTTTCTTTGGCATCGGCCCCTAATATGATTTTCTCGCTACCGAACTTGCTGATCCAAGAGGTGAACATTTCCGGGTTCTTCACGGCGATACTGCCCCCGGTTACCATCTGGGCGCCGCTTTCGAAGGCGATCTCCAGATCATCCTCTTGTTTCAAGCCCCCTCCGAAATCAATGATCAAGGAAGTCCGGGTCGCTATCCGCTCAAGGATACGGTAGTTGATGATGCGTCCCTCGCGGGCTCCATCCAAATCTACCACATGCAAACGCCGGATGCCGTTACCCTCGAACATCTTGGCCACCTCCAGAGGATCTTCGTTGTAAACCTTCTTGGTCGCATAATCTCCTTGCGTCAACCGGACGCATTTGCCATCTATTATATCTATAGCGGGAATAAGCTCAATCATATCTTTAAAAAGTTTTTCAATATAACCTCTCCTACCGATCCACTTTTTTCCGGATGGAACTGTGTCGCGTAGAAGTTGTCCTTATGTAAAGCGGCGCTGAACGGAAGGATGTAATCGGTCGTAGCCGCCGTATATTCATTTACAGGTACATAATAACTATGTACGAAGTAAACAAATTTGTTCTCCAATCGCTCATTGAATAGGCCGCTTTTAACGTTTGTCAAGGTATTCCAACCCATGTGAGGAACCTTGTCCTCATGCTTTCGCGGAATAAAACGTTTTACTTCCGTAGGGAAGATCCCCAAGCAATCTGCGTTTCCCTCCTCCGAACGCATGCACATCAATTGCATGCCGAGGCATATCCCGAGTACCGGTTGCTTTAGGTTCAAGATCACCTGATCCAATTTATGCTCCCTTAAATACTCCATGGTCGTGAAAGCTTCACCTACTCCGGGAAAGATAACCTTATCCGCTTTATTTAATAATTCCGGATCAGCCGTGATGATCGGGGTAACGCCCAACCGCTTCAAAGCGTAATCTACCGAGTAGATGTTTCCGGCATTATATTTAATAATGGCAACGTCCATTGTTGTTAAGCATTTATATTGAGTCGCAAAAGTAACAAATTATCATTACATAATTATGAATGGCGATTGAAAAGTTCCAAAATGAAATGTATTTGTGATAAACTGGTGTGATCGGGAAGGGGAAATAAAGAAAGGGACGATCGCTTATGTGGACCTATGGAAAGAATATTTCAGCGAAAAGTTGATTTTTTTTACTCCAGCTATTGCAGGTTTAAAAATAATACTTACCTTTGCACCGCAATCGAGAGAGATAGCGATAAAGAAAAGAGGTTCGGTAGTTCAGCTGGTTAGAATACATGCCTGTCACGCATGGGGTCGCGGGTTCGAGTCCCGTCCGGACCGCGAAAAATCCTCCGCAAATCCTTGTGGGGGATTTTTCATTTTCTCCCTTCCCCTCGACTTCTCGAAGAACGCTTCTTTTTTCTTACCGGCAAAGCCGCCGCAGCGTCCCCGACCGCAAAGCAAGACCCCTGACAAAATTTTTCGCACATCACCCGGACTTTCCATACTTTTGCACAAAGCACCCCGGATGAAAACCCTGCATGTACTCCTTCCCCTTCTCGCCCTGGCCGCCTGCCAAGGACGCGGGAACCAAAACGGGATAGACCCCCGCTCCATCGAATACAACAACCGGGCGGAGGAGGCTTTGCAGCGTTTTCTCCACGAAGAGATGCCCGATACTACCGCCTGGGCGCAGGCGGAAACCTTTTCCGATTCTGTGCGCGTCCTCTTCCGGGACGTGGTGGACAGTTGCCAGACGCTGCTCGACTCGGCGGTAATGTATTCCCCGCAATCCCATCTCTACTACGCCCGGAAAGCAACCCTCTACCTGTACTGCCTGGACTACGGGAACGCCCTTGTCTGGATGAAAAAAGCCCTCGAAAAAAGGACCTCCCCTCGCTTCGGCTCAGCATCGGGATGCTGCTGCAAAAAACAGGGGACGAACCCCAAGCCCGGACCTGGTACCATCAGGCGGCCGACCAGTACCGCGCGCTCGATACCTTGTCGCAAGCCGACAAGGTAAATTATGCACTGGCCCTGGCTTTGGCCAGAGAAAAAGAACAGGCCCGCAAGGCCATCGACAGCCTGATAAAGGACACCCCGGCGCGGGAACAACTCCTGCGGACGCTGGAAAATCCACAGGGGACCCTCGACGATTTCCTCCCCTGACGCCTTCCTCTCACTCCGCGATCCCGTCTTTCCTTTCATTCCTGCGACCCTGTTTTTCAGCCGAGGCATCCAAAACCCCCAAAGCCCACATCGGAGGGCTCCCTCTGCACTTCTTTTTTCAAAGAAAAGCCGATCTTTCGATAAAATCCTTACTTTTGCTTTCGTCTAACCAATACTAATCTTTTTCAAATCCCATGAAAAGTAAATTTTTAGCAGCGGCACTGCTGTGCCTGGCTTTGACCGTATCGCTCCCCTCCCAGGCAAAAGGCCTGAAAAAAGCCTCTCCGGAATCCGCCGGTATGGACTCCGAACGATTGGAAAAAGTGGATCAACTCATCTACGATGCCATCGACCAGGGCGAAATGCCGGGAGCCGTATTGGCCGTGGTAAGGGACAACAAACTGGTCTATCTCAAAGCCTACGGCAACAAGAGCGTCTATCCCGACACCGTAGCCATGACCACCAACACGGTCTTCGACTTGGCCTCGTGCAGCAAGGTCGTGGGCACCACCATGTCGATGATGCACCTGCTCGAATCGGGCGGGTACCGCCTGTCCGACCCCGTGAGCCAGTACATCCCCGGCTTCCAACCGTACGTCGATCCGGAAACGGGCGAGGAAACTCCGATCCGCATCATCGACCTGCTCACGCACACTTCGGGGCTTCCCGCCTACGCTTCGGTGGACAAAGTGATCGAAACCTACGGGAAAGCCGACCCCGATTCGCTGATGGCCTACATCTGTACGATGCCGCGCGGTTTCAAGCCCACGACCGACTACCGGTACAGTTGCCTGAACTTCATCACCCTGCAAAACATCCTGCAAAACATCACCGGCGAGCGTCTGTGCGACTACGCGCAACGTCATGTCTTTGACGTTCTGGGCATGGAACACACCACCTACTGCCCGAAAGCATTCGGGAAGACGGAAATCATGAAACTGGTTGCTCCCACTACCGTATCGGCCGACGGGACTGTCCTGCTGGGCGAGACCCACGACCCGCTGGCACGCCTGCTCAACTTCGGCAACTCGGGCAATGCTGGCGTATTCTCCAGTGCGGAAGACCTGGCCATTCTCTGTGCCGCCCTGCTCAACGGTGGCGAGATCAACGGCCGCCGCGTATTGGGCAAACTGACCGTCGAGGCCATGCTCCGCGAACCGGAAACCACCAAAGGCATCGGACACGCCCTCGGCTGGGTGTCCTACAGCCAGAACAGCATGAACCTGCTCGACCCGGAACTCACCGTGGGACATACCGGCTACACTGGTACGCAGATCATCCTCGATCCGGTGAACGACGTGGCTATCATCCTGCTCGCCCACCGCGTACACCCGGTCGATAAAGGCAACCTGGCTCCCCTGCGCGGGAAAGTAGCCAACGTGGTAGCCGGATCGATCGTAAAATAACCGGTCGCCCTACGGGCGCGGCCTTGACAGAAGACATCCCTTCCCCCTCCCCGCAAAAAAATCCCGCCGAACATTCGCTTCGGCGGGATTTTCGTGTTTTTTCATTCGTCCGTTGTTCTCTCTTCCTGCGGAGGTTCCTCTTGCCGGGGCGAGCGAAGACGTCCGATCCACTGGCTCACCATCCGGTAACCCGACACCGCCGCCTCGATCACTCCGCAAAACGAAGCCACCTTAGCCGAGGCCGCTTCGACCAGATAGTCGAAGTCGAACAACCGGGCCGCCTGGCGGTAATCCTCCTTCAAACGCCCCTCCACACGCTCCAACTGCGTATCCACACGGACCCGCGCCGCCTTCACGTCGGACAGGTTTTTCAACTGTCGGTAGTCAATCCTCTCCATCGCGCTTTCCCTCCGTCGAATATTTCACCTTCGTCGCGTCGTGTACCATCCGCCCCAGCATCCGTACCGCCCGGTCCACGATGAGCCGATCCCGGCGCAGATACACCGCCCAAGCTGCCAGCAGGAACACCCCGCCGATGATCAGCAGCGCATAGAGCAGCGAACCGATCCACAAAGCCAAAGCCCAGGTAAGGGCCATCGCCAAAAATACCGTAGCGATCCCCGCCAGGACGATGAGCACCGCAACGGCAAAAAGCGTGTTGAACAACCGGGCCAGGTTGTCGATCAGCGCCAGACGCGCGCTGTCGGCACGGCACCAGGCGTAGTCTTTCAGGTCTGCCAGCGTCCGTTCGCTCCAAGTGGAGTCCGTGCGGGCGTCTTCGGAAGTTCTATACCCGTCCATCGGTTATTCCTTGGCGGATTTGGCGGCCTTCCGACTGACCTGATGCGCCGTTTCCTCCAGGCATTCCCCCACGCGTTCGAGGGCTTTTTCCTTTTCCTGACGGATCGTGCGGGCAATCTTCTTGCGCGTGTTTACCCCCGAATCGGGAGCGACCAGCAAGGCCACCGCTGCGCCTACTGCCGCGCCGGCTAAAAATGCGAACAAACTCTGTGCTTTCATCATCATTAGGTTTTAGGTGGGACATTTCCCGGACACACCCGGGGTTCTTTACAAATGTAGGAAATCCTTTTTTAGGATGGACCTCCCCGGAACAAAATATTTGCCCCCCCTTTTTTCTCACTCCCTGCCTATCGTGCGCAAAAGATCGTGTACCGCCGCCTCGGGAGTCGGGTTTCGCTCCAGAGCCTGGATAAACAGGCTGCCGATGATCGCCCCGCTGCTGTAACGGCACGCCGCCCGGAAAGTCTGCGGGTTGGAAATCCCGAAACCGATCAAACGATGGTTGTCCAACCCCATCGCATCGATCCGGCGGAAATAGTCGAGCTGCTCCGGCGAGAAATCCTCGCGCGTACCCGTAGTGGCTGCCGCAGAGACCATGTAGATAAATCCTCCGCAGTGCTGGTCGATCTGCCGGATCCGCTCGGGAGAAGTCTCCGGGGTGATGAGCATGATCATGGGCAATCCGTACCGATCGCACAAAGGCTTGTAATGCTCCATGTACTCTCCGAAGGGAAGGTCGGGGACGATCAGCGCATCGATCCCCACCTGCTTGCAGCGTTGGAACAAGCGCTCGATCCCGTACTGCATCATCGGGTTCAGATAGCCCATCAGCACCAGCGGAATCTCGCACTGGCTGCGCGCCTGCTCCACCTGATCGAGCAACAAGCCGAGGGTCATCCCGTTGCGCAGAGCCACCGTGCTGCTGCCCTGGATCGTCTTTCCGTCGGCCATCGGATCGGAAAACGGTACGCCCACTTCGATCATGTCCACGCCGGAGTCGGCCAGCGCACGAATGATCTCCACCGTATCGTCCCGATGAGGGAAACCCGCGGTAAAATACACCGAAAGGATGTCCTTTCCCTTGTTTTCAAATAGTTTTTCCAGTCTGTTCATCGTCTTGGTATTTTTTATCGTTCTTTCTTGTTTTTCCTGTCCTGTCTATTCTGTCTTTCATTTCTTCCTCCCGGGAGGTCTGCCGACCTCCCGCCTTTCCCCGCACCACCGCCATGAACTCGCGCAGCGCCGCCACGTCCTTTACCCCCGGAGCCGTCTCGAAACGACTGTTCAGGTCTATCCCCAGGCACGCTGGATGTTCCACCACCCGAGCCAGGCGGGAAGCGTCCCCCGGCCCGAGCCCTCCGGCGAGCAGAAAGGGCAACGTCCCCCGGTATTCCGCGAGGATCTCCCAATCGAAGCGCTGCCCCGTCCCGCCCCGCAAAGGGCTTTTCGTATCGAACAACAAAGCATCGCACACCTCCCGGTAGGCCGCCGCAGCCGACAAATCCTCCCGCGTTTCCACCCCGCAAGCCTTGATCACCCGCAGGCCCGCCTCGCGCAACGCAGCGCATACCGCGGGGGATTCCTCCCCGTGGAGCTGCACCGTGTCCAGAGCATACCGCCGAGCGGTCTCGAACACCTCCTCGCACGGCGCATCGACGAACACCCCGACGCGGCACGTCCCCGGCGGCAGATTCCGTACCACCTGCGGGTCCAACCCGCCGGCATAGCGGGGAGAGGCCGGAGAAAAGATAAACCCCAGTGCCTGCGGGGCCAGCGCCGCCACCTCCCGGATGTTTTCCGGGTCCTTCAATCCGCAGACTTTAATCCACATGGCGCAAAAAATCCCGCAAGGCTTCTCCCGGGCGGTCTTCCCGCATGAAACGTTCACCGATCAAGAATCCGGCGTATCCGGCCTTTTTCAATTCGGACACCGCCTGCGGGGAGTCGATCCCGCTCTCCGACACACGCACCTTGTCCGCAGGCAATTCCCCGGCGAGTTGCAGGGACGCGCGGATGTCGGTACGGAAGGTGCGCAGGTCGCGGTTGTTCACCCCCACCATGTCCACCTCGGGGCACAGGTGGGTCAGTTCCTGCGGGCCATGTACTTCCAAGAGTACCTCCAAGCCCAGCTCATGCGCCTGACAAGCCAACTCCCGGCATTGCTGCGGGGAGAGGACCGCCGCGATGAGCAGCACCGCATCGGCTCCCCACGAAGCAGCCTGGTGCAGCTGGTATCCATCGACCGTAAAGTCCTTGCGCAACAGCGGAAGGTCCGTCGCCTTGCGCGCCGCCGCCAGATCGCCCGCCCCGCCGGAAAAGAACATCCGGTCGGTGAGCACCGAGCAAGCCGCTGCGCCGGCCGCCGCATACTCGGCCACCGTACGGGCCGCATCGGCTCCCTGACGGATGAACCCCTTGGAGGGCGAACGCCGCTTGAACTCGGCAATGATCCCCACCGGACGGCTCCCCGCCAGGGATCGCGCTATCGAAACGCGCTCGCGGGCATAGTACAGGCTCTCCCGCAGCCGCTCTACCGGCACTGTCTTTTTCTCTACGGCTACCTCGCGCCGTTTTTCCTCCACGATCCGCTTGAGTATATCTTCCATCTCTTTCTGCGTTTTTTTTCGTTCAACGATTCAGTTCCACAAAACAACGGAAACGCTCCGCCGCCCGCCCGCTTTCGAGGGATTCCCGCGCCTTGGCCCGCGCCTCCTCCCACGAGAGAGCCGGATCGAGCGTACGGATGGCAAAGGCCGCATTGGCCTGCACACAATCGCTCTGCCCGGGACTCGCCGTGCCTTCGAGCACTGCGTCGAAGATACGGGCGGCCTGTTCGACCGTCTCGCCCCCCCACAGCTCGCAAGGGTCGTGCGTGGGAAATCCCAACTCGCCCGGCGTATAAACGCTTTCCCCCCACGGCGAAGCGACTTTTACGTCCGAGGTGAGCGATACTTCGTCGTAGCCGTCCAGCGAATGGACGATCGTACAGTCGATGCCGTTCTGCTGGCAGATGTAGTGGTACAGGCGGAGCAGCTTGAGGTTGTACACCCCGAGCAACTGATGGCGGGGCATCACCGGATTGACCAGCGGTCCCAGCATATTGAAAAACGTCCGCACGCCCAGCGCCCGCCGCACGCCGCCCACGCTCTTGAGCGCCGGGCTGAAAAACGGCGCGTGGAGGTAGCACACCCCGCTTCGGTCGAAACTGCGGCGCAGGCGGTCGATGTCGTCGGTAAAACGCACCCCGTGCGCTTCGAGGACATTGGAAGCCCCGCTGACCGAACTGGCTCCGTAGTTCCCGTGCTTGATCACGCGGTATCCCGCCCCGGCCACCACGAAACACGTCGCAGTCGATATGTTGAACGTATTTTTCCCGTCGCCGCCCGTGCCGACGATGTCGATGGCCTGCGAAGCGTCCAGGTCGACCGCCACGCGGCGTTCCAGAAGGGCGTCCCGAAACCCGGAAAGTTCCTCGGTAGTGATGCTGCGCATCAGGAACACGGTCATGAAGGCCGAGAGCTGGCAGTCGTTGTACTTTCCGTCGGAAATATTGAGCAATACCTCCCGCGCCTGCGCCCGGGTGAGATTGCGGTGGTCGAACATCTGATAAAGTATTTCTTTCATGGACTTGTCTGATTTTCTATTGGATTCTTCTGCTTGTCTGTTTGCTTGCCCGTCCGCTTTTTCTTCTATTTCCCGGCCGGGTATTTCTCAAGCCAATTTTTCAGGATGAGCCCCCCCTTGGGGGTCAGCACGCTCTCCGGATGGAACTGTACGCCCCGCACGTCGTACCGACGGTGCCGCAAAGCCATCACCTGACCCATCGGATCGCGCGCCGTTACCTCCAGTTCGGCAGGAAACCCTTCTTCATCCACCCCCCACGAGTGGTAACGCCCGGCCAAAAACTCCTCGCCCAGTCCCTCGAAGATCGGATCGGGAGCCACCACCCGCACCGGGGTGGCCACGCCGTGATAGACATTCTCCAGATTGCGCAGCCGCGCTCCGAAACGTTCCCCGATGGCCTGCTCGCCCAGGCAAATCCCGAGAATGCTCCTGCAGTGGGCATAGCGGGCCAAATATTCGGGAAGAATGCCCGATTCGCACGGCAATCCCGGACCGGGGGAAATGATGACCCGGGGATATTCTCCGGCTTGTTCGGGCGTGATCTCATCGTTGCGCCGTACCTCGACCGGATACCCCAACGAACGCACCAGCGAGGCGATGTTGTAGGTAAACGAATCGTAATTGTCCAGTATCAGTATCTTTTCCATCTTTGTTGTCTCGTTTTATCATTTGGCATATTCTTCGGCGCGATCGACAGCCGCCATCAGCGCACCGAGTTTGTTGTTGACCTCGGAAAGCTCGCTGCGGGGATCCGAATGCGCCACGATCCCGGCTCCCCCCTGGCAATACAAACGCTGGCCGAGGGAAAGAAAACTCCGGATGGTGATGGCCTGGTTGAGCGACCCGTCCAGACCGATGTACCCGATGCACCCTCCGTAGAGGCCCCGCGGATGGGGCTCCATCTCGTCGATCAGTTGGATGGCGCGTACCTTCGGCGCGCCGCTGAGCGTCCCGGCAGGAAACGTATCGGCCAGCAGGCGGATCGGATCCGTCCCTTCCGGCACGTGCGCCGACACCCGGGACACCATGTGGATCACGTGCGAATAGAACTGCACCTGACGGAAAAACTCCACACGCACATCGGTACAGTTGCGTCCCAGGTCGTTGCGCGCCAGATCGACCAGCATCACGTGCTCGGCATTTTCCTTTTCGTCGCTCAGCAGACGATCGGCCAGCGCGCGGTCGGCTTCGTCGTTGCCCGTGCGGCGGAACGTGCCCGCGATCGGGTCGATGTACGCCCGATCGCCGGATACCCGCAGGTGCGTCTCGGGCGAAGAACCGAAGATGCGCATCGAGCCAAAATCGAAGTAAAACAGATAAGGCGAAGGGTTGATGCTGCGCAGGGCGCGGTACACATTGAATTCGTCCCCGTAAAACGCCCGGCTGAAACGCCGCGAAGGCACGATCTGGAAAACATCGCCGCGCAGGGTGTGGCGAATGCCCCGGCGCACCATCTCCATGTATTGCTCGTCGCTTACGCTGGATTCGACCGCACCGGCGGCCTGAAACGGATACTGAGCCACGTTTTGATTGTCCAGCACGGCTTTCAGTTCGTCCATGCGGGAGGTCTGGGAAGGCAGGAGGTTTTCCACGATGGTGAGTGTATTCTTGAAATGGTTCACCACGATCACAAAACGGAACAGCACCTGCACGATGTCCGGAAGATGGGCGAAGTCCCCTTCCGCCGGGCGGATCTTCACCTTCTCAAAATACCGCACCGCATCGTAAGCCGTGTAACCGAAAAAACCGTTGATACCCGTCGGATTGTCCTGCGCCGAAAATTGACGGATGTAGGCGGACAATTCGGCCGGAACGTCCGTATCGTCCTCCACCGGACGCACATCGCGCGTACCGTCGGGATACGTGCGCAGGATGTGCCCTCCCGAGAGGGTAAACGAAGCGATGGGTTCCACCCCGATGAACGAAAAACTGTTCTGGGTGGTGTGGTAGTCCGAACTCTCCAGCAGCACCGACTGGGGATACAGGTCGCGTACCTTCAGGTAAATGCCCACCGGGGTTTGAAGGTCGGCCGGGAGGACCCGATAACGGGTCTGGAATGCATATTCTTTCATGGTTTCTTCTTTTTCTTTCTTTGTGCTCTTTACTTTTTGTTTTCAAAACGGCGACGCTCCCGGATGTAGGTCTCCATGTCCTTGTCCCCGCGTCCCGAAACATTGACCACCACGATGTCCGTCGGGGCGAAATGCATCTGCTCCAGCACCGCCAGTGCATGGGCCGACTCCAACGCCGGAATGATCCCCTCGGTACGGGTGAGGCGATAGGCTGCCTCGAGAGCCTGATCGTCGTCAATGGCTACGACCTCCTCGCGCCCCTCTTCGGCCAGGTAGGCATGCAGCGGTCCTATTCCCGGATAGTCCAGCCCGGCAGAGATCGAATACGGCTCCAGGATCTGCCCGTCCTCGGTCTGCATCACCAGCGTGCGCGCCCCGTGGATGATCCCTTCGCGCCCCAGACGGATCGTCGCCGCGGAACGTCCGCTGTCGATTCCCTCCCCGCCGGCTTCGGCCGCGATCAGCCGCACCGAAGGACTGTTGATGAAATGGTAGAAAGCCCCCGCCGCGTTGCTCCCGCCGCCTACGCAGGCGATGACATAATCGGGCTCCTCCCGACCCTCCTTCTCCAGCAGCTGGCGGCGTATCTCCTGGGAGATGACCGACTGGAAACGCGCCACCATATCGGGATAAGGATGCGGGCCGACCGTCGAACCGATGATGTAATACGTATCCCGAGGATTGCAGCACCAGTCGCGGATGGCCTCGTTAGTAGCATCCTTGAGCGTCTTGTTGCCGCTCTCCACCGAAACGACCTTGGCCCCGAGCATCTCCATCTTTTCGACATTGGGTCTCTGCCGGGCAATGTCCGTCGCGCCCATGTACACCACGCATTCCATGTCCATCAGCGCGCAGACGGTAGCCGCCGCCACGCCATGCTGCCCGGCGCCCGTCTCGGCGATGATGCGGGTCTTGCCCATCCGGCGGGCCAGCAGGATCTGTCCGATGGTGTTGTTGATCTTGTGGGCACCGGTATGGTTGAGGTCTTCGCGCTTGAGGTAGATCTTCGCCCCGTAACGCTCAGACAAACGCTTGGCCAGATACAAGGGTGAAGGACGGCCTACATAGTCCCGCAAGAGCGATTCGAATTCCTGCTGGAACCCCGGGTCGGCCATCTTCCGCAGGTAGGCCCGGCGGAGGTTTTCCACATTGGCGTAAAGCACTTCCGGGATAAACGCTCCCCCGAAACGTCCGTAATATCCCTCGAGAGTTACATCGTACTTTTTCATCTTTTTCTTTCCTTATGTTTTTCGTTGGTTTTTTCCGTGATTTTTCCGCATAAAAAAACGGGCTATCGGTGTGTCCGATAGCCCGTTGATATATTTACTTTGTTTTTCTCTGTCCTATATCTGCAAAGCCTGAGCGCCACACCGTCTCTCCGTCGGTATGCGCCACCACCAAATCATATTTGCAATGCTATGGTTCATTTGCTTTGTTTGTTGCGGACAAAGATGAGGATTATTCCGAACTGTTCAAAGAAATTTTTCATTTTTTTTCATCCTCGCATTTCCTCCTGGGGAAAAAAGGCCCGACAAAGCCCCTGTCATCCATTTTCCAGGGAGAAAATGCGCCGCGAGGAGCAGCCATTGCGCCACCGCCCGTCGCTACTTGGCGTGATGACGCTCCTTGAGCACCTCGATCACCTCCTGCAAGGTATGCCCCTTGGCCACCAGCAGGACGATGTAATGGTACATCAGGTCGGCACACTCGTTCAGGAACAGGTCGCGGTTGTCGTCCTTGGCCTCGATGACCACTTCGACCGCCTCCTCGCCTACCTTTTGGGCCACCTTGTTGATGCCCCGGGCGATCAGGCGCGCCGTGTAGGACTCCTTGGGATCGTCGTCCTTGCGGCGGTACAGGAAGTCCTGAAGATAAAACAGAAAATCGGCCGGAGTATTCTTCTCGCCCCAGCACGTATCGCTACCCGTGTGGCAGGTAGGCCCTACGGGAGTCGCCTTGACCAACAGGCTGTCCTGGTCGCAGTCCGAGAGGATGTCCTGCACCAGTAGGAAATGCCCGCTTTCCTCACCCTTGGTCCACAACCGTCCCCGCGAACGGCTGAAAAAACAAGCCTTGCCCGTTTCGAGCGTTTTCTGCAGCGACTCGGCATTCATGTATCCCTGCATGAGCACCACCCGCGTGGCAGCATCCTGTACGATCGCCGGGATGAGCCCCTTGGCATCGTACTTCAGATTTTCGATGTCCGCACTTACTTTCATTTCGTCTGTCTTTTTATGTATCGTTTCTTTCTTTCCGTATTTTTGGTTTTAACCCCTCTCTCTTTCTGCATCTGACTGCTCTTTTATTATACATATTGCACACCTGCCCTCCAACTCTTTCCTGCCCGGCAAGCCGACCTCATCCTCCCGTCACAAGCGCACCGGAATGCCCCGCGAGGACAGATACCGCTTCACCTGCCCGATGGTCAGTTGCCCGAAATGGAATACCCCGGCCGCCAAAGCCGCATCGGCGCACCCCTTGTCGAAAGCATCGTAGAACGTCTCCAGCGAGCCAGCCCCGCCCGAAGCGATGACCGGGATGGAGAGTTGCCGGGAAAGCTGCGCCGTCGCCTGACAAGCGAACCCCGCATGGGTCCCGTCGTGATCCATCGAGGTAAACAGGATCTCGCCCGCCCCGCGCTGCTCGGCCTCTCGCGCCCAGGAGAAGAGTTCCAACGGCGTACGTTCCCTTCCTCCCTTGACATAGACCGCCCACTGGCCGTCCACGCAATGGGCATCGATGGCCACCACCACGCATTGGCTGCCGAACCGGCGGGCCAGCCGGTCAATGAGCCCCGGATCGGACACCGCCGAAGAGTTGATCGACACCTTGTCCGCCCCGCGGGCCAGCAGCGCCTCCACGTCCTTTTCGCTGGAGATACCCCCGCCCACCGTAAACGGGATGTCGATGGCCCGCGCCACGCTTTCCACCCAACGGGTCATCGTCCCGCGGCGGTCAGCACTGGCCGTAATGTCCAGAAACACCAGTTCGTCCGCGCCTTCGATGCTGTAACGCGAAGCCAGTTCCACGATATCGCCCGCATCGCGCAGCCCGACGAAATTCGTTCCCTTTACCGTGCGCCCGTCCTTGACATCCAGACAGGGTATAATCCTTTTTGCCAGCATCGTTTTATTTTCCGTTTTCGCAAGACACTTCTCCGGAGGCTTCCGCCCGCGTTTGGTAACGCGCAATACATCCAGGGCGATCCGCCCCTCGTAAATGGCTTTCCCGACGATCACCGAAGGCACGCCCAAGCGTTGCAACTGGTCCAGATCGTCCGTGGAGCTCACTCCCCCGGAGGCGATCAGGTGCACCTGCGGAAGGCGTTTGAGGAGGCGGAGAAGAACGCGCCGGCGATCATCTTCATCGACGAGGTGGACTCGATTGCGCCGAAGCGCGACAAGGCGCAGGGCGAGGTGGAGCGGCGCGTGGTGTCGCAGCTGCTGACGCTGATGGACGGCATCAAGGCGCGGTCGCACGTGATTGTGATGGCGGCCACGAACCGGCCGAACAGCATCGACCCCGCGCTGCGGCGCTTTGGCCGCTTTGACCGCGAGCTCGACATCGGCATCCCCGACCCCGTGGGCCGGCTCGAGATCCTGCGCATCCACACAAAGAACATGAAGCTGGACGAGGACGTGCACCTCGAGGACATTGCGCGCGACACGCACGGCTACGTCGGCGCAGACCTCGCGCAGCTGTGCGCAGAGGCCGCGATGCACTGCATCCGCGACAAGATGGACCTCATCAGCCTCGACGACGAGGCCGTGCCCGCCGAGGTGCTCAACAGCATGTTTGTCACGCAGGAGCACTTTGACATCGCGATGCACCAGTCGAACCCGTCTGCGCTGCGCGAGACCATCGTCGAGGTGCCCAACGTCACGTGGGCGGACGTCGGCGGCCTCGAGAAGGTCAAGCAGGAGCTCAAGGAGCTTGTGCAGTACCCCGTCGAGCACCCCGAGATGTTCACCAAGTTTGGCATGAGCCCGTCGCGCGGCGTGCTCTTCTACGGCCCGCCCGGCTGCGGCAAGACGCTGCTGGCAAAGGCGGTGGCGAACGAGTGCCAGTCGAACTTCATCTCGATCAAGGGCCCCGAGCTGCTCACCATGTGGTTTGGCGAGAGCGAGGCGAACGTGCGCGACGTCTTTGACAAGGCGCGCCAGGCGGCCCCGTGCGTGCTCTTCTTTGACGAGCTCGACTCGCTGGCGCCCAAGCGCGGTGCCGGCGCAGACTCTGGCGGTGTGATGGACCGCGTTGTGTCGCAGATGCTCGCCGAGCTGGACGGCCGCGACGGGGGCCGCACCGTCTTTGTGATCGGCGCCACGAACAGGCCGGACCTGCTCGAGCCAGCGCTGCTGTGTCCTGGCCGCTTCGACCACCTCGTCTACCTGGGTCTGAGCGACAGCGCAGAGGCGCGGCACAAGGTGCTGTGTGCGGCCACGCGGGCGCTGGTGCTGGCGCCTGATGTCGACCTTGCCGACGTCGCAGCGCGCTGCCCGCGTGGTCTCACAGGCGCAGACATGGCAGCAGTGTGCTCACGCGCGTACCTCAGCGCGATGGAGGACGCTGTGGCGCGCGCAGAGAGGCAGGAGCAAGCAGAAGGCGTCGTGTGTGATGTGCCGCCCGAGGTTGTGGTCGCACAGGCACACTTTGAGGAGGCGCTGCAGCACGTGGTGCCGTCTGTGACGCCCCAGGAGCTCGCACACTACGAGGAGCTCCACAGGCGCTTCTCGTCACAGCAATGAAGCTCTCTTTCTGTCTGGTTTTGTGGTTGGGTGCTTGTGTCACGTGGAGGGTGTGCTGCACACCACAAAGAGCGGCTCGTTGAGCACGTAGCAGGCCGGTCTTCTCTCTGCCGG
>ERZ827181.2105-NODE-2105-length-18481-cov-6.462933_pt1 | contig 18481 bp, 19 predicted proteins | sample MGYA00519778_ERZ827181 | MGnify/ENA primary metagenome ERZ827181 (study PRJEB31778, sample SAMEA3449273) | human gut metagenome | biome: human gut; feature: human-associated habitat; material: faeces | place: United Kingdom | collected 2010/2012 ...
AGCTAATTAATTAACAAAACTCGGTTTAGGGCACTCAAAAGTGCCCTTTCAAAGGAGGATGCCCTAAATTGAGTGCTTACATTTCTCACTCTGATTGAAACCTGCAAGAATGTAGGCCTCAATGCCCGTGACTACGGGAATAAGAATTATGATGACCTCGTTCCCATGTCAATGGCTGTATAGTACATTATAAATCGTTAATTCCTAAAATGCTCAAAAGTTCATTTTTCTGATTTTTAAGAAGGTGGACGCTATTGAGTGCTTACAATGAGTCAGATTTGGACACTTGCTCGTCTTTTCAGTTCCTATCCGGCACTTTCAGAAATATATCTGTGCGGAGGTTGCATAAGAGATTACCTGATGGGCTATGCACCGGGTAAAGACTTGGATGTTTTTGTACATTGCAACCGTACTGAATTGGATGCATTGCTGTGTTATCTGGCACAATACGGACGTTTGGACTATGGTCCTTATGGCTCTCCTCGTTTCTATCCGGAAGGTACGGATGAATATTATGCGGATATTATCCCTTTCTATAATTTCATTGTCTCGGAAAAGCCGGTGACGGACATTTATGCCCTTTTATCCAATTTCGACTTTACGGCGAATGCTTTGGGTTACAACTTGAAGACCGGAGATTTTTACGATCCGGTCGGTGGAGCGGAAGATATTCGCAACAGGATACTGAGAGCTGTCCGATTGGATTTTCCTGAAAAGCCGGTATCCCCGTCCGTTCCTCTTTCCGCTGTTTCCGTGTTCTGGTTCCGGTTACTCCACTATCAGCATAAATTGGACTTTCATTTTGACGGGCAGACGGAACGATGGGTGCTTGACAATTCATGGAGATATTCGAAAGACATCGCTGCTTTTGAAAAATACTTCTTTAAGCCGATGCTTTCCCCACATATGTCACGCCTGCTGAAAATAGGGAGATAAGCAATAAATGAATTTAAAACCACAGAAGACACAGATTTGACAGAAGCACACGGGTTTTAATAAACAGATAAGAGTCTGTAAGAAACTACACCATCTGTGTCATCAGCGGTCTATCCTCATTAATTTATCATTTAGCGGTATGTTTACCCATGCATCTGATATTCGCAGAGAACTATCTTTCATAGGTTATAAGCCCGAAGAAATGTCTTTTGTGCAACGAGGGGTGATGACAGATAAGTTTATATTCTCTCAGGGCGGACAGCGTTACATAGCCCGTTGTTATCCGCCGGGTAGAGAATGGCTGGCAGAAATGGAATACCGTTATCTGAAACTGTTCGAGTCTTTTCATATCAAAGTCCCGAAAACCTGTCAGTTCAAGAAAGATGGTCAGGCCATGCTTGTTTACGAGATGCTTGAGGGATATACCTTGTCTGAAGTCTATGAGACCCTGTCAGACGCTGTCAAGGAAACGCTTTGCCGGGATATTGTAATTCATTATAAGAAAATATCCGGCATTCTGGAGACAGGTTTCGGCCAAGTGACAGGATATCACACCTATGCACATACTTCTTGGAATGATTTTCTCTCAGAAGCCATAGCAGGAGCAGCGACTGTTTTCAAGACACAGGGGAATAAGGAGAAAATACAGTTATGCCGCGGCTTGTCCGCTTATGCGAAGAAGCTTCCCACAATAGAACATTTCTTGGTATGGGGGGACCTCAGTACGGATAACATCATAGTGAAGCCAGATGGCACACTTGCCGGCTTCATTGACTTTGAAGGGCTGATAGCCGGCGATCCGTTGTTCGGATTAGGCCATCTCATCGCCCATGAGCAGGAGACTGACTTTGTAAATCGGTTGTTTCGGCTATACGGCGTGGACGACAGGCAGCGTGTGGACTTCTATGCCGTGCTACGCTATTGCAGATTGCTGCCTTATGGCAGTCAGAAACTGCCCAACGGTGCGGAACGGATGCCTATCGAACAATTCCTTCCTTATGCTTACAAACGGATACGCCTCTTTATGCAGCCAGGGGATGCGAAGGGCAACATCAGGGACGGTATATGAAGATTTCAAAGTTAAAAATAGTTGTGCTGTGCTACACTTTGCTTTTTTGTGTGTTGCCGATATTCTTTATGCACACGCTTTATGACAAAGTGATAGAGACAAGCTGGATCAGTGAATCTTGTCGGTTAGGCCGTTTTAGCCAAAGTATGGACACTCCCGTCTGGTTCATCTGCAACGACACAATGGTGGCCACCAACAAATCTCTTGACCACGATGATGTGACTGTGCTTAGCCGATTGGTCAGCGATACCACCGCAGTGCATGCCGAATACGTGCGGGCCATCAATCGGTTGGCTTATAAGTCAAATACCCGGTCAGAAAATTTTTTCTATCTGTTGTGGCTGACCCTCTGTTTCGTAGAGCTGGGCTGTGCGGCAAGAACCCTGTTCGACTATATCGGTTGGGAGTGCTATAAAGATGGTCAGGACATGGCCAAATGGTGGCCTTGGTATGTTTACCGTCCGTTGATGGGAGTTCCTATTGCCGCATTCCTGCTGGCAGCTGTAAGGACATCTCTTTTCTCCAATCTTTTCACAGCGAAAGACCTGAACACTTATCAGGTCATAGCCTTTCTTGCAGGATTTGCATTGATGGATTTTCTGAAGATGCTGAGAAGGGTGTCGAAGACGGTGTTTGCAAACGAAAAATAAAAGACGATGACGAATAATTCTGTAAATAATAAGAGGATAGCGAAGAATACGTTGCTACTGTACTTCCGGATGTTTCTTATGATGGGAATCAATCTTTATACATCAAGATTGATACTACAAGCATTAGGAGTGGAAGATTATGGTATTTATAACATTGTTGGTGGAGTTGTAGCGCTTTTTTCTTTTATTAGTGGTGCAATGGTTGCTGCAACTCAGCGTTACTTAAATTTTTATATAGGAAAAGAAGATGACATTGCCTTAAGGCAGGTTTTTAATGCAAGTCAGATTATTCATGTAGTAGTTGCCTTAATTGTCATTTTATTAGCAGAAACCATAGGTGTTTGGTTTTTATATAATGAAATGGTTTTACCTCCATCAAGGTTAAATGCAGCTTTTTGGACGTTCCAATTTTCAGTTATTGCAACTTCATTCGTGGTGATATCCTATCCTTACAACGCGACTATTATAGCCCATGAACAGATGGGAGCGTTTGCATATGTTTCTATTTTAGAAGCTATACTAAAGTTACTAATTGTTTTTCTTTTATATATTTCTCCTTGTGACTCACTAAAATTATATGGTTTTTTATTTATGACTGTGCAGATTATTGTAACATTGACCTATAGAATTTATTGTAGGAGAAGATTTAAAGAGACCAAATTTGAATGCAAAAATATACCTAAATCCCTATATAAGGAGCTTGTATGTTTTTCTGGATGGAATTTTTTAGGGAATATCGCAAATGTTTGCCTGATGCAAGGTACAAATATTTTATTAAACTTGTTTTTTGGTCCGACAGTAAATGCAGCAAAAGGTATATCTGTTCAGGTACAGAATGCGGTAAGTGCTTTTTGTAACAATTTTCAAATGGCACAAAATCCTCAAATAGTGAAATGCTATGCAGCTGGAGAGACACAAGAGATGCATAAACTTATATTTCGCGTTTCAAGATTTTCTTTTTATTTGGTTTTATTGTTCACTATACCCATAATAATGAAAACACAAGCCATATTAGATATTTGGTTAAAGAATCCTCCTGAGTATGCATCTGTTTTTGTCCAATACACGATGCTATTTACCCTTGTGCAATCTTTAGCCACACCCCTGGCGACTGGTAGCATAGCTACTGGAAATGTAAAAGTTATCATGAGTGTGATTGCCGTATTCTTTTGGATGATTATTCCCTTAGGATATATTGTGCTTAAATTAGGATATTCCCCTATTTCGTTATTTCAAGTCCAGTTGCTTCTATATATAGTAGCTCAATTCATGCGTGTAATTATTGTTAGTAAGCAAATAGGGTTTTCTAAAATGTATTATCTAAAAAAAGTAATTTATCCTATTCTTTACGTTAGCATTATTACTTTTCCTATAAGCTTTTTAATATCACTGTTATTCAGTAATTCTTTTGTAGGTGTATTATCATTTAGTATTGCTTGTGTTGGTCTGTCCATTGGCATTATAATGGGGATTGGTGTTAGTAAACACGAGCGGATTGTGATTCTTAATTTTGTAAAACATAAAATATTGAAGAAACATGATTAAAAGGATAATTAAACAAATTCTAGGATTTTCTATTCCGAATCAGTCTTTAAGTATCTATAAAACGTTGCTATTTAATTTTACAGCCTTTGGATTTAAGGGCTTATTCATCCTACCGATATATGTGTATCAAAACACACGTATATATAGGGTCGGATGTATAAAGATGAGATGTCCGATGAAAAGAGGATTGTTGAAAATTGGAGAGCTTGACTATAAATCGCAAGGTAAAACAAAGTTTTTGAATGTTGGTACTATAGAGATATTTGGACCAGTGGAAATTGGTGGAGCATCTATTATAGAAAATTATGGGAAAATAATTTTTCATGGAGACAATAGGCTGGGTGATGGTTGCAATATCTTTATACGTGAAAGTCTTTCTTTGGGAATCGAAACTAGAATTGGTTTTCATAGCTTTATTATGGATAGTGATGATCATTTTACTATTGATGTAGAAACAAAACAGATTGGTAGAAATACGAAAGGTATAGAATTAGGAAAGTATAATTGGATGGGGAATACTACGTTTATTAAAAAAGGAGCTAAGACACCTGATTATTTTATTGTGGCATCTCCAAATGCGTTACTGACTAAAGATTATACTTCAATGCCTCCTTATTCTGTTGTAGGAGGAAGTCCAGTGAAATTGTTGAAAAGTGGAATAAGAAGAATCTATAATGGAGAAATAGAAGCAAAATTGAACAAACATTTTAAAGCGACATTGGATAATACCGTAATTTGGGATGTGGAGACAAAAGATTTAGATATGTTTTGTAAACAATAATCTATCCTTTAATAGATATGCATTATCAATTAGATAACGATGAAACAATATGATTATCTTATAGTAGGATCAGGATTATTCGGATCCACATTTGCCTATTTTGCCCAAAGAGCGGGGAAAAAATGCCTTGTAATAGATAAACGGCCTCAACTTGGCGGGAATCTCTATTGTGAGAACATAGAAAGAATAAATGTCCACAAATATGGCGCACATATATTTCATACTTCCAATAAACAAGTATGGGATTTTGTAAATTCCATTGTAGAGTTTAATCGATATACCAATTCGCCTGTGGCTAATTATAGAGGCAAGCTGTACAACCTGCCGTTCAACATGAACACGTTTTATCAGATGTGGGGAGTGACTACGCCGGAAGAAGCTCAGGCTAAGCTTGAAGAACAACGAGAAGAGGCTATTGCCAGAATGCGTGCAGACGGAGTAACTGAGCCTCGTAACCTTGAGGAACAGGCACAGGTGCTTATCGGAAAAGACATTTATGAAAAGTTGATAAAAGGTTATACGGAGAAGCAATGGGGGCGTAAATGTATAGACCTTCCGGCATTCATCATCAAGCGTCTGCCTGTCCGTCTTATTTTCGACAACAACTACTTCAACGATAAATATCAAGGCATACCCATAGGGGGTTATAACAAGTTGATAGAAGGCTTGCTTGCAGGTATTGAGACAAAAACAAATGCAGACTTTTTTGACAATAGAACCTATTGGGAAAGTCTTGCCGCAAGGATTGTCTTTACCGGAAAGATAGATGAGTTTTATAATTACCGTTTTGGAAAGCTGAATTATCGTACCGTGAGGTTTGAACAGGAAATTATAGACAAACCTAATTTTCAGGGCAACGCTGTGGTGAACTACACCGAGCGTGAAGTTCCCTATACCCGTGTAATCGAGCACAAACATTTCGAGATGTTCGGACAAGAAGTCTATAACAGTTCAAAGACCGTGATTTCAAAGGAATACTCAACGGAATGGCACGATGGAATGGAGCCTTACTATCCCGTGAACGATATGACTAATACGGAACTTTATGCTAAATATAAAGAACTTGCTGACAAGGAGACAAATGTCATCTTCGGTGGTCGCCTTGCTGAATATAAATATTATGATATGGCACCAGTGATAGAAAAGGTAATGCAAATAATTTAGAAAAAGAATGTTTATGAAAGACATTAAAATAGGTATAGCCTATCACAAAGAAAGTTTGATGATAAGCAATGAATGCTATTTGCCTATACAAGTAGGAAAGGCTCTTCATCCTCAACTAGACTTAGGCATACAACCAGATAATGAGGGAGATAATATTTCAGATAGAAATGATTATTACTGTGAACTAACCGCGCTCTATTGGCTTTGGAAAAATACAAAGGCCGATTATAAAGGTTTGTGTCATTATCGAAGATTCTTCTCATATAAAAGTAGTTATAAGTTCCGCTTTTATAATGCTTTGAAAATAGTTCAAAGTTTGAGAAATCATGTGTTTTTTAATATGCCTTATGTACCTTATTATAACGAGAATAATTTTAGGGAGGATACATATAGGAGTTTAGACGTTATAAATTCTCTTCTTAATAAATACGAGATTATAAGTACAACAAAGGTACAAGCAAATAGAGGTTTTTATTGGCATTTTTTTGCTTATGGGATGGAAATAATGGAATGTATTTCATCCATTATAAAGGATGATTATCCATCTTATTACAAATATATCCGAGAAAGTGAACATTTAGCTTCGTTTCACTTCGGGAATATGTCTGTAATGCGAAACGATCTATTTGAAGAATACTGCTCTTTCATATTTGAAGTATTGGATAAAGTTGAAAATAGATTACTAGCTGAAAATTGGTATAAAGATCTACACTGGGAGAGATCTTTTAGCAGAAAGCTAGGATATTTTGCTGAATATCTTACAAATATATTTATCCTAAAGAAAAAAGAAGAGCACTTCCGAATCAAAAGACTTGATGTAGCAATCCTTGCTTAACAGACTAATATTTGAAAGCAATTATGATTTGGATTATATATTTAATATGCATTTGCATAATATTACACGATAAAAGAACAATTATCCCAGTATTTTTAATTGCATCAATGTGGATAAATTTTGATGTAAGATGCGGACCACTATCTTTTATCTCCATGCTATCTATCTTTATCGTCATATATGGCTTTATAACACGAAAAAAGAATTTGCGGTTTGAAACAGACCTTGATAAAACTATATATGGTTATTGTTTATATATGATGATTATCTATGTTCCGTTTATGATATTTGGTACAGATTTAAGTTTCTTGTATCAGACAAATAGCATAAAAAGCAATATACTAAATTTTATATTACTCATAGTTCTTTGGAAATTGAATATTAGCAATATAGCTTCCATAAAAAAACAATGGACATGGATTGGAGTATCTATGGGGGTTTTATGCCTTTATGGGATATATACATATTGGTCGAAAACTAATCCTTACATGGATGAAATGGCACAGTATTGTACAACTGAAGATCTTTCAGAATTATTAGCTCGCTCTATGGAGGATGCCAGAGGTAATTTATCAGGTAGAATAACAGGAACTTCATTATATACCATACAATATGCTATAATGCTGGTTATCTTTTTTTGGGGAGGATTAGTATATAAGCCCTTCTTTCATAAAAAATATTTCTATTTGATTATTATTCTTGCACTTATCAATATCTATTTGACAGGGTCTAGAGGACCACTAGCCGGCTTATTAATTGGCATTATATTGTATTTGATGCAAGTGTTAAAACCCAGTCGACAGATTATGTATATTTGTCTATTTTCCGTATTTTTGCTTTTTGGCTGGCCATATGTAGAATCTTATATATCCTTGTTCTCTGATAAAGACATACAAGGCTCTTCTGTTGAAATGAGATTTGCACAGTTTGGTGCAGCCTTAGCTATGGTAGCAGACAACATTCAGTCTTTATTATTTGGTAAAGGATTAGGATACACAGCGTTCTATATATCCAACTATGGGCCACATCCTGTAGCCCTCTATTTTGAAAGTTCACATGTAAGCGGTATAGTAAACTATGGAATCTTAGGCCTTTTATTTATTTTTATAGGTAACATATATTTTCTATTACGAATCTCCTTAAAAGCTTTAAGAAGGAAAATGATTAGTAAAAATTCATTTTACATATTGGCTTCTTTCTTACTATCTTATTTCATTTATAACTTGTTAGTTGGCAGCGTGTACAACAACTTATTTATAATTATGTTTTTCATTACACTTAAGATATGTGTCTATAAATATAGACAAGTAAAAAATGTAAAACCCATTCATAAAATAGTAACAAATGCCTAAAGTCTCTATCGTGATTGTTTGCATGAACAATCTCAAAAATCTCTACCCTTGCTTGACCAGCATTCGGGAGCATACTTCTGTTGATTATGAAACATTTGTAGTAGCCTATTTATTTTCGCAAGAAAATCTAAGGAAAGTTAAGCGAGATTTTCCATGGGTGACTTTTATTGAGAGTAACGAAATACGCGGATTCTCTGAGAACAATAATCTGGCTTTGAGGCAAGCTAAAGGAAAGTATTGTTTTGTGGTGAATGATGATACGGAGATGAAAATGCCTGTAATTGATATTTTATTTCATACCATTGAATCGCTTCCGGAACAAGTTGCCATAGTCAGTCCTACATTGATAAATAGGGACGGTACGGTGCAGGTGTGTGGTGTTCCTCCTATTAATTGGAAAACCGCTTTATTGGAAAAGATGCATTTATGGCATCGCAATAAACAGAAACAATATGTAAATAAGCAAGGCATATTTAAAAGTTACAACATAATAGGTGCTGCTTTTCTAATAAAGACCGAAATATTTAAAAAAGTAGGGTGGTTTGATGAGCGTTATTTCTTTTGTCCAGAAGATATCGCCTTGTCTACTACCCTAAATAAAATGGGATATGAATGTTACGTCAATGATGATGCAAAAATCATTCATTATGAAGGTATGTCGAGCAAATCATTGTCTCTTGTTCAGACGGCTACAAAGCCTGCAGCAAGAAGAGGTAGTATAATTTTCCTTTCAGAAGGGAACGTGTTTTTGGAAGCTATCTTAAGGATCCTATATACTTCTATTACATTGATGGGATTTATCGTCCATTTTTGTTTAGGTGCGATAAGAAAATGCCCTAATAAGTATTATGTATTAGCATTGGGCGAATGGAATATTATTAAGACCTCATTTAGTAGGAAGTCTCCCAAAGATATATTTGTTAAGTACTACAAAAGGATTAAGAAATGAAGTACATACACAATATCTTGCACATTTCCATTGACGACGCCATACAAGTCTTCAAAGAACTGACAGAGCGAGCTCCTTTGTCAATCTTTGATTTGCCTTTCTTCCGTTATTTCAAGAGACTTCATGATAAATACGGTCTTGTATTAAGCTGTTATTGTTTTTTCCAACGTGGCGATTTCACATTGGCTACATGCACACGGAATTATAGGACTGAGTTCGAGGCAAATTCAGACTGGTTGCGTTTTGGTTTTCATGGCTTTACTGGAAATGAAGATTATGGGCTACAAAATGAAACTATTTCAGGAATACAATATGAAAAAGTGATGGATAATCTCGTGGAAATCGTAGGTATTGCAAGTTTGGACTCAGTGATAAGAATACACAGATTCAGAGCATCAAAAAGTTTTATCAGAGAGTAAGCATCCAACCCCTTTTTAGGTAATTTTCGTCCCTGCTATTACCTTTGTGCCATATAACCAATTAAACGTATCGTATATGGCAATAAACAGTAAAGACCTTGAGGTATTATGGGAACGTTTCAGTTCGGAAGGCGTCCGTCAGGGCATCTCCGTCCGCCAGTATTTTGAGTCCAACGGTGTCCCCTACCATGTTTTCGAGAAATGGTACAAGAAGAAGTTCCAGCAACCCGGCATTGTAGAGTGCAAGGTTGAAGGCACTCCTTCAGATCCTTCCACGGGATCTTCCTCCTCACCTTCTTCCGCCAATGGTGGTGGTGAGGTGACGGTGAACAATCTTGTGGTTTACCTGAGCAACGGGCTGAAGATCGAGCACCGCCGTCTCAGCTATAGCCAACTTTTGAGTTTCATCCAAAAACTTCAAGCATTATGTTCAGCCTGAATGGAGCGGTGAGGTACCGTTATATTCCCGGCTACAAGGACATGCGTGGCGGCTATGACAAGCTTTGCGGCGTTGTCCGTTCGTTGGGCGGCGATCCGGAGGACGGCACGGCTTATGTGTTCACCTCCCGTGACCGGAAGCTTGTGAAAATCATCCGCAAGGAGAACGTGCAGCAACAGCTTTATATCCAACGCTTTGAAGGGAAGATGAGTTTTGTGCGGCTTGACTTTGAAGGCTCCCGTCCGGTTTATGTACTGGAATGGAAATATCTGGTGGCCATGCTGTCCTGTCCGGTAGTGAAGAGTCTCAGCCCCCCCCTGCTGGAAAACCCTGAGGACGTGGAATGAAGCGAATCGAGTTAAACAGTCTTAATGCGGTTCCATCCGGAGTTTTGATTTTACTATCTTAACGTGTTGTCAACCAATATTTTAACACATGCTGTAAAATGCGTGTCAAGACTGTTTACAGACCTTCTGGCAGACTTTTGCAGGGCGGTGCACGAAGCCGTATGCCAGCGTTCCGAGTGCTGCCAGATCTGTTTAAATGGCTTATACACAAGTGGTTAAATAAGATTTAATCGTTTGCTTGAGTCCATGACTTTATGTATTTTTAAATACCTAATAATTAGGCATATAATAACATAATTTATATTTTGTCATCTACTAAAATGAATTCTCAAACAAAAATTCTTCAGCTAAAAAACTGCATCTCACAATCCTTACAATTCCTTATTGGAAAGAAATGTATCCTTCTTGATGCACCATACTATCACAATATAGGCGATGTCTTGATCTGGAAAGGCGAGATGGCTTTTTTAAAAGAACATCATATCCAATGTCTGTATACAGCATCTTATGAAACTTGCACTTTTCCAAAAATTGCAAAGGATGTAACTGTTCTCTTTAACGGCGGTGGTAATCTTGGAGACATTTATCCTGAACATATGAAATTTCTGCAGGAAGTTGTTCAAAAGTATCCTAATAACCGGATTGTGATATGTCCGCAAACAGTATATTATGCAGACAATTTACGCATGAATGAAGAGTTCCAACGACTGATGCTGCATGGGGACTTGTATTTTTGTGCGCGGGACAAAATGACACATGCTCTTCTCTCTGGGTTCTTTAATGAGCGTGCAATACTTCTTCCGGACATGGCTTTTTGCATTTCAGAGAAAGATTTGGATAGGTATAAATCAAAAGAATCCAAATCGAAATTAGTGATTGAGCGTAAGGATTGTGAAAGTTTGAATGAAAGGCAATGCTCCTCGCAAGGTGCTGATGTAAGCGATTGGCCTACCTTTGAGCATTCTTTTCACCGCACTACATTCTTGAATAAAATATTGAAAAGGCTTTCGGATGCACATATACCATTTTTAGCCCCTTGCATCAATCGTTTTTGGAACTATTACTTTAGACACCATTTCGCAGAAATGATGTTCAAAGAAGGTGTCCGGTTTATTTCTCCCTATCGTCAAATAGAAACAACACGCTTGCATGGGTGTATTCTTTCTATCTTATTGGGTAAAGAGGTGACACTTGTAGATAATTCGTATGGGAAAAACCGCAATTTTTACCATACATGGCTGACGGATTTAGATAGCATAACTCTGAAATTGAAATGATGAAATTCTCTCTGATTCTACCTGTTTATAATGTAGAGAAGTATCTGCCCAAATGTTTGGACAGTTGCTTGCAACAAGATCTTTCATTGAAAGAATATGAAATAATCGTCGTGATAGACGGCTCTCCTGACCATTCTTTACAGATAGCGAAAAAGTATCAGGCACAATATCCGAATATAAAAATCGTGGAGCAGGCAAACGGCGGGTTGAGTGCTGCAAGAAATACCGGATTGAGACACGCGGTGGGAGAATATGTATGGTTCATTGATTCGGATGATTGCATAACAGCCAATGTATTGAAGAATATATACGCAACATTGACAGCAGAGCGTTTGGAATGCCTGTGGATAAGATGGGATAATGTGAATGAAGCATATCAGATCTTCCCTTTATATGATTTGAATATCAATCGTATATCAGAAATCGTCTATACGGGCTACGATTTTATGAAATCTGTGTTAGGGATATATCTTTATGCTTGGTCATTCATTTATAGAAGAGATCTTCTCCAGAATAATAGTCTTTTTTTCAAAGATGGCATGTATTACGAAGATACGGAGTTCGCATTCCGCGCCTTGCCTCTTCTGAAACGAATCAGACTGTATAACAACGTGTGTTATAAATACGTCAATCGAAGCAATAGCATAGTTAATTCCATTAATGAAAAGAAATTGGAAGACATATGCACGAATATGACTACCGCACATCGATTTTATATCCAGGTGAATGATTATGCCTTGAAGCAATTCTATTTCAAATGTTATTCTTCTTTCCTGCTTCTTGTGATGAAAGAGACTGCGAAAAGTGGAGAGAAGCAGCTAAAGGACAGTGTTCACCGTGTGGTGAAAAGGGAAAATATGATAAAGGTTTTTCCGACTGGAGGTATGGGTATGAAAATGATAGGGCACATTTATAATGCATTGGGCTTCAATGTGGCTATTGCACTACTATCGCTATTGTTGCATCATAAAAGAATGAAAAGATGAAACATCTGATCCTCATTTTAATTCTTCTGAACGTTGCCTCATTAAGTATCTGCGGGCAAAATGTGTATATCGCACAAAAAGAAAAAGATGCGGATTATCTTTCTTCCTTTGTCCGTGAAGTCTTTGTGCGTTCGCAAGCGTCAGACATTGTGTACTATTACATCTCTGATGTGAAGCGTAATTATGGGAAAAATAGATTGAACCAATTTACCATTAAAGGTAAAACGACAGGTGGGAAAGTGAGAACCATAGCTTCTTATTGCGAGAAAGAATCACCCGACATCATTCAGTTTCGCAATAAAGCTGGATATGCCATATTGGATTGGGGAAAATTGAACGATGGTTTCCAAATATACGTACCAGATGTGAAAGCTGATGCTGGAGTAAAACTTACTAAGGAAATATTCAATCTTTCACATGCACCTACCATCAGTTATGTCATGCATCAAATAGTAAAAGAAGACGCACCGTTCAATTATAATGACTATTTTACGCATAGAAGTTCATTCTTCCGTTTGTTTGGAATGGAAAAACCTGATTATGAGAAAATACGTTCCGTTTCATCTAATCCGGCCATGGCGGATATAGCATGTGACTTACTATATCACTATAAGAGATTAGCTTACAACAAGCAATGCATATTCGGATATTGCAATTGTTATACCAATGGCTTCTCTTATGTGAACAACGGTAAAGGTATCGTGCTCAAAAACAATATGAATCTTGTCATGGGACAGGAAAATCCTGTGATCTATGGCGAAGAGTTAAACAAGGTACTCGGTACGTGGTTCTCCATGTATCAAGGTAAGACGAAAGAGACAAGGAAAGCTTCTCTTATCGCTGAAATAAAACAAGCTTGGCAGGATTTTAAAGGCGTTTGCTGTTTTTCATGGCATATGGAAAATCCATATGTACCCAGTACTTTCGCAAAGACTACAGATCAGGCATGTAGGTATAGGTATGCATCCATAGGCTACCCGCAGAAGCATAGATATGTGATAAGGGAAATTCTGAATGGCACTGGGGAGGAATGCGGTTTGGGATCTTATTCCGGAAAGGGGAATGACCAACTTTATGCAAATCCTAAAGCTTGGTTCATTGCGGCTGTAAAAGAGATAGCAAATCTGTTATCGGAATTAAAAGATGACAAGGGAAACTATATACCTGTGATTATACGCTTACCCCATGAAATGGAAGATGACTGGCATTGGTGGGGGCCTTCGTCTGCAACTACAGACGAATATAAGGCTTTTTGCAGATTGATTGTACGCAGTCTGCATGAGTTAACTTCGAATAATGCCGTTTTATTCGCATATAGTCCAGACAGATATGCCGTAGACGCTGGTCATTATTTGAAGTGGTATCCTGGCGATAATTATATAGATATACTTGGCTATGATGATTATGGCATTTACAATGAAACGATAGAAGATGCCATTGAAAGGGCACGAACTGTTTCAAGGACAGCTGATGCCAAATATAAACCTGCCATGCTTTTCGAATCGTCCATCCAGAACAATGGAAACAATTGGTTCTTCAATTCAATGATGCGGGTAATCAAGGATGAAGAAGTAAATCTGTCTGCATTTCTGTTATGGACGAATTGGTACGTCTGCCATAAAGAGAATGGGGCTGTTGAAAGTGATTTCGCAGCATTACATGAAATGCTTCAATTAAAAGACATTGTGACAAATAAGAATATATCAGAACTCATGATGCCAAAATAGCATACTTGCAATTCTACAATCATCTTATTTAAATTATCTTGTTATCGTATGAAATCGCTGCGCGTCCTTATGTGTGCCTCCTCTCTGAAAGTGAAAGGAGGTATGGTTTCCGTTGTGAAGAACTATTTGGGTTATCGGGATTGGGGCAATGTGAGAATCACGTTCATTCCGACCCACATAGAGACCAACAAGTATCTGTTGATGGCTTATTTTTCCATAGCCTATATCCGCATTCTTGGGTTGATACTATTGGGAAAGATAGACATTGCCCATCTGCATGTGGCCGAACGGGGAAGTTTTTATCGCAAAGCGTTTATCTTGCAGACGCTGAAGCGTTTCGGAGTAAAAGTCATATTGCATCACCATGGTGCCGAGTTTGACCTGTTCTACAACGGGCTTTCAGGCAAGCGGAAAGAATATGTCAATAAGATATTGCGTATGGCAGACTTGAACATTGTGTTGAGCCAACGGCTGGTACAAATGATAAAGGGGAAATCGCCTGAAGCGAAAGTGGAAGTATTATACAATGCAGTCAATGTTCCTCAAACGAATCCTTACGACATTCAATCTCACAATGTGCTTTTTTTAGGTCGCTTAGGACATCGTAAAGGTACGTATGATTTGCTTGAAGTCATTAGAAGAATCGATAAAGAGTTGCCGTCTGACGTAAGATTTTATCTGTGCGGAGACGGCGAAGTGGAAGAGGTGAAAAGGAAAGTGGAAGCATTAGGCATAAGCCATCGGATCTCCCATATTGGATGGATTGACGGAAAACAAAAAGAGGACTTCATGAAGCAAAGCATGATGAATGTCTTGCCATCTTATAATGAAGGCTTGCCTATGACAATTTTAGAGACTATGGCACATGGTATCCCCAATATCAGTACATCAATCGCTTCTATTCCGGAAGTATTGCATGATGGGGAGAATGGTTTTTTGATTACTCCTGGAGATGTGGATACGCTTTGTAAACGCATATTACAACTCATAGATGATAATAGCTTACGTAGCAGGTTCAGCCAGGAATCTTATAAACTCGTAAAATGTTCATTTTCGTTAAATGCAAATATCAAAAGACTTTCGCGGTTTTATGAAATATTGACAGAATAGAATTAAAACATCAACTATGAGAAAAAATAAACCTAAAGTCTGCCTCGTCAGTTCCTGCGGCGGCCATTTCATGGAACTGATGCAACTGCTTCCATTGGTGCAAGGCAAGCGGTATTACATCGTCACTGAAAAGAATGTCGCATCAACCGGAGCGGTGAAGAGGCATCCGCATCATTACCTGGTGCAGCAGGAGCGTGGGGGAATCAGCTTCCTTTTCAAGTTCGGATGGAACATTCTCCTTTCATTCATTTATTTCATCATTGAGAGGCCGACTACTGTGATTACTACAGGAGCTGGTGCGTCTTATCCGACCTGCTTGTTCGCACGGTTGTTCAAGCGAAGGATTATCTATGTGGAGAGCTTTGCCAAACTGGACAGTGAGTCGGTCACCGGCAAGATGGTCTATCCTTTTGCCGACTATTTTTTTGTGCAGTGGCCAGAAATGAAGAAGGTTTATCCGAAAGCCATTTATAGTGGAAGCGTCTATTGATTGTTTTAGTGACTTCTTGGTAAGGTCACTTTCGTTCTTTGACTTATTGGAATTATGGACAAGATTAAGTTGTTTGTCCCATTGGGAACACAGAAGTTTCCATTTGGGCGTATTATCACGGCGTTAAACCAGTTGGTAGATCGAGGCAAATATAAAGCTGACGAGATAGTGATACAATCCGCACTTTATCCAGTAGAACCAAAGTTCACACATTTCGGGCTGATTCCCCACGAGGATTTCGACCGTTATATGCAAGAAGCTGATGTGGTGGTTACTCATAGTGGTGTAAACTCCATTATATCTTGTATGGAAATGGGCAAGCCATTGGTCGTTTGTCCCCGTCTGCATGAATACAATGAGCATGTGGACAACCATCAGATGGAAATAGCTACGCTCATGCATGACAAGTATGACGTGCTGATTTGTACGGACATGAAAGATTTGCCGGAACTGATAGAGAAGGCAAAAGTGCACAAATATAAACCGTGGGTCAGTCATAGAGCGGAATTGCTTGATGCTATACGTGGGTTGATAATCTGACAGTCTCACAACAACGGTTGTAATGGCATTAAAAAAATACATAGCATTAGTCATTGGCAATAGTCACTATGATGAAGACTATTACAAAAATCTTGCGAATCCTCTGAATGAGGCAGACGCAATAGCCTGTGTTTTCTCAAAATTGAAATATGAGGTCATTATTAGAAAGGATTTGACATATAAAGAATATGTTACCACCTTTGATCACTTTTTGCAAAAGATACAAGACGCGAAAGCTGATGCTGCTATAATTTACTTTGCTGGACACGGATTGAATATAAATGCCCAAGATTGTTTAATAATGAAAGATACGCCTTCCTATGAAATGGGAAAAGTAGGGATTATTGACCTATCGGTTCCTATAAACAAAATATGCCAAAACCTCAATGCCGTTGGAAATCAGTTGAATATCATCATTATTGATGCTTGTAGAAACGACCCGAACCAAACCGTCCGTGGATTAGCTTCAACACAAGAAGCTTCATTATTCGGAATGGGAACAACAAACCATTTACCATACCAGACATTCATAGCCTATTCAACGTCAGTAGGTGGAACTGCATCGGATGGTAATGCAACCGATGGACATAGCCTTTATACAAAGACCTTGCTGGAAAATATTGAAGAGGAGAATCTACCTATTGAGTCATTGTTCAAAAGGGTAAGAAACAAGGTGTATAGAGGATATGACAATCTACAACTTCCTTGGGAATATTCCTGCCTGACGGAAGAGTTTTGTTTCAATTATGGTCAGTTGAATCCCTATTTCGACAAACCATATTCGGAAGCTGCTTATAATGACGGGACGTATGTTTCTCAGGATGACTACGTGAATGAAATAATAACTGGATTGAAAAGTTATACTTACGATGTGCAAAATACGGCTGTCGGCAAATTACGCAGAATCTACAAAATAATAACAGATAAAAACAATTTATTTGTAATAGGCCGCAATTTGCTGCAAGCAGCAGATGGTGGCGCATTCGAATGCAAAAAAGAGATTTCATACGCAAATCTACGAAAATACACATGGCAAGGTGAAAATCATGTCTTGAATGGCATCTTGTATGAAATGTATTTTGATAAATCCAATCAGTTCAGGGATTCCCAAAAAGGAATGAATATGATAGATGGCATAGCTAATATTTTGGTGTATCCCGAATTTAAAAATTCTTGTAAGTTTATTCAAATGGCATTAGCCGAGTATAAGGATAAACTTTGTTATATGCCTGGTAGCCCGGACAAATGTATTGTAACTATTGAACTTAGTTCATCTAACAAAAATATATTTAACAAAATTGTATGGAATATCAGCTCAATACGCATAAAGAATAAAGAAATAATCACTCAGATACCATTCAATCAAGAATTGGATGCCACAGAATTGCGAAATTGCATTCAACAGGCAATAGCTGTTCCTTTATTATATCTGCAAATACGTTATTCAAAGAATACAAACAAGAATGACCATTTTATAAACATCAACCTATAACCATTTGAAAGTAAACAGGATTCGCAAACATTCAAATTAGAGCTATCGATTAAAATACCCGTATTCACTACGAACCTCAAATTTTAAAACTGAAATAGTTTTGGAATAAAAAAAGTCCAGCACTTCACCGCATACAAATTTGCCTATCTCATCAAGTTTCCTTATCTTTGAGGCATGAGGAAAAGTGAAAGATATATGACCCATTTTGTAAACCCGTTTACCGACATCGGTTTCAAGATTATTTTCGGGCAACCAGCCAGCAAGGAACTGCTCATCACCTTGCTGAACGAGCTGCTTGCGGGTGAGCACCACATTGAGGACCTGACGTTCATCGACAAGGAAGACAATTCGGACAACGTAAACGACAGGGGAA
>ERZ827181.2108-NODE-2108-length-18470-cov-278.272332_pt1 | contig 18470 bp, 11 predicted proteins | sample MGYA00519778_ERZ827181 | MGnify/ENA primary metagenome ERZ827181 (study PRJEB31778, sample SAMEA3449273) | human gut metagenome | biome: human gut; feature: human-associated habitat; material: faeces | place: United Kingdom | collected 2010/2012 ...
TGACCGGCTCGTGCAGGTTGTAGACGCGCTTGGTCAGCCACCAGTACACGTCGATCGCCATCGGTTTGCGGAGCCTGGCTATCACCTTGAGGTCGACCGGCACCGGATGGTCGCGCAGCATATCCACGTAGCCTTGGCTCAGCTGCACCCAGTTCTCGAACAGGCCGTGGGACTGCGGTTCATTCCGCAGCCAATCGATGCGTGATTTCTCGGCGACGACGAAGTTGCGCATGTTCGTCTCGTTCTCGGTGTTGTTGGAGATGTGGTAGGAACAGGCGAACAAACGCTCCAGTTGGGGTTTGATGGATTTAAGCTGCCGTCCGCCGACCTGCACGTCAATCATGCGCAGGAACTCGCGGAACGTGGTGCCCAGATGTAATACGTTCGTTTCCGGGTCGAAGCACGGGTTATTCGTCTTGATCATCGTGCACGCCCACAGCTCGAATAGGCGCGGATACTTACCGTAAGGCAGACAATCCTCGCCACTGATGAACCGGACCACCAGATTGCCATTACGCCGGACTATCTCTCTGGCGTTGTCCTTGGGCCTCCTGTAGGGCAGGGAGACCTGCGCGGCGATCTTGGAAATGAAGCCGTGTGACATCCACGGTTCGTCCTCCGGGAGAGTCAGTTCCCCGGAACGGGTATCATCGACCATTGCTAATCACGCTCCTAGTTAACGTGGTTGCCATGCCTTCGGAGGTGCCAGCCTCGCGGGGGCATTTTTATACCAAATTTCGGTGTGTACTTTAGCCACCATGCTAGCAGGGCAGGTGTGTACTTTAGCCACCGACATGCGTGTACTTTAGGTACGTTCGGTGGATAACTGCGTGTACTTTAGCCACCAATGAGCGTGTACTTTAGCCACCGCGAGGGGCTTTAGCCACCATTTGAGGGGCTTTAGCCACCATTTGAGGGGCTTTAGCCACCGCAATGTGTCATTAGCCCTTGTGGCAGTAGGGCTGAGCGGGGGTCCCAGATATACAGATATACAGATACTTAGAGAGCGAATTTTGAAAGGACCTCTGCCGGATGTGGATAACTCACGTGGGCTTTAGCCACCATTCGAGGGGCTTTAGGTACGCGCTGTGACCCCAGTCCTTGCAGGAATAGGATTGAGCGGCGGTTCTAGATATACGGAACGCACTGTTAAATCGTTGGAATTTCAACGGAACTTTGCTATCTGCATAGACGCCGTCATGGAAATGATTGCGCCGTTTTGGAACCTTATCGAACGTACGTCCGCGCTAGTCGGTATCGGTGTCCACTGGCGATGGGCGATCTACATCGCGGCGGCTACTCTGTTGGTCGAGGATACGTTGAGGATCATGAGGCGACCCTAAGCAAGTCAAGGGCTTTAGGTAGGTATGTGCCCTCGGCTAGCCGGGCAAGGGGACACGTCCGCCAGACGCATCCCCTTGCAGTGCCCGCCCGTACTCCCGGTCAATGTCCGGTGTCGAATGTGGGGTGATCGGCTGTCGGCTCGTGCGGTTCGGTGGCCGGTTGGTCGGCGGGGTCGTAGCTGATGGCGACGCCCCAGAGGTTCTTGTCGCTGTCACGGATCGGGAACGCGACGGCGGAGAATTTGACCGTTCTGCCGTCGAGCGTGCGTGCCCTGGCCCATCGTGCGGCGGTCTTCTGCGCCTTGATCCTGCCGATGTGGCCGACCGGGAGGCTCCACCATTGGGGGTTGTCCCTGTGGCTGTGCATCGACGGGGTGGCTATCAGCCGGCGCGCGACCCTGTCCGCGGGTGTCTCCTGGGTTTCGAGGTATGGGGAGAGGTAGCCGTAATCGACCCGTTCGAGGCCGAGGTTCTCCTTGGAGTCGTCCAGGCGCAGCTCGGCCGGGCGGACCGGTTTGCGCTTCACGGGCTCGTGCCCCGCGCCGTCGTTCTGCGAGCCGGTCTGCATGTCGTACATCGCGTCATCCATTGGTATGCGTCCTTTCCATATGCAATGCCCGATGCGTATCCAATTCTATCCATCCGCCAGCCGATCCACCGCATGATCACACATCAACCGCCCGTATCCCCCACGCCATCACCAACCCCAATACGCATATCCATACGACCCACCATATTCCAGCAGCATCATCCGACCCGATACCTCACCCACAAAACTCCAATCATTAATCAATAGCAAGGTACTTATGCCCACTGCGTGGGCAAGCCGGTATCCAACGTGGCGACGGGGTAGAATTGGTGTCATGCGTGGGCATATCGTCAAGGTCACCACCGGGGGGCGTTCCCTGGAGGAGTACCTGAAAGGCTGCAATCAGGCCGGACAGGGCCTCGAAGCGTACCTTGGCGAGCATTCTGACGGTCTGCGCTTCCATCGTTACGCGGATGGCACGAAATGTTCTTCGAAGCGGTTGCGTGACGGCGGTTTGGAGATGCTGCTGGACGGGCGCGACCCGGACAGCGGGGAGCTGTTGAAGTCGTTTCGTGCTGGGAACGTGCGCGCCTATGAGATCCCTTTGAACGACAGCAAGGATCTGGACGTGGCGTCGGTCGTGTACGGGGACGTGCGCGAGGCCCGCATGAAGGCCCAGGCGCGTGGCGAGGAGGCGGTCAGGAGGTTCCTGGCCGAACGGCTGACGGTGCGTCTGCGCTGCGGGGACGGCAGGCGGCGGTGGGTGCGGCCGGACGAGGTGATGTTCGTGTCCGCGACCCATTTCACCAGCCGTGCCGGCGACCCTGAGCTGCACCGCCACCTGGAGCTGATCAACCGGGTGCGGGTCGGCGATGAATGGTACAGCATCGACAGCAGCCGACTGTTCGGCATGTACGAGAACATCCGTTCCGTGTACGAGACCACGGTGTACGGGGACGCCGGCCTGTGCGACGCGATGGCCGCGCACGGCATGACGCTGGACATGCAGGGGCGTGTGCCGGAGCTCGGGAACGCTTCGGACGTGTTCAGCAAACGCCGGGACGCGATCAATGCGCGTATGGCCGAGCTGGTGGACGAGTGGAGGGCCGCGCATGCGGACGGCATGCGCCGGGTGCGTGATCCGGGGACCGGCGATGTCGTGGGCATGGTCGGCTACGGGACGGTGGCGGAGCCCGACGAGCGGACCCTGATGCGTCTGCGCCTCCAGGCATGGGCCGACACGAGGCAGGCCAAGGGGCGGTGGAACACGCGCGTGGACTACGGGGCGTGGAACGAGGAGCTGCGCGCCGCTGGCTACGACATCCCCGCCATGCTCGACGGCGCGGCGGCGGATCCGCGGCCACGGGCCGTCGGGTTCGGTGCCGACGCGGTGCGGCGGTGCGCCGTGGCGGCCGTCGCCGCGTTGCGGGAGACGAACAGCGCGTGGAGCCTGGAACAGCTGGAGGTCGCCGCCTACGACCAGGTGCGCCTGACCGGGGCGACGGGAACGCGCGACGAGCTGAAAGCCTTGGCCGAGGGGATACGCGACCGGGCCCGGGAACTGTGCGTCATGCTGAGCGAGGACCCGCGGGCGAGGGCCGGTTGGGTGAAGTCGCTGACGTGCCGGGCCGTGGTCGAGTGCGAGGACGAGCTCAAGGGCCGTCTGGCCGCCCGCGGCGTCGAGGAGACCGCGAACCCGCGTCTGGACGATCTCGCGGAACGGTACACGCTGGACGCCGGACAACGCGAGGCCGTCGAAACGATTTGCAAGGGCGATCCCCTCGCCGTGGTCGAGGGCGCGGCCGGCGCGGGCAAGACCCACATGCTCAACGCGGTCAACGACTATTGCCGGGAGAACGGCAAACGGCTGGTCATCGCCACGCCGACCCAGAAGGCGGCGCTGGTCGCGGGCGAGGAGGTCGGCACCGGGACGGGGACCCTGATGCGTCTGCTGGAGGCATACGGCTGGCGGAACGACGAGACCGATCCCGAACACCCCTGGTATCGCGTGGCCGAGGGGCAGTCCGACCATCGCGGCAACACCTACCGGGGCGTGCCCGACGAGTACCGGCTGGACCGTGACACGTTCCTGGTCGTGGACGAGGCCGGCATGATGGACCAGGACCAGGCGCTTGCGCTGCTGCGCGTGGCCGACGAGACCGGGGCGAGACTGACGCTGGTGGGCGACACCATGCAACTGAATGCCGTGGGCCGCGGCGGCGTCATGCAACTGGCCGAACGGTACACGGGCAACGTGGTGGCCATGCGCGACGTGCACCGGTTCAAGGACCCCGACTACGCGGCCTACACCATCCGCCTGCGCGAACGGACGCCCGCCAACGCCGAACGGTTGGCCGGCGAACTGTTCGATCGCGGCATGGTCCGGCATTGGGACAGCGACGAGGCGACCGTGAACGCGATAGCCGCCGCGTGGATGGAGCACCCGGACACCACGATCAGCACCGTCACGAACCGGCAGGCCGCCGAGGTCAACCGGGCGATCCAACGGTTGAGGCTCGACGCCGGCCAGTTGGGCGACGAGCGTTGCGCCTCCATGATCGACGGCCAGGAGATCCATGTGGGCGACATCGTCATGACCCGCAGGAACGACAACCATATAGGCGTGGCGAACCGGCAGACGTTCGCCGTGCTCGGGATCGACGAACGGTCGGGGATGCTCGTCGGGGACGGGAAACGCACCTACAGGCTCCCCGCCGAATACGTGGCCGAGGCCGTGCAGCTCGGATACGCGAGCACCACCTACGGCGCCCAGGGCGTCACGAGCGGGCACGCGATCTTCTACGCCGCCGAGGGCGCGTCCGGTGCCGACGCCTATGTGGCCCTGACCCGCGGTAAGACCGGCAACCAGGTGTTCATGACCGCGGGCGGCGACGAGGACGCCCTCGACACCCTGACCCGCATCATCGCCAGGGACAAGGGAGACAAGGGGCTCGAAGCCGCCGAGAACAATCTCCGCGAGCAGATCGAGCAGATGGCCGAACCCGTCGACGCCGGCCTGAACGCCGAGGAGTCGTCCGAACTGCGTGACCTCGACCGATGGCTGCAAGAACGGAAGACCGGCCTCCTGCAGGGCGCCGATCGAAGGGTATGGGCTTCGGAGCCGTTGCCGGAGCTCCATGCGGAGATTGAACGGGAGCAGCGTCGCGCCGGCGAACTGTCCGAACGCATCCGCGACATGCGGGATCAGTACGATACGGCGCGGAGCCGGGCCGAACACGTCGCGGACGATTACCGGGACCGCCTGCGCGAACTATCCGACAAATGCGGCGCGGCGCTTGACTCCGAGACCGCAAGGCTTGAACGGGACATGGCGGACGACTGGCGGGACGTGCACCGGCTGCTGGAACGTCATCACGAGGACGAGACCGAAAGGCTCCGCCTGACCGACCGGAACGAACCGGGATACAGGAGCTTCGTGATGGGCCGACGCCGACTGGCCGGAGAGGCCACCGAACGCGCGAACCAGTCACTGATGCGATACCAGGCCGCACGGGCGGAGTTCGAGGACCGGTGGCACATCGGCTACGGCGAATACCGGAGCAATCATGAGCTCCGCATCGCCTCAGCCCGGGCCAAGGCGGAGGAGACGCCGGCCGTGACCGATCTGCGCGATCGGATGCGTGACCTCGAACACGAGCGGGAACGTGATCCGGAGATCAGTGCGCCGGAGCGTCTGCGCGCCCGTGTCCAAGAGCTCGGCAACGAATACGAGGAGGTCCTACGGACCAACGCGGACCGCCGGAGCATGGCGGACATACGGCAGGCGGAGACCCTGGGCGACCGGGCGCGCCTGGCCGCGTTGCGCGACATGCGCAGACCCGACGCGATCGATGAGTACAACTCCGTCCTCGGCCGGCTCGAAGAGGGTTGGGGCCGCGGGTTCTGGAACGAGCTGACCGGATTCCGGGAGGAACATCCGAACTGGGGCGGATGGGCCATGCCGGTGCTGCGGAACGACCAGTTCAACTACAACGGCGAATTCGAACCGTACTTCAAGGAACCGGAGGACATACGATACCGCGACGACGCCGTGCTCGGCACCCTGGTCGAGACCGCCGCCTACCAACGCCTGGACCGGGACCAGCTCCGCACCATGACCCCACGCCAGATCGACCAGGCGACCCGGAAGCTCAGGAAGAGCCTCGAAGTGCGCGAACACGACAGAACCGCCATCGACCAGGCATGGCAGGACGCCCCGCGCGGCGAGCAGATCACGAACGACCTGGCCGAACTCGAACGGGCCCTCGGCCACCGACCCGGATGGGTCGACTACACCGCCATGCTCCGCGAACGCGAGACCGAATACCTGCTCGGCTACGACTCCCACCCCTCGATCTCGTATGATGCAGACCCCTTCCAAGCGACGCCGACATGGTCGGCGGGCGCGGGCCACGGCGCAGGCTACGGGGCCGGCATCTGACCCTGGGGCGAAGACCATCGGCCATGCTACAATAAATAAATAAAAATAAATATTTAAATATTCCGGGAGGCAGGATGATCATCGGCGTGACCAACATCAAGGGCGGGGTCGGCAAGACCACCAGCTCGCTGGCGATAGCCACCGCGGCCCAAAGATCCGGACTGAGCGTGACGGTCGTGGACACCGACCCGCAAGGCAGCGCCACATTGTGGGCACAGGCCGCCGAGGACGCGGACGACCCGCTCCCCTTCCCCGTCGTGTCGAAGAACCAGGCCGAGATACGGCGCATGCGCGAACGCCGCCCGGACCGCGACGGCGAACTGATCGTCATCGACACCCCGCCGAACGGCGCCGTCGTGGACGAGGTCATCAAGACCGCCGACTTCGTGGTCATCCCCACCCTGTCCTCGCCCATCGACCTGCAGCAGACCATGCTCACCGCCGCCCAATGCCAGGACGCCGGCAAGGACTACGCCGTGCTCATCGTCATGGCCCGCAAGGGCACCAACGCCCTGCGCGCGTTCAGGACCGCCGTCGAGGAATACGGGGCCGGCATCTTCGACACGGAGATCCCGCTGCGTGAGGACTTCAAGGCCGATTTCGGCCACACATTCAGAAGCAACCTCAACGGATACGAGGACGTGTGGAACGAACTGAGAGGGGAACTGCGATGAAGAAGGCCTCGGGACGACTCACCATGAGCATGCAGCCACGCCGAGAACTCGAAGGAAAACCCGTGACCAAGCTCATGGACGTGCAGGACAACACCGGCCGCGGCGACGGCGAAACCGTCCGCAAGGTCATGACCACGTTCCAGATGGACGCGGACCTCAAAGCCGAACTCAAACGATACTGCGCGGACAACGGCATGAAAATGGGCGAGACCATCAACCAAGCCATAGCGAGAATGCTGCACGAATAGCCGCAGAATCCTAGAACAGACATCGACGTCCCGGACAGGCGCGTGCCCGAACGCGGGCAACGCAAAGGGCCGGTGCCCGAAGACACCGGCCCAACGCTTACTGAAAGGGGGTGGAATCAGGGCCACCCACCGGTCTCGGCCATCCTCCCGAAGAAGTCGTTGCGCACCGCCTTGGAATGGGAGGAAGTTTGCAGTGCCTCGAACCGGCACTTCCATGTTAGCCGATACCATCGTTCATGTCGAGAAGGTCTTGTTGCAGGGACCAGAACGACCGTCCGGCAACCGCCGGACGACGCTGCCGCGCCAGTCGCGGCGCGGCTTACTGAAAGGATTGCGCCATGCGCAAACCAGAAAAGGGGCCGCGCGGCGGCCTCGTGGTCTGGCTGATGGCGGTCATCGTCATCAGCCTCGCTCCCGCGATGCATCCCATCGCGGCCGACATCGCGGTGCTGTCACTCACGGCATACGCGATCAGCGCACACAGCCGCCAATAACGGCACCACGGCCCGTCCGAGCTTCCACGCCCGGACGGGCTTTCAGCTAAGAATATTTTCAGTAGTCAATCGCATCCCGCCATGTGTCATACTGGCATGTGGCCGATGTTTCGGGGCCGGTGACTCGTCGTTCGTCAATCGTGTGGCCACTGAATATGATTTCGCAGGAGACGTTGTCTTCCACTCCACCGGAATCACGTTCAACCGTGAAGGTGAGCGGCCTGTCGTTCTCAAGCCAATCGTCCGGAGCGACTTTCAACCAGTCCCCTTTGATTCGGGTTTCGAGAACCGTCTCGCTCTGCGACTCAATCCTGACTGTCCCCGACTCCGCATAGGCGCGAAATTCGAGATGAGCGCCGGCATCGTCGCTTTGAACCGGTGCTCCGGTACAACCCGACATGAGCGCAAATACCGCCAGACACAGGCCGGAAAACAATGGTTGTCTCTTCCTCATCGATCGTTCCGCCGGTTCGGACCGCGCCACAGAATCCTGCACATAAGGGCGAGAACTGCTGTCACGACAATGAACACAGCCATCAACATGAATATGTTCATGGAAGAATCCGTGCCCGTTGCGGTGTCGGAAGACACGACGCCGATAGATCCGCCGCCGGCTGAATCGTCAAACCCAGATGGCGCGTTCTTACGGATCGCGATGTCTCCCTGCTCCACTTGTACAGACTCGGGGACAATAGCGCGTGCAGCTTCGTTGAGAGGTGAGATTCTGCTGTTTTCCATCGAATAATACGCACGGGAGAAGCCATCGCTGATGAGAGTGGTGCTGTCATCATCATCAAGCAGGGACGCCTCTTCTATATCGGGAGAAAAATTCCCCACTTCCAGACTTCCGTTGTTGTCCCAGATCGTGATCCTTCCCACTAATCTACCTTCAACCTCAACGGGTGCCACCCAGTCGTAATCCTGCGGGTCCGTGATTGTGTTCGTTATGGCACCTGAATCGTCATAGCGTAGATAATGCACTTTATCGGCATAACCTATTGCAATCTGCGTGGATGCTTCAGGGCTTCCGTCGTTCTGGACAGCTTCCATAAGCGCCAGCGTTTGGGTCCTCGCCTCGTCGCTTTGAGCGAACTCGTTGATTTGCGTGCTCTCGGGCAGATTCTCCGCGCGAGCGATATCAGGGCAGACCGTTCCTATAGCAACGACAAATAACATCGCCGCGAATAATATACGGAACGCCTGAATCAGGGATTTACGAACATTATAGAATGTACTCATTTGTTCCCCCTTTATCGGCTAAAGCCATATCGTGTGTGCGTCCATGTATGACCACTTCCGCTTTTCATCCAGTCGTAAGTTCCACTGCTGTAATACGACTGCAACGGATCGATGTAAGAGACAACAAGATAGCCCGGATCAGAGGTATATCCCCTTATCACAAGCATATGGCCACCGCCGCTATCCCAGCCCCAACGTACCATCAACGGTTTGCTATTGTTAATTTGCCCGCTGACGGTTGCAGTGCTTGCGGCACTATTTATCATCGAACCTGTGTTGCGGATGCCGCACTTGACAAGGCGCGCCTCACGTCAGTCGATAAATCTCCGGTTACATTGGCGCAAGAAGACGAGTTCTTTCCCCATTTCACATACTGGCATTGGGAAGAATTGCTGCCTCCCAGATATACGGATACGCTTTTCGATGTCGCGGCCCAGCACCAGTTACTTTGTTCCTGTACGTAAATTGGCACAGAAAGATATACAGAAGATGCGGATGCAGTCGTCACGCATGAGAGTGACATAACCAGCGCTGCTGCTAAACTAGTTACCATTGCGGCGATACGCCGCCGTCGCGGTTTCATCGGAATTTCCCCTTTCTCTGACGCGAAGCCCTCGTTGGATTCGCCGTCTCTTTAAGTATAGAACGGCTAATGGCCGTATGCCGGTTTCTTCGTTTGAATTTGCTTTTTTATACGCCAGAGCAATAATTCATGAATACCTCCAGTCAGAACAGCGTCATCTCGTCGGGATCATGCCAGACGTCATCCTCTGCCCCTGTCTCATCCGGTTCCCCTTCCACATAGCCGGCGGAGCCGGCGAACATGCTGCCGCCATGCCGCTTGCGTTCCTCGGACACCCGCCGCTGGATCTCCTCGCGCTGCCGTTGCTCCTCGGCACGGGACTCTGCCCTCGCACGCCGTTCCTCGGCGCGTTCGGCGTTCCTCCGCTCCCTCTCGCTCCGCTTGGTGTCGTCCTCACGGCTGCGTTCGATGGCCCGCGTCTGCGTCACCGTGGGCACGCTCGTCCGGTTCGGGAACACCGTCACCCGCTGCGGCCCCAACGTGAGCCTGCACGGGTACACCTCCACGACCTCGGCCACAGCAAGCTTGAACTTCCGCTTAAACTCCTTCAGCTCTGAGTCGCTGCCGAACTGCTGGTAGAGCTGCTGCCATGCGATCGTGACCGGCTCGTGCAGGTTGTAGACGCGCTTGGTCAGCCACCAGTACACGTCGATGGCCATCGGCTTGCGGAGCCTGGCGATCACCTTGAGATCAACCGGCACGGGATGATCCCGCAGCATGTCCACGTATCGCTGACTCAATTGCACCCAGTTTTCGAACAGGCCGTGCGACTGTGGTTCGTTCCGCAGCCAATCGATCTGGTATTTCTCCGCGACCGTGAAGTTCACGCCCTGGCTGGTGTTCTCGGTGTTGTTACTGATGATGTACACGCATTTGCACAACCTCTCCAGCTGGGGCTTGATGGACTTAAGCTGCCGGCCACCGACCTGCACGCCGATGAGGCGCAGGAACTCGCGGAACGTGGTGCCCAGATGCAGCGTGTTCGTCTCCGGGTCGAAGCACGGGTCGTTCGTCTTGATCATCGTGCACGCCCACAACTCGAACAGGCGCGGATACTTGCCATAGGGCAGACAGTCGGCGCCGGACACGTAGCGCACGACCAGGCTGCCGTTGCGCCGCTCGATCTCCTTGACGCCATCCTTGGGCCTCCTGTAGGGCAGGGAGACCTGCGCGGCGATCTTCGAGATGAAGCCGTGAGACATCCACGGCTCGTCCTCCGGGAGCGTCAAATCCTTGGAACGGGTATCATCATCCATTGCTAATCACGGTCCTTTCGTGGTTGCCACGCCCCCGGAGATTGCCGTTTCGCGGGGGCATTTTCATGCCAAAATCCAGTGTGTACTTTAAGTAGGAGTGTAGCATGAAGCCCGTGTACTTTAGGTAGAAGTGGCCGTGTACTTTAGGTAGACAGAGGGGCTTTAGGTAGGTTTTGAGGGGCTTTAGGTAGGTTTTGAGGGGCTTTAGGTAGGCGAATGTGCCCTCAGCCCTTGTGGGAGTAGGGCTGAGCGGGGGTCCCAGCTAGACAGGTATACAGATACTTATAGGCGAAGAAGAAAAAACAACGGAACCCGAGAATGTGGATAACTGCCGTGGACTTTAGCCACCAAAGGGTGTGGACTTTAGGTACACCGAGGGACTTACAAAGTTTATTTATTTACTAGTTCGCTCCCCTTTTGTACTAAGTTCGCTCCCCTTTTGTACTAAGTTCGCTCCCCTTTTGTACTAAGTACCGTCCGAAACCCGTTGGGAGAGTAGGGCTGCGGAGGGCCTAAAAGAATGTAAAAAGATTTTAAAAGATTTAAAAAGGGCGCACGGCGCCTTTTTTCGGACGTCAGATCAGGCCATCGGAGGGCGTCTGGGCGGTCCTGCGTTCGGGGTTGACCGGCTCGTATGAGGGCGGCTGGTATCCGTCCGCCTCGTCGTTGGCCCATGGGTCGCTGATCTCGCCGTCCCTTTTGCGCCATTCCTCGCTCAGCGCCTCGTAGACGAGGTCCTGGAGGTTCCAGTTCATGCCATCGCTGGTTTTGACGTTGTGCTCCAGGGCCTTGGCGACGGTGGCCCTGAGGTCCTCGCGGCTCGTGTAGTTGGCCATCACGTCGGTGGAGCACAGGGACTCCACCAGGGAGCCGAGCTGCACGAGGCGGGCGATGTGCTCCTTGGCCCTCTCGTCGCCTCCCTCGAAGCCGGCGGCCGACTCGGCCATCGCGCCGACCTCGATCAGGCGCTTGGTGCGGGCCTTGCGTTCGCGTTCCCTGCGCCGCGCCACGAGGTCGTTCTCGCGGGCCTTGAGCTGGGCCTGCCTATCCTGCAGGGACTTGATCTGCTCATCCAGGCTCTTCACCATCGAAACGGCTCCTTACATGGTCTGCATCATCCGTATGGTGATATGATTCTACCAGCAAGGGAATCCCTAATCAAAGATTAGGGCGCACTTACATGCAACCGGAGGTTGCATTTTCCGTAAGCGCGCCCTCCGGGGGCCATGGGCCTTGCCCTTTGGATTCCCACCCTTCCGGGGGAGCCTCCCGGCAGGCCCAGCGGGTGCTCGCCGCACCCCTGGGAACCCCTTGCCGCAGGGCCGCCGCCCCGCACCCCGCCGCCCTGGCCGATCACGAAAGGAGCCGAAGCCGATGGCGATCTACCATCTGTCCGTCTCCAACGTGAGCCGCGCGAGCGGTTCCAGGGCCACGGCCACGCTCTCGTACATCACCGGCAAGCGGGTGCATGACGAGCGGCGCGGCGAGACCTACGACTACGGGCGCAAGGAGCGCGTGCTGCGCGTCGGCACCCTGCTGCCGGAGGGCGCGCCGGCCGAGTTCGCCGACCCCGCCGTGCTGTTCAACGCGGTCGAGCTGCACGAGACCGGACGGACGGCGAGGCCGGCCAAGAAGATCGTGGTGGCCCTGCCGCGCGAGTTCACCCCCAGGCAGCGCGTGCAGGCGCTGGAGGAGTACATCCGCGAGAACCTGAACGCGGACGGCTACGCGGCCACCTACGCCATCCATGAGGACAGGGAGGGCAACAATCCGCACGCGCACATCCTCGTCGCCAACCGGCAGATCGACCCGGCCACGGGCGGCTGGGCCAGGCTCAAGCAGCGCATGGAGTACGTGCTGGACGAGCAGGGAGAGCGGGTGCCGCTGATCGACCCCGAGACCGGCAGGCAGAAGACCGACAAGCGGGGCCGCAGGCAGTGGAAGCGCACGAGCGTGTCCCTGAACCCGCTCGACCGGAAGGCCAAGCTCAAGGCCCTGCGCGAATCCTGGGCGAAGACCTGTAACGCGCGGCTGGACGAGACCGCGAGAATCGACCACAGGAGCCTCGAGGACCAGGGCAGCGACCTCGAACCCACCATCCACGAGGGCTACGCGGCCAGGGCCATCGAACGGGCCGGGGGCGTCAGCGAGAGGTGCGAGGCCAACCGTGAGATCAGGCGCAGCAACGGCCTGCTGACCGCCATCCGCACCGAACTCGGCCGGATATTCGACCGCCTGGGCGAGCTGTTCGCCGCCAAGATCAGGCAGCTGCGCCAACGCCAGGCGAGGCCGGAACCGGCCAGGGAGCCGAACTGGCGCTACTTCGAGGGCGACGCGCGCCGCCAGCTCGAAGCCGACAGGGCCGACCACACGGCAGCGATCCGTGGAAAACTCATGGGAGCCAAGGCCGACGTGAGGAACCGCGAGGAGTGGTGGAGGAGCCACGGCACCGAGGAGTTTGAGGCCGCCAAGCAGATCATCGACGTGGCGCGAGCCGCCTCGCGCGAGGCCAGGGACGCGAACGTCTTCAAGCGCGGCAGGCTGCTGCGGAACGCCGAACAGGTGGCCGGGGAGCAGTCCGAGAAGCTGCGCGGGGCGGTGCCATGGCTCGAAGACACCGACATCCCGAGCGACTGGGACCAGGCCAACAGGTTCCGCATGAGGGCCACCAAGGCCATCCACGACCACGACATGCAGCCGAGGACCGGCCTCGTGGACGAACTGGAGAGGCGGCTCGAACAGGCCGAGCGGGCCGAGGGCGAGAAGCCAAGCCCCGAACAGGTGAAGGCCCTCGCACTGCGCATGGCCGAACAGCGTGAACGGGCGGCGGAGGACCCGACGCAGGACATGAACCGACCCGAGCCGTCCGGTGACGAGCCGTTGGACCTGAGCGAGCCCGAGGACCTGGGGGAGAGCGGCCCGTTCGAGGAGCGAAGCGCCCCCAGGACCAAGGCCGACCTGCTCAGGGAGATCAGGCAGCGCGCAGACAGGCGCACAGGCCAGCAGGAGGCCGAACAGCGGCAGATCGACCCATGGCAGGCGCAACCGCCCCAGAGGCGCGGACACGGCCGCTAGAACAGCCTTCCGGCGTTCCGCGCATGATGTTCGCGGTTGCGCGCGTCAAACGCGCAGAAACGGCATTCCCCGGCCTCCACGGTGCCGTCGAAGTGGTCACGCGCGGCCGTCACGTCGAACAGCTCCGTGGTCGTGAACACCTCGCCGTACCCCGCCACGCTCGTCCAATGGCCCTTGCCGTCGCCGTCCGTCTTCCTCGCCTCCACGGGCCTGGCGTCGATCACCGGAGGGGTCTCGCGGGCGAACGTGAACACGAAGCCCGACAGCCTGCGTTTCACGTACTGGCGCTCGATCTTCAGGCCAAGGAGAGGCCCACACTCTTCGGCGATCGTCTTCAGCACGACCCTGTTCAGGTTGGCGGTGGATTTTGCCGTGGAATCGGATACGCCAAGCAGTCGGCAGAACTCATCGCGGCTGATCTTCCAGATTCCCGAGCTGCGGTACTGCTTGGCGCGCCTGTAGAACTCCTTGGCGTACTTGCTCTTGAGGTCGGCGAACTCGGCCAGCTCGAAGCGCGTGAACTGGCTGGTCAGGTCGTTGAGCAGGAACGCGAACTCCTCGTTGACCCCAACCGCGAGAGTCGCCTCCTGCGGGTCGGTGACGAACTTCGTGAACAGCGCGAACTGGATGATCTTGCCCGAATCCTCGAACATGTAGTTCAGCGCCAGCAGGCGCGCGTTCGTCTGCACGATCTTGTCGGCCAGCTGCTTGTTGGTCAGGTTCTTCCTCAATCGCATGAGGCCGCGCAGCTCCTCGAACGAGAACTCCACCGTGGCCGTGCCCTTCTCCCTCACCCTTGAGGCGATCGCCATGAGCACGTCCAGGTGCACGGCGTCGAACTTCTTCAGCGCGACGTTGTTGAACTGGTTGCTGAACTTCACGATCTCATTGGACATGACTCCATACTAGTACAAAGTTTATTTATTTACTAGTTCGCTCCCCTTTTGTACTAAGTTCGCTCCCCTTTTGTACTAAGTTCGCTCCCCTTTTGTACTAAGTTCGCTCCCCTTTTGTACTAAGTACCGTCCGAAACCCGTTGGGAGAGTAGGGCTGCGGAGGGCCTAAAAGAATGTAAAAAGATTTTAAAAGATTTAAAAAGGGCGCACGGCGCCTTTTTTCGGACGTCAGATCAGGCCATCGGAGGGCGTCTGGGCGGTCCTGCGTTCGGGGTTGACCGGCTCGTATGAGGGCGGCTGGTATCCGTCCGCCTCGTCGTTGGCCCATGGGTCGCTGATCTCGCCGTCCCTTTTGCGCCATTCCTCGCTCAGCGCCTCGTAGACGAGGTCCTGGAGGTTCCAGTTCATGCCATCGCTGGTTTTGACGTTGTGCTCCAGGGCCTTGGCGACGGTGGCCCTGAGGTCCTCGCGGCTCGTGTAGTTGGCCATCACGTCGGTGGAGCACAGGGACTCCACCAGGGAGCCGAGCTGCACGAGGCGGGCGATGTGCTCCTTGGCCCTCTCGTCGCCTCCCTCGAAGCCGGCGGCCGACTCGGCCATCGCGCCGACCTCGATCAGGCGCTTGGTGCGGGCCTTGCGTTCGCGTTCCCTGCGCCGCGCCACGAGGTCGTTCTCGCGGGCCTTGAGCTGGGCCTGCCTATCCTGCAGGGACTTGATCTGCTCATCCAGGCTCTTCACCATCGAAACGGCTCCTTACATGGTCTGCATCATCCGTATGGTGATATGATTCTACCAGCAAGGGAATCCCTAATCAAAGATTAGGGCGCACTTACATGCAACCGGAGGTTGCATTTTCCGTAAGCGCGCCCTCCGGGGGCCATGGGCCTTGCCCTTTGGATTCCCACCCTTCCGGGGGAGCCTCCCGGCAGGCCCAGCGGGTGCTCGCCGCACCCCTGGGAACCCCTTGCCGCAGGGCCGCCGCCCCGCACCCCGCCGCCCTGGCCGATCACGAAAGGAGCCGAAGCCGATGGCGATCTACCATCTGTCCGTCTCCAACGTGAGCCGCGCGAGCGGTTCCAGGGCCACGGCCACGCTCTCGTACATCACCGGCAAGCGGGTGCATGACGAGCGGCGCGGCGAGACCTACGACTACGGGCGCAAGGAGCGCGTGCTGCGCGTCGGCACCCTGCTGCCGGAGGGCGCGCCGGCCGAGTTCGCCGACCCCGCCGTGCTGTTCAACGCGGTCGAGCTGCACGAGACCGGACGGACGGCGAGGCCGGCCAAGAAGATCGTGGTGGCCCTGCCGCGCGAGTTCACCCCCAGGCAGCGCGTGCAGGCGCTGGAGGAGTACATCCGCGAGAACCTGAACGCGGACGGCTACGCGGCCACCTACGCCATCCATGAGGACAGGGAGGGCAACAATCCGCACGCGCACATCCTCGTCGCCAACCGGCAGATCGACCCGGCCACGGGCGGCTGGGCCAGGCTCAAGCAGCGCATGGAGTACGTGCTGGACGAGCAGGGAGAGCGGGTGCCGCTGATCGACCCCGAGACCGGCAGGCAGAAGACCGACAAGCGGGGCCGCAGGCAGTGGAAGCGCACGAGCGTGTCCCTGAACCCGCTCGACCGGAAGGCCAAGCTCAAGGCCCTGCGCGAATCCTGGGCGAAGACCTGTAACGCGCGGCTGGACGAGACCGCGAGAATCGACCACAGGAGCCTCGAGGACCAGGGCAGCGACCTCGAACCCACCATCCACGAGGGCTACGCGGCCAGGGCCATCGAACGGGCCGGGGGCGTCAGCGAGAGGTGCGAGGCCAACCGTGAGATCAGGCGCAGCAACGGCCTGCTGACCGCCATCCGCACCGAACTCGGCCGGATATTCGACCGCCTGGGCGAGCTGTTCGCCGCCAAGATCAGGCAGCTGCGCCAACGCCAGGCGAGGCCGGAACCGGCCAGGGAGCCGAACTGGCGCTACTTCGAGGGCGACGCGCGCCGCCAGCTCGAAGCCGACAGGGCCGACCACACGGCAGCGATCCGTGGAAAACTCATGGGAGCCAAGGCCGACGTGAGGAACCGCGAGGAGTGGTGGAGGAGCCACGGCACCGAGGAGTTTGAGGCCGCCAAGCAGATCATCGACGTGGCGCGAGCCGCCTCGCGCGAGGCCAGGGACGCGAACGTCTTCAAGCGCGGCAGGCTGCTGCGGAACGCCGAACAGGTGGCCGGGGAGCAGTCCGAGAAGCTGCGCGGGGCGGTGCCATGGCTCGAAGACACCGACATCCCGAGCGACTGGGACCAGGCCAACAGGTTCCGCATGAGGGCCACCAAGGCCATCCACGACCACGACATGCAGCCGAGGACCGGCCTCGTGGACGAACTGGAGAGGCGGCTCGAACAGGCCGAGCGGGCCGAGGGCGAGAAGCCAAGCCCCGAACAGGTGAAGGCCCTCGCACTGCGCATGGCCGAACAGCGTGAACGGGCGGCGGAGGACCCGACGCAGGACATGAACCGACCCGAGCCGTCCGGTGACGAGCCGTTGGACCTGAGCGAGCCCGAGGACCTGGGGGAGAGCGGCCCGTTCGAGGAGCGAAGCGCCCCCAGGACCAAGGCCGACCTGCTCAGGGAGATCAGGCAGCGCGCAGACAGGCGCACAGGCCAGCAGGAGGCCGAACAGCGGCAGATCGACCCATGGCAGGCGCAACCGCCCCAGAGGCGCGGACACGGCCGCTAGAACAGCCTTCCGGCGTTCCGCGCATGATGTTCGCGGTTGCGCGCGTCAAACGCGCAGAAACGGCATTCCCCGGCCTCCACGGTGCCGTCGAAGTGGTCACGCGCGGCCGTCACGTCGAACAGCTCCGTGGTCGTGAACACCTCGCCGTACCCCGCCACGCTCGTCCAATGGCCCTTGCCGTCGCCGTCCGTCTTCCTCGCCTCCACGGGCCTGGCGTCGATCACCGGAGGGGTCTCGCGGGCGAACGTGAACACGAAGCCCGACAGCCTGCGTTTCACGTACTGGCGCTCGATCTTCAGGCCAAGGAGAGGCCCACACTCTTCGGCGATCGTCTTCAGCACGACCCTGTTCAGGTTGGCGGTGGATTTTGCCGTGGAATCGGATACGCCAAGCAGTCGGCAGAACTCATCGCGGCTGATCTTCCAGATTCCCGAGCTGCGGTACTGCTTGGCGCGCCTGTAGAACTCCTTGGCGTACTTGCTCTTGAGGTCGGCGAACTCGGCCAGCTCGAAGCGCGTGAACTGGCTGGTCAGGTCGTTGAGCAGGAACGCGAACTCCTCGTTGACCCCAACCGCGAGAGTCGCCTCCTGCGGGTCGGTGACGAACTTCGTGAACAGCGCGAACTGGATGATCTTGCCCGAATCCTCGAACATGTAGTTCAGCGCCAGCAGGCGCGCGTTCGTCTGCACGATCTTGTCGGCCAGCTGCTTGTTGGTCAGGTTCTTCCTCAATCGCATGAGGCCGCGCAGCTCCTCGAACGAGAACTCCACCGTGGCCGTGCCCTTCTCCCTCACCCTTGAGGCGATCGCCATGAGCACGTCCAGGTGCACGGCGTCGAACTTCTTCAGCGCGACGTTGTTGAACTGGTTGCTGAACTTCACGATCTCATTGGACATGACTCCATACTAGTACAAAGTTTATTTATTTACTAGTTCGCTCCCCTTTTGTACTAAGTTCGCTCCCC
>ERZ827181.2110-NODE-2110-length-18450-cov-4.460234_pt1 | contig 18450 bp, 14 predicted proteins | sample MGYA00519778_ERZ827181 | MGnify/ENA primary metagenome ERZ827181 (study PRJEB31778, sample SAMEA3449273) | human gut metagenome | biome: human gut; feature: human-associated habitat; material: faeces | place: United Kingdom | collected 2010/2012 ...
TAGCCTTGTCAAAGGCGGGAAAGAACACGAAGTGTTCGAAATGCGAATGTGTGGGAAAGGGAGCCTGAATAGTTTATATTTTTCGGATATTTTGTCCCTTTTCCGCACATACTACCCGCAAAAGGAGGTTTTTATATGGCGAGTACATTTTCCAAAGATTTTTCCACCAATAAAAAGAAGATTGATTCTCTTCTTCAGGTTGATAAAAGTTTTGACCTGATCTACCGCGTCATCACAATTGGCGGAAAAACCGCCTGTTTTTACATTATTGATGGCTTTTGCAAAGATGAAGTGATGGAAAAGATCATGGAATTTCTCTATAAAATCACACCGGATCAAATGCCTGAAACTGCGCACGATTTTTTAAAGACCAGTCTTCCTTACGGCGAGATTGATCTGATTGAGGACGAAAACGCCCTGATTCAATGGGTTCTTTCCGGCGTTCCGGTGCTTCTGATCGATGGTTACGACAAACTGCTGTCGATTGATTTTCGAAGTTATCCTGCCCGCGGTGTCGACGAGCCGGAAAAAGACCGAGTTATGCGCGGCTCCAAAGATGGTTTTGTCGAAACGGTCGTATTCAATACGGCTTTGATCCGCCGCCGCATCCGCTCGACGGAACTTGTTATGGAAATGCATACGGTCGGCAAAAGTTCCCGCACCGACGTTGTCATTGCCTATATGGGCGACCGGGTCGAAAAGGAAATGCTGGATGACATCCGAAACCGCATTGACAGCATTGACATTGACGCCCTGACGATGAATCAGGAAAGTCTGGCAGAATGCCTGTATCAACACAAATGGTATAATCCATTCCCCAAATTCAAATTTACCGAGCGCCCTGACACTACCGCTGCCAGTATCCTGGAGGGAAGTATCGTCGTTCTTGTGGACAATTCACCATCTGCCATGATTCTGCCGACGTCGGTCTTTGATATTATCGAAGACGCCGATGACTACTATTTTCCCCCCATTACCGGGACCTATTTACGCCTATCACGTATTGTCATCAACCTTGCCGCCGTCTTTCTGACGCCGGTTTTGCTGCTACTATTGTCAAATCCTTCCTGGATCCCGGAATGTCTGAATTTTATCAAGATCAGCGAACCGGTCAATGTGCCGATTCTTTACCAGTTCCTTTTACTGGAATTTGCCATTGACGGCCTGCGGCTTGCCTCGCTCAACACTCCGACGATGTTTAGTACACCTCTGAGTGTAGTAGCTGGTATTATCCTTGGGGATTACACCGTGAGTTCCGGCTGGTTTAACGCCGAAGTGATGCTTTATATGGCGTTTGTCGCTGTGGCAAATTATACGCAGGTCAGTTTTGAACTTGGCTATGCACTGAAATTTATGCGTATCATCCTTTTATGCCTCACCGCATGGTTTGATATCTACGGCTTTATCGCCGGCACGCTGCTGACCATCGCCTGCATCGTATTTAACAAAACCATTTCCGGAAAGAGTTATATTTACCCACTCATTCCATTTAATCTGCGCCAGTGCATGAAACGATTCTTCCGCGTCAGTTTGCCGCGTTCGGAGAAGAAGAATTAATGGTGTGGTATTGTGGCAAAATGAGAGTCCGGATTTCCCATTCGGAACCGCTTCCGCTTAGAGAACACACGTAATGGTGCATGAGGGCAAAGAACGCCCTCTGTGCACCAACGGTGTTCTAAATTCCTCATTGTGAAATCCAAACTCTCATTTTTAATTAATACTACAACCATTACATAGTATATACATTTTTTAGTTTTCCACATGTCTCACAACATGTTAAATACCGAAAAAGATTTCGAAAAAACTCCCCCTTGTCGGGTCGATTTTTTTATGTTAGAATGATAGTAGTATCAAGGAAAGAGGTATGACATCATGGAGACATTTTTCACAGATGACGATCTCTTCGATTTGTTAGAAGAATTGGATCGGGAAAACGCAGAAATTGAATTATTGGAAACCGAAGAGGAGATGGAGGCATCAAACCGACGATTTGAGGAAATCATTTTGAAGCATCGAAACGATTAAAAAAGAAGCTGCTGCATTCGTAATGCACAGCTTCTTTTAATTTTAGGATTGTTGCTTGTTTCTGCCTGTTCCGGGCGGGGAAAGGCAACATATTTTGGCTCTTTCCCCTTTTTTCGTTGCCTTTCTTGCTTCTTGCCGGCTCTAAAGGCAACGGATTTCGCTGGGTTTCCCTCTTTTCGTTGCCTTTTTGCCCACAACCGGCGGGGAAAGGCAACATATTTTGGCTCTTTCCCCTTTTTTCGTTGCCTTTTTTGCTTCTTGCCGGCTCTAAAGGCAACGGATTTCGCTTAGTTTCCCTCTTTTCGTTGCCTTTTTACCCACAACCGGCGGGGAAAGGCAACATATTTTGGCTCTTTCCCCTCTTTTCGTTGCCTTTTTTGCTTTTTGCCGGCGCAACCCTGATAAAAGCAACCCCTTTCCATCATTTTCCCTTTTCTCGTTGCTTTTCAAACCCTATTTCCTCCTGTCCCTCTCACCTCACTTCCCCAGCGCATTAAAAAGAAGCCGTAGTTTTCTCGTGAGGGATTAGAACCCCGTCGGTGCATAGAGGGCGTTCTGTGCCCTCATGCACCGCTACGTGGGTTCTCTAAGCGCAAGCGGTCCCGAAACGAGAAAACTACGGCTTCGTCATCTATACACAAAGCACATACATATAATACAACTTCATTGGCCATTTCAACTGTCCGTAGATACGGTGACGGATGACACGGTATTCCTGGCGGTATTCGTATACTTCCGTCTTATCAAACCGGTCTTTGCTAAATTTCGCACAAAATACATCTGCGATGAAAGCATGAACCATTTCTTCCTCCAGTTCGTAGGCCTCTGCAATCTCATGGCTGTATTCTGCCACTGTCTGGCCGGTATAGCGGATGTGTTTCTGCACAAACGCCTTTTCGAGCTGATGATAAAGCAGAAGAATCTGCCGCGATGTCTTGTCGTGGCGGAGCTGGTTTTTGAAAATCATAATACGCACGCGGCGTTGAATTTCAGCTGCCAAGATAAGTGCAACGATAACAATCAGCACGATCAAAAGTATTTTTACAAATATTGGCATCATTTTTGACTGGTCAGAAGAATTGGAATCCTTCTTGTCAGCTGACTCACTTGGAGAAGTTTCCTCCTGTGTCTGATCTTCGTGATTATAATTGTCCGTCTGAATATTTTCAAACGTCATATCTTCTTCCGGTTCCGGCGTCGGTGTTGCGACAGAAAGTTGTCCTTCGCCCCCGCCATTTCCATCACTTTGATTCTGTTTCTGATCTTGGCTCTGTTCGGAATCCTCATCGGAAACCGGCGAAGATTCGGCCTCTTCATCGCCTCGTCCCGGTGTAAATTCTACCGGAACAAATCCGTAATCTTCCTGATAAACTTCAACCCAAGCATGCAGATCCTTATCGCTGACCGAAATTTCCGTCTGATCATTTGTCACATCAGCAAGTTCCTCTTTGCTGACATAAACGCCTTCCGCATAACGCGTCGGAATTCCGATACTTCGCAAAAGAATGGCTGCCGCCGTCGCATAATGGGCACTGTAACCCTTTTTATTTTCTTTCAAAAAATACGTAACTGCCTCTTTCGACCGCGGTGTCTTGCCCGGCGAAAGAGTGTATTTGGTATCATTCATAATATAATTTCGCGTCTCTTCAATGATCTGATAAAGAGAAGCCGAACCCTGCTGATACTGCTCCAGCAGATTTCCCTGCGCTGCCAGATATGCCTTATATTCTTCTGTGATCGACGTGGCATCTTCCGGCACTTCCGCAAAGTATTTTTTTACAAATTCTGTCATCTGGTTACGTTTTTCCTGCGTTTCCGTCCAGTATTCATTTCCGGCAAGATTATAATGGTTCGCGATCAAACCATTTTTCAGCTCGCGGTATAACATTGGATAATATTCCGTCTCATATTCAATGCCCGGAACAACGGACAAACTTCGCCCTCCGGCAAGAGAAAAGGCCGTCGTCGGATAATACGGAATGACATAATTGCCATAGCCAAATGCCAGATTCTTGATCTGCAGTTTGCCGGCATCCCAAATTTTGTCATTTCCCGTCGTCTGTTTGTCACCAATCTGATTACGCAGGGAAACATGCCAGCCGTCCGGCGACAGATTCAGCAGAGTAAGGGCATTTAACGCATTGGTGTACTCATCTTCCTTAATCGTATGCCAGCGGTTTTCATCATATGCTTCACCGGTATACCCTTTCAGGTAAAGTCCATCGGATGTATTAAAATCCCCTTTGATCTTTAAAATCGTCTTTCCCGTCCGGCTCACTGAATTGTGGTTTCCAATTTTTCCATAATCCATGCGATCCCCATTGAAATATTCACGGATCCACGTAAGAATGTCCTCCGAATCCCATGTAGTCAGGGAAAGAGCTGTATTTCGTATCCCGACGATGCGGTCCTGGTTGCTGTCATAACGTGCCGGTGGGACAACCAGATAACTGATGCCTCCCGCGATCACTCCGACCGCCGCCAAAATCAGAGACAGCTTCTGACGCATACGTTTTTCCGTTGTATCAAACCGCAGAAATCTCGTGCCGACAACTGCGACTGTTGCAAAAATGTATGTGATCACATTGGAAAAATATCCAATTTTTCCCACCGAAAACGGAATGATAACAAATAAAATCGTCACTGCCACATAGACAGAAGATCGTCTCTTGCGGTAAAAACAGGTACTGATCACTGCGATCAGGTATACACTGAAAAGGCAGAGAACCAGCATCGTACAATAGCCGACATCCGCGGTCTCTTTCTCAAATCCTTTCCCGGAAAGAAGTGTTCTCGTCGTCTGAGTATAGTTCATAAATTCCTTCAGATACGTATTGATGATTGTCACGGCACCCTTTTGCAGCACCGTACGGAATTTCAAAATCGTAATTACAAAAAATGCTGTCAAACCGAGCATTCCATACAATTTTCCGTGATGAAATGTCTCAAGCACCGTAAACAGGCCATAAAATAAGAACGCAGCCAGCAGGATCACCAAAGCAAGCACACCACGGGAAAATGTCAGACCGATACTCATCGCCCCGCACATAACTGCGGAATACATTCCGAGAAATACCAATAAAACCTGGCTGATCTCCAATATGAAATTCGAGATTTTACTATTCTTCATAGGTATCTCCATCCCTTCGTAAATCCATAATCTGCAATTCGTTTACTTCGAGTCCTTCCAGCTCCGTCACATCGTGATCGGACACAGTAAGATACAGGCCCGATTCTTTCACTTTTCCGCTTTCCCATTCGATATAGGCTTTCAAAAGTTCCTGCGGATCCTTCGTTGTATGACATTGAAACAGATCTTCAAACATCCAGAACAATTCTTCTTCCTGTTCGATCAGCTGCTCCTGGATCAATTCATTGACATTATCGTACCAGATAAAATGCTGCGGCACGCCCTGACTCAAAAATTCCATCGCCACGGAATACACACCCTGGATCAAAAGATCGGCTTCATCCGCATCTTTCGCACTCAGGTCGATAAAAATATGCACCGCTTTTGCCAGCGGAAGGCTTCCTTCTTTTACCATATAATGTCCGGTTTTGCTGCTGAGTTTCCAATGAATCTGCTGGAAACGGTCACCGTCTTTAAAATCACGGATGTCAAATATTTCCGATGGATCGTCGCCCTTTTTATACAAAGAAAAACGATCACTGTCTTCATTTGTCTCATTGTACCAGCGGGTCTTTCCGAGATATACTTCCGTCAATGGCGGCATGACAAGCACATCCTGCACTTCGTAATTTTTTCCTACTTTAGCCGCAAAAATATTGAGATAATCATAAATCTTCACTTTATCGACACGAATCGACACATTTCCACAATGTTTCATCACTACGACGATACGGCGGCTTCTCCTTTTTCCATTGTCTACGGAAAAACGCACTTTCATCTTTCCGCTTTCTCCGGAAAAGAAGTTCCAGTAACGCACCCACGCGATGCCTTTTGTAACCGGCAGCCATTTGCTTGTATTTTCCAATGACAATGTAATGGTTGCACGTCCCGGTTTTTCAAGGGAATCTTTTTCAGCTACCGGATTTTTACATTCCACTTCGGCGCTGATATGCACGCGGAGCAGAATCAAAAAGAATATCATAAAAAACGGTATGACAAGCAGGGCTCCTACGACTGCAACTGTTCCATACTGGAGACAGAATACAGAGATCAGAAACCCTGCCAGCACGATCAATAAATAAATTAACGTTCCTATCGTCATGGGGACACCTCCTAAACGTAACTCCGATACGTTCTCTCTTACAATTTAGGAGTTGCTGTCTTGCCTACGATCTCCTCGACGATGTCCTGTGCGGTCACATGACTCATACGCGCTTTTCCATTGAGAAGAAGGCGGTGGGCAAGCACACATTTTGCCACTTTTTTCACATCTTCCGGCAGAACATAATCACGTCCGTTCATGAACGCATGTCCTTTTGCCATATCTACAAATGCCAATGTTCCACGAGGACTGACACCCAGAGAGAGCATCGAATGGCGTCTCGTCGCATCGACGATCTGCGAAAGATATTTGAGCACTTTATCATCCATATAAACAGCACGAACCTGCTCCTGCATTTCGAGCACTTCCTGCTTTGTTACAATTTCCTGTACATAGTCGATCGGATTGGCTTCCTGACGTTCTTTAATCAGGCGCATTTCTTCTTCCATCGACGGATATCCCATGGATATACGAATCATAAAACGGTCAAGCTGAGACTCCGGAAGCATCTGCGTACCGGCAGAACCGACCGGGTTCTGAGTCGCTACAACGACAAATGGATTTGGCAGCTGTCTTGTGACACCATCGACCGTAACCTGTCCCTCTTCCATGACCTCCAAAAGAGCAGACTGGGTCTTTGTCGAAGTACGGTTGATCTCATCCGCAAGCAGAATATTACACAGGATAGCACCCGGTTTATACTGCATTTCTCCATCGGCATCCAGCATATTGAAACCTACGACATCACTCGGAAGAACATCCGGTGTAAACTGAAGACGGCGCTCCGTCAATTCCATCGCACGGGAAAAGCAGACTGCCATCGTCGTTTTTCCTACCCCGGGAATATCTTCGATCAAAATATGTCCTTTCGCCAGGATCGCTGTCAGAACCATCTGAATCTGCTCGTCTTTTCCTCGAATAACTTTTCCTACTTCATCTAAAATATCTTTAATCTTTTGATCCATCTTATCATATCCTTTACTATTTTATGACAAGGCGCCCACTCTTCGAATGGACGCCCACCTTTTTTATCCAACTTTTAATTTGAATTTCTGAATTGCTCTCTCGTCGTCGTCATCGACTTTTTCAATAAATCCTCCGAGACCGCGGATCTTATCTTCAAAATTTTCATATCCGCGTTCGATATATTGAATTTGTTCTACAGTTGTAAAACCATCTGCCACTAAACCGGCGATCACAAGCGCTGCTCCGGCACGAAGATCCGGCGCACTTACCGTTGCTCCGGTAAACCCTTCCACTCCGGTAATGATTGCTGCATTTCCTTCCACATTAATATTGGAACCCATGCGGCGAAGTTCGCTGATGTATTTGAATCTTGTCTCAAAAATTGTCTCGGTTACAATGCTGACTCCTTCGGACAACGCCAAAAGGGTAACCATCTGTGGCTGCATATCCGTCGGAAATCCCGGATAAGGCATCGTTTTAACATTCGCATATCCCATGCGTCCATTGGAATGCACGCGCACACAGTCATCGTACTCTTCCACTTTTGCACCAATTTCAATAAGTTTCGCTGTGATGGCTTCCAAATGCTTGGGAATGACATTACGGATATAAACATCTCCGCCTGTCGCTGCTGCCGCGATCATATACGTTCCGGCTTCGATCTGATCCGGAATGATCGAATATTCACTTCCATGCAGACGTTCTACCCCGCGGATACGGATCGTGTCAGTACCGGCACCTTTGATATTGGCTCCCATGCTGTTCAAGAAGTTGGCAACATCTACGATATGCGGCTCTTTTGCCGGATTCTCGATAATTGTCTTTCCTTCTGCCATACACGCCGCCATCATAATATTAATTGTCGCACCTACACTTGGACAATCCAGATAAATATGACTTCCGATCAACGCCTCTGCATACGCATCAATCTTTCCATTATGAATCGTCACGGTTGCGCCGAGCTGCTCAAATCCTTTGAGATGCTGGTCGATCGGACGGCTTCCGATCTGGCATCCACCCGGAAGGGCTACGACCGCTTTTTTATATTTTCCGAGAAGTGCGCCTACAAGATAGTAGGAACCACGGATCTTACGGATATATTCGTCATCGACATTGACATCATTAATGACAGCCCCGTTGATACGGACTGTATGCTCATCTATTCTTTCTACAACTGCTCCAATTCCCTCAATGGCATCGAGCAATACTTTTACATCATCTACCTCCGGAAGATTTTCGATCAAAACCGGCTCGTCTGCCATAATTGCGGCAACGATGATACCCAGTGCTGCATTTTTCGCACCGCCGATCTGAACTTCTCCCTGTAGTGGTCTTCCGCCTTTTATAATATACTGCTTCATATCGACCTCTCCATTTTTACTTTTCTAAATTATCACATCATTACTAGTATACCACATATCTTCATTTTGTAAAATGTCAATTTCATTACTTTTTTTAAATATGTGTTATGATTTTTTTACAGAATAGCCAAATTTTCCAATTTTTTCCCCAAGTTCAAAATATTCACCGTGTGAATACGCAACGAGCCCCAGCTTATTTAATTCAAATTTCCCGGTCTCATTCATATATTTTTCGCTTACCTGCACTCCTGCCACCTCGGCGATAAACATATGGTGGCTTCCCAGTTCCAGCACGTCTTTTACCTTACACTCAATATTTACCGGGCTTTCCGCAATGATCGGCGCGCCTTTGAGATGCACAGCCGGTGCCGCTGTCAGGTTCATTTCTTTAAATTTGTCCACATCACGGCCGGACTTCACGCCACACCAGTCCGTCGCACGTGTCAGTTCTTTCGATGTAAGATTTACCACAAATTCGCCGGTTTCCCGTATGATATCATAGGAATACCGCTCCGGACGAACGGAAATGGAAAGCATCGCCGGATCGCTGCAAATCGTGCCTGCCCACGCTACCGTTATAATATTGGGAGTTTCTCCCTCTCGTCCACAACTTACCATCACTGCCGGCACGGGATATAACATATTGCCGGGTTTCCACTCCTGCTTTTTCATCTCTCTCCATTCCTCCTTCATTTATAAGCGGATCTTGTAGCAGATCTGCTTCTCCAGATTTCTGTGATGTCCCAAAAACTCATCCAGTTTTTCATAATCACCTTCGAGTACGATCACAATCTGTTTACCATATTTTGCCATCATTTCGCGAATTTTTTCCACGCTCTCCTCAGACAATGCCGGTGCATTTTCAATATACATACATCCACCGATGAACTTTTCGATCCATTCTTCCAAATCTACTTCATCCAATTTTTCCGCCTGGATCTTTCCGATATTTTTGGCTTCAAAATATTGATTTTTCTTTAATTCCTTAAACAATTTTTTCGCTACGGCAAGCGAGATTCCCGGAGCTGCGCCGGTCAATGCAAAATGAATCGTCCGCTCCTCCTGAGGCATTTTCTTGATTGCCGTTTTCAACGTGCAGTATGTGATTCCATTTACAGACACATCTTCGCACACTTCCACTTCCATCGGACGCCCGGAAAGCGGATGGGATTTTATACGGATCTTATCCAGATTCATCGTATCTTCCAGATTGATGACCTTGCGTTTTCCTTTCATTTCCTCAAGCTGGTCTTCCAACGATTCCAGCTGCGTTGTCGTCTGTTTTCTTACCGCCGTTTCCGGCTTCGGCTCGTCTTTTTCTTCCGTCTCATCATCTTCTGCTTCTTCACTGGCTGCTGCCGTCTCCATAATCTCCTGTGCCTCTTTGGCTACGATGGCTTTCGCATCCAGTTCTTCGGTTGTTTCCTGTTTATCGGTATCCAGTTCCTCCGGAAAATCATCTTCATCATCAAACGTATCGAGATCCACTTTAAAATAGTTGACCAGGCGGTTAAAAAATCCCTTTTTCTTCGGATGATCTGCTTCCGCTTCCTCTTTGCCGGATTCTCCTTCGGTTTTTTCGGAATCGTCTTCGTTTTCTTCTGAAATGGTTTCTTCCACCTCTGGCTCCTCGACTGCTTCTTCCGTGACGGTTTCCTCGACCGGCTCTTCTTCCACTTTCTCGGCAACAGGTTCTTCCACCTCTGGCTCCTCAGCCGGTTTCTCAGTCGCTTCTTCCGCCGCGGTTTCCTCGACGGGTTCTTCTTCTACTTCTTCTACTTCTTCTACTTCTTCCACTTCTTTGGCAACGGGTTCTTCGACCGGCTCCCCTGTCATCCCGTAGTCGCCAAGCACGGCCGGTCGGACTTCCAGTTCCGGCTGTGGTTCCTCATTCAACGCAATATCCATAACCTGCGCCGGCGCATAAGCTACTTTTACCTCTTCTTCGTCCTCCGGCTCTTCCGGTTCCGGAATCTCTTCCCAATTCGGCTTCTGCCAGAGAGGGTTCAGACAGCTTTCGCGCAATTCTTTCGCTTTTTCGACAATCTTTCCACTGCCGAACCACAGCATCAGATCCTCGCACTCTGCGATACAGTCTTCCCGTCTTCCCTGCAGTTCATACAGTCTGGCAAGCTGGTAACCCCATTCTTCGGTATATTCATTCTTTTTCAATTCTTCCAGAATTTCAATCAACGTCTCATAAGACGCACCTTCCGCTTTGGCGAGCCGGTATTTCAACTCATACGTATCCAATGTCATCCCAGACACGATTTCATAAGCCTGATACAATTCTTTGGCTTCTTCCAGGTCTCCCATGCGGATCGTAAGCATCAAGAGACGATACAGGGCAGGTCTCGAAGAGGTTCTATGGTACACTGTGTAGTATAATTCTTTTGCAATATCCATTTTTTCTGCTTTTAAAAACAGATTGGCAAAAAGATAGAGATCCGTAATCGTAGGTACTTCTTCGAAACGAAGTTCTTCAATTTCCTCCATTGCCTCCAAATATTGCTTTTCCTCAATTAATTCGCGTATCTGTGCACATCGTACGCTGCTATCGTATCTGCCCATTTATTTCATCCTTTTAAATATTCTACTGTTGCCAATATTTCCTGTGGTACATCCAGTCCTGCTTTTGTCCATTTGTGCATCATCATGTCCAGACTCTTTCTCGCAGCACGGTTGTCTCGAATGTATTTCTTCGCGGCCTCACTGTAAGCAGTCTGTCCTTCCAATGCCTTCATCGTTTCTGCGGAAAACGGACAATAGGTAAATAATATCGCCCTCGCCACACGGCTGAGTTTCATCGCGCCGCGTGCTTCACGCAGGATCCAGTCTGCATAATCTTTCAAAAATACTTCTTTGTGTTTATTGTTACACTGAACAAGCTGCGCGCGGATCTTATTTTTCCGCTCCTGGGAAAGCTCGCTGTTTTTCTTATAAAATTGCAAATAATCGGTATACTCGCTCGTAAGCGACGGATAACGGAAATCGTTCCAATGACTGCCGGTCTCCGTGCGGCATTTTTCCCAGCGGAAATTGCCCATAAGTTGTACCATTGCCAGACTCAGTTCCTTTTCCAGCCAAACCGGGACAAACAAACGTCCTTTGGACGTACGGCGTTTGCCCGTGATATCCTGCCACATGATCGTATTACGGCCGTATACCGGGAACAAAATAATGTCCGGCGTCACGCGCTCAATGACCATTGCTTTATTGATGTCGACATTTTCATAACTTACCAGACGCTCTCGGTAAAAAATCGAATAATCAATCTTTTCAATCTGGCGGATGGCATCATTTAACCGTTTTTCTGTCATATAGGAATTTTTCATATTGCTGAAAATACCGTCTGAACAGAGAATCGGTACAAACATCGTAATATTTCCATTGATGATGCGGGATGCATAACGGAACATATTCTGACATTCAAAATGCATCCGCTGCTCCTTGTCCACAATCGCTTCGTCCATCTCTTTCTGCGTGATCTTCTGCTCTTTTAACTGACGCCGCAGATACGTGGCAAAGTCCTCATCAAACTCATTTTTCGAAGTTTCCTTCACTCCGTCATAAACGGCCTGCAGCCATTTTGACATCGTATAAACACGGCATCCATCCTCTGCCTGGTCCATTTCCGGCCGCAGGCGGAGCATCGTGTCAAGTTCTTCATCGGTCAGCAGTTTCTCGCTGACAAATCCATAGTCTAAAAACAGACGCACTGCCAATGGAACGTCCTCGTCGTCCATACTTTTCTTTACAACAGCTTCATATATTTCATAGTATAATTTACTTATATTTTTACGCACTTCCGTCGCTTCCGGTGTTCTTGCGAACTTATCGGAAAGTGACATAAACGCCTCTACCGCCTCTGTAAATTCGCTCTTAACCCGCATATGAACCGGCGCGTATTCGACAATCTGTCCCAAGGATTCATACAAATATTCAATGCCCGGCTCGTCCAGCTTTTCGATTTCTTCCTGCGTCTGCCCTTCTCCGGACAAAAGCGCAAAATACAGCCGCTCCATCTTATCGCGGTCAAGCTGAATGGAAATTCCTGCCTTTTCGGTAAGAAACGTTTCCGTATCATTGATCTTTTCCACAATCTGATCCACCGACTGATCGATGCGTGGATCGCGGACTCCTTTTTCCAAAAGAGACAATGCCAGTTTTCCAACGGTCTGAAAAAGCGCATCTTCCTCCAAAATCAGGCAGCGGAACAATCGGTGCAGTACCTCGCCCTGTTCACGACAGTATGCTAAAAATTCATTTACCACGTCACATTGCTCGCGGTAATGATACATCGCCACATACTGGCTTCCACAGAAGAATTTTTTCTGCGCTTCAATCGGCATTTTGGCGCATTCGAGATAATATTTCCCAAGATCTTCCGGCTCCTGCAATGACTGCTGCATGCTGTTTTCCACTTTCTGCAGTGCATTTTCCACCGACACTTCAAAGCCGCACATCGTGGCGACCTGATCACATAATTCATATTTTTCTTTAATAAAGCCGCAAAGGCTCTCATTTTCTTCTCTTAAATGCTGTAGCTGTTTTTTTATTTCTGCCAGAAAATAGTTCAAAGAGGTAACAAGAAGTCCTCGATAATCCGGCTTTTCTGCCAATATCCGCTCAATACCTGCCATCCCCTGAACCGGGATAACAAAAACCGCACAATCGTCTTTTGCATTATATGTAAAGGAATGTAATTCTTTTCCAACATCACACGCCCCCAGGAAGTTTCCCGTTCCCAATACCATACTGATGCCATCTGCCACCAGTTCCACTCTTCCTTTTACGAGAAGAGCGATAGACTCCACTTTCGTATCCTTCTCATATAAAACAGCACCATTTTCGATCGAATTCATTGCGTTTTCTGTCAATTGTACTTTTTCTTTCATACGATACCTCCGTATCGGCACTGTCGCCCTTTTCCCCGGATAAAATCCGTCAAATATAAAAAATCCGTGCGCCCTGCTTCGAATCAATCTCAATGGACGTTACCTCTACAGTTAACTCAACCCAGGCGCCCTTACGACACACAAGAAGTTTTGCTTAGTGCTGCTTCATTCCTGACCTGACACGGTTCACAAGTTCCTGTTGCGTAAGACCCGGATGTCAACGCCACTTATAAAGGGCAGCTCCTTATCAAAAGACCCTAGGCAAGACAACACCCCTGCTATAGCGGATTGCAGGTACAGGGCACCGCTATCTCCCCGGCTGCACGGAAATCTTAACAATGTTTAGCGTGAGTCACCTCACATGAAATAAGTATAATCGTTTTTCCCTCTTATGTCAAGATTTTCACATCGAAAAAAACGAATCATATATTGATTTTAAACACAGTAAGGAATGCTGCCTATGTCTGTTAATATTACCATCCTCCCATCCGATGCCCGCACAGACTACGCCCGCCACTGTCTGGCGTCCTATGGTGCGAAATTTCTGGATTGTTGGGATAATTTTCCAGAAGAAGGAGTTGTCCTCACCGGAATTCCATTTACAAAAAACGGAAAATCTCTTTTTACAACACTTCTTCCTTTTTTTACCATTGACTCTTTTATTAAAAAACTCACTCCGGATCACATTATAATCGGCGGAAATTTTCCGGCGGCGGTGACCGATTATTGCGCGATGCATGACATTCCCTGTTATGACGTGCTGCAAAGCCAGTCCTTTGGACGTCTGAACACACGTCTGACAGCAGAAGGGCTTCTCGCTCAGGTCATGTCCAAGACACCTTTTTCTGTATTAGAATCTAAAATTCTTCTTATTGGATACGGCAGATGCGGCAAGGAAATAGCACGGATTTTTTCAAATTATAGCAAAAAAATAGTCATCACAGAAAAAAATCAAAAATCTGTCTCTGCCGCTCTGGCAAATGGTTTCAAGTGTTTTACCCCCGATAAAATACGCGGAAATAAATCGCTTCTTGCTCAGACAAATATCATTATAAATACCGCTCCGGATGTCCCGATCGCGTCCTCTTTTTTTACGTATATTCCTTCGGATTGTTACGTATTTCAAGTCGCATCCGGTCCATTGCTTTTACCGGAAACTTTTCACGGCATCCTGATCAACTGTCCGGGAATCCCCGGAAAATATGCTCCTAAGACAGCCGGCAGCAAACTTGCCGCAGAAATCTGTAAATATTGTGATCTTTAAGGAGGTAACTTATGTCCATGGATTTATCACAAAAAAATATCGGCATCGCGATCACCGGTTCCTACTGCACTTACAAAAAAGTATTTGCAGAATTGGAAAAACTGGCTTCTACCGGTGCCAATCTGTATCCGATTTTTTCCGATCATGCTTCTACCACTGACAGCCGTTTTGGAAAATGCGCTGACTTTCTTGAGCAGGCAGAAAAAATCACCGGAAAAAAACCGATCACGACCATTCCGGATGCGGAACCGATCGGACCGGGGGCCCTTTTTGACATTCTCGTCATCGCACCGTGCACCGGCAATACATTGTCAAAACTTGCCAACGGCATCTCTGACACGCCGGTTTTGATGGCTGCAAAAGCACATCTTCGCAATAACCGGCCTCTCGTCGTAGCACTTTCCACAAACGATGCCCTTGGAATGAACCTGAAAAATATCGGCATTCTGCTTAACACAAAGAACATTTATTTCATTCCATTTGGCCAGGATAATTACAAATCGAAACCAAATTCCATGATCGCACACATCGATCTTTTGACGGATACGATCGAGGCCGCTTTGGAGGCCCGCCAGTTACAGCCTGTGATCCAGGGACCGGATCCAAAATAAAGGAGGCTTTTTCATGTGTGGTATCGCAGGATTTTATCAATCGGATCAAAATTATCTAAGTGCCGGATACCATGGCACTTCTCCCGAAAACCCTTGGAGGAAACGTCTTATCGCAATGAGACAGTCTCTTCGGAGTCGGGGACCAAATGATGAAAATACCCTTCTTTTCCACCACGCCGGTCTCGCACACACACGACTCGCCATCCGTGACATCCTCGGCGGCAAACAGCCAATGTCCGCGCAGTATAGGGGCCGCGGTGCTTCCATCGTATACAATGGCGAAATTTATAACACGTGCGAACTGCGCGAAGAGCTGAAACCCTTTGGCATGAGCTGGTCCACTACAGGCGACACGGAAGTGATCCTGAATGGTTTTCTGGCAATGGGAACATCTTTTTTCGAAAAATTGAATGGCATTTTTGCCTTTGCGATCTATGTACATCAGACAAAAGAACTTTATCTTGTCCGCGACTCTCTGGGAGTGAAGCCGCTTTTTTACAGTTTTGACCACACAGCGGTCGTCTTTGGTTCCGAGCCAAAAGCTCTTTTTGCTTATGGAATTCATCCGGCGGCTGACCGTGCCTGCTGGAATGAAATCTTTGCCCTCGGTCCGGCAAGAACGCTTGGAAATGGTGGTTTTGCCGGAATGCATGAACTTCTCCCCGGAGAATATATGCATATTTCCGCCTCCGGCTGCCGGCATCACTTTTTCCGAAAATTGGAAGCCGTGCCACATCATGATTCGTATACGGATACGATCCGCCACGTGCGGTTTCTTCTCTGTGACAGCATTCACAGACAAATGGTTTCGGATATTCCGATCTGCAGTTTTTTATCCGGCGGACTCGACAGTTCACTTGTCACCGCGATCTGTCAGTTGTATCTCAAGAAAGAAGATGCCGCACTTGACACATTTTCCTTTGATTTTAAAGGAAATGACGTGAATTTTCAGGCAAATTCATTTCAATCCAGCCAGGACCGGCCATTTGCGGAACTTGCTGCCAAACATCTGGGAACGCATCACACCCTGCTCGAATGCGACAATGAAACGCAGGCAGACTATCTGTTCAAAGCTGTCGACGCCCGCGATTTCCCATGTATGGCCGATGTAGAATCCTCTATGTTGTACTTTTGCGAACAGGTATCCCGGACACACCGCGTCGCTTTGACCGGCGAATGTGCCGATGAAATTTTTGGCGGTTATCCGTGGTTTCACCGGGAAGAACTGTGGCAAAAGAACATGTTTCCGTGGTCGTATGACTTCGATGCAAGAAAAGTATTGCTCCACGACGACTTTTCTGCCTCATTGAAAATGGAAGAATATGCCAAAGAAGCCTATGAGGCCACACTTGCCTGCACTCCGCGCCTTGCGGAAGATTCGGAAAAAGAGGCAAGACGGCGCGAAATCTCCTGGCTCAATATCCGCTGGTTTATGATGACTCTCCTAAACCGCATGGACCGAACCAGTATGTACTCAGGTCTGGAAGCCCGTGTACCATTTGCCGATCACCGTATTTTGCAATACGTCTACAACCCTTGGGAGATGAAATGCCACAACGGCCAGACAAAGAGCCTTTTGATCGACGCCGGAACGGGACTTCTTCCCACTGCCGTATTGAACCGAAAAAAGAGCCCTTACCCGAAAACCTATGACCCCGCTTATGAAAAAATGCTTGCCGAACGTCTCTACGAAATGGTTCATGAGGTAAATTCTCCTCTGACCGGTATCGTGGATTCAAAAAAGCTGGATCATTTTTTAACTACCCCAAGCGATTACGGAAAGCCGTGGTACGGTCAGCTTATGGCCGGTCCGCAGATGCTTGCGTATCTTCTTCAAGTAGGGTATTGGATTCAGACGTATTCGATCTCTCTTTAATATCAGAAGTACCTCCCCAGCCTTCCTGCATTACCTGCAGAGGCTGTGGATGCACTTCCATCATCCAATATCCAAAATCTCCCATTTTCAACTTGCTTTTATGCACACTCTTAAAATACGAAAATCCATACGATCTGCCAAGATAAACATCCCTTTTATGATATCTCCCCGGCACACCGACAAATACCCGCTCCCCCACTTTTGTAAAAAGCAGATGACCAAAATTGTAAAATCCCTGCTTCAAAAATGGATTTTCCGACAATGTCCAGTACCTTTGCGGAAATTCTCCAAAATCCTCCGGTCCGATCTGAACACATTGATCTACTTCGTCATCCGAAAACGGATACATCGCCGTATGGGATTCCAATATTTTCCTACACTCATATTCCCAATTATGCTCTTCTTCCATCTCTATTTCGATAAATTCCGGCGGTTCTTCTGTTTCAGCTGTCTCGATTTCGGGTTCTGTTGTCTCCGGAATTTTTTCTTGCTGCTTTTGTACCGGTTCCGCCACAACAACCTCTTCTTCCGTTTTTTCCTCTACCGATGGCGCGGACTCCGCAACCGGCGGCTGGCCTTCTCCCATCTGTACTTTTCCATTTTCTCCGATCCAGATTCCGACCACTTCCTCTTTTTCTCCGGCTTTGCATTCCAGCCTCGTAATCTCTTCAGAAGAAATAGTTCCCGCCAGCTGATCATATGTTTCCTCTTGTCCTTTGAGCACAAGCGTCACCGGCTTATTTTCCCATTTATTTACATTTTTCAAATGTACTTCCAATCGGATCCACTCACGTTTCCCGGATGCCTTTATATATCCTCCGCGTTCTTGTCCTTCTTCCTGTAAATATATCATCTTGCGGAAATAACTCACGAAGTTCTCCTTTTCGGGCTTTTCTAAAAACTATGCGTGTAGGGAGATTTTTATGCTAAATAAACGCCACTCCCCCTCGTTTTTCTAATGCCATTCCAATCAATCGATCTGACTGATCCGCCATGAACAATGGAATGTTGATTTTCTTTTTCATAACTTTTTCTTTTTATAATAAATTCCTATGTAGAAAGTATATCTACCACATCATGAAATGAATTTAATAATTTATTAGCGCAATGCACGCTTTTCATTTCCATATTTTTAAGTCATAACTACAGCACATAAAAATACCCTCCCTAAATAATCAAGTCTTTTTTCCCTTAATATAAGGGATTTTTTTAATTGT
>ERZ827181.2117-NODE-2117-length-18400-cov-3.572963_pt1 | contig 18400 bp, 13 predicted proteins | sample MGYA00519778_ERZ827181 | MGnify/ENA primary metagenome ERZ827181 (study PRJEB31778, sample SAMEA3449273) | human gut metagenome | biome: human gut; feature: human-associated habitat; material: faeces | place: United Kingdom | collected 2010/2012 ...
TCTCCGTTGGCCTTGCGGAGTTCGTCGAGGATCTCGCTCAGCAGTTTCTCCTGCGCCGTCGGTCCCGGAGCAGGGGCCGGTGCGTCAGCCGCAGCCTTGGCCGCATTTTTCTTCTTGAGGAAATCCAGCCGCTCGGAGGAAGTCTTGAGTTTGTTGATCAGTTTCATGACCAGGAAGATGGACAGCGCGATGATTAGAAACTCGATCGTCACCTGGATCAGCATCCCGTAACCGATCGAAACGGCGGCTTTCCCCGTTTCGGGATCGGCTTTCTGGATCGTCCAGGTCATGTCCGAAAAGTCCATGCCCCCTGTGAGAAATCCGATGGTCGGCATGATCACCTGCGTTACCAGTGCATTGACGATCTTTCCGAAGGCTGCACCGATGACAACACCCACCGCCATGTCGATGACGTTGCCCCGGCTGATGAATGTTTTGAATTCTTGGATAAATCCCATAGTGTATCTTGATTTGCAGTTAGTTCTGTGTCGATTTGAGCGGGGGGAGAGCCCCGTAGCGCCGTTGGAGCCGTCGGTAGGCCAAGTAGGTCAGTCCCGCATAGAGGAGCGTCAATGCCCACAGCGAAAGGTATTCGAACCGCACGTCCGCCAAGTCGGCTCCCATCGTGTTTATCTTGACAAACCCCTGAATGGCTTGCGAGGAGGGGATGAACCATCCCACGATCTTCCATACGGTCGGGACGGCGGCCATGGGCCAGGAAACCCCCGAGATGAACAGGAAAGGCACCGACGTGAAGACGAAGGCCGGCATGCACGACTCCCGGGTGCGCAGTCCGCTGGCGAGGAACATCGCAAAGAAAGTGCAGGACAGGATGTAGGGAAGCAGGAAAAGGACTTTTGTCCCCATGTCTCCCACGCGCGGGATCGAAAAGATACCCGGCACCACGACGATCATGTAGGCTGTGATGGCTATGTAGAGCAGGGTGTAGGCCGCGCTTCGCCCCGCCATCGAATCGAGGATGCTTCCCCGGGTCGAGGCCAGGAGTTTGCGCAGGTTGCGCTCCTGCCGCGCCGTGCCGGTGGTCATGCCGATGCCCAGCAGCATCGTTTGCTGGAGGATGACCATCAGGATGGCCGGGATCAGGAACGCGGCAAATCCCGAGTGGACGTTGTACATCGTCGTCCAGCGGTTTTCGATCGGCATCGAACTGGTCAGTTCTTCCTCGCGCGAGGCTCCGGCCATGTTTTGGATCTCGATCTCCCGTCCCATCTCGAGCGAGACATCCGTCAGGGTGGCCAGCAGGGCTTTGTAGTATAGCAGGCTGCTCATGTCGCAGTACAGCGATACGGTCGTCTGCTCTCCCCGGGCGATTTTCTTTTCGAAATCACTCGGGATATAGACGATGCCGTAGGCTTTCTTGCGGGCTAGGAGTTGCTGAGCCTGGGTGAGGTCGGCGGCGCGGTAAGCGATCTTGACATCCGGAGAGGCATCTACCATGCGGATGAATTCGCGGCTCAGCGGCGTGGGCGATTCGTCCACTGCCACGGTAGGCACTTCGCGTACCGTTTCGTTGGTATAGAGGAACGTGTAGAGCAGAGGATAAGCCAGCGGGACCAGGAAGATAAAGGTCATCACGCCGATGTCGCCGAATATGGCCCGCATTTCCTGCGCCGCGCATCGGTAAATGTCGCGCAGAGTGTCCAGGATCGGATGTTTCTTCTTCTCGTTCATCGTCATATGCGGTATTTAGCGTGTTGGAGGGCATGGCGCAGGCGTCCCAGCAGCGGCAGGGGGAGCAGGCAGAAGGCCGCCAGATAGGCCAGTTGCCCGGCGGAATAACTCAAAGGCAGTCCGTTGAGCGCCTGATCCACATATACCAAAAAATAGTGTCGCAAGGGAAACAGGTTGCTCAAGGCCTGCAGCATGGGGTGCATGGCGCTCACCGGGAAGGAAAAGCCCGAGATCGAAAACGAAATGACTCCCCACAGGCTGGCAAAACTGATGCCCAAACGGAAATCGGGCAGCAGACCGATCATCACGATGCCCAACGCCTGGGCGGAGAGGACAAAGAGCAGCATCAGCAACAGCATCGGCAGGATGCCCGACTGATGGGGAAAACCCAACAGGCCGTACATCACCGTCAGCATGGCTGCTCCCACGGCATAGAAGACGATCGTGTGCGGCAGCAGTTTTCCGGCCAGGGCGACCGAAACCGAACCTTGGGACATTTCCAGCAGGCGTCGTGCGCCGCCGTACTTGATCTCGGTGCCGATGCTGTATACCGTGGTGATGAAAATGATCAGTCCCAGTACGCCCGGCAGCAGGATGTTGGACAGGTACACCGAGTAGTTGAGCCACGGGTTGCCGATGGGATGGGTATCGACCACGATGGGTTGTACCTGCGCCATCACCTGGGCATCGGTCTTTCCCCGGGCCTGTCCCACTTGCAACTGGGCAGCTCCGGAGGCCAGTACCGACATCGTCCGCAGGTCGCGGTAGAGCAGCGAACCGGCGATCAGGAACGAGTTGTTGGTGTAGTAGTCCAGGGTGGGTTGCCGTCCGCTCGAAGCGTCGTGTTCCAAGCCTTTGGGGATTACCAGGATGGCGTAGACCTCGCCCCGCTGCATCATTTTCCGCGCTTGGTAAAAGTCGGGGGTTACGGCGACCACATCGCTCTGTTGGAAAGCGTCCACCTGCCGGATGATGTTGCGCGAGACGCTGCTTCCATCCTGATCGACGATGGCTACCGGCAGGTCTTTCGGCAGTCCGCTTCCCATCAGGGTGAGGAAGAATATCGCGCACAGCAGGGGAGCGATCACCATCGCGAGCAGATAGATTCTGTCCCGTCGCAGGATGCCGATTTCCCGTCGGGCGATTTCTCCGATGTGGCGGGTTGTTTCCCGGATGTCTTTCATGGGTTCGTTCTTTTTGACAACGAAAGGTTATCGGTTTGCGCTTCGGTGTTCTTCGTTTTTCTTTCGAGGCTTTTGCGGAGTTTCCCCGCTTTCGGTTTTCCTCCGAGCGGGAGGGTTACTTCAGCGACTTGCGCTCCAGCAGCACCGTCATGCCCGGACGAAGTCCCTCGACGGGAGCGGTGGGCCGGGCGCGCACCTCGAAAGTCTTGATGTCGTACTGTCCGTTGGTCTTGGTCGCTTTCCAGGTGGCGTACGAACCGAGGTCTTTCAGGTAGGTAACCTTCAGCGTTACCGTCTGGTCGTCCAAGGCCGGGATGCGGGCCGAGATCTCCTGTCCCATTTTCAAGGCTCCGAGTTCGTCTTCGCGTACGTTGAACGACACCCAGAGGTTTTCCATGTCCAGAATGTTCATGATGGGCGCTCCGGTACCCACCAGTTCGCCTTCGAGGGGGAAGATGTCCGACACCTCGCCGTCGATGGGGCTGATGAGGATCGACTCGTCGATGTAGGATTCGATCTCGCTCATGGCTCCCTGTGCGCGTTCCACCAGGGCGGAAGCTGCTTCGCGATCCTCCCGTTCCGCGCCGTTGACCGCCATGTCGTACTGCGAACGGGCGGCTCGCTCGCTGGCCTGCATCGCTTTGTAGTTGGCCAGAGCTTCGTCGCGTTTCTGGGCGGTTACCACGCCTTCCCCGAAGAGGTTTTCCATCCGGCGATAGGATTTCTCGGCGATTTCCAGGCCGGCAACCGCTTTCTGCCATACTTGATAGGCAGCGGTTATCTGTTCGCTGCGGGCGCCCTTTTGGGCTTTTTTGTTCTGGGCCTGCGCCGCGGAAAGGGCGGCGGCGGCCTGTGCTTTCTTGGCTTCGATGTCGGGAATGTAGAGACGGCCCAAGGTATCTCCCTGGCGAACCGTCTGCCCTTCCTCGACCAGGAGGCTTTCTATCCGACCCGGTACTTTGCTGGATATGCGAACCTGATCGGCGTCGGCCTGTCCCTGGATGTACGGGTCTTTGGGTTGCAGGAACAGTACGCCTACCAGGGCGACTACCACGATGGCAGCGATGGTGACGATAAAGCCCGTTACCATGCTCTTGTCGTTCGTTTTTTCTTTGTTTTCTTCCATGTTCGTCTGGTTGGTTTATCGTTGGTCTTGTCGGTTTTCCGCACAGGGCGGTTTTATAAAGGTTTGGGGGTTGTTTTTATGTCGTTTTGCAAAAAGTCGTTCAAAGGGTAGAGGGGACCAGTTGGCCGGTGGCGTTGAGCAGGTAAACCCGTGCCATGGTCAGGTCGATCTGCGCGTCGATCTGCTGTGAGCTGGCCGAGAGCCACGCGGTTTGAGCCTCGAAAACGTTGGTCAGCGTGGCCACCCCTTCTCGGAAGGAGAGTTGAGCCTGACGGAGGTTTTCGACGGCTTTGGCCAGGTTGGAGGCGGTCATCTCCGCCTTTTTGCGGGCGGAGTTGAGGTAAAACTCGCTCTGGTGGATCTGGAGTTCTACTTTTTCCTTCGCCTCATCCAGCTCCAAACGGGCGATCTCGGTGTCGGCCCGGGCGATCTTCATCTTGTGTCCCCGTTCGTTCCAGCTGAAGATGGGCACCTTGAGCATTACCCCGAGGTTGAACATCCCTTTGGGTGAGAAGGAGAAACCGTTGTAGAGATTGGGCGAGGAGAGCAGATAGCTGCCCGTGAGCGCCAGCGAAGGCAGGTAGTCCGAACGGGTGACGTTTTCCTTTTCCCGGTACATGTCCACAGCCAGGGTGAGGCTCTGGATCTCCTGCCGGTTTTCCACGGCCCGTTGCACATCGGTGATCGGAGCGGGGTCAGGCTGGCTCACAGCGATGCTGTCCGAGAGGGTGAAATCTTCCCCGAGGGGCAGGCCGCAGATCATCGCCAGGTTCATCTTGGAAAGGGTCAGTCCGTCTTCGACCTGGGTGAGGGACATTCGCGCCTGGTTCAGCTGCACCTCGACCGAGAGTTCGTCCGAACGGGTGGCGACCCCTTCGCGTTTCATGGCGGCGACGTCCTTCTGCAGCTTCTCGAGCAGGGCGAGCAGGCTTTCGGCCAAGTGTTTCTTGTGCGTGAGCGAAACGATGCCCCAGTAGGCCTGGTCGGTCGAGAGGATTACCTGCGAGGCAGCGGCATCCCGCTGATGGACCGAGAGGGTTTCCGCCATGCGTGCGATGCGGTTGTAGGCCTGGATCTTGCCGCCCATGTACACCGGTTGGGCCAGGGTGATCGCCCCGGCGAATACGTTGCGGGTGTCGAAGGTGAGCTGGTCTTTCGGGATGGTGGCGTACTGTTTCCAGAGGATCTTTTCGGGGTTGGTCCGCGGGTCGAACGGCTGTCCGGAGGCGTCCAGCGGAACCACTTGCCCGTCGATGGTGGTAAAGCTGTTGTTTACCTGGTCGGGCGTGAAGGTGAAGCTCCCGTCCGGGGCTACCGATCCGATGGGCAGCATCATGTCGTGGGCGATGAGCGAGGTCTCCCGGCTGTTGAACAGGTAGGCTCCGGTGGCCGAGATGGAGGGCAGACGTTTGGTGGCGGCGGCTTTGCGCTCTTCGGTGGCCTGGATCATTTTTTGGCTCATGATGCCCATCTGCTTGTTGTTTTCCAGGGCCATCTGGCGGCATTGCTGCAGCGAATAGGCGGCTTGGGCGGAGGCTGTCGGCGCCAAGGCGGACAGGAGGATCGCTCCGAGGAGGAAGGAAACGGTGCGCAGGTTCATTTTTCGAGAGATTTGATCAGGTTTTGTGCGAATGTCTCCCGGCGAGAGAGAACCATTCGGGTGAAGTCGGTTTGGGTGGTGTCGAAGAGTTTTTGCCATAGCGGAAAAGTGAGAAAGGGATATACACACAGTGATTCGATATCGACAAAGAGTTCCATCACACCCACGGGGCGGATGAGACCTTCCCGGGCGGCGCGGTCGAGCTGTTCCTGGAAGGTTTTGGCATGCTCGTGGATGAGCCGTTTGTAGTCGGCCAGACGGCCGTTGCCTACCGGGCGGCGGGTAACCTCGTTAAGGATAAAACCGGGCACGCGCGGGTTTTCGGAGACGGTCTGGAGGTAGAGGTCCACGATGGTCTGCAGTTTGGCAAACAAGTCTTCCGAGGAGGCCATCACTTCGAAAATGCGGCCGTACAGGCGTTGGAATACGCGGTTGAACACGATGTCGAACAGATTGTCCTTGCTGCGGAAGTAGTAGTGCAACATCGAGATGTTGATCCCGGCACAGGCCGCGATCTCGCGCATGGTGGCTCCGTCGTAGCCTTTCTCGACGAAGATGTCCTGTGCGGCGTTTACGATGTCTTGTTCGACGTTGTTTCCGGCGGTGCTCATGGATCAAGTGTTTGCTTCAAGCGTTCGATTCAATCAAATGATTGACAAAAGTATTCCGCTTTTCCGATTCCGGCAAGTTTTCTGTGGAAATTAACATGTCCTGCTCTTCGGCTGTTTTGTGCAAAATCACTACAAGTAGCGATTGCCCGCAGGGGCTTTTTCGGGCGTACTTTGCCCCGTAACTCGAAACGAAGAGAAACAGAGGGAGGTTTTTGCGGAAATCCCAAAAAAATCCTCATATTTGCAATGAATTTTGAAGATCATCTAAAAAATTGCGGATATGGATTTTTTGAAGTACATCAAAGACATCACCCTGATCACCATGACGCTCTTCGTGGTGATCGATATCGTGGGCAGTATTCCCGTGATTCTCGATCTGAAGAAAAAGGCCGGCGCCCTTCAGGCCGGAAAGGCGGCATGGGCGGCGGGGATCATCATGATCCTGTTCGTGTTCTTCGGCGAGGGGATGTTGCACTACATCGGGATTTCGGTCAATGCCTTTGCGGTAGCCGGTGCGCTGGTCATTTTCTTCTTTGCGATGGAGATGATCCTGGGTATCCAGCTTTTCCGGGACGAACAGCCCGAAACGGCTTCCATCGTGCCTTTGGCTTTTCCGCTGATCGCCGGGGCAGGCAGCCTGACCACGATCCTTTCGCTGCGCTCGCAGTATTCGCTCGCGTGCGTGATCATCGGCATCGTGCTCAACCTGCTGCTGGTCTATGTGGTGATCAAGAAAGCGTCGGCCATCGAACGGCTGATCGGCAAGAACGGCCTGTCGGTTTTGCGCCGTATTTTCGGCATCATTCTGTTGGCCATCGCCATTCAGATGTTTACTACCAACCTCAAAACCCTCCTGTAGCTTCTCGCTCGTTTCCGTATCCGTAAGAATCCAGATGAAGAAGCTCTTTTTGCTGTATTTTTTGTCCTTTGCCCTCTTTGCTGCTGCAAGCGAGCTGCAGGAAGAAACGGTTTCCTCCCGTCCTTCGGGGCCTTCGATCGGCGGGCAGATCACCGACCGGATTTCCGGGGAATCCCTTCCCGGAGCTTGGGTCGTGCTGTACGAAGCGGCCACCGGACAGGTGGTGCGCAGGAGCGCATGCGACGACCAGGGATATTACACCTTCGACCGTCTGCCGGAAGGAACGTATCGTATCGAGGCGGGGCTGTCGGGCTATCGCCCCGCACGAAGCCAGGCGGTGGAGGTGTCGGCGCCGGTTTCCTTGTCTTTGGCTCTTGAACCCGAATACCGCTTGCTCTCCGACGTAGTGGTTACTCCGCGGGTGTCCTCGGTGCGCACCCGACTGGGGCAGCGTACCGTCTATGTGGGGGGCGACCTTCAGACCTCGGGCAATGCGTCGAAAGACCTGATGAACAACCTGCCGTCGGCCTGTACCGATCTGAAAGGAAACATGACCCTGCGCGGCTCGTCCAATGTGCGGTATTTCATCGACGGGCGTCCGACCAATGTCAATTCGATGGAACTGCTCAACCTGCTGCCTGCTTCGTCCGTGGCGCGGGTGGAATTCATCACCAGTCCCTCGGCCAAGGAATACCCCGACGGTCCTTCGGGTATCGTCAACATCGTAACGACCAAGAGCCGGAAACAAGGCTTCGGCGCCTCGGTGGATGCCGGGGTGGGCACGGGGGAAAAGTACGACCTGGCCCTGAACGTCAATCGCCGGTGGGAGAAGGTAAACATCTGGGGGGCGTACACCTTTTTCCAGAACAAGAGTGTGATCACGAGCGAGGTTTCCAAAACCGATATCCCCTCTTCGCCCGAGCAGGGGGATCCGGCGACCAGCGCCCAGCAGGTAGGCGGCTACTACCTGGGACGGCTCCACGAGGTGAAAGCCGGGGTGGACTACGACCTATCCTCCCGCACGCAAATCTCTTACAGCGCTGCTTACCGCAACGCCTGGCGCGCTTCGAAGATGGACATCGACAGCCGTTCCTTCGCGGCAGCTTCCGACGCGGAGCCTTCCTCGGCGTATTCCAGCGCGGCGTATTCCGCCAGCCAGATGGATTTCTTTACCACCGGGGCGCACTTGAGCCATGCCTTCGACAATAGCAGCCGTCTGGAAGCGGACGTGAATTACGAGATAGACCATACGGGAGCCGACACCGAGTTTGCGCAGGACTTTACCGTCAAAGCCTCGCCCTTCATGCCGGACGGAGTGGTCGATACCTCGCACTACCGCAACGACTATTCGTATTTCTCGGCGCGGGTGGACTATACCTATCAGCGGGACCGGTACAAGTGGGAAGCCGGGGTGAGTGCCAACCTCCGCACGATGGACAATCCGTACCACGACCGGAGTATCTCCCGGATGCCTTCGCCCATCCCTCCCCTTGAAACCGTAACGACGTCTCATTTCCAGTTCGACGAAGACGTATATGCCCTTTACCTTACTTACAGCCGCACGTTCGGCGCGCTGACCGCCTCGGCCGGTCTGCGGGGCGAATATTGGAAATCGCAGGTGCGCTCCCTGCTTCAGGAGGACGGCACGGGCGGTTACCGCCACCTTAACGACAGTCTCAACGTGTTTCCCTCGGCCAGCCTCATCTGGCGGGTAGACCGGGATCGGTCCTGGATGTTGTCCTATTCGTCCCGGGTAGCCCGTCCCGATACCCGTCAGTTGAACCCCAACGCGGTATCGACCAACCCGGCCCGTCCCAGCGTGGGCAATCCCTTCCTGCGGCCCGAGTACAACCATTCGTTGGAGCTGACCTTCCACGGGGTGTGGGACGAACTCGACGTAAGTCTTTCGGCGTATTACAACTACAACCAGGATGTGATCCAGCCGTACCTCACGCCCATCCATCCCGTGACCGGCGAACAAACCCGCGGGGTGCTTTACAACACGTACAAGAATTACGGCTCGTCGTATTTCCTCGGCACGGAACTCATCGCCTCGCTCCAGTTGTGGGATCGCCTGGACCTTTCGGGCAGCCTCAATGCCTACTATGCGGACTATTCCCGGGGGGAGAACACCTTCTGGAATGCTTCGGGGATCAATTTCACGGCCAAAATGTCGGCCAACTTCCAGGTGAACGACCACTTGACCGCCATGCTCCTGGGGCGTTACTCGGGGCGTCAGACCCTCATCCAGGGAACAGTCGATCCGCTCGGAACGATGGACGCCGGCTTGCGGTACAGTTTGCTCGAAGGGCGGATGAATCTTTTTGTCCGCCTTACCGACGTGTTCAATTCCTTCCGCTCCACGACCCGTTCGGTGGTCGATGCAGGCGACGGTTTGTTGCAAAACGAAGTATCCCGCGAGGGCTATCGCTCCCGGGTGTTGTATTTTACGGCTTCGTATAGTTTCTGAGGCGGTCTCCGAAGGGGTTGTGGCTCCTTCGTCTTTTTTTGTCGGCCCCGGGAAAGGGGTGGAAAAGTTCAGGCGTCCCTTCCAAAGAGGGGCGCTCGGTTGTTTGTCGGGTTTTTGTGAGCGAGAGATTTCGGAAAGATCCGGGAAAAAAGGAGAAGGGAAGTTTGTTTTAACCCTTCCGGGAAAGGACTTGTTTTTTTCGTGCCAGGGAATCCAAGGTGCGGTAGAAAGCCTCGTAGTTGTCCCGGGCGCAGAAGTCCCGTCTTTGTTTTTCGAGGGCAGCGGCGGACAGGGTGCCGTAGTGCTCCCGGATGGTGTCCAGTGCTTCGGCGAAGGCTTCTGCGGTCAGGCCGACGGGCAGTAGAGCTCCGCAGGAGGCATCCACCGCGTCGCGCGTGCCGCCGGCATCGGTACACAAGGGGACAATGCCGCAACTCATCGCTTCGATGGCCGAGACCGGCATCCCTTCCGAGCGGCTTAGGGAGACGAATACGTCAAATTCGCCTGCGGCATACCGCCGGAGGATTTCCCGGTTTTCCACCGCCCCTTCGAACACCGCGTGGAAGTTCTCCGGAGCGTCTTCTTCCGCTAGGGTTTTTACGTGTTCCAGCAGCACGCCCGTACCGAAGTGGGTCCATCGGATCTGCGTTTCGGGATGCAGTCGGGCGTATTGTTTGAGAAACTCGCCCGTCAGGTCGATGCGTTTCAGGGCGATCACGTTGGCGCAGGAAACGATGCGGAGGACCTTCTGCGGGGCTTCCCGCGGAGGTACGGCTTGGCTATCCACCCCGAGGTGGCGGTAGCCGATCCGGGAGGCCACGCGGGGATAGTGCGCCTTGAGGTAGCTTTCTCCCGCGAAGGAGACCGGGAATATCCGGTCGATGCGCTCCAGTGCCTGTGGACGCGCGGGGAAAAAGATGCCGCGGGCCTGCTCGAACACATCGTAGCCGTGTGCACGGCACACCAGCGGTTTGTCCCGCAAGGTTTTCAGGCGGCCTTTGGCCAGGGCGATCCCCGTAGCGGTGTTGTCCAGCCAGTAGCTGTAAAAGATGTCCGCCCGGGAGAATAGCTCTTCGGAGGATTTCAAGGTGAGAAAAGTGAGGTAGGCGCGGTACAGGCCGCCCGCAGCGTTGCGCCAGCCCCGCAGGGTGTTCGGCCGCCGGGACCGAAAGGGAAGGCTCCACAGGTAAGGGCTGAACAGTGCGCGGAATGCGGCGGCAGCTTTCCGCCATCGGGGCGCTTCGGCCAAAGAGGTATTCAGAGCGATGCCTTCGGGCATACGCCGGATCGTTTGCGCCTTGCGCGCGGGAAAGACGGTGATCTTCTCCGTCCCTCCCGTGCGGGTGCGCAATTCTCCCTCGACAAAGGTCTCGCCCCGCCCGTACGGATACCGGTCGGTAAAGAGGTAGATGCGGGTCGGGCGCGCGGACATGGCCTTACGCGGGGATTAGTGAGCGCGCAGGATGGTCTGCGTGCGGTCGGGCCCTACCGATACGATGGTGATGGGTACCTCCAGCGCTTTCTCGATGTAGGCGATGTATGCGCGGAGTTCCTGCGGGATGCCCGCTTCGTCGGTTACGCCGGTCAGGTCGCCGTTCCATCCGGGAAGGGTCTCGTAGATGGGGCGGACGTATTTTTCTTCGATGTTGTAGGGCAGGTAGTCGATCTTTTTGCCCATGTATTCGTAGTGCGTGCAGACTTTCACTTCCGGGAAGCCGGAGAGCACGTCGGCCTTCATCATCATCAGCTGCGAAACTCCGCTGACCATGCATGCGTACTTGAGCACCGGCAGATCCAGCCAACCGCAACGCCGCCGCCGTCCGGTGGTCGCACCGTATTCGCGGCCGATTTCGCACAGGCGGTCGCCCGTGGCGTCGTTCAGTTCGGTGGGGAAAGGACCCGAACCCACCCGGGTGGTGTAGGCCTTGAAGATGCCGAATACTTCACCGATGGCTCTCGGGGGCACGCCCAGTCCGGTGCAGGCTCCGGCGGCCATCGTGTTGGACGAGGTAACGAAGGGGTAGGTGCCGAAGTCGACGTCCAGCATCGCTCCCTGTGCGCCTTCAGCTAGGATCTTTTTCCCTTGGGCGACGGCTTGGTTGAGGTAGTGTTCGCTGTCGACGAAGGTGAGCGATTTGAGCACTTCGAGTGCGGCGAACCATTCGCGTTCCAGTTCGTTCAGGTCGAATTCGATGCGGGCGTTGTAGTTGTCGAGCATCGCTAGGTGTTTTTTCACCAGGGCATGGTAGCGCTCCATGAAGTCCGGCAGTTCGGTGTCGCCTACCCGCAGACCGTTGCGGCCCGTCTTGTCCATGTAGGTCGGCCCGATACCCTTGAGGGTGGAGCCGATCTTGGCCTTGCCTTTCGAAGCTTCGGAGGCTGCGTCGAGCAGGCGGTGGGTCGGCAGGATCAGGTGCGCCTTGCGCGAGATGAGCAGCCGGGAAGGGATGTCGAGGTTGTATTTGGACAGATCGTCGATCTCTTTGGCCAGGATCACGGGGTCGATCACCACGCCGTTGCCCACCACATTGACCGACTTTTCGTGGAAAATGCCCGAGGGGATGGTGTGCAGTACGTGTTTTATCCCGCCGAATTCCAGCGTGTGTCCGGCGTTGGGGCCGCCCTGGAAACGGGCGATGATGTCGTAGCCGGCCGTGAGCACGTCCACGATTTTTCCTTTGCCTTCGTCTCCCCATTGGAGACCCAGAAGAAGATCGATTGCCATGATATGCGATATGTGTTTAGCGTTGTTTCTTACAAGCCGTAAAGATAGGGCAAATAAGGTTTTCGCAGGCGGTTTTTTGCGCAAAAATCATTGTGGAGGTTCCGAGAAAATTCCGTACTTTTGAAAACTATTGCGAAAAAAGACAGAAAGAAGGATAATAGATTGAAATTATGGAAGATGGAGAAAAACTGATACCGATCAACATCGTCGATGAAATGAAGTCTTCATACATCGACTATTCGATGTCGGTGATCGTTTCCCGCGCACTTCCCGATGTGCGCGACGGGCTCAAGCCGGTGCACCGCCGCGTGCTTTTCGGTATGAACGAACTGGGCATCACGTCCACTTCGAGTTATAAGAAGTCGGCCCGTATCGTGGGTGAGGTGCTGGGTAAGTACCACCCGCACGGCGACAGCTCGGTCTATGACACGATGGTGCGCATGGCGCAAAACTGGTCGATGCGCTACATGCTGGTGGACGGGCAGGGTAACTTCGGTAGTGTGGACGGCGACTCGGCCGCCGCGATGCGTTATACCGAAGCCCGGCTGCGCAAGATCGCCGAAGACATGATGGTGGACATCGACAAGGATACGGTCGATATGGTGCCCAACTTCGACGATACGCTCAAGGAACCCTCGGTGCTGCCTACCCGCATTCCCAATCTGCTGGTCAACGGAGCGGCCGGCATCGCGGTCGGTATGGCCACCAACATGCCTCCGCACAACCTTTCGGAAACGGTAGATGCGATCAATGCCTATATCGACAATCCGGACATCACGGTGGACGAGTTGATGAACTATGTCAAGGCACCGGACTTCCCCACCGGCGGGATCATCTACGGGATCAGCGGCGTGCGCGAAGCCTACCGCACGGGACGCGGCCGGGTGGTGATCCGGGGCAAGGCTACCATCGAGGAGATCGACGGCAGACAGTGCATCGTGGTGAGCGAGATCCCTTACCAGGTGAACAAGTCCGAGATGATCAAGCGCACGGTGGACCTGATCAACGAAAAGAAGATCGAGGGCATCTCCTCGATCCGCGACGAGTCCGACCGCAGCGGAATGCGTATCGTCTATGTGGTCAAACGCGAAGCCGTGCCCAACGTGGTGCTCAATACGCTGTACAAGAACACGGCGTTGCAGTCGTCCTTCTCGGTCAACAACATCGCCCTGGTGGACGGCCGTCCGCGGCTGCTCAACCTGCTGGACCTGGTGCATTACTTTGTCGAACACCGCCACGATGTGGTTACCCGTCGCACGCAGTTCGAACTCAACAAGGCCGAGGAACGCGCCCATATCCTTCAGGGGCTCATCATTGCCTCGGACAATATCGACGAGGTGGTGCGGATCATCCGGGCGGCTTCCAATCCCGACGAAGCCCGCACCCGGCTCATGGAGCGTTTCTCCCTTTCCGAGATCCAGGCGCGCGCCATCGTCGAGATGCGTCTGCGCCAGCTTACCGGTCTGGAACAGGACAAACTCCGCGCCGAGTACGACGACATCCTCCGGCGTATCGAACGTTACAAGGCTCTGCTGGCCGACCGCAATCTCCGCATGGAACTGGTGCGGCAGGAGATGGAGGAAGTCAAGCAGAAATACGGCGATCCGCGCCGCAGCGAAATAGAATACGGTGCCGACGGCGACTTCTCGGTCGAGGATATGATCGCCGATGAGGAAGTGGTGGTTACCATTTCCCACGCGGGTTACATCAAGCGCACCCGTCTGGCCGAATACCGCCGCCAGTCGCGCGGAGGGGTCGGGCAGAAAGGCGTTTCCACCCGCGAGGAGGATTTTCTCGAACATCTGTTCATGGCGACCAACCATCAGTACATGCTGTTCTTTACCGAAAAGGGCAAGGTATTCTGGATGAGGGTGTTCGAGATCCCGGAAGGTGCCAAGACGGCCAAGGGTCGCGCGATCCAAAACCTGATCAATATCGACCAGGACGACAAGGTGCGCGCCTACATCATGGTGGACAACCTCAAGGATCAGCAGTACATCGACAGCCATTACGTGGTGCTGGTTACCCGCGACGGCACGGTCAAGAAGACGTCCCTCGAAGCGTATTCCCGTCCCCGTACCAACGGGATCAATGCGATCAATGTGCGCGAAGGCGATATGCTGCTCGAAGCGCGCCTGACCACCGGATCGTCCAAGATCATGATCGCCACCCGCAAGGGCAAGGCCATACGTTTCGACGAGGAAAAACTCCGTCCGATGGGGCGCAATGCCACCGGTGTGCGCGGGGTAACACTCGACGGGGCGGACGACCGGGTGGTCGGGATGATCTGCGTGGACGACGTACAGTCCGACGTATTGGTAGTCTCCGAGAAGGGCTTCGGCAAGCGTTCGCAGTTCGACGAGTACCGCGAGACCAACCGGGGTGCCAAAGGTGTTAAGACGATCCATGTTACCGACAAGACGGGCGAGTTGGTGGCCATCGTGGATGTCAAGGGCGACGAAGACCTGATGATCATCACCCGCAACGGTCTGACCATTCGCATGGGCATCGATACCTTGCGCGTGATGGGACGGGCCACCCAAGGGGTGAAACTGATCAACCTGCGCGAAGGCGACGAGATTGCGGCGGTGGCCAAGGTCATTTCCGAAGACGAGCAGCAGGAAGATTCGACGGAAGGATCGCCGGCAGAAACAGCCGGCGATGCGGCTTCGCTTCAGGCATCCTCCGAGGAACATAAAGAGTAAAAACCGACGAACCTGCGCAAAATTCATCCGGAAAATTTTGTCTTGCCAAGATAATTCTCGACTTTTGTGCAGCAGAGAAATAATGTCAAACTGAAAGATAAATCAAAAGCCAATAATCAATTATCATGAAACGTTTACTTCTTACTTCGGCTTTGATGTGCCTGGTCGCATCGGCCTATGCCCAGAAAACCGAACTGGACGCAGCCCAGAAAGCGTTCGACAAGGGAGATTACCAAACCGCCCTCACTCAGGCTCAAAAGGGTCAGCAGATGTTGGATGAGACTTCCAAACCCGACATGGTCGCCAAAGCAATGTATCTGGTCGGTCTTTCCAAACTTCAGCTCGCCGGCGACAACCGGGAGATGATCGATCAGGCGCTCGAAGAACTCAACGCCCTGGCCGAGTATGAGAAAGGACAAAACTTTTCGGCTCGCGACAATGCAACCAAAAAGACGGTATATTTCGACTCTCAGAAAGAATTGGACGACGCCATCGCTTCCGGCAAGTACAGCAAGCCGAAGGTGACCAAACGGATAGCTACCTACACTCCGCAGATGCACACCACGGTGGGTGAGTTCGGCAACGGATACTACCAGCAGAGTGTCAATGCGTTCAATTCGCGCGACTTCAAGAAAGCAGCCGAACTGTTCGAACTGACGTACGAAGCGCAGAAGGTATTTGCGCCCAAGGCCGATACCGCCCTGCTGAACAACGCAGCCATCTCTTTGCTGCAGGCCAGGGATTATACCGGTGCCAAGGAGCTTTACAAACGTCTGATCGACATGGATTACACCGGTATCGAGACCATTTACGAGGCTACCGATGCCCTGACCGGTGAGCGCCGTGTTTACAACTCGAAGGAGGACATGGACATGCAGGTAAAACTCAAACTCGCATCCGATCCCGAAGTTCGGGTCGAGGAAGACAAGCAGCCCGGTATTTATCTGCTGCTTATCCAGCTGTGCTATCAGGACGAAGAGTACGATCAGGCTCTCGAATATTGCCAGAAGGCATTGAAGAAGTATCCCAAGGACAAGGATATCTTCTTGCTCGAAGGACAGATCCAGTATCAGAAAGGTGATTTGGACAAATTCTTGGAAAACCTGCTCAATGCTGAAAAGGTATTTGAAGGCGATGCCGAAATCTTCTACAACATCGGTTTTATTTATGGAGAAAAGGGCGACGAAGCCAAGTCGATCGAATACTACAAGAAAGCCATCGAAGTGGATCCCAAGTATGTCAATGCGTATGTCAACCTGGCTTCTACCATGTTGAACGGCGAGCAGCGCATCAATGAAGAGATCGACAAGCTGCCTCTCTCGCTCAATGCCGAGCAGAAGAAACAGTACGACGAGCTGGTCGCTCAGAAAAAGGCGCTGTACAAGGAAGTGGTCGATCTACTGGAAGGTGCACACAAGGTATTGCCCGATGAGTTGAACATCGTTCGCATCCTGCGCAGCGTATATACCGCATTGGACGATCAGGAAAATGTTAAAAAGTACGAAGCTCTCGAGCAACAGATGATGGGCATGTGATCCTTGTCAAAGGATCGAAAAACGCGGCGGAGCTTCCGCCGCGTTTTTCGTATGCAGACTCTTTGAGAAAAATCGCGAAAACGAACTACGGAAAACGATGAACAATAAGATCGAACAAATCTACCGGATCCTGGTTGAAAACGGTTTTCGGGTAACGACCGACACGCGGAAGATCGCCCCGGGCGATGTGTTTTTTGCCCTCAAGGGTGAAAATTTCGATGGAAACGATTTCGTTCCCTCCGCCCTGCAGGCAGGAGCCGCCGGAGTAGTTACCGACGATCCCCATCGTTATGCGGATACTGAACAAGTGATCGTCGTGGAGGATGTCCTCACCGCCCTTCAGCAGACCGCAACCCTGCACCGGATGAAGATGGGCATCCCGGTTTTGTGCCTGACCGGCAGCAACGGCAAGACCACGACCAAGGAGCTCCTGCGCCGGGTGCTTGCCTGCCGGTTTGAAGTGTGTGCCACGCAAGGTAACCTGAACAACCACATCGGCGTTCCCCTCACGCTGCTCTCGCTGCGCCCCGGCCATCAGTTTGCCGTAGTGGAAATGGGGGCATCCCATCCGCACGAGATCCGCGATCTGTGCGCCATTGCCCGTCCGGATTATGGCTACATCACCAATTTCGGCCGCGCGCACCTGGAGGGGTTCGGTGGGGTGGAGGGCGTGATCCGGACCAAGTCCGAACTGTACGATTTTCTGCGGGAAAACGACGGGCTGGCCTTTGTCCGGGCGGACGATCCGTTGCAGATGCAGCGCAGCGAGGGTATCCGCCGTTATACCTTCTCTTCGCAGGGCCGTCAGGCCGACGTAGCCATCGAGATGCTCTCGTCGCTTCCGAGGGTGACGGGACGTTTTTCCTCCGCGGAGTTTTCCACCTCTTTGAGCGGGGAGTACAACTTTACCAATGTTTGTGCAGCCATCGCCGTGGGACTGTACTTCGGCATCGCGCTACAGGACATCGCCCGGGCCATCGCTTCGTACGTGCCGGACAACAACCGTTCGCAGTGGGTGGAGCGCGGAGAGGACGTCATCATGATGGATGCCTACAATGCCAATCCGAGCAGCATGGAACTTTCGCTCGAAAACTTTGCCCGTACCGATACGCGCGGTCGGGAAAAGATCGCCGTGCTGGGCGATATGTTCGAACTGGGTGCGTATGCCCGGGAGGAACATCTTCGGATCGCTTCTTTGGCGGCGGCTTTGCCTTTCGGCAGGGTGTACCTGGTGGGAGAGAATTTCTCCCGGGTGGTTTCCCCTTCGGGAAAGACTTCCGTTTTCCGCAGCTTCGAGGAATTTTCTTCAGCTTTTGAAAAGCCTTCCGCTCCGGCGGCCTATTTGGTCAAGGGTTCGCGCGGGATGCGGATGGAACGATTTCTGGATTTGTTGTAGAACTGGGGGGGGAAAAGGATCATGTGGAAGTTTTATGCTGTTCTTTCGGCTTTTTTCGCGGCCTTGACTGCGATCTTTGCCAAGATGGGGGTCAAAGGAGTGGATTCCAATCTGGCAACGGCGATACGGACTACCGTTATTTTGTTCATTGCCTGGGGGGTTGTTCTGTTATGGGGCCGTGAGGAATCTATTCGGGAACTTTCCCGTCGGGCGATCCTTTTTCTGGTGCTTTCGGGTGTGACGACGGGACTTTCCTGGCTGTTTTATTTCAAAGCGTTGCAGTCGGGACCCGTGTCGAAGGTGGCTCCTGTCGATAAGTTGTCGGTGGCCATGGCCATGCTTCTGGCTTTTTCCTCCTGCGGGAAACGCCCGATGTGAAGACCATCGTGGGGGGATTGCTCATTGTCGCTGGTTCGGTAGTGATCCTTTTCTGAACGAGGGGCATAGGGCGGGCAAGCGAAAGGGCCGGAGCTTTCAGCTCCGGCGCTTTTGCGTCT
>ERZ827181.2123-NODE-2123-length-18347-cov-3.031271_pt1 | contig 18347 bp, 21 predicted proteins | sample MGYA00519778_ERZ827181 | MGnify/ENA primary metagenome ERZ827181 (study PRJEB31778, sample SAMEA3449273) | human gut metagenome | biome: human gut; feature: human-associated habitat; material: faeces | place: United Kingdom | collected 2010/2012 ...
AGAAAAAAACTCTGTGAAACACTGTGTCCTCTGTGGTGAATTATGTACTTTTGCCATAAACATACAAAAAAGATGAAAGATATAGAGATTATAGCATTCGACGCTGACGACACACTATGGAGCAACGAACCTTTCTTCCAGGAGATTGAACGGAAATTTGCCGATTTATTAAGCATATACAAAGACACTAAAGAAATTTCTGCCGAACTATTCAAAACAGAAATGAATAACTTAGAGTGTTATGGTTATGGAGCAAAAGGATTTACGCTGTCGATGATAGAAACTGCCCTGCGTATCAGTAACCACAAAGTATCAGCCGAAATAATAAACGAGATCCTGTCTTTGGGCAAGTCGCTGCTCAATATGCCGATAGAATTATTGCCAGGAGTAGAAGAAACCCTCCGAACATTAAAACAAAGCAATCGTCATCGGCTAATAGTAGCTACCAAAGGAGACCTGCTCGACCAACAGCGGAAATTGCAACGTTCGGGGTTGGCTTCTTATTTCGATTATGTAGAAATCATGTCGGACAAAACCGAAAAAGAATATGCTAAGCTAATAAATACACTGCAAGTACCCCCCGAAAAATTCATGATGATAGGTAACTCCCTAAAATCAGATATCCAGCCGGTATTAGCCATTGGCGGATACGCGGTACATGTACCGTTTGAGGTGATGTGGCAACACGAAGTTGTAGAAAACTTCGAGCATCCCAGACTCCGAAAGGTAAAAAGGATGGGAGAGATAGTGAGTAGTGATTAGTGAGCAGTGATTAGTAATTAGTGATTAGTGAGCTGCGCTATGATCCGCATGGCACTAATCACTAATCACTGCTCACTAATCACTCTTTTTATCCTTAATCATCAAGATACTCATTTCATAGAGCAAATAGAGAGGAATTGCCACAACGCTCAATGTAAACGGATCACCTGTAGGAGTAATGATAGCGGCGGCTATTACAATCACGACAATTGCATGCCGGCGATATTTCCGAAGAAATGTTTTATTGACAAGCCCCAGTAGTGATAGCAACCATGTGACCAAAGGCAATTCAAACGCCAGTCCCATACAGAGTACCAGCATCATAAAGTTATCTATATAAGAATTTAATGAGATTACATTCTCGATCTCCGTACTAAGCTGATAAGTGGAGAGGAAACGAAGTGTAAGCGGATAAACCATAAAATATCCCAGCAATACACCCAGAAAAAACATAACTGTACCTATACTAAGCGCTTTCCTCACACCACGCCTCTCTTTAGGATAAAGTGCCGGATTGATAAAACGCCATATTTCAAAGAAAATATAGGGCATAGCCGTCACTACCGACATCCAGAAAGCGGTAGACATATGTATAAAGAAAGGAGCTGCCAAATTGATATTTACCAGCTTTACTTGGAATTCCTGCGTAAAAAAGTCATCCGTCAGGTCAAACTTCTCACCAATATACCTCAACAGATCATAAAACACGAAGTCATTGTGGCAAGGAGCCAGCACTACGCTGTCAAATAAATAAGGCATAGCGATGAAATATCCCACCGCCAACACAAACCAGACTCCAATGACACGAAACAACACCCGGCGCAGTTCATCCAGATGGTCCCAGAAAGTCATTTCAGCCATGGTTATTTCTTATCCTTGTCCGTTGTTTTAGCCGGTTCGTCAATCTCGTCCTTCGCTTTATTGATTTCATCTTTCGCTTCATTCACACCGTCTTTGAAGCTTTTCACACCTTTACCAAGGCCACGCATCAGCTCGGGAATTTTCTTTCCACCAAAAAGTAACAGAATTACAAGTGCAATAATAATCCATTCGGAACCACTGGGCAGGAAGCCTAATAATAACAAGTTTATCATAAGATATATAGTATATATAAGTTTTTCGGGACAAATATAGTGATTTCACCACAGAGGACAAAACCTTTAACTCCTTTATGGAGTTAAAGGAAATGGAGAAGGGAGAATGGAGAGGGGAGAAGGAAAGAGACTGCGCTATTAGGCCGCATGGCACTTCTCCATTCTCCCTTCTCCCTTCTCCATTTCTTATTCCTGATAATACACCCTCTTCACCCGCGTAGAGATGCTTGTGAGGATTTCATAAGGAATAGTATCCAATGTATCCGAAAGCACAGTTATAGGCAGTTCATCACCAAAGATTATGGCTGCATCGCCCTCCTGGCAATCGATATCGGTTACATCAATCATACAGACATCCATGCAAATATTACCCACATAAGGCGCTTTCTTCCCATTCACCATACAATAAGCATGTCCACACCCTAAATGACGGTTCAACCCGTCTGCATAACCAATCGGAATAGCAGCAATACGCGAAGCCCGGGTCAGATGTCCTTTCCGGCTATATCCCACCGTATCTTCTGCGGGCACATCCCGTATCTGCAGAATAGTAGTTTTAAGCGTACTGACATTATTTATAATAGAGTTATCAATCGGGCTGACTCCATAAAGTCCTATACCCAACCGAACCATATCAAATTGTGCATCAGGAAAACGTTCTATTCCTGCCGTATTACAGATATGCCTCAGGATTTTATGCGGAAAAGCAGCCTGCAGCTCTTTGGAAGCCCGTTCGAATATCTCAATCTGACCACGTGTAAAAACATCGAACTGAGGAGAATCACTCCCTACAAAATGGGAGAATACCGAACGCGGAATCAGTGCATTCTGATTCTTCAACCGACGTATCAGCACAGGCACTTCTTCTTCGGAGAAACCCAAACGATGCATGCCCGTATCAAGTTTGATATGTACCGGGAAGTTTGTAATGCCTTCTTTCTCCGCCGCTTTTACCAGCGCATCGAGCAAGTGGAAGTTATAAACTTCAGGCTCGAGCTTGTAATCAAACATTGTCTTGAATGCAGTCAATTCCGGATCCATAATCATAATAGAAGAAGTAATACCCGCTTTACGCAGTTCCGCTCCTTCATCGGCCACGGCCACGGCCAAGTAATCCACCTGGTGTTCCTGCAATGTTTTGGCTATCTCATAAGAACCGGCTCCATAGGCCGAAGCCTTAACCATACATACCATTTTTGTTGCAGGCTGAAGCATAGAGCGATAATGATTCAGATTGGCCACCATAGCCCCCAGATTTACCTCCAGTATCGTTTCGTGTACTTTCAACTCCAACCTGTCAGAAACAAGATCAAAATTGAATGCACGGGAACCTTTAATCAATATCACCTCATCATGCAGATTTTGAAACACATCCGACTCCATCAACTCTTCCGTAGTATGGAAGAAGTACTTCTCTATCTCAAAACGGGCAGCACTGGAAAATATCTCCGGTCCCACACCTATTATTTTGTCAATGCCACGACTTTGTACCAATTGGGCTACCTTACGATAAAGAGTCGTGGTACTCTGTCCGGTCTCTAATATATCCGACAGGATGAGTGTACGTTTCATCCCTTTTCCTTTTACTTCAGAGCGCCTTACGAGAAAGTCAAGAGCAATATCAAGCGATGCCAGATCGGAATTATAACTATCATTGATAAGTACACATCCATGTTTTCCTTCCTTCACTTCAAGACGCATGGCCACAGGTTCGAGCCGCACCATTCGTTCTGTGATCTGATCGGCAGGCATCATCAGATAAAGACAGGCAGCAAGGCAATTCAGTGAGTTTTCAATAGAAGCATCATCAATAAAAGGAATACAGAAGGTATTGTCCATCTCCAGATAACGATAAGAAATTACCGTATGATCTTCCTTTTTTACCACCCTGCTTATATACAAAGGACGTTCTGCATCCCGGCAGCTCCATGCTATCTCACGGGCAGTGAGCATTGACTTACTCACACAATTGCTTATCAACTCATTGTCGGCATTGTAAATTACGACATCGCAATTTTTAAAAAGACTCAGTTTTTCCATACACTTCTCCTGCAAAGAAAAGAAGTTCTCCTGATGTGCCCCGCCAATATTAGTCAGGATGCCAATAGTTGGCTTTATCATATTCTGTAAAGCACGCATCTCTCCCATCTCAGAGATACCAGCCTCAAAAATTGCCAATTCAGCTTCTTCATTCATCTGCCATACAGAGAGAGGAACGCCGATCTGAGAATTATAACTACGAGGCGAACGTACAATCACCCGATCCGGACTCAACAATTGATGCAACCACTCCTTTACAATCGTTTTTCCATTACTTCCGGTAATGCCGATAACCGGTATCTGAAATCGTTCACGATGTAATTCCGCCAACTTCTGAAGAGCCTTCAGAGGATTACCGACGATTAGAAAATTGACAGTTGACAGTTGACAATTGACAGTTGCTGCACTGCCTGCATGCTGCATAGCAATTGTCAATTGTCCATTGTCAACTGTCAATTCATTAAACTCTTCCTGAGTGACAACAAAATTTCGTACACCACGTTCATAAAGCTCAGGAATATAACGTGCTCCTTTATTTCGTTTGGTAGTCAGGGCAAAAAAAAGAGTTTCTTCGGGGAAGCTGAGAGAACGACTGTCAGTCAACAGCCAGTCAATAGTTGCTTCATGGGTACCCACCCTGCGAGCACCTATACATTCGGTTATAGTTTCAATCGTATACAACATAATAATTATTCAATTTAATAATGTGCAAATATGCCAATGTACCATTCGGCATATCTTCGGAAAATATAGCGCAGCCAATTGGCATATTGGCACATTGGCATATTATTTCTACATTATTCAAACTCTAAGTACGGGTATTTTCGGTTAAGTCGTTCTATTTTTAACACAATTTGTCCTAAAAATCTTTTATGTTCCTCTGAGCCCGGATGAAAGGGGCGGTGTGCCTGCGCCTTGCGGATACTTTCACATTCTTCCATAATCTTTTTCGTTTCATCAGAGAAGAAAGCTTCGGAAAAACGTTCCCACAAATAACGGATAGCCACGGGAGACGGATGCAACATGTCATCGGCATAAAAACGATAGTCGCGAAGCTCGTCAAGTACAATCTCATAAGAAGGAAAATAGAAAACGAATTCAGGGAAAAGAGTTTGTAGTTGTTCGGTAGCCAGCAACAGGGTGGCTTTACTAATCTGATTGGCATGCATGCCATCGCGTATATGCCGAATGGGACTAACAGTAAGAAGTACTTTCAAGCCGGGATTCTGTTCCCGAAGTTCACGAAGCAGGCATGTATATTCCTTCACGATCTCTTCAACTGCAAGCTTTCGGCGTACAAATAACTTTTCCGGCTGTTTATGGCAGTTTGATACAATGCGTTTATTTTCTCCCTGTTCATACACCCAGGCTGTTCCCCAGGTGAGCAGCAGCCAATCGACATCCTTTATTCGGGCATGAGCCTGTTGCAAGCGCGTATTGATATTCTGTAATACATCATTCGGCAATGCCGCCGAAAATGCTCCGTGATGCATCGCACTATGCCAACAGTCGCGAAAGAAAAATAAATCGGAAGTCGTATATGTTTTTCCCGAAAGTATTTGTCTTAATGCCTCCGAGACAGATAACGGGTTATATAGTATCCCAAAAGGGTTGATATCACAACGAAAGAAATTATCTTTCAGCAGATTGCCGATATTCTCTGCAAAACAGGACCCTAACAGTAATAATTGCCGGGCATGAGTGATAGGTGGCAATCCTTTGGGTAATTCAACGAGGGTGGTAAAGTTCATAATAATATACCAATTGAATAATATGCTAATGTGCCGATTGGCTACGTTGTATTTTACGAAACCACATCAAATGATAATCGGCACATTATTAATACGGCGAAAATATAGAAAAACTCCGAAACAGAGAAGAGGCAGATAAGTTTTTTAGCCGATAAGGTGCAGTATTTCTTCAAAGCCAACATTTATATAATCGTACGTACACCTTAATTTATTGAAATAATAATCTAATTTTTATCTAAATGAAAATCGTAAATAACTCGAAAAGCATAAGGGTAAACCATCTTCTGAGAGTAACCAATTATAGCAAAACTGCTATCGCCGCCCTGACATTGACATTCAGCATAACGACATTTACTGCCTGCAGTAACGACGGAAATACGCCCGAAGTGATATCCGTAAGGATGTAGAAGGTAGCTATGAGGGTAAAGCAAACATTACATTCATTGAATCGAGCACTTCGCCAACCCCAATTCCCCAAATAGAAGTGGAGACCACACTCAAAGAAGATACAATCTACTTCGGAAAATTCCCGACTGATGTTTTGATAACCAACATTGTGGGAGAAGAGAAAGCACCCGAAATCATTGAACTCGCAGGTGATATCAGCTATAAAGTAGGTTACAAACCGGCATTCAATGAAGGTTACACGCAAATATTGCAGACTTTAGATCCTAAACCTCTGAAATTTACAATCGAAATTCCTTCTAAAGAAGAAGGCCAACCGGATGTTATGGAAATAGAAGCAACGATTTCTGCTACGGACAAAGGAATATTCACCTATCAAGACAAGACACTGAAATTTAAACTGATAGTTGAAAGTGCTAAACTCAATGGAAAACCTTGCGAAGGTATCTCAATGGAAGATATAGTATTCGAAATGAATAAGAAATAGGATTCTTCGTCAATTTAGTTAGAAACAGAACCTTAATAGACTGATGAGCCAATCTTGTTAACATTGAGTGAAATGTCAGGATGGAATTAATAAATGTTTCAAAAAATGCAGTTAGCCTGTCTTTTTATTCTTATATGGCTAATTTCCATGACACCCTTATTCTAATTATTGCTGTAACTGGAGAATAAACTGCATAACAATATAAATTATTATGCGTGTTGCGTTGTATATTTTTTCACTTTTGGATAGTTATGCACATTTAGTCGGCATGTTATCCTGATTTTCCCGCTATGATAAGTTCGGTTTCTCTACGAGAAAAAATAAAACCGTCTTAAATAACGTTTTCCGACGCTAACTGACAAGTAAATTCGCTCCAATCTTAACTATTAAAAGTATAATCAAAAAATTCATAAACCTAAATTATGCAATGAATATCCCAAAGAGTTTATATGATATGAGAAAAGTTTCATCCGGATACAACACACCCGTCCGATTTTGTAATAAAACGGTATATATCCGGAGAGACAGGCGGAAAGATAGTGTTTACCTGCCCTCTCTATACGAGGAAAGCTTCTTCTCCGTGGATTTCCAATGCTTGATCAGGACTTTTGAAAAGAAAACAGGGAATGCATTTTTTATATTCACTATACCACGAAAGATTTTGGCTTGTACCCTATCTGCAAACCCGTTAATACAAAAAAAAGCGGAAGGGCATTAGCCGTGTTATAAGTGAGGGAGTCGAAGCCCTTAGTACAAACAGGAAACATCCCTTCGCTTAATATCATAAGGTAAAATGTCAGGCTGTTTTTTACTGTACTATTCAGAATAAATTTCGACTTTCCACTTATACAGAAATCAGCTAAACGCTTTTCTATGACCTAAAACCATGAAATAACACCGCTGTATCTGTATACAGCATTACAAACTATAAGATTAATTTTACAGGGAATACAAGAAAAGCTATATTTTTTTCATAAATGCCATAAAAAAGAAAAAATAACAGCCATAGCCATATATTCACTTTTCCTTTTTAGAACTTCATTTTTCACTTAAAAAACATAAGAAAGGGAGGAGGTTGATATACTATTATAGGAATTAAAAAGCCGGAAGAGTTTCTGATTGACCATTTGCATAAGCAAAATCTGTGCTATATCTTTTGCTAATCTTTGACTATATCCTTTGTCACGACCGTCGTATCCATTTTTATTATGTCTTTTGAATTCTTCTCTTACATTAGAGAATGCTGTTGCTTTTTGTACGGGGATTTGCATCAAACTTAACTTGGGGCTTCATTAAATTTAGCTTGCAACTCTTTTTCTTTATTCATCCATTTTTCTTTTTTTCATTGCCCTGTCTTTTAAATGTTTGTGTTATTGGTTTCTTTTACAAATCAATATCTTTCAGCTATCTATGATAATATTCTTCATTATCGCGATGAACAATCTAAAAAGATTTCCATTACATAATGCATCAACATACAAGATATTCTACTCTTACATTATCCTCAAAAAATGTTTCTGCAACTTGCCAAAAACAATATTTATTTCTACATTTGAATTTCAACTAATTACACAACATAACTAAATGTAAGGATATGAGATTTTTTTTATTTATCATGTTGGCATGCACAATTACACTTGTCTTTGCATCATGCAGAGAGAAAAAGGCAAAAGACAAAATTAAAAACCGTGTGGAAAATGTAAAGGAATCCGTCGAAGATGCCCTTGAAGAGGCACAGGAACAAATTGAAGAGGGAGCGGATGATGTAAGAAAAGCTCTGAATGAAGCCGAAGATAAAATTGGAAAAGCCAAAGATAAAATTGGAATAAGAGCTACCGAAAAAACGTCCAAATATTCGTACAGCAAAGACAAGAATCCATTTAACTTAGAAACATTATGAAAAAGATTAATTTACTACTATTTTTCCTCCTATTGACCTGTACCTTGCCTGCCCAAAATGACATTTCCATATTTATTGGCAGAGCTAATCGCTATGCAGCCGTGGAACTTTCTGATTATAGAAAACGCCTATGTATGGAATATAATATTTCAAATCGTTCCTTGGACGATTACTACAGACGCTGTGGAAAGGACTGGGGAAATGTGGGGATTGTACTTGAGATAGCCAAGACTTCCGGAAAAAAGATACGTGATGTCTGTGATTATTACAACCGTTATCAGCGTTACGGGTGGAAACGTGTCCTTATGGAGATTGGCATAAATCCGGGAAGTGTGTATTATACCCCTTTTTATAACAGAGTACATCACCATAGTAACTGCTGGCATGAATACTATAATTCATACTGTGAGCGCCATGACAAATTTCACCATAAGAAACACAAGTATAAAAAGCCGAAGAAACACCACAAGAGACACTATCGTCATGACGATGATGATGACGATTAATTTGGAATCCAAGCATTGAAACACTAAAAGAGGGGACAAGCATTAAATTACGCCTATCCCCTCTTTATATATTAATGAGATTTATGTTCCGAGATTTTCTTTAGAATCTGTACAAAGCCGTATTAGATAATAGGATCAATCTTTTGCCTGATGTAGGGTAAGTTGTGGGAACGGGAATCCTATTCCTTCTTCATTGAATGTAACATAAACGATTTCATTGATGTCGTACAACACACTCCAGTAATCGGCACTTTTCACCCATACACGGACTGTGATATCGACACTACTCGCGCTCAATGAACCTAAAACAATAAGGGGAGCGGGTGTATCCAATATGCGGCTATCAGCATTGATTATACGCTGCAAAACAGATCTGACCCTCTTTACATCCTCTCCATACTCAACACCGAACACCCATTCGACGCGACGCTTGTCCTGCTTACTGTAATTAGTGACGGCATTGCTACTGAGACTTCCATTAGGTACGTAAATCATGCGGTTGTCAAGAGTGGAAAGTATGGTGTGAAAGATCTGTATTTCCTTTATCGTACCGCTTACTCCCGGACCGTCTATGTAGTCACCGACTTTGAACGGTTTAAAGATAAGTATGATCAGTCCGCCGGCAAAATTGGAGAGATTCCCGGAAAGCGCCATACCCACAGCTACACCGGCGGATGCTAGCAATGCCGCAAAGCTAGTGGTTTCTACACCGAGCTTGCCGATTATGGCAAAAGCAAGAATCATATTCAGCAGAATCTTTATCAGACTCTTTAAGAATGTCTGCACACTGATTTCAATCTTTCGCTTTTCGAGTATCTTGGCTATAAATGTGCTTATCTGTTTAATGATGAAACGTCCGATTACATAGATTAAAATAGCGACTAAGATGTCCTTACCGGCGTCCATACCAAAATTCACTAACTTTTCCAATGCCTGTTCGAGCTTTCCTCCGACAACAGGTGCGTTCAACAAAAACAAATTCATTTTCTTGCAAATAAAATAAGATTATAAAATAGGATTAAATTTAGTGTACAAAGATAGCCAAATCTGAATTCACAAGAAAGAAAATGACACCTGCTTTCATGGCTATTCCTCCCTAAGCCAACTAACACAAACTCATTAACAAAAACAAAAGAATTACTTTCCCATGTGCCTTTGCCAGTTACTGGGGATGATGGCACTGGCTCTTACGCTGAACTCCTCGATGTGCAGTGAAGACGAAGAAGAAAAAACACCCAAGTTCAAATCCGTGTAGCAGCACGAGAGATTCGTGTCGAGACATACACTGCCGATGGCAGCGATCCTTACCTTACGGATGAAGGAGAAGGAGGACCTAATTATCCGCTGGGTGTAACTATCACGCACGACAAGATGCTGGGTGAAGAAGGTCCCCTATTTGCTTTTGGAGAAGACAGATTTATCTACTGTAACAGCATTACCGCCTATGGCGAATGGGGACAGATGGAACCCCATCAATGGGACAGTGGAAAATACATCGAAGGAGGCTACAAAATGTTTTATCCGGCTCCGCCTTTCCCCGCCTCTCATTTCTGTCAATTGCAAAATCAAGGAAAAAATGTTTTTGAGCAGAATTCCAGGAAATAGAAAGCAAATATTATTCGAATTTTATTTAAAATCTCTATCTTTAGGGAAGCATTCGTGAATTGAAAAATACATGGAAAAGAGTATCAGAATATTATTGTTTGCCTTGTTCTTCCTGGCATCTTTCAATATACAAGCCCAGGAAGAAATATTTTTCTCTGTCCCGGAAGAACAGCCTGGGCCTCCCGGGGGATGACCGCTTGTATGAAATTTATTTCTACCTCCCTCTTTGGCAGTATTTCATACCATAAAAAATATTCCATGTTTGTCAGATTTAAAGTTGTAAATCAATGACAGTATAAAACCAACAGTAGTATGAAACCGATTCTTATATTTTTGCTTTTTTATTTACAAATACCTTTTTCATTTGCCAACTCCCCACTCTGTGACATTATCCGGATGGACGGCAAAGAGTGGAAACTGTTAACAAAGCCTTTGAACTGGGATTCCGCTGCTTACAGCAGGATAGAGAAACTTTTACCGGCAGAATACAAGTGGCCCCGAAGCAGCAAGTGGAACTATATCGGATATTGGACGGTGGAAGATAAGAGAATATGTCTGGAAAAACTAAAAGTACTCAATGGGGAAAAGGAACAGGTATATGGAAAGAAGGACCTTGAAAGGATGTTTGCGGGGTTCAATAACGGAAAAGGTATTCATGCTCTCTGGATTAATGCAGAGGTTAGGGCGGGACGTGGAAAGGAGAACCGGTATCCATATGGTGAGTACCGGTGTTATATGGAAGAAGAGTATCTTCTGGGAATATATAAGGGTGTTGTCGTGAAAAAGCAACTTTATCATAATTATAAGGTCAGGGACGGTTTCAGAGTTGACAATGTGCAATCAGAATTGGAGAAGCGTTTTCCTTTTGAAGAATTCCCGGAAATGGAAGGAAAAGAGATAAGGCTGTCCGTAGATGAATTGAAAGTCTCACCGGACGGTCATCTTCTGGACTGCAAGCGGACCAATGTTTTTCTCCACAGAATAAAATTCCTCCCGACAGACCGGCGGAATCAAATGGTTAAAGCGTTTGAGAAAGCAATGAAAAGCATATACCCTTGGGAAGTATCATATGTAAACGGGGAATATACGGTAGCTTCCACAGAAAATTTCATCAGACTTTACTATCCGGTATTGACAGCATATACAAAGGAAGAGCATCCGGAACATGGTACACCCGTTTGTTACCTGAACGTAAGAAAGGATACGGTCATTCCATTCGGTAAATACAGATACTGTGGTAGCGATACCATCCGTCATATAGGTTTTGTTTTAGACAGGAAAATTGTCTGTATCAATAACAGAGGGGAAGAGCTTTTTAAAGTGTTCAACTATGACAACGGCCCGGATCACGTAAAAGAAGGACGATTCCGTATTCAAAACGAGGATGGAAGAATTGGATTTGCAGACGCAAGAGGCAATATTGTTATCCAGCCTCAATATGCTTTTGCCTATCCTTTTAAAAATAACAGAGCAAAAGTCACCTATTCGGGAGAGAGGCGTCCTGTTGATGAAAAGCTGGAGCATTGGAATTGGGAAAGTGACTACTGGTTCTATATAGACCGTGAAGGGAATTATGTGACGGACGACCCGAATGTAAAGACGACAAGGGAGTATGTCGAATCTGGTGAGTTTATAAGCATTATTCCTAAAGAATATCATGAGAACCTGTCCAAGCATGTCTATTCAAAGGCCGAGAAACAGAATCTGGACAATCAGATGAAGGCGGTGATCTATCGTTTCTACAAGCACTGTACAATGGATGAAAAGGGAATTATAACCTGCCATATAACGAGCGGTAGGGAAATAAATGTTTCGGAAGAGGTATTTGCCGACAGAATAAGAGATATGGAATGGTGGAATAAAGGCATTGAGGAAATGATACGTAATGGCACCAAATACAAGTTTGGCCGTATTGACAGGGAAGAATATTTTGAAGAACTTATTAACCACTGATTTTTATCAGTCTTATTTTTACAAGAGAATGTGATTAATTGTATCGACTTATGAAAGCCAGAAGATTATTTTTAGTCGGATTCTGTATTCTTGCCGCCTGTTGTACCAATAAACGGAAGAATATTGAGAATAATGAATGTAAGACAATAAAAACGGACACTCAAACGGTTATAGTGGATTCCGCCATATTACTGTTTCCGAATATTAAGACATCCGGAAATGAAGTTTATGCCATGTTGGATGAAAAGCCTGAATTTCCTGGCGGTATGAAGGAACTTATAAAATTCATACAGCAGAACATTTTATATCCTCCGGTTGCTTTACAGAAGAAAATACAAGGAAGAGTCGTGGTAGAAGGCATAATAGATACGGATGGCAAAATAATACAGCCTAAAGTGGTATATGGTGTAGATTCACTGTTGGATAAGGAAGCACTCCGTATTATAGAAATGATACCTGACTGGAGACCGGGAAAACTGAGTGGAGAAGCGGTAAAGGTCAAATTCAGATTTCCTGTAACTTTCAAAATATCAGATTATGAGGAGAAGAAAGCAGTTCCGGTAATACTTGAAGATGTTCCCGAACGAAATCCACAGGATATAGGATCTGTAAAAATTGAGTACATCCCGCCTGTAAATGCTGACACTTCCACTACAAAAACGATACCGGGTTTGAAATGGGGACATCTGACAGACGATAATGAAGGAGTTTTCAAAGTCTATTTCAATGAGGTTATCAACCAGATGTGCCATGAAAAGACTGAAGATATCATAGTAAATGGTATCAGCATTTCTAGAAGCAAAGTTTATATTCCCATTGTCAGATCTAATTATAATCTGATATATAAAGGTGAAGCTGATTTCTATCTGGAGGACAAACAGAAGAAATTACATAAGATTCTTGGTAAGGACGTGGATAAGGAGTCTGTTGCCTGTTACCTTGAGAAAGGGAAAACAACCGGGATAGATATTGAGTTCCCTGAGAATTGCCAACCGGGTGATTATCTGCTGAAAGTCAAAGTCCATAATGAGAATGGAAAATGCTGTTACGTAATATACAAATGGTTTGAAGCATATACATCACATCGGACTTCATCAAGAGACAAACCTATTCCCCTAGGACCTGCATTACCCCCAGATTATAAAGTTCCTTCGGGCGAGGATGATATATATGATGTTGTTCAGAATATGCCTGAATTTCCCAGTGGAATGCCCGGACTAATGGAGTTTATACGCCAGAATATTCAGTATCCTCAAGCTGCAAGACAAAGCAAACTGGAAGGCAGGGTTATTATGCAGGTGGTTATAGACAAGGATGGAAGTGTGACACAGCCCCGAATTCTCCGCAGTATCAATCCGGTGTCAGATGTTGATGCTGTTTTTTGTGAAGAAGCATTACGTATTGTATCAATAATGCCCAAATGGAAACCCGGCAGTCAGCATGGGATGAATATGAAAGTAAGGTTCACATTTCCTATAAAATTTGAATCACCTACTGATTAAATTACCCCAAAACAATGAAAGTATGCCATGAAAACAATTATTTATATATTCATTCTCAGTACAATGATAGTGGAGTGTGCTGGTAAGGCGGTAAAGGAAAATAAGAACACTGCTGCTCTTGACACTATTGTATTGCGCAATGCGGAATCGGAACTCATCAGTTCTTATGGCTTGGGAACAAACAACCAGGAGGGAAGTGATACAAAGGCATTATACATCAGAAAGCGGGGAAGTGTTGCCAGTCATCCTGCCCCAGCAACTTCCTTTGAGCTTCGGCTACGATTGGATTTTGGAAAAATGGGAGAACGGCAGTTGGAATCGTTTGAAGAAAAAGAAGGAGACTGTCTCTTTCGATCAGGAGATAATCCCTATTCGCACTCCCTCCTTTCATTGTTTCAGCTTTCCCATCGAATATTACCACATTATCAAAGGGAAATACCGCATCATCAAATATATGTGTAAATATATGGGAAAAAGTAACCAAGAGATTAAATTATTCGCAGAATTTAAAATGCAATGAAAGCTATGAGAATGATATTCACATTGATACTCTGCACTTTGTTGGTCGGATGCATCAACAAATCCAAACAGAATCCAGCTGTAAATGCCCCGCCTCCGGGGGAGGATTCCATAAACAACCGCATCGGGATAAATGATACTCTCGGACTATCTTTACATCCTGAGTGTCCAGTCCATTCCACCAAGGAGAAACAGATAACCTTTGTATTGAATAACAATAGTGGTGCTGATATTAGTTTTGGAGGAGCTTACAACTACACATATGAGGATGAGAAGGGAATAGGGAGAGATGTTCCTATGAAACTTGTGGTCTTTGAAGAAGAAATCATACTTTTTCAAGGTCATACATATTATTACAATGCAGAATTGTTTAAGCATACTCCCGGTCGTTATCGTTTTTTTCTTACAATAAGAAGATATAGCAGGAAATATACTTTAATGGCTGAATTCCAATTGCAAAATAATACTGTTGAACTTTTGAAAAGACATTCAGACAATCAACTGAAAGACACTTTGCCACCGGAAGAAGAAATTGTCGGACAACCGGTATTTAAGGTAGTCGACCAAATGCCTGAATTTCCCGGTGGTATGGACAAGCTGTTGCAATTCATCAATGATAATATGCAATATCCGGCGGAAGCACGAAAGAAAGGAATACAAGGAAGGGGTATTGTTCTATTTATCGTAGATGAAAACGGCTCCGTAACAGAACCTAACATAATGAGAAGCGTCGACCCTTCTTTGGACAAGGAGGCTTTACGTATTATAAAAATGCTTCCCAAATGGAAACCCGGAACATTGAAAGGGAAGCCTGTAAAGGTAAAATACACAGTTCCGATAGCATTTAGACTTGATAGATAACAGCCATGAAATATTTACTCTTTATATCATTAATGCTATTTTGCTCTTGTCACTCCGGTTCTTCCAAGAAAGGACAAGAGGGCAAAACAGACAGCATTCGTTTGCAAAAGGAACTGTGCACTTTACATCAGTATGTGGACAGCATTATTAAATCCGATACTATCCTGCAACAACGCTTTCATTGTTCAGGAGCAGGGCTGACCAAAGACAAAGTATCTGTTGACTTCCAGAATATACCGGAAGATTCTTTTGAGCTTTTTAAATCGGCATTCAAGAAAGACGTCTTTGATTCTCCGTTATTGGAATTCAATATAATATCAGATGTCACAACGGGTATTGAAATCATTCCGATAAAAGAAGATTCTACCGGACGGACTGCAAATATAATACTGACTCCCATACCACAGGATATTCCGTCAGGAGAAGCCATAAATTCAGATTCCCTCTCAACGCGGACTGAATATGACTATTATCCGTTATCAACAACGGAAGTAGAAGTAATCATAACCAACCGCTCCCGTTATGAATATGATTGCGGTGAAGATTACAGTCTCGTCTATTATAATGAAAGGCAGAAAATATGGGAAACGCTGCCAACCAATCCAATCAGAAATGATATTTTATGGATATTTCCACCGGACTATCCCCCTTACCAGCAAACAATCAAGCTTTATACTTCTGAAGTGCCCAATCGTCCGGGAAAATATCGTGTTTACAAATCCTTCAACACGAATACAAAAGTAGCTTATGCAGAATTTGAGGTGCTCTCAGAAAATGGTGCTCAAAGAATGTTGAAGATAGTGAATGAATATCTAGACAAATATAGAAACAACGAGGATGCAGTATCACAGAACTTTTCGACATGGGGGCTTCGTGGAGATACGCTTGATATGACATGGAGCGTTAATTCTCCTTATATGAGGAAGTTGTTCAAACAACGCGTATTGAGTTACTCCGCTACTGTCATCAATAACGGTAAAGAAACAAATATGAAGTTTTTTGACAATACTGCCTATATGGATACACTGAATGTTGTAATGAGAACAGAAAAGCCTGTTTATCCGGTAGGGACAAAACAAGTGACCGTGATACTGACAAACAGTAACAAGAAAGAACTTTCAATTGGAACCGATTATTATATTGTAAGAAAAGAAAAAGATAAATGGGTATTCTTGTATGGCGATATGATATGGAACTCACTGGAAGTAAGAATATCACAAAATGATTCATATACTTTTCAAGCGGCTCTTTATCCTCTGCTTAACAACAATCTTCCTGGAATATACAGAGTCATTAAACACATGGATTTTGTTGATTCACCGGAAAAATGGTTTATGGCAGCAGAATTCAGAATTAAGTAGACAGAAATACCCTTTGTCTTATCCGGATATCTTCTAGTATTTGGATAAAATTCAGCATCTTTGTAGCCCTTGAAAAAACAGATAAAATATGAACTAAAGTAGAAATTACAAATGAAATCTCCCGGAAAACTGGAGTAGACAACAAAGAAGTACTCCAGATAGTGGAAGGGTTTATGGATAGTGTGAAAGAATCTCTGGCACATGGAGAAAATGTATATTTAAGAGGATTTGGAAGCTTCATTCTGAAACATCGTGCCGAAAAAGTGGGACGTAATATCAATAAAAATATAAGTGTAGTTATTCCGGCACATGATATTCCGACCTTTAAGCCATATTCCGGTTTTACTTTGGATTAATGAAAAAAGCCGGAGTAGATTGTTATTTCCTTCTCCGGCCATAGTTTTTTTATTTTCCCGCCGTAAATATAATCCGACCACTAATCTCTCTGATACCCTTCCGGCAATATCAGGGAAATTTTATTCTTTATTTTTCCGATTTTATACTTCTCCAATTCTTTTTGACATAGCTTCGACTCTGTAAATCCCTGTTGTCTGGTCAGTCGTCTCATACCATCCAACACTCAGTTCATAATCCCCGGAAGTTCAGAGGAGATAATCGTTTCCGACAAATTCGACCCAATCTCCGACTTGGAATCTAGAACTTTAGACGTTATAAAAGTCTCTTTCATTCATGTTTCCAAATGCAAAAAACGCGTATTTCAAGAGCCCAAATCCTAACTAGTGAACGTAAAAGTTATTTCTTGTTTTTTTTGTTATCTGCTGAAAGAGAGGATGGCGGGTGAATAGCTACGCCTGCCATCCTTTCTTCATATAAAAAAGGAGGTATCAGAAAGAGGAAAATTCTTATACGTGATGAAATGGTAAGTGGTAAGGAGGAATATGCCATGTCCTTTAAAGCCGCTTGAAATAACCTTTAAATTTGAAAGTATGGCAGCAGACAAAAAACAAAACAGGAAAAGCCCAAGCGAGGAAACGATCAAAGCGCTTGGCAACAGTATCGATGAGTGCTGGAATGAATTGAACAATCTCCCCCAAAAAGAGTTCCCGCCTGTTCAGGTTGGAGAAATCATATCTTCCACGTGGAATAATGCTTCTGGAAAGGAGAGTGAAACAATACAGCCGGTAGGAGAAGTGATACAGGAACAGCCATGTGACGATTTGGATAGTATTTTAGGGAAAAGTATTAATCAGTCTATGAAAGAAGCGAAAAACAAGCCAGTCCCGACAATTCTATGGGGAGATGATGGTAATGGAAACGGATTATGGTATGAAAATGAACTGGCCGTGCTATTCGGAAGGACGAATACCGGAAAAAGTATATATGCGGTTCAGATAGCGGAACATATAACCAAAAATCTTAATAAAGGAGTACTGTATATTGACCTGGAGATGTCAATGAAGCAGTTTCAGCAGAGGTATACTTCAAAGGACAGCAGGTTGCATGTCTGGTCCGAGCTTCTCAAACGACCGGAAATGGAAAAAGTTGAGTGGGCATTGGACAATCCTGAAAAGTGTCTGGAATTGTTAAGAAAGATGCTTGACACATTATTTATTAAAATATTGATACTCGACAACCTCACA
>ERZ827181.2128-NODE-2128-length-18240-cov-2.557053_pt1 | contig 18240 bp, 16 predicted proteins | sample MGYA00519778_ERZ827181 | MGnify/ENA primary metagenome ERZ827181 (study PRJEB31778, sample SAMEA3449273) | human gut metagenome | biome: human gut; feature: human-associated habitat; material: faeces | place: United Kingdom | collected 2010/2012 ...
TTACCAATTAGATTTGCTGGGAAAGTGGTATGTATCTCTACTGAAACAAAACGTAGGGTACTGCAATTTTCTAAACGAAAGGATATAGAGGTGATCTACAATGCAGTAGATGATTCATTTCTTCGACAAAAACCTCAGCCTGTTCCTCGAACTCGGCTACATCCGTATGGATCTCGATTCCAACGTCTGGAAAGACTACGAATCCAAGAAGAACAACTTCAAGGGCGCGGTCTGCGTTCTCTACTCTTTCTAGCGGATTCCCGTCATTCCCACGGCTCCGGCGGCCCTTCCTCCGCCGGAGCCCTCACTTTGCCCGAAATCCCGCCCAACGCGGGTCAACCATACATTCTACACACGCAAGGAGACGGCATGAGCACCGGACAATTCCATAAGCTCCTGTCACCGCTTTCGCTCGGAAGCGGCCTCACCCTGAAAAACAGGATGATCAAGGCCCCCCAGTCAAGCTGGTTTTTTGAGGACGACGGCTCGGCCGGGGACAGGGTCATTGACTTTTACGAAGCCATCGCCGCCGGCGGGGTCGGGCTTGTGATCGTATCCGCCATCACATGGCGTTCCGACCATCCCGCCGGGGCTTACGGCGCGCTCCACGACGACCGGTTCCTCCCCGGCATGAAGCGCCTCGTGGAAGGCTGCCACGCGCACGGCTGCCCCGTGTTCTGCCAGCTCCACCACTCCGGGGCCTCGGCCATGACCGGACACGGCGGCGGCCTGCCCATCGGCCCCTCCGATCTCGGGCCGGATGAAATCCCCTGTCCCCCGCCGGTGGGCAAGCCCACGCGAGGCCTCACCGCCGAAGAAATCGCGGAGGACAAGGAACTCTATTTCAAGGCCGCCGAACGCGCCAAAGCCGCCGGGTTTGACGGCATCGAAGTCCACTGCGCGCACGGCTACTATCTGGAAAGCTTCGTGAGCCGGGTCTGGAACCGCCGCGACGACCAATATGGCCCCCAGAGCCTCGAAAACCGTACCCGCCTGCCTCTCGAAATCATCGCCGGGCTGCGCGAGCGTCTCGGCGCGGACTATCCCCTCGGCCTGCGCATGAACGGTCAGGAGTGGGGTGCCGACAAGGGGCTGACCATCGCGGAAACCGTGGCCATCGCCAAGATTTTCGAGGGCGCGGGCGTGCGGTACATCAGCGTGTCCGGCTACGGCTTCGGGCCGCTGCCGTTCCGCTATCTGCCCGACTACTGGCCCTATCCCGAGCCGGAAGAACACATGAAGCCCTACTTGAAGGATTTCATGGGCGACGGCCTGCTCATCCCCGCCGCTGCCGCCATCAAGCAGGCTGTGAACATTCCGGTCATCGCCGTCGGCCGTCTTGACGAGGCCAAGGCCGAAAAGATCCTTGAAGAAGGCAAGGCGGATCTCGTGGCCTTCGGGCGTGTTCTCTGGGCCGACCCGGAATTCCCCCGCAAGGTCGCGGAAGGCCGCATTGAGGATATCGTGCGCTGCACGCGCTGCGGAACCTGCGAAGATCCGCCGGTGGGCCGCCCGCGCCGCTGCCGGGTCAACCCCGCCATGGGCCGGGAAAGCCTTTTCGCCATCCGGCCCGCCGAAAAGAAAAAGAAGGTTGTGGTCATCGGCGGCGGCCCCGCCGGAATGGAGACGGCCCGCGTCGCCGCCCTGCGCGGGCATGACGTGACGCTGTTTGAAAAAAGCTCGCGGCTCGGCGGGAAGTTGCCCCTCGCGGCAATGATCAAGGGCGTGGAAGTCGAGGACGTGCGCCCCGTCATCAGCTATCTGACCACGCAGGTCGGCAAGTTGAACATCAAGGTCAGGCTTGGCGAGGAAGCCACCGTATCCAAGATCCTTGCCGAAAAGCCGGACGCCGTGGTCATCGCCACAGGGGGCCTGTACAGACTGCCCTCGCTCAAGGGCGTCGAAAACCGCAATGTCGCGGGCGTCAACAGCCTGTCGAAACAGGTCAAGCTGCCGTTGCTTGTTTTCGGGCCCGAGCTTTTGAACAAGCTGACCAAACTGTTCCTGCCCATCGGCAAGCGCGTGGCGATCATCGGCGGTCAGATCGAAGGGCTGCAAGGCGCGGTCTTCCTCCGCAAGCGCGGCCGTGAGGTGACGGTACTGGAACCTTCCGAGAAGTTCGGCAAAGGCATCCCGCCCCGCTATCTTGATCGGCTCAAGCCGTGGCTCGCCAAGAAGGACGTCCAATTGCTCGGCGGCGTGACCTGCGATCAGATCACAGATCAGGGCGTGGTGATCACCACAAAGGGCAATCAGCGCAAACTCATCGAAGCCGACACGGTGATGGTGCTCCTTTCGCAGGAACCCGACACCAGCCTGCTCGAAGCGCTCAAGGGCTCGGTCAAGGAGGTGCTCTGCGCGGGCTCGGTCAACGGCGCGCAGGTCGGCAGCCTCATCGTGAACGCCATTGAAGACGGACGCCGGATCGGATGTAATCTGTAGGCAAAAGAAGAATAGACCAGAGGGGAAGAGGGGCTTTTCCAGAAAAGCCCCTCTTCCCCTTTTGCGTCCGCTTGCCTGTGGCTCTATTGGTACGCTGGGCTATCCGCCTCCCGCCGATCCGCGATCTCGCGTTGCAGGCATTCCAGAAATTTTTCAGCGGCCTTCGAGAAAAACTGGTACTTTTTCCAGGCGATATGCAACCCCACTTCCAGCTTCGGCTCCAGCGGCCTGAAGCACAGCGGGCTGCCGCCGGATGTCCTGACGATCTTGTCCAGACACAGGGCGTATCCCATGCCTTCCTCCACCATGATCGAGGCGTTGTACAGCAGATTGTATGTCGTGGTGATGTTCAGCTTCTCATAACCTTCTCCGAACCATCCTGAAAATTCGTTTTTCACCAGATGCTGGTTGGAAGCGAGGAGCGGAAGGCCCAGCAGATCCTGCGGCCTTATCGTTGGCCTTGCCGCGAGAGGGCAGTCTTTTCGCATCAGCACGCCCCAAATGTCCGTCATCGGCAGCTTGATGAAGTCGTACTTCGACAGATCCGCCGGTTCGATGAAGACGCCGAAATCCACAAGCCCCCTGTCCAGCCGTTCCGTGACGTCATCCGCATTGCCGCTGAACAGGTGGTACGCAATGTGGGGGTACGCCGACTGGAGCCTGTGCGCCGCGCGGGCAATCAGCCGCATGGCGTCGGTCTCGCCGCCTCCGATATGGACATCACCGCTGATGGTTTCTTCCGCCGCGCTGAACTCGGATTCCGTCTTTTCCACCAACGTGACGATCTCCTGCGCCCTCTTGCGGAGGAACATGCCTTCCTCCGTCAGGGAAATCTTCCTTTTCCCGCGCAGGAACAACGTTTTCCCCAGTTCCTCCTCAAGCTCCATCATCTGCCGCGACAGCGTGGGCTGGGTGACGTGCAGGGCTTCCGCCGCCCCGGATATGCTTTCCTCCCTTGCCACGGCAAGGAAATAGCGAAGCACCCTCAGTTCCATAGCTCATCTCCGCTTATTACAGACCGCCGCGCGCCGTTCGCCCGCATGTCTTCCCCGAATCCGGGTGACACGTGATGACGTCCTTGCCAGCCTGAGAAAACTCTTTGATATGGCGATTCATACCATGCTTATTAGGCATGGTAAAGGATTCAATATAAGTATTTGCTATTCAATGCCCCCGCTCTTATATGCATGTCACAGGAGAAAGCAACTATGAAAGGGAACCCCAAACAAGACGATCCGCTGATTCAAAACCTGCATGATGCCGGATGCTCACAACAGATCATCGAGCAATTCATGCAGAGCAGAAAGAAAGGGAACATGTTTTGCCAAATACATATTCTTGTAAAACAGCGGAATCTGCTTCTTGAAGACCTCCATAAGGATCAGAACAAGCTGGATTGCCTTGATTACCTTCTTTTTCAACTGAAAAAAGGATGCTGAAACAGTCCTGCCGCGTTCCTTTCAATCCCCAGTCCGATCAAGAATACTCAAACCTCAAAGGAGACAACATGATGCGCGCAATGAAACAGCTCGGTATGACCGCCGCCATTATCGGCACAATGTCCGCCGCCCCGGTTCTGGCTCAGGAAATCCCCGCCGACGCCAGCAATTTCTACAAGAGCGAAAGCGTAACCGTGCGGCAGGTCACATTTCCGAACCAGTACAACATGAACATCGCCGGGAACCTCTTCCTGCCCAAGAATCTGGATCAGAAGACGAAACACGCCGCGATCATCGTCGGGCATCCCATGGGCGCGGTGAAGGAACAGAGCGCAAACCTGTACGCCGTCAAAATGGCGGAACAGGGATTCGTCACCCTTTCCGTGGATCTGGCGTTCTGGGGCGGAAGCGAAGGCCAGCCGCGCAATGCCGTTTCACCGGACCTGTATGCCGAAACCTTCAGCGCCGCCGCGGACTTCCTCGGCACGAACCCTCTTGTGGACCGTGAACGGATCGGGGTCATCGGCATCTGGGGCAGCGGCAGTTTCGCCATCAGCGCCGCCAAGATCGATCCCCGCCTGAAGGCCATAGCGACAATCAGCATGTACGACATGGGCGCGGCCAACCGGAACGGACTCCGGCATGGCATGACCTTGGAGCAGCGAAAGCAGATCCTCAGGGAAGCGGCGGAACAGCGCTATGCGGAATTCACGGGCGGCGAAACCCGGTACACCAGCGGCACCGTCCATGAACTGACGGAAACATCCACGCCCATCGAACGGGAATTCTACGCATTCTACCGGACGCCGAGAGGGGAGTTCACTCCGGAAGGTTCCTCCCCGCAGCTCACCACGCACCCGACGTTCACCAGCAACGTCAAGTTCATGAACTTCTACCCGTTCTCGGACATCGAGACGATTTCCCCGCGCCCCATGCTGTTCATCGCGGGCGAAAAGGCGCACTCCATCGAGTTCAGCGAAGACGCGTACAGGCTCGCGGCGGAACCGAAGGAACTGTATATCGTCCCCGGAGCCGGGCATGTGGATCTGTATGACAGGGCAAGCCTTATCCCCTTCGGCAAACTCACCGACTTCTTTACGAAAAACCTGAAGTAACATTCCGGGAAGGGCGGGGCCTCAGTTGAGGGCACCGCCCTCATCCCAAAGGGCATAGTATGCGGAACGGTGTCTTTCAGACCGGCAATCCCCGCTGGTCGGCGGTCTTTTCCTTATTTATGGGCGTCATGGCCCTGATTGCAGCCGAATTCATCCCCGTAAGCCTGCTGACGCCCATTGCCCGAGATCTTGCCGTCTCCGAGGGCATGGCCGGGCAGACGGTCACCGCCGTAGGCGTGCTCGCCGTGCTGACCAGCCTCCTGCTGGCCCCGCTGACGGGAAACACCGACAGGCGGCGCATCCTGCTGGCTTTTTCCGCCATGCTTGTCGCGTCCTACATGCTGATCGGCATGGCTCCGACCTATTCGATCATGCTCATCGGGCGTGCGATACTCGGCATCTGCGTGGGCGGCTTCTGGTCGCTGGCCTCCGCCGTCACCCTGCAGCTCGTCCCCACGAAGGACGTCCCCCGCGCCCTGAGCATCGTCTACGCCGGGGTTTCCGTAGCGACGATCATAGCCCTGCCCGTGGCGAGCTGGATCGGCCATCTGATCGGCTGGCGAAATGTCTTTTTCCTCGGCGCGCTCATGGCCGCTTTCGGGTTCGTCTGGCAATACCGCGCCCTGCCCTCCCTCCCGGCCCGCGCGGGCAGCGGTTTTCGGGACATGTCCGCCCTGCTCCGGCGCACATGGATTCTGGCGGGTATCGGCGGGAACATCCTGAGTTTCGGCGGATACCATATTTTCTTCACATACCTGCGGCCCTTTCTGGAGCTGGATCTCGCCTTGGGAGCCAATACGCTTTCCGTGATCCTGCTGTTCTTCGGAGTGGCGAACGTCCTCGGCACCTTCATTGCGGGCGCGCTCCTCGGGAATCACTTCCGGTCAACCATGATTCTGGTCCATCTGGCCTTCACAGCCGCCGCGCTCGCCTTGCTTCTCTCCCAAGGGCACGCGGACATCGGCATCGCGCTGGCTGTTTTCTGGGGATTCGCGTTCGGCTTTACCCCGGTAGGCTGGTCCACATGGATCGCCCGCACCCTCTCCGACAAGGCGGAGCTTGCCGGAGGGCTCACCGTCGCGGCGACGCAATTCGCCATTGGCCTTGCCGCCGCCGTGGGCGGGTTCACCTATGACAACCTCGGCATCAATGGCATCTTTCTGGCGGCGGCGGGCATCAGCGTCATGGCGGCCCTTCTGATCGCGGTCAGTTTTTCCCTCTTCGTCAGAGACACGGGGCACAAGGCCTGAGCCCTTTTCGGTGGCCGCAATCCGTGTCACCTCCATATGGAGGGCGGAACGCCCCAACCGTCCACAATGAATATAGAAGGAGAACGATTTCCATGAAGAAAAACATCCTGATCCTTTCGACCAGCCCCCGCAAGAACGGCAACTCCGAAATGCTGGCCCGTGAATTTGCCAGAGGTGCGGAGGAAGCCGGACATAACGTGGAACTGCTCAGCCTGCACGACAAAACCATCGGCTTTTGCAAAGGCTGTCTGGCCTGCCAGAAAACGCAGCGATGCGTCATCCATGACGATGCCGACGCCATCGTCCGAAAAATGAAGGACGCCGAGGTAATCGCATTCGCCACCCCCATCTATTTTTATGAGATGTGCGGCCAGATGAAGACCCTGCTCGATCGCTCCAATCCTCTGTTCCCGTCTGACTATGCGTTCAGGGACATTTATCTGCTGGCAACGGCGGCGGACAGCGCGGAGAGTTCAATGGACGGGGCCGTCAAAGGCTTGGAGGGCTGGATCGCCTGTTTTGAAAAGGCCGCGCTGAGGAGCGTTGTGCGGGGTACGGGTGCCGACGGAGCCGGGACGATCCTGCAGGTTCCCGCCGCCCTGAAGTCCGCCTTTGAGCTGGGCAACAAGGCGTAAGCCCATGAACGCGAAACAAACCATGCGGCAAGGCCGCCGGCTGCCCCTGAAGCACTGCCTGTTGCCTATGGCGGCCCTCCTCCTGACGGCACTGGCGGCACTTCTCCCCCATTCAGCTCCGGCAGGTGAACCCATGCGCATACGCTTGATCGTTGACGGGGAAACCCTTCCCGCCGTACTGGAAGACAATCCCGCAGGCCGTGATTTCTTGAGTATGCTCCCGCTCACCCTGACGGTGAAGGACTACAACGGGACGGAAAAAATCGGCAACCCGCCGCGCGTGATTTCCACGGAAGATATGCCGGACAGCATTGAGCCTTCGGCGGGAGATCTGACGTTCTATGCCCCGTGGGGCAACATCGCCATCTTTTACCGGGAGTTTCGCCTGTCCAGAGGACTGGTCCGTTTTGGGCGCATCACTTCGGGCATAGAAAAGCTGGCTGCCATGCCCGGCGACTTTTTGATTGCCTTCGAGCGGGCGGAATAAAAAACCTCACATGGCTGCTCAAAACACACACGGAGATAACATGGAAGTTTGCCGCCCTCCCTACATCTCAAGAGGAATACCCATGCAGACCACGATATTGCGTAATGGAATCGAAATGCCGCTGGAAGGTTTCGGCGTCTTTCAGGTGCCGGATGCCATCCTGTGAGAACAAGCCGTCTCGGAGGCTCTGGCGGCAGCAGGTTATCGGCTTATCGATACGGCTTCGGTCTATCGGAATGAGGAAGCCGTGGGAGCCGCCGTCCGCGAGAGCGGAATCCCCCGCAAGGAATTGTCCATCACCACCAAAGTATGGATTCAAGAGGCTGGCTATGAGAAAACGAAGAAAGCCTTTGAAGCGTCCTTGAGCCGTCTGGGGCTTGACACTCCGGATTTATATCTGATCCACATGCCTTTTGGGGACTATTACGGTTCATGGAGAGCGATGGGGGAACTCTACGAAAACGGCAAGATCCGAGCCATCGACGTATGCAACTTCCTCCCTGGCCGGCTGATGGATCTGTAAGGCTTTTACGCTTATCGCATCCCTGTCCGCAACGTCCCATAAATGAAGCCTATTTGAAGGGCCACCCATAAAGGTTCCTCTCATATCGGAACGCACTCCCTCCGCGCGGCCTCCCCACCAGTCGAAAGTTTTTGGAGGGAGAGAGGAGGGGTTTGGGGAGGGGAGAGGGCCCTTTTTTCAAAAAGGGCCCTCTCCCCAATATTCTCTTCCCTACCCCCTCACAAATTCCACAAAATACGCAATGACGGTCCCAAAAAGGATCACAACGAGCATCCACTTGAGAAGCACGGGCGAGATGCACTTCTGGAATTTCGCGCCGAAATACATGCCGAGCAACCCGCCGAGGCTGAGAAGCAGGGCCATGCCCCAGTCGGGGGCGATGCTCAGGTCGGGATAGAGGGGCGAAATGGCTATGTAGAAGAGAACGCCGGCCAGCGCGTTGACGAAGGTCGCCGCCAGCGTCGCCCCCGCCACCGTGTAGATGGGCAGATGGAAGACGGAAACGAGGAACGGCGCGATGATCGCCCCGCCGCCGATGCCGTAGATGCCGCCGACAAGGCCGACCGCAATGGAATAGAATAAGAGTATCGGCACGGAAAAGGAATAGAGATACCCGTCAAACGTGTAGGATACGCGGGACAGGTTCCGCTCCACGACCTCGACATAGGGCTTGGGAGGAGATTGTTCGTATTTTGGGGCGGGCTTGAAACGCATCCAGCCGAGCAGGTCGCGGATCATCTCCAGGCCGATGCCGAGCAGCACGAGCGCCACGAACAGTTTGAAAGGCCGGACATCCGCCAGCCAGTTGATGCGGACAAGGCCTCCGATGACGACCCCCGGCACGGCCCCGGCCATGACGATCCATGACAGAGGCCAGAGCATCCGTTTTTCGCGGTAATAGCGGAACACGCCGCCCGGATTGGAGAACACGTTGTAGAGCTGGTTCGTCGCGCTGACCGAGGTATTGGTGTAGCCCAGAAAGGTCATCTGAAAAGGCAACAGCAGGAACGCGCCGGAAATCCCGCCCATCGACGTGAAGAAGGAAACGGCGAACGCGACCAGCGGCGGTACGAACGGCGAAACTTCGATTTCCGCAGTGGGGAAATACATCTCAGACATCCTCCCATTCGGGCGGCAGGCGCGCAACACGCCACGGACCGGCCCACGGCGGCAAGGCCGTATAGGTTTCCTCTCCCACCCGCAGCCGCACGGCATGGAGCTTGAGCCCATCCCCGCAGCGCGGGCCTCCGTACTTCACATCCCCCACGAGCGGAAAACCCCGCTCCGAAAGCTGTACGCGGATCTGATGCGTCCGCCCCGTGTGCAGGCGGATAAGGACAAGGCTCCGGCCTTCGCGCACGGTCAGGCAGCGGACCGTCAGGCTCGCGGGCTTCTCGTCGGGCCCACCCGTGCGGGATTTCCCGGCAACGACCTTTTCGCGGCCCTGTGCGCCGACTGTGCGTTTTGCCAGATGATCCTCAAGGCCTTTCGGACTGCTCCACGGGCATTCGCCCTGCACCCACGCAAGGTAGTCCTTGGCGACGCTCCCATCATGAGCCGCCAGCGCATCCGAAAGGCGGCGTACGGCGGCATACGTCTTGCCGACGAGCAACAGGCCGGAGGTATCCCTATCCAGACGGTGTACCGGAGCGGGGATAAAAGGCGATCCGGCAAACGCCGCTTCAAGCCGTGTAGTCAGGCTGTCCGTGTGTCCCGTGCCCGGATGTACGGGCAGGCCGGACGGCTTGCAGAACACGATGACGTCAGCCGTCTCCGCAACGATGGGGGGCAATTCCTTGCCGCCCGACGACGCGGGGACGCGTTCCGCTTTCGTTCCGGCCCCGGCAAAGGGCGGAACCCGGATTTCATCGTTCAGTTCCACCCGGTCGAACGGTTTGGCCCGCCCGCCGTTGATCCGGACCTGCCCGGTACGGATCCAGCGGTGCAGGACGCTCTGCGGCTCTTCGAAACGCCGGGACAGGAACTGCAACAGCTTTTGCCCGGCTTCCGCCGCCGTCACTTGCAATGGTTCAGGCATGGCATTCCTTTGAAAAATACGGCCTCTCCCCCTGCGGAGGGGGAGCTTCATGTCCTTCGTGTCGCCGTGCCCGCTCAGGAAAGGCTGAGGGCGGATTTTCATGCGGCGCGCAAACCGGAATCTCCCGCCCGCAACGCTTCTGACGGGCGGGAGATTGGGCAAGGCATCCGATCGGCTCGGGCTCACGATCGAAACCGATCCGATGCCCGCTTACAAACGCTTTGGAGGATGAGGGCCTCCTTGACGAGAAGGAGGCCTTTCCGTGAAAAGGAGTATTCCCCCTGTTCCCTCTCTTGTCCATTTCCATTTTGAAGCGCGTTTTATTCCAGAGGCAATCCGTGCCGAAAAAGATTGTAAGCAGGGACCGGATAGCCACAAAAATATTTGGAAAGGGAGGGGCTCCGCTCTGGCGGGATTTTTTGGGAGGGAAAACTTCTCTGAAAAAAATTTTCCCTCCCCAAAACGGCTTCACATCATCTGAAAGAGCATCCGCTCTAACTGCGGTAATCGGCGTTGACGTTCACATACTCATGCCCGAGGTCGGAAGCGAGCAGCGTATAGCTGCCGGAACCGGAACCCAGCACGATGTCGATGGGCAGATCGCGCTGCTTGAGGGGCTCTTCGAGCAGGGCGTCGAAATCCAGATCGGTGGGCTGCCCCTTGCGGAACAACTCCACGCCGCACAGGGTCACCACCACATCGTCGGGGTTGAAGTCCGCTCCGCTGCGGCCCACGGCGGCGACGATGCGCCCCCAGTTCGCGTCGCGCCCGTACAGGGCCGTCTTTACCAGCTGCGAGTGCCCCACCGTCCGGGCCACGCGCTCGGCATCGGCATCGGATGCCGCCCCGGCCACATGGATACGGGCAACCTTGGACGCGCCCTCGCCGTCCTTTACCAGCATATAAGCCAGATCCCCGAGTACGGAGATCAGGGCGGCGGACAGCGCCTTGAGCGATTCCTCGTCGGAGGCGGACACGCCGGATGCGCCGTTGGCAAGGCCATACAGCGTGTCGTTCGTGGAGGTGTCGCCGTCCACGGTCACGCGGTTGAAGGTCAGCTCCACGGCGTCGCGCAACATTTTTTGCCAGACGGAGGCTTCCACCTGCGCGTCACACAGCACGACGGACAGCATGGTCGCCATGTTGGGGCAGATCATGCCAGCGCCCTTGGCCATGCCCACAAGCTTCACCACGCCTCCGGGAAGGGAGACTTCACGGTGCGAAATCTTGTGGAAAGCATCCGTGGTCATGATCGCCCTGGCAAAATCCTCCGGGGTCGCCTTGCCGAGGTTGGCGGCGAGGGCGGGGGCGGCCTTCTCCCAAAGCTCCATCTTGAGCTGCGCGCCGATAACGCCCGTGGACGCGGGCAGGATATCCGACGCCTCAAGGCCGAGGGCGCCAGCCACCAGCTCCTGGGTCGTGCGGCAGTTTCGCATACCTTCATCACCGGTGCAGGCGTTGGCCTGGCCGGAATTGATCACGACGGCACGAGCGGCGGGACGCTCGGCGAGCATGGCCTTGGCGACGAGGACGGGTGCCGCCGGAAAAAGGTTCTGCGTAAACGTCCCTGCGGCGACGGCGGGGACATCGCTGACGAGAAGGGCAAGATCCGCGCGGCCTTCCTTACGGAATCCGGCACACGCGGTGGCGAAACGAAAGCCTTTGGGAGCGGTGGACATGTTGCAATCCTCACAAACAGATAGGTATAAAACAAAAGTATGCCACGCTTGCATCCCACAATCAAACAAAACCGGAGCATCCATCCCGGCGAAATTCAAGGGAATTACAAAAGACTTCTCTAGCCCCTTGACCGTAGGGGGGCATACACACTACAAAACTCCAAAGCACTTGTATCAGACAGGAAGTTCGCACATGAGTCAGTCCGCGTTTTACGACCTGGCGGTTATTGATAATGTTCCCTTCGGGCTCACCGGATCGCAGGGACGTTTTTTTGCCCTGCGCCTCGAACGGCCCGATTGGAAGAGTTGGGCGCCGGGACAATTCGTCATGCTCCGTCCTCAGGGCTGGGCGCTCGATATGCCCTGGGCCCGTCCGTTCTCCATCTGCCGGGTGAGCACCAACGAGCTCGTCATCTTTTTCCAGGTGGCCGGCAGAGGCACCGAAAAAATGGCCAAACTCCGGCGCGGCGACAAGGTGCACCTCTGGGGGCCCCTCGGCAATCGCTTCGCCGTGGAAGGCGGGACCCCGACGCTGCTCCTCGCGGGCGGCATCGGCATCGCGCCTTTCGTCGGGTATGCGGAACGCCACCCCACGCCGGGCGTCCTTTCGATGGTCTTCGGCCACCGCTTGCCCGAAGACTGCTATCCCGTGGAAAGCCTCGGGGAGCGCATCGACGTGGAATCCTTCCACGAGAACACCAGCGAAGACCTTGAATGGTTCCTCAACCATGTCCGCTCGCGCATCGAAGCCTATGCCGAACGCAACGGCCTCGTGCTCGCCTGTGGCCCGGCCCCGTTCCTCAAGGCGGTGCAGGGATTCGCTCTGGCGGCCAAGGCGCGCTGCCAGCTTTCTCTGGAAAGCCGCATGGCTTGTGGCGTAGGCGCTTGCCTCGGCTGCGTCACCAAGACGACGGAAAAGTGGCCCGTCGAAGAGAAGGCCGGAACACCCGTGCAGACATGCACCCATGGTCCCGTGTTCTGGGCCGATCAGATCACCCTGGAGGCTTAGCCATGGATCGCTTCACCGTACGACTTTCTTCCTCCCATAAGCCTTCCGGGAACACGAAACCTCTCGTCTTCAAGAACCCCATCCTGACGGCCTCGGGCACGTTCGGATACGGCGTCGAGTTCGCCAATTACGGCGATCTCACGCATCTCGGCGGCATCGTGGTGAAAGGGCTTTCCCTCAAGCCGCGTCCCGGCAATCCGCTGCCCCGCGTGGCGGAAACCCCCTGCGGTATGCTCAATGCCGTGGGTTTGCAGAATGACGGCGTGGAATCCTTCCTCAAGAACAAACTGCCCCGCCTGCCGTGGCATGAAACGCCGGTCATCGCCAACCTCTACGCCACCTCGCCGGCTGAATTCGCGGAACTGGCGGGCATCCTCGCCGCCGAGGAAGGCATCGCCGGTCTGGAAGTGAACATCTCCTGCCCCAACGTGAAGAACGGGGGCGTGCTGTTCGGACAGGATCCGGCCCTCGCCGCCGAAGTTCGCCTTGGCGGGGGTGTCGTCGTGAGCCTGCGCCCAGGTCTGGGACAGCTTGCCGCAGGGGCAGAGCTTGCCGGTGAGGATGTCTGCCGCCGCGCCGGCGCCTGCCTGTCCACCCAGTGCGCCGTAGACCAGTGCCCTGCACTGGCCGACCCACGGCGTCTCTACCGGCGCACCGGCGCTCAGCAGAACGACGACGTTCGGGTTGACGGCAGCCACAGCGGCCAGAAGCTGCTGCTGGTTCTCGGCCAGCTTCATGTCAGAGCGGTCAATGCCTTCGCTCTCCCGCAGCTCATCGAGGCCAAGGCAGAGCAGAACGGTGTCAGCCTTCGTTGCGAGGACCACAGCCTCTTCCAGCTTCTCGGCGTCAGCTGCACCCTGACGCTCGAAACCGGAGGCATAGCCCACGAAGGTGATGCCGCTGTCGTCGGCCTTGATGCAGTCCAGCAGGGTGTCCACCTGCAGGGCGTTGACGGCGCTGGAACCCGCGCCCTGATAGCGGGGCGTCTCGGCAAAGTCGCCGATCACGGCCAGCTTCTCATTGGGCTTGAGCGGCAGGATGCCGCCCTCGTTCCTGAGCAGGACGATGCTCTCTGCGGCCGCGCGGCGGGCAAGCTTATGGTGCGCGGCAGCGTCGAAGGTGCGGGGCGCTTTTTCCACCGCAGCGTGGGTGGAGAGCACCAGTTCCAGCATCTCGTCGAGGCGGGCGTCCACGTCGGCCTCGGAAATTTTGCCGTCCTGTACGGCCTTCATCAGCTCCCGGATGGAGTCGCCGCCGGGGCAGGGCATTTCGAGGGTGGAGCCGTTCTTCACGCCGAGGGCGTGGTCATTGGAGCCACCCCAGTCGGTGACGACGGCCCCGTCGAAGCCCCAGTCCTTCCGCAGAATGTCCTGCAGCAGGTGGGCATTCTCGTTGGCGTAGGTGCCGTTGATGAGGTTGTAGGAGGTCATGATGGTCTTGGGCTTTGCCTCTTTCACCACGATCTCGAAACCGGTCAGATACAGCTCCCGCAGGGTGCGCTCATCGAGCACCGAGTCGCTGGCCATGCGGCGCAGCTCCTGACTGTTGACCGCAAAGTGCTTGGGGCAGGCAGAGATGCCGTTTTTCTGGATGCCGCGCACATAGGCGGCGGCCATCCTGCCCGCGAGGATGGGGTCTTCCGAGAAATACTCGAAGTCGCGGCCGCAGAGGGGGCTGCGCTGGATGTTCAGGCCGGGGCCGAGCAGGACAGCCACTTCCTGTGCGGCGGCTTCCTCGCCCAGTGCCTCGCCCACGGCTTCGCCCAGCTTCTCATCCCAGCTGCACGCAGTGGCGGAAGAGGTCGGGAAACAGGTTGCCGGAACGCTGGGGTTGAGGCCCAGATGGTCGGCGGCGCCGGCCTGCTTGCGGACACCGTTGGGGCCGTCCGAAAGGGTGATGGCCGGGATGCCCTTGCCCGGCAGAGCGCGGGTGGTAAAGACAGTCTCGCCTGAGAGCAGGGCGCATTTTTGCTCTAAGTTCAGTTTCTGGATGATGTCGGTATGCTTCATCGCATTTTCCTCATTTTATCCTGAGCAGGGCAAAGGCCCGCTGTCTGGTGCAGCGGGCCTTTGCCGTTGGTTCAGTTCAGGTGCTGCATGGAGAGAGAGTTCGGTTTAGACTTCTTCTTCCTCTTCCTTGCGCTTCTTGTAGTTCTTGATGGCGGTGTACTCCAAGCCAACGATGAGCAGCGCGGCCACGACGTCAGCGCCGATCAGGATGACCTTCCACTTTGCCATGCCGGGGTTCAGGTTCTCAGCCTCATAAGCGCGGCTGTTGACCACGGTGTAGAGGATGTTCTTGGCAGAGGTGCGCATTGCCTGCTTGCTGCTGTTGGTCAGAACAGTCATCTTGTTGAAGTCATTGCCGGTGGTGCAGAGCATCAGATCGCTGCCGTTGCGGACGCCCTGATCAGCGGTCATGTAGCCGTAGACACCGAAGTAGTCGGTCTCGACGAAGCCGAGGAAGCCCCACTCACCGCGCAGGACGTTCTGCAGCAGCTCCTTGCAGCCGCCAGCCCAGCGGCTGCCGATGTAGTTGAAGGAAGACATGACAGCGTGGCAGTCAGCATCCTTGACAGACATCTCGAAGGGCTTGAGGTAGATCTCGCGGATAGCCTGCTCGTTGGACCAGGTAGCCAGCATAGAAGTACGGTTGCCTTCCTGATCGTTCAGGGCGAAGTGCTTCATGTAAGCGTAGACGCCGTGCTCCTGTGCGCCTGCGATGGCGTTTGCGGCCATAGCACCGGACAGGACACCGTCCTCCGAGTAGTACTCGAAGTTACGGCCTGCAAAAGCGGTGCGGTGGATGTTCATTGCCGGGCCATACCAGCCGGACGTGTTCATCTCGTTGGCCATCTTGCCGATGCTGTCGCCGAAGTCGTGTGCCAGATCTTTGCTCCAAGTCATGCCGATGAGGGTAGCAGCCGGGAAACCGACAGAGCCGACGCCGGTGAAGTTGTTGTTGATGGACGCAGGGCCGTCACAGTCGTTGGTGCGCACCTTGCCGATGCTGTCCACAGCTGCAGTCTGATAGCCGCCGAAGCCGATGGTCTGCTGCAGGTCGTCGATGCTCATCTCATCCAGCAGGTCATCCCACTTGGAATCGTTGTAATCCACGCCGCGCAGGTCAGCCAGCTTGAGGCCGTTCTTTGCGCCGGTGGTGATGTCCTCTGCGTTGGGGTCATCGTCCTTCTCGTAGTTGACCTCAGTGTAGGTGTGTGCGTTGTCGAAGACAGCCTTGACCTCATCGCTCATGTTGTAATCAGCAGGAGCGGCAGTGGCCTCAGCATAGTTTGCAAAACCGTCCGCACGGGACAGATAGGTGATCTCGCCCTCTGCGAAATCGAACTGATTGGTCGCTGCAACAGCGTCGCTCTCGCGCTTGTTGGACTCGTTGTAAACGATGTCGGAAGCAACAGTGTAGGTCTTGGAATCCAGAACATTGTGGGAGTCAGAGTTGGTGCTGATGATGTAATCGCCAGCCTCCAGCACATAGCAGCCGTTGTTCTTGTAATCGTAGGAAGCCAGATCCTCGACCGGGATGGTGAAGTCGATGGTCTCGCTCTCGCCGGGGGCAAGCTCGCTGGTCTTGGCGAAGTCCAGCAGGTTTGCGGAGGCCTTCTCAATGCCGCCGTTGGTGTACGGAGGATCATTATAGATCTCCACGACATCCTTGCCGGCAGCAGAGCCGGTATTGGTGACGGTGACAGAGAACTTCAGGCTGCTGCCGTCGCTGGTGATGTCGCTCATCTTCTGGGTGAAGGTGGTGTAGCTCAGGCCGTAGCCAAAGGGATAGACAACTTCCTTGTCGTAGTCGATGAGGCCTTCATCGGCAGCAGTCTCATAGAACTTGTAGCCGACATAGATGCCCTCAGCGTAGTTGACGAAGGATGCAGTAGCGCCTGCGGGGTCGAAGGAGCTGGAATCGGAATCCAGCTCGGTGGCGTTGGTGTACTTGAAGTCACCGAAGTTGTTCCACCACGGAGAAGCGGTCAGGTCAGCAGCATAGGTGTCAGCGGTACGGCCGGAGGGGTTGACCTCACCGGCAACCACGCGGCCAAAGCCCTCAAAGCCGGACTGACCGGTGCCGGGGCAGAGCAGGACGCCCTTGATCTGGGGGTAGTTCTTGACCCAGTCCATCTCGAAAGCGTTTGCGCCGTTGTAAACGACGATGACGTTGTCGAAGTTGGAAGTGACGAGGTCGATGAGCTCTTCCTCGCGGTTGGACAGCTGCAGGAAGTGGTCGCCCTTATCCCAGTCATTGCCCTCGTTCAGGGTGTCATCGTAAGTGCCGTTGTAGTAGCCGGCGCCGCGCTGAGAACCACGGTAATCTGCCACACGGCGGATCCAGCTGCCGTCCACGACAGCAGACATATCGGTGGGAAGGTCTGCGCCCTCACCGCCGACGCGGGTGATGACGACCATAGCGGTGTCAGAATATGCCTTGGCGTTTGCCATCATCTCGTCGGTGTACAGGCTGACATTCGGCTCGGGCAGAGTCCAGTCCTGCTTGGACATACCAACGGTGGGGCGGGTGGAGCAGTAATCGGTGTAGAACTTGCTCAGCTCGTCGTTGGTCTCGATGCCTGCATCATGCAGACCGGTGAGCAGGTCGGTGACAGGGTAAGCGTCGTTCAGAGCGCCGGAACCGGTGCCGCCATAGCAGGGGCTGGTGGAAGCCCAGCCGAAGACGTTCAGCTTGGAGCCAGAAGCCACAGGCAGGATGTTGTCATCGTTCTGAGCCAGAACGATGCCTTCCTGGGTGATCTCATTGACCAGCTCGGTGGCCTCTGCGGAAGTCTCCTCACTGATGGAACCTTCGCCGGAGACCAGATCCAGCATGGTGGACATGGGGCCGGTGCAGATGAGGTTGACGACAATCGCCAGCGCCAGCAGAATGGCGAGGCCGGACTGCGCACGAATCATCTTCTTTTTCGCTTTGGGCATCTTCCGCACCGCGAACATCACGAGGAGCGCGAGTACGAGGACGACGCCGAATGCAATCAGATAGTTCTGAATGTTCGAAACTACCTGCATTACATCATCCATATTGATGGACAACATAATTTTCTTCCTCCTTATTCTGAATCCATATTTTCCGGGTACAGCTCCCGGAGCATTGCCACTATTATAAATGGATTCAAAGAAAATTCACAAACATCTTCACAATCTGTCATTTTGGAGGCATGTTTTGCAGAAGTTTCAATTTGGTTTCAAATTTTATTGTGCTAATCCACAATTTCGAGAACGGTTTTATTGTGCAGAATAACAAAACGTCTCTGTCATCGCTGTGCGATGACAGAGACGTTTCTCACGATGGGACAGGCAGCAAGATCCGCAGGGTGAACCAGCCGTCGGCCCAATGAAGGGTCATGGTGCCGTCGTGGCGCTGGGCGGCCGCCTGCACGCCCTGTAAGTCATAGCCGCCGTGGGCGTTGTGGACGGGCAGGCCGTCCGCGCCCATCTCCACGGGCTGGGCGCAGTAGTTCTCGAAGCGGAGCATCACGCAGCCGCTCTGGTTATAGATGGCCACCCGCAGCAGACGCTTTTCGGGGTCGGGCTCGGCCAGCACGCTCTCGATGGCGTTGTCCAGCGGCGCACCCACGAGGGTACACAGCTCCCGC
>ERZ827181.2147-NODE-2147-length-18118-cov-8.882633_pt1 | contig 18118 bp, 6 predicted proteins | sample MGYA00519778_ERZ827181 | MGnify/ENA primary metagenome ERZ827181 (study PRJEB31778, sample SAMEA3449273) | human gut metagenome | biome: human gut; feature: human-associated habitat; material: faeces | place: United Kingdom | collected 2010/2012 ...
GCCTCCTTGTTTATAAGGAGGTGGCCGGCGAAGCCGGACGGAGGATACTGGCTTGGGGGAATGATGCAAAAGAATAGAATGAAGATTCTTTTTCTGCCCCCGTTCTGAGTGATGACGGACGGTAAGGCGTCATTCTGAGCGGCAGCGAAGGATCTGCTGCCGTGGTGAGGAAGCTGGTAAAGTGGTACAGGGGCTGACTATAAAATCGAGTGACACAAACAATTATTTGTGTGACCAATTTGATATTTCGATTCATGGGACTGTCTGATTTGATATTGCAATTTGGTTGATTTATAATTATTTTAGATATATAATGTCATATTATATAAAAATATGTTTATCAAAAAATATCAGAAAAATAGTTTGGTGTAATCTGTGGGATTTATCTGTTAAAATCTGAAGCCGATTGTATGACAGGGGGAGGGGAGACGGAACGCGAAGGGTAAAACATAACGGCTCTTTTATATTTTTATTTTCTTTAAAAATTGGGAGGAAAATATGAATAGGGTTTACAAGATCGTATGGAGTAAGGCGAAAAATGCTTATGTGGTGACATCGGAACTGGCGAAAAACCACACGAAGAACGCTTCGGGAAAAATGGTGAAAACAGCGCTGACAGCAGCTGTGGGGATGGGAGTCCTCATGGGCGGTTATATGGCTGATGCCGCGCCGGCGACTAACCCGTCCGGTGATGGTCCGGGTATTGCCATCGGCACAGGATCATCTTCCCAAAAGGTGGATTCTACTGCTGTCGGCAAAAATGCGAAAACGACCGGTGAACGCGCGTTGGCAGTGGGCTATAATAGTATAGCGGACGCCGATAGTGCCATGGCTGTCGGTAATGGGAATAAAGCAATGGCTGGTGGTTCATTGGCTGTAGGCGCAAGAAATATTGCGCAAGGTATGGGAGGTTTAGCCATAGGAGAAAGTAATACCGCAAAAGGTGATGATAGCGCGGCTGTGGGGCATTCTAATAAGGTGCATGCTATGGGAACATATGCATTCGGACTCCAAAATACCGTGTGGAAAATGTATTCCCAAGCATATGGAATGAACAATATTGTTTCCGAGATTAATTCTTTTGCTTATGGAAACAGTAACCAAGTGGGTTCAATGAATTCTTTCGCTTTTGGCGGCGCCAATCTGAATACCGCCCGTTGGGCAGTGACGGTGGGGAATACCAATAAAGTAGGAGGAGAGCATAGTTTTGCGGCCGGATTTTATAATACTATCGGCTCTACGTCTAAAGATGCAGTAGCAATTGGACAGAATGCCCGTGTTGGTGTAAGTGATTTTAATGTAGCGACAACGATTGATCCGACAACGGGAGAAATAAAGGCGGTTTACAATGGAGAGGTCGATGCTACAAATAGTGTAGCCATCGGCAATGAAGCAAATGTTATGGCTTTAAATAGCGTAGCTCTCGGCGAAAACACCGGTGTTACAAAAGACGGTAAGAATGGAACGGCTATTGGCGGTGAAGCAAGTGTCAAGGCGGAAAATGGTACAGCGGCAGGGTTTAAAGCTACTGTAAGAGCTAAAAGTGGTGTGGCGCTAGGCGCATCAAGCTTTGTCGATGCGGAAGGCGGGATTGCTTTGGGACGGAATTCTGTCGCAGAGCGCAAGTCCGGTAGGGCAGGGTATGATTTTACAACCGGGGCGGTATCGACAATTAATGATAGTACGTGGAAAGCAACTGATGGTGCAGTATCTGTAGGCAATAGTGCGAATACCCGTCAGATTACCAGAGTGGCAGCAGGTACCGAAGATACGGATGCCGTGAATGTGGCACAGATAAAGGGGCTGGCTAAGCAGTTTACCGCCGACGGGGTGTCTTATTTCCACGTCAATGCGACAAATACAGCTGTGGCTCCTGTGACAAATAATAAAGGTACGGTCAGTGCTGTGGCCGGTGCCGGCGGGAAGAATTCCACAGCAGCCGGTATTGCTGCGAAGGTGCAGAAGGATGCCGAAGAAAGCACGGCTATCGGGTACAGCACGAATGTGACGAAAAAGAACGGGACGGTCGTGGGCAATCGCTCCTCCGTCTCCGGAGAAGGCGGATCTGCTTTCGGCTACAACTCACAGGCTAATGATGTGAACGCTACCGCCATAGGCGCGGCAAGCCGTGCTACTAAAGAAGGAGCCTTTGCAGGTGGCTACAGTGCACAGGCGACAGGGATAAGATCCGTGGCTGTCGGCAGCGGTGCCAAGGCCGATTCCACCAGTACGGTCGCCATCGGCGACGGAGCGAATGTTGCTTCCAACGTGGATCTGGTTGGCGGTATTGCCATCGGCAAGAAGGCCTATGTATTAAACGGTGGCGGCCGCCAGGAAGCGGAGCTCGGCCTTGACCGGAGCAACTGGCCTGCATCCATATCCGGTGCTTATAACAATCCGATTAATAAAGACCGTGTCGCCACGGGCATTGCTATTGGCACGAATGCCTATGCCCGTACGGGCAGCGTGCAGATCGGCGCACATACCTATACGGGTACAATGGGCGGAACATCGATCAATGCGAATACGAACGGTGAAGGCACAGTTGTCAATATGACGACTATCGGAAGCAACAGCTATAACAAGGCTGTCTTCGGCACGATGGTGGGTGCCTATTCTATTGCGTCCGGCGACTTTAACGGATCCGGCGGATTTAACAGAATGTATACGGGGCAGAACTTCGGGGCCAGTGTTGTCGGGTCGCTGAACAGTATCCGTACGAAGGGATATGGCCAATACAGCGGCATAGCCAACAGCATTGTCGGTTTGGCCAATACGACGGAAAACAGCAACGGTTCTTTGATTTTCGGGGCTGGCAATAATATTACCAATTCTATCAAGAATATTTCCGGCGTGGCCAGCGGTGCCAATACACCTGATGAAATGTCGGCGAAATTGCGTAAAGCAATCCAAGACAATGAATCCGGCGGCGCCGTAATGGCTCTTGGCGGCGGCAATACGGCCGACTGGGCGCAGGCATCCCAGATTGTCGGTGTCAATAATACTTTAAAAGGTACGAGGGGTAATATCAGCAAATACAATCTGATTGACGGCTATAAGAATACGGCAGACAGGGTAAGCAACGTCTCCGTCATCGGTTCTGAAAATAATGTAACTAACACCAATGGCGCTGTTGTCTTTGGGGATAAGAGAACACTGACAGGTGCCGACGGCAGCGTTGTCATCGGTTCGTCTCAAAACGGTACCAGTACCAGCGTGAAGAATGCTGTAGCCATCGGCAGTGAAGCCAACGTGACCGTGGCAGGCGGCGTGGCACTCGGCAGTGGATCTGTCGCTTCCGTTGATAAGGGCACCGTGGGGTATGACGCTTCCGGCACAAATCATAACTCCGATACGACAGGCGTATGGAAATCGACGGCTTCCGCTGTGTCTGTCGGTGATGCGGCAGGAAATACGAAAGTTACCCGCCAGATCACCAACGTGGCGGCAGGGAAAGAAGATACCGACGCCGTCAACGTGGCACAGTTGAAAGCGGTAAAAGCTGCCGCTGATGCTGCGAAAGTTCATTTCTTTTCCGTGAAGGGCAACAGCAGTGATGAAAACTATAATAATGACGGTGCCACCGGTGATCGTGCGCTGGCAGTCGGTGTGGCTGCCAAGGCAGGCGGTCTGAAAGCAACGGCGCTGACCGGCGGGAATGCGTCGGGCGACTTCTCTTTTGCCGTAGGCAATAATGCGCAGGCGAAGGGATGGGGGTCTGTTGCTATCGGTGCAGGTACTTTGGCTGAAAATCAAGGGACTGTGGCGATCGGTCACGGCGCGAAGGCCTACAGTCTTGAGTCGGTCGCATTAGGTTACAATACACAGGCCGGCGCCCCCTCCGGACAGCCGGGGGCGGGGAACCATGCACAGACCGCCATGGGCAGCGGTACGATTGCTACCGGCGGGGCTGCTACCGCATTCGGCTTTGAATCCGTAGCCAGCGGCGCACATGCTATAGCGGGCGGTGATAAGGCGAAGGCGACCGGGCAGGACTCCGTGGCATTAGGAAAGGACACGGAAGCGTCCGGGACTTGGTCGGTAGCCTTGGGAAGTGATACAAAAGCGGAAGGACAGTCATCTACCGCCCTGGGAACAGATACCACTGCTTCCGGAATCGCTTCCACGGCGATGGGGAGTAAGACACAGGCTACCGGTGTCGGTTCTACAGCCATGGGTGGCAGTACGACAGCGGCAGGCAACTGGTCTTTGGCGAGCGGCGGATTGTCAGAGGCGAAAGGTGACTATTCTACCGCCATGGGATATAATAGCAAGGCAAATGCACGGAACAGTTTTGCTGTTTCCGGCGGCATTGTAGAAACCGCTGCAGAAAATTCCATAGCTATGGGTGAGGGTGCGAAAGCGTCTGTATCCGATGCGGTAGCGCTGGGAAGCGGTTCTGTGGCGTCCACGGAAAAAGGTAAAATCGGTTATGATATTTCCGGTGCCGATCATTCCAACGATACGACAGGCGTATGGAAATCGACAGCAAACGCCGTTTCTGTAGGCGATGCGTCCAAAGGTATCACCCGCCAGATCACCGGTGTAGCGGCCGGTGCGGCAGATACCGATGCTGTCAATGTGGCACAGCTGAAGAAAGTGGAAGCCAAGGCAGAAGCGGCGGAAAAGAAACATACCACCGTGAAAGCGGGAGATTACGCAACCGTAACGGAAGGCACCAATGCCGACGGCGGGAAAGAATACACTGTCAGCGGACCCAAGATGGAATCTACGGACGGGACAGTAAAGATTACGGATAAAGTGGAAAACGGCAAGAAAGTCGGATATAACCTGTCCGTCGATACAAGCAGTCTGGGAATTGAAAAGACAAAGGTAGAAGCGGGAGACAATGTAACCGTAACATCCAAGAAAACCGGGAATACGACGACATATACCGTCAATGCCAAAGACACGGTAGTAACCGGCGGCACGGCTACCTATGCTGCGAATGGTACAGGCAGTGCTACCTTGATAAATAATGACGGAACGACAGCGACCATCACCGGCCTGAAGGATCGTTATACATCATCCGCAGCACTTGACGGGAATACCTTGAACTTCACCCGTAATGACGGCAGCACTTATTCCGTTTCCGGCATCGCTTCCACGCAGGATATAAAAAATGTAACCAATAAAGTAGGCGAATTGGGAACCCGTGTGAACCGTGCAGGAGCGGGAGCGGCAGCACTGGCGGCTCTCCATCCGCTGGACTTTGACCCCGATGACAAGTGGGATGTGGCAGCCGGCTACGGCAACTACAAAGACGCCCATGCAGTATCGGTAGGCGCATTCTACCGTCCCAATGAAGACACCATGTTCAGCGTGGGAGGCTCTTTCGGCGGAGGAGAAAACATGGTGAATGCCGGAGTCAGCGTAAAGCTGGGACAGGGCAACCATGTGTCTACATCCAAAGTAGCTATGGCAAAAGAAATTGTTGACCTGAAAGATGCGGTTACCCGTCTGGAAGCGCAAAATGAACAGTTCCGGCAGATCATCGGACAGATGGCGGGACAGCCTGTAAGGAATGTAGAGTTCCCCGATGTGCCGAAAGACCACTGGGCCTATTCCTATGTGAAATCACTGGCGGACAGAGGTCTTTTGGAAGGCTATCCGGATGGTGAATTCAAAGGGGATCGTACCATGACCCGCTATGAATTTGCGGCCATTATTTACCGCGCGCTGCAGAATGGGGCGCCTGTTGATGGAAATATGGGTAAAGCTATGGAAGAATTTGGTCCTGAGATGGAAAAGGTAAGAGAAGCTTATCGTTTCCGGGTAGACCGTATTTCCGGCGAAGATAATGACAGGAATAAAGTAGAACGCGTCCGTGTCAATAATGAAGGCAATAAAGAAAAGGGTGATTACCGCGACATATACGGTTCGCATATCGCAGCCGGTAAATAATTCATTACATATAAAATAGAAGCCGGTTGTTTTGATAAAAGTGATTGTTCTTTGATTTATGGGAGTTTTGAACTATAATGATTTTGATTGATGAATGGTAACTCCTGTTTTTGGAGTATATCCCATCATCTGTTTTTAAGGATGAAATTTATGAGGGAGGAAAATTATGAATCAGATTTACAAAGTCATTTGGAGCCGGGTGAAGCGCTGCTATGTAGTGGTTTCAGAAATTGCCGGTAGCAATGGAAAAAATGGGGGGGTGGCTTCTGAAAAGGAGAGCCTGCCCATCCGCGCGTTTCTGTGCGCCCTTGCTCTTACAGGATGCCTGATGCCGGGGGTGGCGGAAGCGAATACACAGTATGGTCCGGGTGCTTCCGCTACCGGCGGTGACAGCGTGGCGGTAGGTGACAGTGCTAAGGCGACGGCAGGCCATGCTACCGCTATCGGAACCTTGACAGAGGCTGATGGAACGAATTCTTTTGTGGCAGGGTTGCAGGCAAAGTCAGGAGCGACTGCTGAAAACAGTGTTGCCATAGGACGGGGAGCCCAGGCTTTAGGTCAGAAGCGGGTCAGTGAGCAGTTTACTGCGAGCACCATCGCCATCGGGAATAATGCAACAGCGACGGAAAACGGGGATATCGTCATTGGCCGCCAGGCGAAGAGCACGGTTTCCCAGTATCATAATCATCCCCAAGGCGGTAATGGCGCGGTTGTCATGGGAGCGGAGGCCGCTTCCTACGGCTCCCGGGGCGATGTGGTTCTCGGCGCCGGAGCGGAAGCCTGCCTGCTCAGAAAAGATGTAACTAATCCGGCGGATAAGCCGGAGTATTCACAGGGCGTAGCCATCGGCAGCCGGGCTAAAGTTTATGGTACCCAATCCACATCCATAGGCGCTGACTCAAGATCTATCGGGCATTCTTCCATTGCCATCGGCGGGGATGATATTGATAAGGCAAAACCTGTTCTAACGGCTGCCATTCCGGACATGGCGACCGCCGGTGTGCAGAAAAACTTTAACCGGGAACTGGCTGTATTATATCCCGGGACGACATTGGGAAGTGCAGCTATCAATGACAGTAAGAATTATGTGAATACTGCTTCTATAGGGAATGCCAGTATGGCTATCGGTATGATGACTCAGTCTTATGGTACAGGTTCGACGGCGATTGGCGTCAATACACTGACGAAGGGGATTGCCAGCACCGGTATCGGCGTCATGGCGCGGAGCTGGGGCGATAAGTCTCTGGCACTCGGCAGTCGGGCGGAGACTTACGGAAATAAATCTACAGCTGTCGGCGATGCGAATACGGTGGGCTTTGACATGACGGACGGCACCACGTCTGGTGCAGCTTCTTCGGCTGTCGGTACGGATAACAAAGTCTATGGGAATAATTCCTATGCGATCGGTGGCGGCAATACGATTGGTTCCGCCACCATTACGGAAACGACAGAAGCCAATGGCGATAAAATTAAGAAGGTTACTGCCGGTACGGTCAAAGGAAGTACGGCAGGCGCTTTCGGTTATAAGAATACCGTCACAACGGATAATGCCTATGTGGTAGGGAATAATTCCACAGCTTCTGCTGATGGGGCTATGGTTCTGGGGAGCAATGCATCCGTGACAGGGAAGAATGGCGTTGCTCTTGGCAATAATACAAAAGTGGCCAATGAAAATGCCGTGGCTATCGGCAATGGTTCAGAAACAGCAGCTGCTGTGGCGACGCCCTCCGCAACAATCAATGGCGTAGTACATAATTTCGCAGGAGTAAATCCGGCTTCCACAGTAAGTGTAGGCAAGGCAGGCGCAGAACGGACAATTACCAATGTGGCGGCCGGCCGTATTTCCGCGACTTCTACCGATGCCATCAATGGCAGCCAGCTCTATGCGGTAACCTCAGAAGTAGATAAAGGCGTGGCCTATGCAGGCGATGTGAAAGATGCGGCAGCCGCGGCTAATAAGTTTACCCGAAAATTAGGCGAACAGACGAATATCATCGGCGGTGTGACAGATACATCTAAGCTGACAGACGGAAATATCGGCGTGGTATCCAACGGGACAGATACGCTGAATATTAAACTGGCGAAAGACGTGAAAGTGGACAGCGTCACAGCGGGCAATACGGTCATCAATAACAACGGACTGACCGTAGGCGGAAAGACCTATGTGACAAATAACGGTATCAATGCGAATAATGCGCCTATTACGAATGTGGCCAGTGGCGGAACGACAGATTCCAATGCAGCCAATATCGGAGATGTGAAGAAGGCGGTTGCCGGAGCGAAAGCTACTGTTACCGGTGCCAAGCAGGCGACTGTCACAAATACGACTGCCGTAGATGGTCATGTTGATTATGTGGTCAGTGCGACCAAGACAACATTGGCTGCTGAAGCTGGCGGCAAAGTGTCTGTAACAGGCGGTACAGAAGATGCTAATGGCGTTATCGCTTATACAGTAGGATTGGATGCGGCTACAAAAACGGCAATCAATAATATCGGCGGAGGTACGATTGCTGCCGGAGATAATAAGACTGTAACCGGTGATACAGTGAATACCTATCTGAACAATAATTACTACGATAAGCCTACAATGGATACCAAGCTGGGTGATAAGGCGAATACTAACTTGGATAACATTACCAATGCGGGCAAGACTGTTATTAACGATATTGCGGCGGATGCGGTAAAAGTTGTCAATGGTAAAAATACGACCGTTACCCCCGGTACAGAAGCCGGAGCGAATGGTACGGTCAAAACCTATGCGGTGAATGTATCCGGCGATCTGACAGGAATCACATCGATTTCCAATCAGAAGACCGCTCCCGGCGGTACTACAACGGGTGCAAAAATTACTCTCGGTGATACGACAAATACGGTGAGCGTTGGCGGTGCGAAAATCACCAATGTAGCGGATGGAGACGTAGCCCCTAACTCTAAAGATGCTGTCAATGGCGGTCAGTTGAATGAAGTAAAAGAATTAGCAGGGAAACATACCATCGTTAAAGTGGACGGGCAGGAAAATCGTACTGATGGAAACCTGCTTATTACCAAGACAGACAATAATGGTCAAGCCACTTATGATTTGAAGCTGAATGACGAGCTTACCGTCGGTAAAACGGGGGCGGCCGGAAAAGACGGTTCCATCGGAGTCAAGGGCAAAGACGGTTCTGCTGTCGCTATCAACGGTAAAGACGGTTCCATCGGCCTGAATGGTGCCAATGGGGCTAACGGGCTTACGATGAAGAGCGGCGATGCCAAGCCGGCTGTTGACGGTACCAATGTTACCCGTCTCGTTCTTGAAGAAAAAGACGGTACGAAACATGATGTGGCCACATTGGACGACGGCATGAAATATGGCGGCGATACAGGAAACGTCATCAAGAAGAAACTGAACGAACAGGTCAACGTCATCGGAGGCATTACAGACACAAACAAACTGACCACAGAAGACAACCTTGGCGTCGTATCCGACGGCAATAACAACCTGAAAGTCCGCCTTGCCAAAGCCCTGAAAGGCCTCGAAAGCGTGACAACCGGCGATACAGTTATGAATAATAACGGCGTTACAATCAATAACGGCGCAGCCGGAAATCCTGTATCCCTCACCAAGAACGGCCTTGACAACGGCGGCAACAAAATCACCAACGTGGCGGCCGGTGTCAATGGCACAGACGCGGTTAATGTAAACCAACTGAATACCGTTGCCGGAGAAGCTGCTAAACATACGACCGTCAAAGCCAAAGACAGCAATGTAACTATCACCGAAAGACCCAATGCGTCCGGCGGCACGGAATATACTATCGGACTCGGCGACAAAGTCACACTGGGAACCGATCCGTCCAAACAGGTATCCATCGACGGAACAACAGGCATCATCAAAGCCGGAGACAAAGTCACCATTGACGGCACGACAGGAAACATCGATGCCGGAAAAGTGAAAATCAACGGGAAAGACGGAACCGTCAACGGACTGACCAATAAAACCTGGGATCCGAACAACATCACCAGCGGGCAGGCCGCCACAGAAGACCAGCTCAAAGCCGTAGACCAAAAGATTACCAACACATCCACGGAACTGACAAATAAAGGCATGGACTTTGCCGGCAATGACGGAGAATTCCACCGTAACCTGGGAGAAAAAGTCACCATCAAGGGAGAAGGGACAAAAGCCGCCTCCGAATACTCCGGTGAAAACATCAGAACCTTTGCCGACGCGAACGGAAACCTCACCGTCAAAATGGACAAGAACCTGAAAACCGAAACAATCGTTGCCACAGGTGAAAACGGCAAAGACGGAAAAATCGGCATCAACGGAAAAGACGGCGTAACAACAAACATCTCCATTACCCGTGACGGCAAACCCGGAGTAGACGGCGCGCCGGGAACGACTACGACCCGTATCGTATACGAGAAACCGGACGGAAGCAAAGAAGAAGTGGCTACCCTAAATGACGGCATGAAATACGGCGGCGATACAGGAAACGTCATTAAGAAGAAACTGAACGAACAGGTCAACGTCATCGGAGGCATTACAGATACCAACAAACTGACCACGGAAGACAACCTCGGCGTCGTATCCGATGGCAACAACAACCTGAAAGTCCGCATGGCTAAAGATCTCAAAGGCTTGGAAAGCGTGAAAACTAACACCCTGACCGTGGGAGACGTGAAAATCGACAACAGCGGTATCAACGCAGGGAACAAGAAAATCACCAACGTAGCAGCCGGAGACATCAGCGCAAACAGCACTGACGCCGTCAACGGAGGGCAGCTGTGGAAAACAAACCAGACAATCAACAACATAGGAGGAGCCGTCAATGAACTGGGAACCCGTGTGAACCGTGTCGGAGCGGGAGCGGCAGCACTGGCAGCCCTCCACCCGCTGGACTTCGACCCGGATGACAAGTGGGATGTGGCAGCCGGCTATGGCAACTATAAAGACGCCCATGCCGTGTCGGTAGGCGCATTCTATCGTCCGAATGAAGATACCATGTTCAGCGTAGGAGGCTCCTTCGGCGGAGGAGAAAACATGGTGAATGCCGGAGTCAGCGTGAAGCTGGGACAGGGCAACCATGTGTCTACCTCACGGGTAGCTTTGGCCAAGGAAGTAGAAGACCTGAAAGCGATTGTCAAGGCGCAGAGTGCTGAGATCAAAGCTATGCGCGGAGCCATGCAGTCGGGGGCATCGGTAATGAAGGATGTTAATTTCCCCGATGTGCCGAAAGACCACTGGGCATACTCTTATGTAAAATCACTGGCGGACAGAGGTCTTTTGGAAGGCTATCCGGACGGTGAGTTCAAAGGTGACCGTACCATGACCCGCTATGAATTTGCGGCCATTATTTACCGCGCACTGCAGAACGGCGCACCTATTGACAGCGATATGGCAAAAGCCATCGGTGAATTCGATCCTGAAATCAATCGGATAAAGGATCTGGACCGCACCCGTGTCGACCGTATTTCCGGCAAGGATAATGACCGGCATAAGGTGGAACGCGTCCGTGTCAATAATGAAAGTAATAAAGAAAAGGGTGACTACCGTGATGTGTACGGTTCCCATATTTCACCGGAAGCGTAACCCGGAAAGCAAAGACAAGGAAATAGTATAAGAAACAGAAAGTACGGTATCCGTCAGGTATGATGGGTACCGTATTTTTATGTGGGCGGGGGATAGGATGTAATCCGGAAACTGGAGGATAAGCGTTGTCCGTCCCTCGTTACCTGGAGCGATTGTAAGGAGTTTGCTGCCGTGGTGAGGAAGACGGTAAGAAGATAAAAGTTATTAGCTGTGAGCTGTCAGCTATAAGCTGTTAGCTGTGAGTTAAAAGCCGAAGCATATGATTTCCGTTAGGTGTCATACGAAACAACAGCAAAGGATCTGCTGTCATAATGAGGGAAACGTTAATCGTCATCCTAAGCGAATGTGAAGGATCTGCTGCCGTGGTGAGGAAGACGGTAAGATGTCATCAGTGTAATAGATTCTTCACTCCGTTTCACCGTTCCGTTTCCCGTCTTTCCCGAACAGCATTCTTGCCCCGTTCAGAATGACGATTGGAAGAAAGGGCGTCATAATGAGGGGAATGTTAATCGTCATCCGAAGCGGATGTGAAGGATCTGCTGCCGTGGTGAGGAAAGCGGTAAGGAGATAAAAGCTATCAGCTGTGAGCTGTCAGCTGCAAGCTAACTATTCTTTTACGGTTTGAGTCACTATGGCATGCGAGTATCCTCCATTATTGGTGCGGGCAGCTGATTCACAATTGTCGGTTTTCAGGAGCCGGCAGCTTACGTCCGATTATATTTTATCGGCGGCTGTCAGGTTTCGTTTTCTTTTTCCTGCTTTTTCAAGAAGTTCATGAAGGGTATTTTTATCTGACCTGTCCAGTGCTGTTTTTATTTGAGAAAGGCTTTCTGTGAAACGGTCGATTTCAAGAAGCAGGTTTTCACGGTTGGCAAGGAATAAATCTGTCCAAAGGGGGCTGTTGATATCCGCTACTCTTGTTTCATCACGGAATGATCCGCCTGTAAAGTACTTTGTGTCTTCTTTCAGGGAAGGGCTGTTTATCAGCGCCGCCGCAAGGACGTGGGTCAGGTCGCTGGTGTAGGCGATGTGGCGGTCGTGTTCTTCCGGTGTGATTGACGGCACGTGGCGGCAGCCGAGAGCCAGCGCCATGTTTCGGAGCAGTTCCACACTCTCCGGGCGGTTCGTTTTATCGGGAAGGAGGATATAATTTGCTCCGCGGAAAATGTCCGGATCCGCCCGGGAAAGTCCTTCACCTTCATGTCCGCACATAGGGTGGGATGAAATGAAATCCATGCCCAGCGGCAGTATTTGCCGGATATCATCGGCAAGGTTTCCTTTTACGCCGGCGATATCGGTCATGATCGCGTTGGAGCGGAAGTCCGGCAGGTGATCTTTCACAAAGGCGAGTGTCGCTTTGGCAGGTGTGCAGAATATAACAATGTCCGCGTGTTTCAGGTCACTGATATCGATGGAATCCACTATGCCCTGCCGAAGGGCGGCCTCTGCCATCGATAATGTCCGATTGATGCCGATTACTGCCGCTCCGAGTTCCTTCAGTCTCATGGCAAAGGAACCGCCCATCAGACCCAGGCCGATAACGGCCACAGTTATTTTGCTGAAATCCATTTTTATACTCCTGTTTCCGGTTTAAAATAGTATACCTTTCAGACAGATTGTTTTATTGTCTGCATTATAGCATAGCACCCCATGGAGAACAGGTTTTACAGGTTATGAGAAACAGGGCGAAAAAAATACCGGAAGTTTGTTTTTACTCCCGGTATTTCTTTCGAAGGTTTGCAATTATTCCATTTGTATATATTTCTTTAAGGTTTCAATTTCTCCCGTATAAATATATCCTTTTCCGATTTCCAGAACGAGGGGTGTTTCTATTTTTTCATCTTTTACATTTTTTCCATGTTCCAGAAGGGAGACAAGAATATCACGGGGGACGTCAAGATTGATGGGAAGACCGATAGACTGGAGGACGTACTTGATCCGTTCCGCTGTACCCCGCTTGGTGAGTCCCAGAATTTCAGAAGCGCTCGTGATCATGTACATGCCGGCCGCCGTTGCTTCCCCGTGGGTCAGGCGGAGATCATTGAAACGGTAGTATCTCTCTGCCGCACTGCCCAGTGTATGGCCGAAATCAAGGATACGGCGCTCACCTTTGTCTTCGGGATCGATTTCCACATAGTGTGCCTTGATGGTAATGCAGCGGCGGATGATTTCCGGAAGAACACGAAGGATATCCTGGTCAGAGGCGGCTTTTTCAAATATTTCAAAGAGGTCCTTGTCTGCCACGCAGCCGATTTTAATCACTTCGCCGAGGCCGTTATGGAAGAAACGGGCAGGCAGCGTGCGGACCATGGCAGGATCTACATACACGGCTTTGGGCTGGTAGAATGTACCGATGAGATTTTTTCTTCCATTGATATCGATGGAGATTTTCCCTCCGATGGCGCTGCCGATCTGTGCCAGGAGAGAAGTGGGCACCTGCACGTAGGGAGTCCCTCTCCGGTAAGTTGCCGCAACAAAGCCTGTCACATCGCCGACGACACGTCCGCCAAGGCCGATGAGCAGATCTCCTGCACAGAACCCGAAGTCTGCCAGCGCCTCGCATACACGGCTCACGACAGAAAGGCTTCGGCTCTTTTCGCTCGAAGAAAGAACGATCTGCTGTACGTTCAGGTTCTCTTTTTCCAGCTGGCGTTTCAAATCCTGGCCATACAGTTCGTCAATTCCTTCTTCCGTGATAATGACTGCGCGCCCGTGACCCGACAGGGGGGCGGTTTCTTTCCCCAGGCGGCCGATGATGCCCGAGTCGATCATCACATCATAAGAATCATTCCCTAAATTGATATGTACCGTATCCATGATTTGTCTCCCCGTAAAAAAGTATTTATAAAGTATTTACCATGTATATTATATCATTTTTTCTCTGAAAGACTCCACCGGCGGCGACATAGGGCGGAAAAGAGAATTTTACCCCGATAGGAAATACATTTTGAAGGCAAATAAAAAAAGCCGCCTTTTGGCAGCTGTGCATTTCTGGTGCGCCCAAAGGGATTTGAACCCCCGACACACGGTTTAGGAAACCGCTGCTCTATCCAGCTGAGCTATGGACGCGTGTACATGTCATATTTTATCACAAAAAAGGCAGAAATGGGAGTTTGCAAATAAAATGGAATGAAAGAGACAAAACGGGGAAATGATTTTCATTTCTGCCGATGTCGGAACGGAAGGAAATCATTTTTTCTTTTAGAAAGTTTTTATTTCTTATGTACACAGCAGGCGGACAAATACAGGGGTGATTGGGAATGAATTCTTTTATTCGCTTTTTTTCTTTCTATTTTGCACGTATTCGTTGTCAAGAGGGGAAGAAAAATGGATGATTGGAAGAAAGGGGGACAGATGGAGAAAAAGTTATTCACATGCATATCGGGGGTATCCTGTGAGAGTGAAAGTGAGAAAGATATACGATAAATACGGAATATTTTTCATTCTCATTTACGGAGTGGCAAAAAGGTTATACACAGTTATGCACAGCTTGTGTGTCTTTTTGGGATGGACAGGCGGAAAAAAGTCTTGATTTATCGCGAAAAGAGAAAAAACAGATTGTTTTTATCCACATGATGTGAATAGTTGTGAATAAGTTTGTGAATAATGTGAATAAGTGTGATTTTTATCGAAAGAAAAACGCAGCGAATGAAGTTTCGGGGAAATCATGTTCGCCGCGGTGAAGCTTGATTTTATGGGAAATCGGAAAAAGCCAGATCTGCTGTTTCTGATAATATCGGTTTTCTCATTATCAAGAAAGAGGCTTAAATGAGAGTGGGAAAGAATTTCTTTATTTTTGTAAAAATTTTTGTTTACTGCTTTTGCGGCAGATTTATTTTCCTGCACCGGAAAAATGACGGAGTGGGTGTTTATCTGTCTTCTGATTTCACCAGCAGGCCATGTTGTGGCTTAGAAGGTCCGTTCCGGCTTTTGCCAAAAGGCATAAAAAAGGATAGAATATTTACAATATAGCTGTTATTTTTTAAGGAGATGTTCATCATAGACTTCAAACCGTTTACAATTGAAAAAAGAGAGTATATCGACAGCTTTTTTCATGTCCATCATTATGAGGGGATCGACTGTTCATTCAATACACTTTTTTTATGGCAGGAAGCGTACCATACGCAGTGGGCGGTAGAGGAGAATATCTTATTCGTCCGTGCGGGGGAAGGGGAGAATACGTTTTTTATGCCCCCTTTTGCCGGTGAAGGGGCGTCTTTCGGCCGCGGCATGGAGATTATCCATGAATGCCTGGAGCGCGAGGGAAAACCGTTTATCATTAAGGCTGCTTCACCCTGGGTGCTGGAACAGATCAAAGCCCATTGCCCGAACCGGTATGAATTCACTGCGGATCGGGATAATTGGGAATATGTATACCGTACGGCAGACATGATCAATTTATCGGGAAAGAAACTCCGGATGAAGAAAAATCATCTGAACGCTTTTCTCCGCCAGTACGGTGATTATACATACGAGTCCATCACGTCGGAAAACAGGGAAGACGCATGGCAGGGGATTGAAGACTGGTTTGAACGGCATGGAGACATTGCGGAAGAAAAAGAAGCGCTGCAGCGGTGTTTTGCCAATTGGGACGCTTTGAAATTGAAAGGCGCCATTATCCGCATTTATGGAAAGGTAGAGGCCTTTACGAACGGAGATTTGGTCAATCCCCGGGTGGCGCATATTTTCTTTGAAAAGGCAAATCCGAATATCCGCGGGCTGTATCAGGCAATCAACCGCGATTTCCTGATGCATGAATTTGCGGCAACAGAATTTGTAAACCGTGAGGAGGACATGGGGCTGCCCGGCCTGCGTCAGGCAAAAATGGAATACAATCCTGACCATTTCGCGGAAAAGTATGATGTCGTCGTAAAAGACGGCAGTTGTTTCTGAGGCGGTTATGAAAATACGTAAATGCAGTCGGACGGATGAAAAGGATATACGCGCGCTTTGGTCGTACTGTTTTGAAAGAGAGGACGACCCGTGGTTCCGCTGGTATTTCAGGGAGCTCTACCGCCCGGAAGATGTACTGGCGGGAGAAGAAGCAGGGAAAATAGCGTGCAGTCTTCACCGCCGTCCTTATGAAATATGTGTCCGCGGTGCAAAGATGCCGGTGGATTACCTTGTCGGGGTAGCTACCCATCCTGCTGCAAGAGGGAAAGGGCTTGCGACTGAACTGATCCGCGGCGCGTTCCATATGGCGCGGATGGAAAATAAAGGCGCTGTCATTCTCATGCCCTCGGCGGCATCGTATTATTATCCTATGGGATTTTCATTTTATGCGCACCAGTGGAAACGAAGCGCCGCGCCTGAGCATTTAAGTTTCTTGGGTAAGCGGGCGCAGTCCGCAGGGAGTATTGCCTCGATAGATGAATGGAAAACTCTTGCCTCTGTCTATGACAGGTATGTGAAGGGGCGGAACGGCTGGGCTTTTCGTGATGAGGCGTCATGGAAGAAGCACATCGGCGCCCAGTTCTGTGACGGCGGTTACATCGCTGTCGTCAATGACCTGGACGGTGCGGCCGGATATATTTTCTACCATCTGGACGGAAGGAAACTCATCGTGTCGGAAATGGCGTACGCCTCCGATGCGGGACGGAAAGGGCTCTATGCTTACATGGCTGGACACCGCGGTTCCGTGGATGAATGCGTGTGGTATGAACCTTTTGATGACAGGGCATTTTTCTACTGGCAGAATGGCGCGGAGCATACCTATATACATAATGCCTCTTTCCCAACCATGATGGGACGCGTCACGGATCCGGTCATGGCATTTGACGAACTTCCCTGCAGAGAGATGAAAGGATTCCTGTCTTTCCAGCTGGCGGACGAGTTCCTTCCCGAAAACAGCGGCATCTACGTCCTTTCCGCCAAGGAAGGAAGAATTTACGCTGTGAAATATGATGTATTTTACACACTGAAGCTTCATATCGAAGATATTTCCGGCGTGAAATTGGGAAATAAAATTCCCGAACCGGATTTTACCATGACCGCAGGCGCCCTCGCCCAGCTTTTCTTTGGAGCGCTGTCTTTAAGAGAGCTGTCGGATCTGGGGCGCATCAAATGGCTGGAAGGTGTGGAGCGTGAAAAAGTTCTTGAAACGGCGGAAAACATGCTTCCCTCTGAAAAAAACTGGATCAATGAATGGTACTGAGCTTCCGGCCTGCAGTCGCCAGCTTGTCTCTGCTCTAAATGCCGGTTCATTTCATTAGTACCATATAAGTGCAGCAAAGAGAAATGCAACATTTCCCCTGCTGCACTTTTTATTAAAGGGAAACAGCAATAGGACACAAGGTGAAGAATCTGTTACGCTGGTGACAGTTTACCAATTTTCTCACCACGGCAGCAGATCCTTCGCTGGCGCTTAGAATGACGTTTAATGTTCTCTGTCATTATGATGCTTAGCGTCCCTCCGTCATTATGATGCCTTACCGTATCCCGTCATTCAGAACGGGGATAAGGATGCTTTGTGGGAAAGACGGAAAACGGAACAGTGACACGGAGTGAAGAATCTATTACGCTGGTGACAGCCTATCGTTTTCCTCACCACGGCAGCAGATCCTTCACATTCGCTCAGAATGACATTTAATGTTCTCTGTCATTATGATGCTTAGCGTCCCTCCGTCATTATGATGCCTT
>ERZ827181.2149-NODE-2149-length-18091-cov-3.416168_pt1 | contig 18091 bp, 16 predicted proteins | sample MGYA00519778_ERZ827181 | MGnify/ENA primary metagenome ERZ827181 (study PRJEB31778, sample SAMEA3449273) | human gut metagenome | biome: human gut; feature: human-associated habitat; material: faeces | place: United Kingdom | collected 2010/2012 ...
AGTTTTTACCAAAAAACGCCCCTTCCTCCCCCGTCAAAACATTTCGCTCTCCCCTGCCTAAGCTTCCGGCAGCGCATGCTCCAGCCCGGCGCCCGCAATGGCGCGCCGCACGGCGTCCATGTCCACCACAGCCTTGTGGTCGTAGATGCGGTAGGCAGCCCGGCGCGCCGCCGGGGTGAAGGAAGGCATGAGCACGTTGCCGCCCGCGGCAAGGCCCTGCCGCTGACCGTCTTCGGGGCGCAGGCTGGCCAGCGCCGTGGTGGCGGGCAGGTTGGCCCAGGGCAGGGCCAGACGCAGCACGGCCATGACCCGCAGGCACAGCTCCGTGGAGCCGCGCGGCTGCCGCCCCAGGGGCGTGTCGGCCTGGGGCACGAAGGGCCCGGCCCCGCACATGGCCACGCGCATGTCCCGCACCAGCAGGATGTCGTCCACCAGACTTTCGGGGCGCTGGCCGGGCACACCGACCATGAAGCCGGAGCCCACCTCATAGCCCAGCTCCGCCAGCCAGGAGAGGGCCCGCAGCCGGTCGGTCAGACGATAGCCGGGATGCAGGGCGGCATAGAGACGGGCATCGGCGGTCTCGTGCTTGAGCAGGAAGCGGTCGGCCCCGGCCTCCCGCCACAGGGCGTACCATTCGCGCGGCTGCTCGCCCACGCTCAGGGTCACGGGCAGGCCGAAGCGCTCCTTGAGGCCGCGCACTATCTGCGCCAGCCAGAGAGGGTTGCGGGCCATCTCGCCCGATTGCAGCACCAGCGTGTCCACCCCGGCGGCCACGGCCTGCGACGCGGCCCGCAGCAGCTCCGCCGCCGACAGGCTGTAGCGGGACAGACGCCTGTTCTCGTGGCGCAGGCCGCAATAGCGGCAGTTGCGGCGGCAGACATTGGAAAATTCCAGCAGGCCGCGCACATGCACATGCCGCCCCTTGTGCCGCAGGCGACACTGGTGCGCCAGGGCCTGCAACTCCGGCCAGGGCAGGTCGAAAAGCAGCTCGCGCACTTCGGCCCGGGAAAGGGAGGGGACGGACGCGGGGGCCGCGGAAGAACAGACGGCCTCGCGGCTGGCCGTCGCGGGGGAAGACGGTGCGGATTCCGGCATGGCGGGATCTCCTGGAAAGACTGGCGGGGCAGGAAGAGCCCTGCCCGGCGGGATGGTGGAAGGAAAAAGGCGGCAAGCGCCACGGGGAAAGCCCGGGGCCGCTCCCGGCAGACAGGAGCAGCCCCGGAAAAGGCTGTTGGCCTAGAAGCGGAAGTCCCGCTGCCCGGCCTCGATGGCGTCCAGGCACCGGATGGTGCGGGCGCGCACCTTGTCGCTGGGGATCTTGTCCAGTTCCTTCCGGATCATGTCCAGGCCCACGGCCCGGGTGGCGGGCGAGGCGTAGTCCTGCAGATATTCCTTGAGGGTCAGCAGGGCATTGGGATGACAGCAGTTGAGGATCTGGCGGCTCTTGCACAGGCTCATGAAGCGGTCGCCGGTGCGGCCCTCGCGGTAACAGGCCGTGCAGAAGCTGGGGATGTGGCCCTGATCCATGAGCCAGCGGACCACCTCGTCCAGGGTGCGGCGGCCGCTGACATCGAACTGGGCGGAGTTCTCGTCCTCGGGCTCGGGCTCGCAATAGCCGCCCACGCTGGTGCGGGAGGCACCGCTGATCTGCGAGACGCCCAGGGGCAGCACCTTTTCGCGCACGGCCTGGCTCTCGCGGGTGGAGATGATCATGCCGGTATAGGGCACGGCCACGCGGATACAGGCACAGATGCGGGCAAAGGTCTCGTCGTCGATGCCGTTGTCGAAAACGTCTGGGTCGATGTCGTCGGCCTTCTTGATGCGCGGCACGCTGATGGTGTGCGGGCCCACGCCGTGCACGGCCTCCAGATGCTCGGCATGCATGAGCAGGGCCGCAAATTCGTAACGATAGCCTTCCAGACCGAAGAGCACGCCCAGGCCCACGTCGTCGATGCCGCCCTGCATGGCGCGGTCCATGGCTTCGGTATGCCAGGCATAATCATGCTTGGGGCCCGCGGGGTGGAGCTTTTCGTAGCTCTGCTTGTGGTAGGTCTCCTGGAACAGGATGTAGGTGCCGATGCCCGCATCCTTGAGCATCCGGTATTCTTCCACGGTGGTGGCCGCGATGTTCACGTTGACGCGGCGGATGGCCCCGTTCTTGGTGCGGATGCAGTCGAGGATGTAGCCGATGGGGTTCATGGTGGGGTGCTCGCCCGCTTCCAGGGCCAGACGCTTGTGGCCCATGTCCTGCAGGGCGATGACCTCGCGGGCCACTTCCTCCTGGGTCAGCTTTTTGCGGATGATGTGCTTGTTGCGGGCGTGGTAGGGGCAGTAGACGCAGCTGTTGACGCAGTAATTGGACAGGTACAGCGGCGCGAACATGACGATGCGGTTGCCGTAGAACTCGTGCTTGATGCGGTTGGCCAGCCGGTACAGGGCCTCTACCCTGTCCGGCAGCTCACAGGCCAGCAGGACGGAGGCTTCCCGGTGGCTCAGGCCTTTGCAGAGCGCGGCTTTGGCAAGGATGCTGTCGATGAGCCCGGCATCGCGGGCGTGTTCCGCCGCCCAGGCAAGGGTCTCCTGCACCTCTTCGTGATCTATGAATTCTTCGGCATGCAGGGAATGGGGATCATACATGGCAAACCTCTCTGGCGTGCGCCGTTTTCGGACAGGACACAGGGCTCGACAGAGAGGAACGGAAACCGTCCCAGGGTCAGGTGGCCCCCTTTCCGCAGACGGCAGGATGGCTAGAATTTCTGTTCGTAAGGATAGGGAGAAGCGGCGAACATCTCTACATCACGGGGATTGGGGAACGTCCCCGCCTCCACCAGACGGCGATACCCGGCGGACTGGTCTGCCCAGCGGGTATGCAGCAGTTTTTCGGAAAGCGGGCCCAGCGGCCGCTTGAGATAGGCGGCATACAGTTCCCTGACCTGGGCGTTGTCCTGCGAGGCCCGCACGGGAAAGGCGGCATCCGCGCCGTAGACACCGTGGATGCGGTCCAGCATGTAGTCCCTGATGTCCCGGAACCTGGCCACAGCCACACCGGCCATGCGCAGGCTGATCATGGCACCGCCCGCGACCACGCAGGCCGCACGCAAGAAACCGCGACGGGTCAGATGCATCATCTTCATGGTGTATCCTCCTAAACTTCCGCGCGGTCAAGGCGTTGCCGCAGCGAGGCATACAGGCTGGTGGCCCGACGCCGGGCCTGCTCCAGCAACGTGGGCATGATAGGCTGCCCGCCGCCGCAGACGCAACCTCCGGGACAGGCCATGAATTCGATGAAGTGATACGGAGACCTGCCCGCGCGCACCTCGTCACACACTTTTTTGAAACGCTTGGCTCCGTGGACCACAGCCACACGCAGCTCCGTGCCTTTGATGGTCAGCGTGGCTTCCTTGAGGCCGTCCAGACCGCGCACGGTCTTGAAATCCCAGCTTTGGGGCTTGCTGCCCGTGATGGCTTCATAGGCGTAGCGCAGGGCGGCTTCCATGACACCGCCGCTGACGCCGAAGATGGTGGCCCCGCCCGACGATTCGCCCATCAGGCTGTCGCGGCCGCCATCGGGCAGCGAGGCAAAGTCGATACCGGCTTTCTTGATGAGCCAGGCCAGCTCACGGGTCGTGATGGTGGCGTCGATGTCGCGCCGTCCGCTGGCCGCCAGCTCAGGCCGCAAGCCTTCGTATTTTTTTGCGATGCAGGGCATGATGGAGACGGTGCAGACCGTGTCGGGATCATAGCCCATACGCTCCGCGCCGTAGGTCTTGGCCAGGGCCCCGTTCATGCCGATGGGCGACTTGCAGGACGAGAAGTGCGGCAGCAGGTCGGGATAAAAGGTCTCGGCATATTTCTGCCAGCCCGGGCAGCAGGACGTGAACTGGGGCAGGTCGCGGCGCGCGGCCAGACGCTCCACGAATTCCGAAGCTTCTTCCCATATGGTCACGTCCGCGGCGAATTCCGTATCCCAGCAATGGGCGAAGCCCAGGGCCTTGAGTGCGGAGAGCATCCTGCCCGTGCCGACCGAGCCCACCGGCAGGCCGAAGCAGTCGCCCAGGGCGTAACGCACGGCAGGCGCGGGCATGGCGATGCAGCGGACGTCCTTGCGGGCAAGCTTCGCTTCCAGCTCGGGGACCCAGCTCTGTTCCTCATAGATGGCCAGCTCCGGACAATGGGTCAGGCACTGGCCGCAGTTGATGCAGGCTTCGGGATGCGGGATGGCGTGCTCCCGCCCCACCTCGCCAAAGATGGCCCCCGTGGGGCAGTACTCCTGGCAGGTATCACAGCCGACGCAACGTTCGGCATCGATCTGCACGAACGGCAGGGTACCGGGATGCGGCCCCGGCTGCGGCACATGCGGCACATAGCCGATATGCTCCATTTCGATGCGCTTCATGAATCCTCCTTGGGGGAAAGCTCCTGCCCGGCGGCAGTAAGCAGGACGCTGCGTACTTTCACACCGGGAATGTTCCCCAGTTTTCCGGTCATCGCCCCGAGGGCATCCGTACTGCCGTCCACCAGCAGGGCGATGATGCTCAGGCCCCGCTCACGGTACGGCACGCCCATGCGCCCCACCACCAGATCGGCATACTGACTGATGACGTTGTTGACGGAAGCCGCCCGGGCCTGCCTGTCGTGGATGGCGAGGGCCACCACACCTATCCGTTTTTCCTGACTGACCATGTCGTATCCGTGTCCCCAGGACGGTGACGCGCGGCGGCACGGCCCCGGCGCCCGGTGCGCCGGTCATGGCCGGCTTGCGGCCCGCCCCTGCGGGCCCGCCGCACATGATATGCCTGCACGCTGCCCCTGCCTGCGCCGGATGCCGGGGCCCTGAAAGCAATCAGGGGATACCGGTGGCAAGTCGGCATCCCCTGAGCGGTCTCCCCGACTGCCAAGAAGAGGAAGACAGGAGGCGCATGCAATCGTGTTATTTTTTATAAAAACGTGTTACCAGCTTTGTAGCCTCCCCTCCGGCCTGTGTCAAGGGAGGCAGAAAAAAAGCCGGGAAGATGATCATGGATCATCCTCCCGGCACAGAGCGTCGTCATCTGCCTGACGCCGGTCCGGACGGGCGTCCCGTCAGCGACGGCAGGTCACAGGCAACGGGGACCTGGCCCCCGGTTACACCTTGCCCTTGGTGGCAAAGTTCTCCACGGCCTTGGCGCCCTTGGCGGCGGGCATCACCACACCGGCGCCGCCCACGCAGCCGCCCACGCAGGTCATGACCTCCACCAGGTTGCCGGGGCAGCCGCCCTTGACGAAGGACTGCAGCTTCTTGAGGCCCTGGGGAGAAAGGTCGTTGATGGCCACGGGACGCACCTCGAAGCGGTCGCCCACCAGCTTTTCCACAGCGGCGGACACGCCGCCCGCGATGGCATAGCCGCGCGCCTCGTTGCTGGGGCGCTCCAGCTCGTGCTCTTCGCACTCTTCCACCACGATGCCGCGGGCATTGAACAGGGCGCCCACTTCTTCGAAGGTGAGCACGTAGTCCACCACCTCGTCGTGCAGGCCTTCCTGGCGCTTGGCCACGCAGGGGCCGATGAAGACCGTCACGGTGTCGGGATGGCGCTCGCGGGCGATCTCGGCCGTATAATGCATGGGCGTGGCGGTCTCGGACACATGGGGCAGGAGCTCGGGCGCGTGGCGGCGCACGGCTTCCACATAGGCCGGGCAGCAGGAGGTGGTCATGAAGGTGTCGCCGCGTTCCATGCGTTCCACGAATTCCGCGGCCTCACGCTGCGAGGTGACGTCGGCGCCCAGGGCCACTTCCATGACGTCGCTAAAGCCCAGACGGCGCAGGGCCGTGACGATGCGGGCCGGGCCGCCGGGGAACTGGCCCACGATGGCCGGGGCCATGAGGGCCGTCACATGGCGGCCGCTGGCCAGGGCACGGAGCACGGGCAGCACTTCGCTGCGCTCCATGACCGCACCGAAGGGGCAGGCGCGCATGCAGCGGCCGCAGCTGGTGCACTTTTCAAAGTCGATCTCGGCGCGGCCCTTGTTGCCCTTGTGGATGGCGCGCACCGGGCAGGCCGCCTCACAGGGGACATTGAGGCGCACGATGGCATGGTAGGGGCAGGCGTCCATGCACATGCCGCAGTTGCGGCACTTTTCGGGGTCGATGGTGGAGCGGCCGCGAGAGAAAGAGATGGCCCCAAAGCGGCAGCTGCCGATACAGGAACGCGCCACGCAGCCCTGGCAGGCGTCGGTCACATAGTAACGGGCACGCATGCAGCCCTGGCAGGCGATGTCACAGACCGTCAGGATGGGCCAGTTGGGCTCTTTGCGCTCCAGGGCCTCTTCGGCATAGGTGCGCAGGGGGATGGAGTCGTCCGTCTCGTCTTCGAGGCGGAAGCCCATGGCGGCACGCAGGCGTTCGCGCAGGATGGCGCGGTCCTTGTAGATGCAGCAGCGGCTCATGATCTCGCTGCCGCGCGGGCGCATCAGCAGGGGGATGCGGTCCACGTCTTCCGGCAGGGTCCCGGCCCAGAACGAAAGGGCCAGACGTTCGATGACGCCGAGGCGCAGCGAACTCAACATGTTGTCAGTCTTGGTAGCGGGCATGGTCTCTCCTTGCGGTGGAACGTCCGATAGGATGTTCGTCCGAAGACAGGCAAATGGCGATGGCCGGGACATCCGGCACCAGGGACAGGCGCCTCGAACAGGCGCGACAGGACAGGAGCGGCTCCCCGGACGCACGGGGCCGGGAGGCTGGCCGCTGCGCACGGGAAGAAGGATGCACGGCAGGGTGCCGTGCCGGGATGACTGTTTAATTAAACAAACAAGATTTACAATAATAGCGAATAGTTTCACATATTGCAAGAAGGAGCCCAACGCCCCTGCGGGCCGGGAAAAATGCCCGCATCCGCCGCTAGCGGCGACCGGGGACGGGCTTGCGGCTGCGCATGAGCGGTTTGCCCAGGTGCATGTCCTGGGCGATGGCTTCCACCTCGCGGGCACAGTCGTCCGTACCGCGCATGACCACCATCACCAGATAGAGCTTGCCGCTGCGCTCCATGCGGGTGCGCAGGCCGCGCCCTTCCAGACGCTGGCGCAAATCGTCCACGATGCCGGGATCGCGGAAGGCCCCCAGCTGGAAGACGAAATCATATATGTCGGTGGGCGTTGGCGGCGGCGCCTTTTCCCCCGCGGGCACGGCAGGCTGCATGCCCGGAGGCATGGGCGGATAGGCGGGGACCCCTGCCGCTGCCGGTTTGGGGGCCTGGGCAGCCGGCAACGGCGGCGAAACAGGCTCCAGACGCGCGCCGGGCTCGGCACGCAGGGCACGGGAAAAACGCAGCTCCGAGGCCGCCAGCACCGAGGCTTCGACCAGGGCATCCTCTGAGTTCTCGGCATCAGCGGCCGTCTGGGCTTCGCCCGCGGCGGCGCTCTCTTCCTTTTCCCCATCCGTGGCGGCCGCCGCGGCCAGGGCCGCACGGGATTCCTCAAGGCTGCTGGCCCACTGGGCACGGCCTGTCATCACACCGCCAAGATACGCCAGCACGAGGGCCGCCAAAAAAAGCACGCTGGCCGTCACCAGGACCGGCAGGGTCACTTTCAGCCCTGCGGCGGGCGTCTGCTGGGAAGTATCCTGCGCACGGCGGGACGAAGACATGGCGGCTCCTTGGAAAACGGCGTGTTGGGAAAAAGGCGGACAGTCCCGCCCGACTGATTCCTATACCAGCCGGGACGGGCAGCGTAAAGGCCCCTCCTCTCCCGCTCCTCCGCCCTTCCGCCTGCAATGCCTTGCGGCCCCGGCGGGCCTTTGCTACACCTACAGCATGCCGCACGCTGCTGTGCGGTCCGATCCTGCCAACTACGGCCGACGTGCCGTCCCAGCCCTTCGGGACTGCAACCTGACGAGGTCCGACATGTTCCATCCCTGCCGTCCGCTTGTTTTTCTGACCCTTGTGTTCGTCTCCCTGCTCGCGTCCTCCCCGACCTTCGCGGCCAGGGACACCCCGGAAGACGAAAAAAGCCTGACCATCCGCAACGAAAGCGCCGAAGAGCTGCTGAGCATCCGCTTCACTGTGGGCAACCAGGCCAGCTATGCCCGTCTCGACCTCCTGCCCGGCGGCGAAGACCAGCTGCTCAATCCCGGCGGCACCGCCGACCTGCGCATGGATATGGGCCTGTATCTGTGGGACTTCAACAAGGTCCGCCTGGCCGGCGTCCAGAGCCTGACCCTGTGCGGCGAACACCATCCCTGCCTGCTGGTCCGCGGCCTTGACGGCAAGATCAGCCACGTCAACGGCACGGAAAAATCCCTGCTGCCCGCAGAAGATGCCCGGCCCGTCTGCGCCCTGAGCAAATTCCGGCCCGGCATGCTGATGAAGGACGCCTGCGCCCTGCTGGAAAAGGACCCCCTGCGCGATGACGGCGGCGCCGTGCTGACCAGCCTGGGCTTTGCCGACATGGTCTGGGCCGCCCGCCTGACGCCCTACACCCCCGGCGATGACAATGTGGAAGCCTTCCCGGTCAAGGCCGGCGGCGAGGTGCTGGAGCATGTGGAACTGCGCCAGAAGCTCAGCGACCAGCGCCTGGACGCCCTGCTGGCCAGCCTTTACAACATGGGCTACCGCCCCTGGCAGGCCGAGCTGCCGGGCCTGGACATGAATTTCACCGAGATGCCCGTGGCTGACCAGAAGCGCCAGATGGAGATCCTGCACATGGCTCTGGGCATGCTCATGAACGCCCCGCGCGGTGACGCCTGCATCATGATGGCCCCCGGCGACATGCTGCCCGACCTCATCAGCGATACCCCCCGCAAGGACGTACAGCTGTTCACCATCACCGTGCGCCGTCCCACCGCCACCCTCATCGTGGACATGACCGCGTACAGCGCCTCGCTCTAGCAGATACGGACGAACCTGCCCAAAGGGCCTCCGCTCCCATCCGGGAAGGAGGCCTTTTTTGCGCCATCGTGCAGGGCGGACAGGTCCCCCAACCAGACGACATGCCGCGAGGGCAGCCTTCCATCGTGCTGCCACGGTGAACAGCGACCGGACGAACGGCCCGTACGCCCCTCCTTCCCCGCGGCCCGCCGGAAAAACAAAACGCCCCCTTTGCAGGGGGCGTTTGCATTCCAAAGATGCGGGCCAGGCTTACAGCTTGCCGGCGCGCATGTCGCGCAGCCACTGGTACCAGCCTTCCAGGCCGGAACCGTCACGGCAGGAGACCTCGAACACGGCCAGTTCCTTGTTGAGGCGGGTGGCGAAATCCCGCGCCCGTTCGCGGTCGAAGTCCACATAGGGCAGCAGGTCCACCTTGTTCAGCACCATGGCCTTGGCCAGGTTGAACAGCAGGGGATACTTTTCGGGCTTGTCGTCGCCTTCGGTCACACTCAGCAGGGCCACCTTGGCGTCTTCGCCGCAGTCGAATTCCACGGGGCAGACCAGGTTGCCCACGTTCTCGATGAACAGGATGTCCACGCCGTCCAGGTCCAGGCTCTCCATGGCCGTCATGATCATGTTGCTGTCCAGGTGGCAGCCGCCGTCGGTATTGATCTGCACGGCCTGGGCGCCCGTGGCCGCCACGCGGCGGGCATCGTTGTCGGTCTGCAGGTCGCCTTCGATGACGGCCATGCGGAACTCGCCGGCCAGGTCATGCAGGGTGCGTTCCAGCAGGGTCGTCTTGCCGGCGCCCGGCGACGAGATCAGGTTCAGGGCCAGGATCTTGCGCTCACGCAGCTTCTCGCGCACGCTGGCCGCGATCTTCTCATTGGCTTCCAGAACGTTGCGCACCACAGGAATTTGCATCGTTTCCTCCCGGAACTCCGGCCCTTTTCCTCAGGGCCCGCCTGGCGGCAGCATGGCCGCAGGCCGTCGGTTTATGAATCCTGGCCCCCGCTGACGGAGGCTTCCAGATGACTGATCTGCAGCTCCTTGCCCTGCACCACCGTGTGGCCTGCCAGGGCGCCGCACGCCGGACACGGCTGCCAGAGGGCTTCCTGCCCCTCGCCGCCGAAGGTCTGCCCGCAGGTGGAGCAGCACAACAACAGGGGGATGGTCACCAGTTCGAGCCGGGCGGCCGCATGCGGCCCGCCCTGCACCAGGGCCTCGAAGCAGAATTGCAGCGAATCCGGCACCACGCCGGCCAGGGCGCCGCATTCCACACGGATGAGGTCGAGCCGGTCACAGCCCTGTTTGGCGATCTCTTCCAGAGCTATGTCCAGGATGCTTTGTGCGATGGACATTTCGTGCATAGTGCGCCGATGCTAGCGCAAAGCCCCCGGCGCGTAAAGGGATTTGGCAAATCTTGCCATTCGGCACAAATCATGTAGAGTTTAGCCGTGCCTGCATATGGGGCCTCATGGCATGCCCCGGCCCGGAAGGCCTTTTGCCCCGCCGCCGTGACACGCGCATCATGAACCGCCACGCGCGATCTTCCGCCGGGCACTTCCCGGCGGACATCCGGCCCAAAGGCACAGGAGCCTACTGGCATGAACAAGATCTTTCTCTGGATAGTCCTCGCGGTCATCATCCTTGGCCTGCTGCTCATCCTGCTCAACACGCGCATGGGGCAGTCCGGCGACGCCCCGGTCCCGGCCGACAACAGCGTCTCCGCCCCTGTGAAGCCCGCGCCGCCCGTTGCCCAGCCCCCCCTGCCCGTGACGCCCGGCACGCCTGCCGACGGTGAAAAGCTGGCCGCTGCCGGGGTCAAGCCTTCTCCCGCTGCCGTGGAGCGCGGCTTTGCCTTCGAAACAGGAGAGGAAACGCCCGCCACGGCGGAAAACCCTGCCCCCGCAAGCCCGGGCACGACCCCGCTCACCGCTGCCGCCCATGACGAAAAAGCCCCGGCGGCCGCTCCTGCGGCTCCCGCCGCCCCGGCGGAAGTGAAGAAGGCGGAAAAGCCCGCTCCCAAGCCCCAGCCCGCGCCCCGCAAGGCGGCCCCCGCACCCAAGAACCAGACCATCACCAACTTCGTGGTCTTCGTGCGTGACAGCGGCGCCACCATCCGCCTGGACGCCTCGTCCCCCATCCGCTTCAAGCATCTGGAGCTGACCAGCCCCTCCCGCGTGGTGGTGGATCTGCACGGCACCTGGAAGCTCAGCGAACCCGGTGTGCCCAAGGGCGAGATGGTCAAGGACGTGCGCCTGGGCAAGAAGGGCAGCGACACCCGCATCGTCATCGACCTGCACGCCAAGGCCAAGACGCGCTACATCCTGACCAAGGGCAAGAAGCGCCTGGACATCCGTCTGGACAAGACCAAGTAACTTCTCGCAGCATAGCGATAAAAAACGGCAAAAAACGGCAGGACCTTCCGGAGATCCTGCCGTTTTTCATAACTGAAAAAGGGAGGCTTTCGCCTCCCCTTCTTTTATTCCTTTTCCATTTCCCTGCCGCGTTCGTCAGCGGCCAGCACCGCGTCCACCAGCAGGCCGGAAAGTCCCGCTCTGTCGAGGACATTGACCCCGGCGATGGTCAGGCCGCCGGGCGAGCATACCTGGTCGCGCAATTCCATGAGCGGCGTGTCGCTGCGGGCCGCCATGACGGCCGAACCTTCGAACAGGGCCGCCACCATATCGCGGCATTCCTTGCGGCCCAGGCCCAGGGTGACACCGGCCTGCACCAGTCCCTGCATCATGCCGAACACATAGGCAGGCCCGGCGCCGATGAGGGCCGAGAAGGCCGTGAAGCGGGACTCCGGCAGCTCCAGACAAACGCCCAGCTGGCTGAAGAAGCGCAGGATGTCTTCCTTGCTCTCCGCCGGGACCTTGTCGTCGAAGCACAGGGCGAACACGCCCTTGCCCACCAGCGCGGGCGTATTGGGCATGCAGCGCACCACGGGGCAGCGTCCGGCCACGGCCGCCTGCAAACGGGCGATGCTGATGCCCGCCGCCACGGAGATCACCACCGTGTCGGGCCCGAACTCGGGCGCCATCTCGGCCAGCAGGGCCTCGATCTGGTAGGGTTTGACGGCCATGACCACATAGCGGGCCTTGCGGGCCAGCTCGCGGGCCGAATCCAGACGGGTGACGCCCGCCGCTTCCAGAGGCGCCATGCGTGCTGCCGTGCGCGTATGGCCATACAGGGTGCAGTCCAGGGAAGAGGCGGCAAGACCGGCCAGGATGGCCCCGCCCATGTTGCCGCAACCCACACAACCGATGCTCATGCTCATGTTCGTTCTCCATCACCGCCACAGGCGGCTGTCAGCCGGGAGGCGCTCCAGACGCTCCCGGAAAGATCACTCCGGCTTGCCGAACTGTCCGGCCCGCAGCTGGGCCAGATGCCAGACGTAGCGCCGCAGGGGCACCACGGCCACGCCCTCACGGTTCTCCCAGCGCTCCAGGGCCCGCAGGGTCGAGGCGTGCGGATGCCCGATGGCGATGGCGATGCCCTGCTTGCGGGCCAGGCGGGCGGCCTTGTCCAGCGCGGCCAGCACCTTGTCCGTGCCCTGGGGATCGTCCAGAAAAACATGGCGGCTGGCCGTGACGATGCCCTGGCGAACCATGCTGGTCTCCAGCTGGCTGTTGCCGCGGGTGACGCTGTCCAGCACGAACAGGCCGCGCCCGTAGGCCAGACCGGCCAGCATGCGGCAGGCATCGCGCCGTCCGGTGAACCCGGAACCCATATGGTTGTTGAAGCCCAGGGCCGTGGGCACCTGCGCCAGCGCCTTGTCCAGAGCGTGTTCCATGGCATAGGCGTCCATGTCCGTCTCCAGCGCTCCGGGGCCCGGATTGGGCGCGGTGCCGTTCTTGCGGGGCATGGCCTCCATGGGCATGTGCAGCAGGACGTCCAGCCCCATGTCCCGGGCCACCTGCTGCACCGGACGGCGGGCAGCGGCATGGGGCCACAGGGCCAGGGCCACGGGGAACGGCAGGCTGGCCAGCTGCTCCGCGGGCTCCAGCTTCTGGCCCATGTCGTCGATCACCAGCACCAGAGCAGGTTCGGGCATGGGCCGGGAAAGCGTGGCCAGCATGGTCTCCCAGCCGGGGAAATGCAGGACGAGGCAGGTGCGGCCGTCCACATCGGCTTCCAGCACCCCGTCGTCCGTCCAGCGCAGTTGCGGCATGGGGACGTCATCGGCCAGCAGGCGCTCGCCGTCAGGGCCGGTACGCAGGGCCTCCTGGCACAGACGCTCCTGCAGGGCCAGGGCCAGACGCAGGGGAGCGCCGTCCCCTTCCACACGGTAATGCCGGGCCTCCTGTTCCGAAAAGCCGGGCATGGTCAGCAGACGGCAGCCGGGCATGACCCGGGACAGGGTCTGGCGCATCAGATCGTCCAGACGGTCCCGGTGCCGCAACCAGTCACCGGTGGCCAGCACGGGCTGCCCGTCCTCGGCCACCAGCACGGCGCCTCCCTCCCGGGAGGCCAGCCACAGGGACAGGCCCAGACACAGGCAGAACCACAAGATACCGCCCACCAGCAGGCGGGTCGACGCACACGGCCCCCCGGAGAGGCCGTCGTGATCGTCGCCGCTCGGGGGGCCGGGATGTAAGAAAGGCAAGCGCACAGGTTCCCTCCGCGCCGGACGCAGGCCTAGCGCCGGATCTCCTGGATGCGGGGCAAGCCCTTGACCAGCTGCAGGGCCATGCGCAGCTGGTTGTCGCGGGCCAGCTGTTCCGCGGCATCGTCACGCTTCTTGCTGCTCGTGGCCTTCTTGCCGCCATCGGCGTTCTCCAGATGGCCGCTCAGGTTCTGCTCGCGCAGCAGGATGCGGGGCTCGTCGGCGTCTTCTTCACGCGGACGCTCGAAGGGGATCTCCAGGTCGGGCACGATGCCCTCGGCCTGGATGGAGCTGCCGCTGGGCGTATAGTACAGGGCCACGGTCAGCTTGAGGGCCGAGCCGTCGGACAGGGGGATGATGTTCTGGACCGAGCCCTTGCCGAAGGAGCGTTCGCCGATGATCAGGGCGCGCTTCTGGTCGCGCAGGGCACCGGCCACAATCTCGGAGGCCGAGGCCGAACCGGCGTTGATGATCACCACCACGGGCACGTCGATGTCCCCGGCCTGATCCTTGGCCTCATAGATGCGCTCCGGCACGGGGCCGCGGCCCTGGATGGACACGATGGTGCCCTTGCTCAGGAACATGTCGGAAACGCTCACGGCCTGGTCCAGCAGACCGCCGGGATTGTTGCGCAGGTCGAGCACGATGCCCTTGAGGCCGCCGGTCTTGGCGCATTCGCGGGTGGCCTTCTTGAGGGCGTCGCGCAGGTCCTCGTCGGTGCGGCCGGAGAAACGGGTGAGGCGGATCCAGTAGTAGCCGTCTTCCAGCGGCTTGGACTTCACGCTGACCAGCGGGATGGCCTCACGCTTGACCCGGATGGTCTTGGGCGACTTGGAGGTGCTGTGCAGGATGCCCAGCTCCACTTCCGTGCCCTTGGGGCCGCGGATGCGCGAGACCACGTCCTGCAGGCTCAGTTCCTGCGTGGGCTGGCCGTTGATGGTCAGGATGACGTCCCCGGACTGCAGGCCGGCACGATAGGCGGGCGTGTCCTCGATGGGGGTCACCACGGTCACCTGGCCGTTCTCCACCGTGATCTCGATGCCGATGCCGGTGAACTCGCCTGAGGTGGTCTCCTGCATCTCCTTGTGTTCTTCAGGCGTCATGAAGGTGGAGTGCGGATCCAGGCCCTGCAGCATGCCCTTGAGGGCACCGTCCAGCAGTTCACCCTGGTTCACGTCCTTCACATAATAACGGTTCACCAGATCCAGCACCTGGCTGAAGCGGCGCAGGGCTTCGAAATCTTCCTCGACCTTGTCTTTGTCGGCCTTGGCGGCAGCGGTGGCTCCCAGCGGGCAGCAGAGGGCCAGCACGCAAAGGAAAACGGTCAAACGGAAAAGAGCTCGCATGGATTGCCTCCCGAAAAGATCATACGGACGCAGGGGCTCCTGCCGGAACCGGCGGGGCAGGCACGCAGCCTTGCCGGGCCGCCTGCGGAGCGGCCATAGTTACCTTTTTCAGGTCAAAAAGCAATGACGGCCGGGGCCCCGGCCAGCCCCGGAGGAGGAAGGGCCGCCGTACCGGCATGACGGCGGCCGGGGACCACGGCAACCCGGCAGGTACGCCATGGACAGGGGCGGCCCGCAGATGCATGCCGAAAAAAGTACCGCTCCCGGCCCCGCAGGCTGGCGCAAAAAAAGGGGCCGCCCGTTGCCGGGCAGCCCCTGGGATCGCAAAGGCGCAGGGCCTAGATGAAGAACAGCCAGGTCAGGATCAGGAACAGCGGGATCAGGATACCCACGGACCAGGCCATGTAACCGAAGAAGCTGGGCATGGCCACGCCCTGTTCTTCGGCGATGGAACGCACCATGAAGTTGGGGGCGTTGCCGATGTAGCTGTTGGCGCCCATGAACACGGCACCGGCGGAGATGGCGGCCAGGGTGGGCGCCATGTCGGTCATCAGGTGCACGGGGTCGCCGCCGGCGGTGTTGAAGAACACCAGGTAGGTGGGCGCGTTGTCCAGGAAGCTGGACAGGGCGCCGGTCAGCCAGAAGAACATGGCGTTCACGGGCTGGCCTTCGTGGAAGACCATGTTGATGACCCCGGCGAGGGCGCCGTCGGTACCGGCGCGCAGAATGGCGATAGCCGGAATCATGCTGATGAAGATGCCGATGAACAGCTTGGCGACTTCAAGGATAGGTTCCCACGTGAAGTTGTTCAGCTTGCGGCATTCCTTCGTGGTCAGAGCCAGGGAAGCGCCGGCGAGGGCGAGCAGGATAACGTCGCGGGCGGCGTTTTGAAGCTCAATGTGCGTGCCGTAGATTTCGAAGCCGGATTCGGGCTTCCAAATGCCGGACATGAGTACCGAGATGACGACGCCGATCAGAAGCAAGAGGTTGACCTTGCCGTCGAGGCCGAGCTTTTCATTGGACTGGGTGGCAGGTTTGGGCTTGCCTTCCTTGCTGAACAGGAACGTATCCAGAAGGAAGAAGATGCCGAGCAGGATGACGGAAAGCAGCACGGTTTTGCAGAACAGATGCACGGTCGTCCAGAAGAAGGACACGCCCTTGAGGAAGCCGAGGAACAGCGGCGGGTCGCCGAGGGGGGTCAGGGAGCCGCCGATGTTGGCGACAAGGAAAATGAAGAAGACGACGATGTGCATACGGTACTTGCGGTGCTCATTGGCCCGGAGCAGGGGCCGGATGAGCAGCATGGCCGCGCCGGTGGTTCCCATCCAGCTGGCGAGGATGGTCCCGAGGGCGAGCAGCCCGGCGTTCACCACAGGCGTGCCCACGAGCTGACCTTTGAGGCGGACGCCACCCGCGATTGTGAACAGTGCGAACAGCAGGATGATGAACGGGACGTATTCCATGAAGAGGACATGGACGAACTGATAGACAGCCAGTTGGAGTCCGAAGACCATGGCGCAGGGCACGAGGAAGGCGAGGCCCCAGAAGAGGGCCACCTTGCCGAAATGGTGATGCCAGAAATGCGGCACGGCAAGGGGGCCGATGGCGATGGACAGCAACATGCAAACAAAGGGAACAACCCACAGGATGGACAATTCCGCTCCGTTGAGGTCGTGACCGCCGGAAGCCTGGGCAGACAGGGGTACCAGCGCCGTCAGCGCCAGCGCCATAAACATGGCAAACAGTCGTTTCATCTCGGGTCAGCTCCTTGGGAAAACTTTTTTTATCAGACGTTCCTTTAGTATGAAAATGCAAGAAGATCAAGATGCACACCTACAAAGAGCTTCTTGTCTTCATAGGAAAGGATTCGTTTTCAATGCGCTTCGGAGGCTTTGTTTTCTTTTTTCCGTAAGTCCGCGAATGTGACGGGAAGGTCTCTTTTTTCCTGTGGGGCATAGGCCTTTTGGAAAATTTTCGCAGCTTCGCGGATCTCTTCGGCACTGCCGAAGCCATAACTCGCCGTTGGTTTTGGCGTGTCCGTGGTGTAGAGGTCAAGGCGATGCATCTGCCAGTCGCTGTGCCCGTGAAGGCGTTTGATGTCGACAATCATCCCGGCGGTACCATTGATGATCCATGAGCCTTGCCGTTCGTCGATGAGCAGATAACCAGCCCCGGTGTTCCACCATGTGGGGTGCATACCGAGCTTGCGGATAAGACGGCGCGTTTTCCAGTAGGGGAGGGTACGGCTGACGAGGTTAAGGCCACGGAAGAAAAAAAAGATGGCGAGAACGGGTGTAATGCCGATGGCCACGAGGCCGGGCAATGGCGACCAGAGGTAGAGATGCCATGCCCCCACGGCGAAAAGGACCGCCAAGCTCCATCGGAAGAGCCCGCGAAGCAGGGGGAGTGGGCCAAGGATAGTGTGAATCGCGACTGACGGCATGACGGCTCCGGAAAAGTCCGCGGGACGTTTCGGCTGGGTAAGGCAACGGATGTGTATAACCCTGTACCTAGCGCAACTGGTGACGTGCGGCAACCGTTTTTCGTGCTTTCTTCACGGAAGGAAATCATTGTTTACAGATGCGGTACCGGTGCGCTAGCATAACTGCCTGTTCTCCTCTAACCGTTCGGGTATCGTATGTCTTGTGCATTTTCTTCTGGTCCCTCTTTTCAAAGATCTCAGCTCGTGTGCTCCAAGCGTTCTCTTGCATTGCTGGCTGCGGATTGTCTGGCACTTTTCGGGACCATGTTTTTGATAGGCGTTATTCGGGTTCTCTTGGGTGGGGAAATCTCGCTTTCACAGCATGTTCCGCTGGCATTGTTTCTATTGGTGGTTCCCGTAGTTAACGCTTTTGAAGGATTGTACAGCGGGGTTCCTCCGGCATTGCCGGAAGAAATGCGTCTGCTCGGGATATCGACGTCCATCGCCTACTTCAGTATTGCTATTTTTCTTTTTCTCGGCCGTGGCGATCTCCCCTCGCGTACCGTTTATGTCTGGTCTTGGTTTTTGAGCCTCGGGACGGTTCCTTTGGTCCGTTGCGCATTGCGTTCCCGTTTCTCCCGGGAGGCATGGTGGAGAGTGCCCACAGTGGTGTTTGGCGCGGGAGAGCTTGTTCCTCGCGTAACGGAGTATCTTAATAAGCATACTGAGGCGGGGCTGCTTTTAAAAGCCCATTTTGTCAGCCGGAAATGCACGGAAGCAGAAAAGGAATGATAATTTGACATGATTGACTTCCTCCTCTCTTAATTTCTCTTTTCCTTAACCTAATTTTTGTCAAAATATAATTAAGTCT
>ERZ827181.2151-NODE-2151-length-18088-cov-14.244053_pt1 | contig 18088 bp, 17 predicted proteins | sample MGYA00519778_ERZ827181 | MGnify/ENA primary metagenome ERZ827181 (study PRJEB31778, sample SAMEA3449273) | human gut metagenome | biome: human gut; feature: human-associated habitat; material: faeces | place: United Kingdom | collected 2010/2012 ...
CCGTCAGATCCGTTTCAGCAAGAACAGCAGCTTTCATTATTTCACCGTCGATGAGATGGGCCTGCGGCTGATGAAGCTGGCGCTGGATGAAATGACGCTGTATCGGTTTCAGCGGTACTTGCAGCAAAACGGCATTTGCAAAGCATCTATGCTTCCGCTGTATCTGTTCAGTCTGGAGCTGCTTTCGGAGGCGTATGCCTTGAAAAAGGGAAAGCAAATGCGGGCAGAGCTGGATAGAGGCGCATTGTTTTCGTGCCAGGCAGATGTTGTAAAACGGATCTGCAACACAGGACCCAATCTGATCACGATCCCAGGCAAATGGCTGCTGGACTTGGATACGGAAAGAGATGATAGCTCAGACGAACTCTTACTTTTCCCAAATGCTACGTTTCTAAGTCAACAGTCCGGAATGTAACACACAGGTGGTAACAGTATGGTCGAGGAATTGCAAGTGCCGATCCATCTCAAAATGACGCTGACGATTAAGGAAACCGCAGCATACAGCAACATTGGGATCAACAAGATCGAGAGTATGCTGCGCAGTCCGAATTGCCCGTTTGTTCTCTATGTTGGGTCCAAAAAGCTGGTCAAACGCAGGGAGTTCGAGCAATATATCAGCCATAAGTTGATGACTTGACGGTAAGTTCACTATTGAGAAAAGAAAGTCCTTGTGCTACAATTATAAAATGCACAGGGGCCTTTTCTCATAGTGAGAAAGGAGTTTCCGAATGGGCAAGAGTTTACGAGGCAAAGAATAATGATTCCATGTCAAAAACCGTATTACAATTTGAAAAAGTGCAGCAAAATCAAAATGGTACAGTAATGGTACAGTAAGCGCCGTTCAAGTGCCGAAAACCCTTGAATAATAAGGAGATAGAGAAAACTATGAAATTAGGTATCGGAGGACCGCTACCTGATTTTATATCTCAATAATCCTCAATAAATACGAATATTACTTGATTTGAAGCGGATTTTGGAACAAACCAACCATATATAACTTCATGTTTTCCTATGCTACTCTATACGAAAATGGCGTAAAAATGGCGTAGAGAAAACTTACACGAGGGATATAGGTACGCCGCTGCTACAAATCAGTTTTCCAACAGGTGTGGGACGCTAACAACTCCCACGCCTGTTTTTTTGTTGTCCTTCGGGGTAAATATCGGGGATATTATCGCTTGTGCGCCGTTTATTTTTCTCTGCCATATTACCACCCTACATTTCACTTATCTGCCCCTTGTGCGTTACAATCTGCAAATACCCGCCTTTATTTAAGCAAGGGGCAAGCCCATAATGAGCTTGCCCCACTGTCATTCGGAAGTTCAGACGGTGAACAATCCGTTCACCGATTTATTCCTCGCTTTCATTATCGCTGGCGGCATTTCTATAATCCTCCTGCACACCCTCGGAGAGGTCAAAACACATCGTTTTTGCGTCTGCGACCCAAAAGCCACGCACACGATAGCGTTTATCGCTTTGCCAAACGCCCTCCATAGCGGCACGAATGGGGTCAACCAGATTCTTGTTGGTGATGCTGACCGTGGCCTTCTGCTCACCCTTCGGCTTGGAGAACTTGTAGCCCCTCTGCTCACTACTCTTACACATACGAACCGCAAAAACCTTGTTTTTTGCGTCAAGCTGGCACAGGACAAAAGCAGGATAGTTCAGGTCATCAAGTACCTTTTTCGTAAAGGTGACACCGTTCTGGTTAATGAAAATGTCGGGGTATGCGTTGGTGTTCGCATCAAGGATCTCAAAGTTCAGTGCGTTAAAATCAAATTTCATAATGGATTTTCCTTTCGGTATTAGAGATTTTTCAGCTCTTTCAGCAGTTCGCGGCGTTCCGAAGCTGTCCAGCGCGGGTCTAAAATGATATACCCTCTGAAATACTTGTCTTTAGAACGTGTGACCGTGAACCGCTTTGGCATAGCGTGTAGCCTTGCCGATTTGCCGGGTAGTGGCTTTTCATCTAAAATCTGTTGCACCTTCTGCCAATCGGATTTTTTTATGATTGCTGTGTGGTGTTCCTCTTTGAAATACTTGTTGAGCATAGTGTTTTTCACTGACTTATGCTCCCAAAAATCAATCGTACAAGTTTTCTGCATGAGTGCGTCCCCGCAATATTTCTCGTTCCGGAGAATACCGCGAATAGTAGCAGCCCGCCAAAAATCTTTCCCTTTAGGCGATTTGATGCCTTGCTCGGTCAGCGCGGCGGCAATTTCTGCGGGGGTTGCACCTTCCAAACAGCTTTCGTAGATGTACTCAACAATCTTTGCTTCTGTTGGCTCGATCAGCAATCGTCCGAAGTGGTCCCAATAGTAGCCAAGCGTGTTTATCACCGAGAATTGGTAGATACCCTCTGCCATGCGCCAGCGAATACCGTTTTTGATGGCTTCGCTCTTTTGCTGTGATTCCAATTCTGCAAGTGCTGACAAGACCGCTATCAGTAGATTGTTGCTGCCATCCCCGATAGAGGACAGCCCTTCGCTTTCAAATCGCACCGGGACAGGTGGAGTCAAGGCGTTCAGAGTACGCAAATTGTTCAAAATATCAACTGTATTTCTACCAAAGCGATTTATGCCCTTTGTCAAAATTAGGTCAATCTTGCCTGCTTTTGCGTCATCAATCATGTCCTTAAATCCCTGCCGCTTGTTCGTGGACGTGCCGCTTACGCCGTAATCTTGATAGATTTTTACTAACTCCCAATCGGGATTACTCTCGATTTTGGATTTGAAATAGACAATTTGCATCTCAAAACTGCCTACTTGCTGTTCTTCCTGTGTGCTGACACGGACATAAGCTGCAACACGCATTTTTCGGGTGGTCTGCCCTTGCGCTTGGACGATTGGGGGCGGCGGTATTACAATTACACCGCCGCTTTCCCGATTTTTGCGGATTCCGTCATGTATGCGCTCCTTGCGTTCTTCCCGATTATCGGCACGAGTCTTTTTGCGGCGGGACTTCTCAATCTCTTGAGGGTCAAGTTTCTTTGCCATATAAGCCCTCCCTTGCAGATATACGGATATTCCCGATGTGGTTCATAGGCGGCGCACCTCCTCGCTTACTGTTTTTCATTGGACAATTAACCTCCTTGCTGATTGTTATTTATGACTACCCGGCGGCGCATGAGCCGGGGGTCACACAAAAGAAAACGAGCAGCAGAATTGCTCCTGCTGCCCGAATCGGCACTGCTTCTTATCGGGGGTAGATTTTATCGCCCCCTGCAAGTGACGGATATATGGTTATTTGATTTACAATGCCTTAACCGTGTCGATAAACTGGCTCATACTCACCGCACCCGGCAAGAGGTTTTCGTCATTCTCAAACACCATGTAATAGCGGAAATCCTTGCCCGCCGCTGTTCTCCACGCTTGACCGAGTGCAATCTTCTCCCTGCTGTCATCGTTTTTCAGATGTTCGCCCTTGGTTTCCGCGCAGATGAGCTTGCCGCTTTGGGTCATAATCAGAATATCGGGGTAGTGCTTGATAAAGCCGTTGATGGCAAAGTCTTGCCGTGCAATATTCCTGTGCCACCAGCGGACATTCGGCAAGGCGGTCAACTCCACAATCAGCTTCTGTTCCAGTTTGTTCATGTCACCGTCCTCTGCTGCATACAGAGAACGGGCATATATGTCGGTATATGTGGCAGGATGGATAGAGGGTCGCAGACGGAAATAGGGCTTGCAGACAATGCGTTCCGTTTCCAGCCACCTTTCAAAGTTTTCTCGATAATGGGATTCCAGTAGCGTTTCAATTTTGGCGCGGATCTTTGCCGCATAGCCCAGCGGAGCTTTCTCCATAGCGGCAAGCTGTGCCTTATCCATATCGTTCACAATGCGGTCTATGTAGGCTTTCAGTTCGGCAGCGTCCACCATGTTCAGCTTGTTAAGCTGATTGAACATCATATCCTTGCATTGCCGTACCCGGCTTTCCGGCGGCAGATTGTTGAACCATTCCTTGAAGTACCGCTGCTCGGCGCTCTCCATCTTGAACACCTTCGGCAAACCGCCGTCCTGCTCCCGCACGTCGATTTCGCGGATTTCATCGTCTGCGGCGGCAAAATCAATATCGTATGCCTTGCCCTTGAGGGTAAAGCCCTCTGCCAGCATTTCCTTGTCCAGCAGTTCAAAAGAACCGTCCGTAAACAAAGATTGCTCAACTTTCAGGAAAAACTGCGGGATTTGCAGCGTTTCAATATCCTCCCGGAACTGCGGGTTTACCCCAAACGATTTCACTTTATCCCGCACCTCCCACGGAAGATTGTCCATCATCGGGTCATTGTCTGTCTGCTGGATAGCGTCTGTATATGCCTTTTCGACCTCTGCGGCAGCGTCCAGCATGGTGTCGGCTTTCGGGGCGATTTCAGGCGTTTGCGCCTGTTCTCTGCGCCGCTCCAACTCTGCCCCGATAGATTTCCCATCCAGCCCCGAAAAATCGTCCTCTGCGGTTTCCAAAGGGGTTTCCATTTCAGGACACCCTTGTTGATCAGGCAGCGTGATTTGTTCCGTTGGCTGTTCGGGAACCTGCGGTTTTGCGGACTCACCGATCCGATAGTCCTTATCGCTGAATCCCGCGCTGTTCAAGCCCTTGACGATATGCGCCACAGTATTGTTGAAGTCGTTGGAAGAAGTCAGCACATAGGACATATTGAGTGCGCTTTGTGTGTGCTGGCTCGTATGGGGCAGACGGAGAATCCGTCCCAAAATCTGCTCCACATCAACTTGGCTTGTCTTATTGGCAAGGGACGCAAGGATATAGGCAAAGGGGCAATCCCAGCCCTCTTTCAGCGCATTGACCGTGATAATATACCGAATCGGGCAGTCCGGGGACATCAAATCGATGTTTTTCAGCTCGTTCACATCGGCGGTGCGGATAGCGATTTGCTCGGCGGGAATCCCGGCGTCCACCAGCTTGTCCCGCAGCTTTTCAAAGGTGGTCGCATCCTCTTTGCCCTTCGGCTGTGCCTGAAACAGCGCGATAGGACGGATATATTTCCCCGTCTTGGCGTACTCCGCATCTGCAATTTCTTCCAGTTTGTTCCGCAGGTCGATTGCATCAATCAGCACTTCGGATTGGCTGTCCCGGTTATAGACGATAACGGGCAGCTTTACCATGTGTTCGTTTTTCAGCTGCACTGCGTCCACATAGGAGATGATATTGCTCTCCTTTTTCGGCGTAGCGGTCAAATCCAGCACAAAGCAGGGATTGAAGTTTTCCAGCATTTCAAGGCTCAATTCCGACCGGGCATGGTGGCTCTCATCCACAATGACAAGCGGGTTAAGCTGGTTGATAATCTGGAACAGAGCGGTTTCGTCCGCTTTCTCAATGGGGCTGTCGGGCTTGCCCAGCACCTTTGCAAACTCGGCAAGGTTGCTGTTCTCCTGATAGGCTTTCAAGACCTCCTTGCCGCGCCCACGGAACGAATCGTAGGACAGCACCATAACCGACAACTGCTCCGTTACGGCGGTGGGGTTGAAGTTCTGACCGTTCAAAAGCTCCTGCTTGGTGTAGACCTCCACGCGCCCGCCGAAATCCACGTCGATTTTCTGACGGTAGGGATGGGAAGTGTCTTTCAGGGCTTTCGCCGTCTGCGTCAGAATCGCGTCCGACGGAACAAGCCACACGACCGCCTTTGTCTTGGTAGCGGGGAGCGCGTCAAAGATAGGGCGAACGGCGCTGCAGGCAATAAAGGTCTTGCCGCCGCCTGTCGGCACCTTGAAGCAAAGGTTCGGGACACCGGGTATAACGTTTTGGTATAGCCCCAAAGTCGGGGCTGATTTCTCCTGCCAGAACAGGCGAAACGCTGCTGCGTCACTCTTTGTTTCGTTCAGTAGTTCCAGATAGCGGGTCAAGTCCGCTATCACCTTTTTCTGATATGTTTTCAGTTCCATATAGCGAACACCCCCTTACAGTCTGCTAATATCGCGCGGAATCTTTTTGAATGTGACGCCCATTTTTGCCAGCTTGTCCTCGCTGATGGAACAGCGATCGGCATAGATCACCGTTCCATCGGCTTTTTCCATAATGGTGGAGAGGAACGCATAGCCCAGCACCGTCACGCGCTGCGGCTCGTAGTAGAAGTAATAGCCCGTGTTGTTGTGCTTGCCGAGATAATAGGGATTGCCGCCGCTGGGCGGGGCGTAGGGCTGCTTGGTTTCCATGAACCAGATGTATTCTCGGATTTTCTCCGGGGCAACGGCTTCATTCAGGCAATCGCCCACAAGCAGCGGTTCACCAAGATCATAGAAGCTGAAATTGCCGCCTGTGCCCTCCACGGCGTTCTTGCCCTCGCCATAGCCACGGATCACGCGCTTTACGCGCTCGGCGGTGATGCTGTCGGCGTAGTCCATCATCTCGACGAGGATGAGCTTGCGGTGTCCGCCATCGGCTTTGTTCATGTTGAGAACGGCATGAGCGGTGGTGCCAGAACCAGCGAAGGAGTCGAGGATGATGGAATCGGGGTCCGATGCAATCTGTAGAATACGTTCTATTAAGCGATATGGCTTGGGTGTGTCGAATGGCATTTCCCCATCAAAAATTGCTTTCAAATCTTTTTTTGCGTCCTGTGTATGTCCAACTTCTTCGTATTCCCAAATCGTTTGGGGAACGCGACCTTGCTTAACTTCCGAAAGATAACGCTTTGGGGCTGGAATGTTGTTTCCGTCTTTTCCCCAGTAAATGCGGCCATCAGCATCCATTTGCTTAAACTTTTCTTCTGACACAACCCAATATCGTCCAGCAGGGGGGCCAGGTATTACTCGCCCGCTTGGACAAGTGATCGAATATAATCCGAGGCTGTATGGATTTCGTGCGGATAAATTATCCGGTCGCCATAGCCCTCTTGGATCATTGTCTGGATTCTTATAGATTTTGTCCTGCTCCTCAGTGCGCGGCAACAAATTTGGAATCCATGCCATTTTGTTCTTCGCATAAACTGTAATATAGTCATGGTCTTCCGAAAAGAACTTGGCACTGGATTTCGGAGCATAGTTCTTATGCCAAATTACTGTTGTTACGAAGTTATTTGCACCGAACACCTCATCCATAAGTAACCGCAAGTTAGAAATCTCCGTATCATCAATGCTGATGAAAATTGCTCCATCCTCCGCCAGCAGCTTTTGCAGCAGCTTCAAGCGCGGGTACATCATGCACAGCCACTTGTCGTGGCGGGTCAAGTCCTCGCCCTCTTTGCCGACAACCTCACCCAGCCACTTCTTGATCTTCGGGTCATTGACATTATCGTTGTAGACCCAGCCCTCGTTGCCGGTGTTGTAGGGCGGATCGATATAGATGCACTTGACGCGCCCCTCATACCGGGGCAGCAGCGCTTTCAGGGCTTCCAGATTGTCGCCCCGGATGATCATGTTTTCGCTGCCGTTATCCTCGTTGTGCTGCCCGTTTTCATCAAAGCTGTACTTGCGCTCCAACACCCGAAACGGCACGTCCTGATGGTGATTGATCACCTTGCTTTTTCCAATCCATTCAAGTGTCGGCATGGCTGATTTCCTCCGTAATCGTGTTATCCTCATTTCAAATGAGGGTATTTCTTCCCTGACCCTCAGCAGTAATGAGGGTCCCTTCTGGCTATGTCTGTATAGCGGTTATTGTGGTGAAAGACCTTTCCTGCCTCGGAAGGACTAATTTTTTGTCCAACGCTGTCATCGTTTGTCGAATCGACGATTTAGGTAGATTCGTGACAAGGGGGCAGTGCGCCCATTCGCACCCGCGAGGTGGAATAGACCCCATTATTTCGAGTTAGAGTCGCTGATATAATCTGCGGCTCATTTTTCGTTTTCGGCGGGCTTCTTGATATACTTGCCGTTCTTGATTCTCGCGTCCGCTGGCTTCTCTGCGTCCTCTGGAATTCCCCAGACCGTGCCAATGCGGATAGCACCGGGGACGCGCCCCTCGCCGCACAAAATCTGAATACGGCGGGTGGAGATACCCCAGCGTTCGGCGGTTTGCGCGATAGATAAATACTTCATGGGCGGTACTCCTGTTGCAGTTCAGTTCTGTGTCTGCTTATAAAATCACATTATAATTATAATCGTCAAAGCGAATAAAAGCAAGGGTTTTCTGAAGAGTTCAGGAAGTATTTTCAATTCAGACATGAAAGGGGTGTGGGGATTCCCCAACAACAAAAGGAGCAGTTCGGGCGCAAGGCTGAACCGCTCCTTTTTCCGGTGTGTACGGACACCGGATGTGCTTGCTACTCTCTCAAATCTCATATCCGCAGATACAATGCGCTCCCGCTTTTGCAAAAGCAGGGGCGCATATTTTTTGAAAATTTCTCATGTCGATACCTGCGTTTTGACTTAAAAATGTCCGTTGTAAAGTGAAAGGAAAAAATTTTTGCCGCCATACTCAACAAACGGCAAAAAGGTGTCCGTTGTAAAGTGAAAGGAGTTCTTTGATATGCCAGACCGCACACGACCCATCCGCAAGGAAATCTGCCTAAATGAGCAGGAATTGAGCGTAGTTCGCCACAAGATGAATCAACTCGGCACCCGCAACTTCGGCGCGTATGCCCGGAAAATGCTGATTGACGGGTACATCATCAAGGTCGATTACACCGAGCAGAAAAAGTTAGCTGCCGCTGTCAGCAGGATTGCCACAAACATCAACCACGTCTGCCGCCGCATCAACAGCACCGGGCATTTCTACGATGCCGACGTTGCCGAGCTGAAAGAACGGATGGCTGACGTATGGGAGCTGCTGAAAGTACAGCAGAGAAACGAATTGTAATTCGGGAAAGGAGTACAGATATGCCGCGCATGAGCAAATCAAAAAAGCTGGAATGGTCGTTCTTCCTGAATGACCGGGGACGCAAGGCGTACAACACGCTCTGCCGCCGCTGCGTCCACGATTGCAAGCAGAGTTTCCGGGCGGTTGTCGTTATTTGCCCGCATTATCAATCCAAGAGGGCAAAAAAGGGTGGTACATCTGCGTACTCCCCTCGCGGACCCGATGGAACGCCACCATGAATACCGCAGACACCGAAAGGAAGTGATACGCCATCTATATCAAGATTGATACCTCGCTCCCACCGTTCATTCCTTTGCCACAATTTATGGTAGTCAGCGAACATTCCATCAACGCTAAACTGCTGTATGCCCTCCTGCTGAATCGCACGATGCTTTCGCAAAAATCGGGGTGGGTATCAGAGGACGGAAATGTGTATGTCATCTACACAATCAAGCAGATGGCGAATGACCTGAATCGGAGCGAAAGAACGGTAAAAACCGCCTTGTGCGAACTGGAAAATGCCGGGCTGCTGACTCGCGTCCGACAGGGCTTGACCAAGGCTAACAGGCTGTTTCTGCAAATACCCGATGGGGTGCAGCTTTCTTCCCCTCTGATGGGCAAAGGCTGCCTTTCAGAAGTGCAGAAAACCGCCCCTCTTGATGGGCAGAAATTGCCCACAAGTAATACTAATACAGAATATAAAGAACAGAGTAAGACCGAAAGAGTAGAGAGTACGCGCCGCCGATATGGAGAGTATCAAAATGTTTTTCTGTCAGGAGAGGAATATTCCCGGCTGGAGACGGCTTATCCCGGCAAAGCTGCCGAATACATTGAGCGGCTGTCCCGGTACATGGCTTCCAATGACAGGCACTATGCCAATCATTACGCCACCATCAAGAAGTGGTTGGACGAGGACAGCAAGGGCAGGAGAGCGAAAAACTACACTTACGACGATAACGAGGGAGAGTGTCTATGAATCCGATTTTTACAAAAATGGTTGATGCCGTTGAAGCGGCTAATGCCGCACCTGACGATTACATCAATTCCGCTGATGGGCTGAAATACTGCGGCAAGTGCCATACGCCGAAAGAAGCCTTTTACCCCGCAGACCTTCAGGCACAGGGCTTTACCAAGCACCCGGTTATGTGCAAGTGCGTCGCCGAACGCCGAGAACGGGAAGAAGCGGAGCGTCGGGAATATGAGAGAATGTCTTACATGACGATGCTCCGCAGCGAGGCGTTCCGCGATATGCCCGCCGCTGGCTGGCGGTTTGAGTCAGCCGCAGTTACAACGCCCCAGCTTGCAAAGGCGAGGGGTTACGCGCAGAACTGGGACGAGTTCAAAAAAGCAGGAATCGGGCTGCTCCTGTTCGGGAATGTCGGCACAGGAAAATCCTATGCCGCTGGATGCATTGCCAACGCTCTGATTGACCGTCTGGAGTCCGTCCTCTTTGTGGGAATGTCTGATGTAGTCAACCGTATGCAGGGTAACTTCGGTTCGGACCGCGACAATTACATGAAATCGCTTATGCGCCCCGACCTCCTCATTCTGGATGATTTGGGGGCAGAACGTAACACCAGCTTCGGTAAGGAGCGAGTGTTCGATGTGGTTGACAAACGGCTGCTGACCGGCAAGCCCATGATCGTCACCACGAATATCCCGCTTTCCGTTATGAAGCAAGCTGTCGATCTGGATGACCGCCGAATTTATGACCGCATCTTGGAGGTCTGCGTCCCGATCATGTTCGATGGAGACAGCTTCCGCAAAAGCACCGCTGCCGACAATCTGAAAACGGCGGCTCGTCTGCTCGGCTGATAAACCCAAGAAAGGAGCTTTTACATGGAGAATTGCATCGGCACCGTTCCGATCCATCTGAAAATGACACTGACCACCAAGGAGGCGGCAGAATACAGCAACATCGGCATCAACAAGATCGACAGTATGCTCCGCTCGCCCAACTGCCCCTTCGTTTTGTTTGTCGGCACAAAGAAGCTGGTCAAACGAAAGGAATTTGAGCAATTCATCAGTGAGAAACTGGTGATATAAGAAGTTCCGAAAAATTTACAAATTGCCGGAGAGTTTTTCACAATAACTACTTGAGGGAATGGACAAAATCTGCTATACTTATCGTGTAGCAGTGCGTCCATTTCCCTTCAAGGGAAAGGAGCATTTCATGGGAAAAAATCTCAAAGGAAAAGACTGCGGTAAGGGTATCTACCAAAGAAAGGACGGTTTATACAGCGCACGATTTGTTGATAAAACAGGAAAAAGGCATGAGAAATATTTTCAGACTATTCCCGAAGCAAGGAATTGGATGGAAGAAGCGAAATATGCCGACAAGCACGAAGAAGTTTTTGTTGCCACCGAAACAACGGTTGACCAATGGTTTAGTTTCTGGATTGAAAATATAGTAGGTGACTTAGCCCCTAATACGCTCCGCAATTATCGGGAGCGATATTCCAAAAACATTCAGCCCGTTATCGGTAGAATGGCGATTGCCAATGTCAAGCCCATGCACTGTAAGCAAGTCTTGATTCGGATGGACGCTGATTATGCTGGTTCTACTATCCGACAAGCCTATATTGCTATGGGCACATTGTTCAAGGCGGCGAAAATGAATGACTTGATTGCCAGACACCCAATGGATGGTGTGCGGTTTACAAAGCCAGTTCGTGCTGTGGATGATATAAAGTTTCTTACTTGCGATGACCAACAACGTTTTCTTGAAGTTGCCCAGCGTTCCCACAACTATAACCAATACGCCCTTATCCTCGAAACAGGCTTGCGTACTGGCGAAATGATTGGATTAACTTGGGATGCGATTGACTTTGAAAAACGAACACTTACGGTCAACAAGACTTTGGAGTTTAGGCACGCTCAAAAATACTGGCGTGCAGGTCCTCCAAAGACTCAACAGAGTTATCGCACAATTCCCTTGACGAACAGAGCCTACGATATTCTGAAAAGCATTTGGGATAGCCGGGATAACAGGAAAGAGTCTCCCTTGCTTTCACAGACGCTTGAATACATAGACAGGCGCACAGGCACAACCTCACAGCTTGTTATGCGTGACCTTGTTTTTATCAACTGGCGTACAGGAGAGCCAGCGAAGAACAGCTCCTATGATACCCACCTTTACAAGCTCTGCGACGAAGCAGGGATAAATCGCTTTTGTATGCACGCTCTACGCCATACTTACGCCACAAGAGCCATCGAAAGTGGTATGCAGCCGAAAGTGCTGCAAAAGCTATTGGGTCATGCCAGTATCAAGACAACGATGGATAGGTATGTTCATGTAACTACCGATTCGCTCGACCAAGCTGTACGGCAGTTTGAGTCAAAAGGGTTTTCTGACATAAAACTCAATGCGAAAATGGCGTAAAAATGGCGTAGTAGCCGAAAAGCCAAAACCCGAAAACCCTTGCAAATCAAGGAAAAATCGAAGGAGAATGAGTATATATGAAATTAGGTATCGTCGGCTTGCCGAACGTCGGCAAGTCCACTTTGTTCAATGCCATTACCAACGCCGGGGCCGAGAGCGCGAACTATCCGTTTTGCACCATCGAGCCCAATGTGGGCGTGGTGGCCGTGCCGGATGCGCGGCTGGATAAGCTGGCGGAGATGTATGAGCCCGACAAGAAGACCCCCGCAGTGATCGAGTTTGTCGACATTGCAGGCCTGGTCAAGGGCGCCAGCAAGGGCGCGGGCCTGGGCAATAAGTTCCTTGAAAACATCCGCCGCACCGATGCCATCGTCCACGTGGTGCGCTGTTTTGATGATGAGAACATCATGCACGTGGTGGCCGACGCCAGCCAGAACGAGCCGGTCGACCCGCTGGGCGACATCGGCACGATCGATCTGGAGCTCATCATGGCAGATCTGGAGATGGTCAACCGCCGCATCGAGAAGGCGACCAAGGCCGCCAAGGGCGACAAGAAGTTCCTGCGCGAGGCCGAAGTGTTCAAGGCGCTCGCCGCGCATCTGGATGCCGGCAAGTCCGCGCGCACCTTTGCGTGCGACGATGAGGAGCGCGCCATCGTTGAGACGGCGGATCTGCTGAGCCTGAAGCCGATCATCTATGCCGCCAACATGGACGAGGCGGGCTTTGCCGACTATACGCACAATGCATATTTTCAGGGTGTCCGTGAGCTGGCAGAGCAGGAGGGCGCGCAGGTGCTGCCCATCTGCGCCAAGCTCGAGCAGGACATCGCCGAGCTGGATGATCCGGAGGAGCGGGCAATGTTTCTGGCCGATCTGGGCATTGAGAAGTCCGGCCTTGACCGCCTGATCCAGTGCTCGTATGAGCTGCTGGGACTGATCTCCTTCCTGACCTACGGAAAAGACGAGTGCCGCGCGTGGACGATCAAAAAGGGCACGAAAGCGCCGCAGGCCGCCGGTAAGATCCACTCGGATATCGAGCGCGGCTTTATCCGCGCCGAGACCATCAACTTTGACGAGATGATGGCCTGCGGCGGCAGCGTGGCTGCCGCCAAGGAGAAGGGGCTGCTGCGCTCCGAGGGCAAGGAGTATGTGGTCAAGGACGGCGACATGATTTACTTCCGCTTCAACGTCTGAACTGCAAACAGATGACCGCGCACGGCAAACGCCGCGCGCGGTCTGAGGCTGTCAAAAAGTATTACTTTTTGACAAAGGGGTCTGCGGCCTGACTGCAGCGCACGCGCCGTCCGCCGGAGGCAGACGGCGCGCACGTTTGCAGGCCGAGATGTATTTTCTCCGCCGCACATGTCGCCGGAGAAAATGATTGAACTTTTTTTCACCGCTCCGGCGGTGAAACTCTGCGAGGCCTTTTGACAAGCTGTGACCGCGCACGGCAAACGCCGCGCGCGGTCTTTTCCTGTTTTATTCCGTTGTGCCGCCGCGCAGGCGGCCAAACTTTCCGCGCAGGCGTTCGCCGAATTTCGGCGGCTGTGCGGGGCGCTCCAGCAGGAAGACGCCGCAGTCCGCGCAGTACCGGCAGTCAGCGAAGCTGCCTTCCCAGATCCCGCGGCTCACCACGAGGTCGCCGTCCTCGTCTGCACGAAAGGATATGGACTTTTCCTCCTGACTCCAGATGATCTGCCGCGCGCTCTGCAGATAGCCGGAGAGCAATTCCCTGCCGCAATAGGGGCAGATATTACCGATTTTCATTTTGGCACTCCTCATTAAGAAAAGTAGCTGTGCTCGTAGTATGTATGAGCATATCTTGTTCCTTGGAAGTTTTTCTGAGAAAAGCATGCTCCAGTATATTTTGTGTATCTGTCGATAGACATGGAATCACTGCGGTTGTACATGTCGAATTTCCAAGAAAAAAAGGAGTCTTGCATCCCGTATACGCGGTAATACGAAAGCATAGAGGAGGCTAGCCCTGTTACAATAGAGGCTCCGATTGAAACCGACATTCCAATGTTGAATGCAGAACATATAATTGTGGTCATCGTACCTAGTACAAGGCTTGCAGCAGTGCTTGTCCCCCAGGAAACGGCATTTCCAGAAAAACTTTTGACATATGTGGTGTATTTTGATGCAGATCCAAATGGAGACAATGAGTATTCAGCAGTTCTCATTCTGGTGACTCCGTTTTTGCTGTTTTCTACAGAAAACGTATTTTGTGTGAGTAGCTGAGAATCTATGTATTCATTGAATTCAAATTTGACAAGGCTCCCATCAACGTACAAATCTCCGTCATTTGTTAGAATTACTTCATTGTGATTCTGCGCGTCATAGTAATCAATCACCAGATCTCCGGCGCGGTTTCTTTCGATGGTGGCATAGTTAATGACACCATTAGGATATGCAATTTCATATTTAATGGAATCATCTTCGATTTCTGCGCTTGTAATAAGTTGTTCTTCGATTCCGACCGAGATGAATGCACTTATATCTTCTTGTACTTGAGAATCAGTGGATTTTAGATGGCTGAAACTTTTGCAATTACTTGAGCTTGTGGTTGTTAATTCTGATATTGCGTATGCTGAGACGGTGCTTGAAATAACTAGGGAAAGTGCCACTACTAAAGAGAAAAGTTTTTTCATATTCAATGCCTCCTCGCATATTCAATCGAATTCTATTTTTACCTAAAGCTGTACCCTGTACTTATTCTAATTTCTAAATATCACCTCCATCCACGAAAAAACTGCGTGACTCTTACACTTGGTACATTACGTATTATACACAATTTAACAGGCAATTTCAACCTTCTTTTTAAAAATAATTGAAATTTCATTTAATGTGTAGAGCGAAAAGTGATGACGATTGTGCAGTATCCCGTTTGTTGATGGCTGTTATTGCATAGTAGAGATTTTCATGCACAAACGGCGGATTTTTCATCCTGCTTTCGTATGAAATTGTGCTTGACAGGGGTAACGGTCGGTGTTAGGATGATACCGTTGCAAAGGCAATGACGGGACTTGCACCCGAGTGAGGACGGACAGAGAATGGCGGTCATAGGCTGTGAGCCGCCTGCGGCACCCCTCCGGCGCAGACCTTCCCCGAGCCGATCGCCCGAACCCGCAGTAAGGCGATCCGCGCGGCGCACGTTACAGCGCCAACTGAGTGAAACTCAGGGTGGAACCGTGTGATTTCAGCACCCCTGTGCCGCAAGGCGCAGGGGTGTTTTTAGTTTAGGAGGAGACATTATGGACGATCAGTACACCTTTGAAAACAAGACCTATAAGGACACCTACCGTCACACCACCAGCCACATTCTTGCGCAGGCCATGAAGCGCCTGTACCCCGAGGTGAAGCTGGCGATCGGCCCTGCCATCGAGGACGGTTTCTATTACGATTTTGACAGCCCCGAGCCGTTCACGCCCGAGGTGCTCGAGAAGCTTGAGGCCGAGATGCGCAAGATCTGCAAGGAAAAGCTGCGTCTCGAGCGCTTTGAGCTCCCGCGCGCCGAAGCGCTGAAGTTTATGGAGGAGCGCGACGAGCCGTATAAGGTCGAGCTCATCAACGACCTGCCGGAGGACGCCGTTATCTCATTTTACCGTCAGGGTGAATTCGTTGATCTCTGCGCCGGCCCGCATCTGGACTCCACCGGCCGCGTCAAGGGCAACGCCATCAAGCTCACGAGCGTTACCGGCGCTTACTGGCGCGGTGACAGCAACCGCAAGATGCTCCAGCGCATCTACGGCACCTGCTTCCCGAAGAAGGAGGAGCTCGACGCGCACCTTGCGCGCATCGAGGAGGCCAAAAAGCGCGACCACCGCAAGCTCGGCAAGGAGCTCGGCCTGTTCACCTTCATGGACGAGGGCCCGGGCTTCCCGTTCTTCCTGCCCAACGGCATGGTGCTCAAAAACCAGCTCATCGATTACTGGCGCGAGATCCACAAGAAGGCCGGCTATGTCGAGATCTCGACCCCGATCATGCTCAATCAGGATCTCTGGCACCGCAGCGGTCACTGGGATCACTATAAAGACAATATGTATACCACTGTCATCGACGATGTGCCGTTTGCGCTCAAGCCGATGAACTGCCCCGGCGGTATGCTGGTCTATAAGTCCCAGCCGCACTCTTACCGTGATCTGCCGCTGCGCGTGGGCGAGCTCGGCATCGTGCACCGCCACGAGCTGTCCGGCGCGCTGCACGGTCTGTTCCGCGTCCGCTGCTTCACGCAGGACGATGCGCACATCTTCATGACACCCGATCAGGTCAAGGACGAGATCAAGGGCGTCGCCAAGCTCATTGACGACGTGTATTCGCTCTTCGGCTTCAAGTACCACATGGAGCTGTCCACCATGCCGGAGGATCACATCGGCACGGATGAGCAGTGGGCGGCCGCGACCGACGGCCTCGTCTCCGCGCTCAACGAGCTCGGCAAGCCCTATGTCATCAACGAGGGCGACGGCGCGTTCTACGGCCCGAAGATCGACTTCCATCTGGAGGACAGCCTCGGCCGTACCTGGCAGTGCGGCACGATCCAGCTCGATATGCAGATGCCGGAGCGCTTTGATCTCGAGTATGTCGGCGCGGACGGCGAGAAGCACCGCCCGGTCATGATCCACCGTGTGTGCTTCGGCTCGATCGAGCGCTTCATCGGCATCCTCACCGAGCACTACGCTGGTGCGTTCCCGCTGTGGCTCGCGCCCGTGCAGGTCAAGGTCATGCCCATCACCGACCGCACGAACAATTACGCCAAGCACGTCGCCGACCGCCTGGAGAAGGCTGGCCTGCGCGTCGAGACCGACCTGCGCAACGAAAAAATCGGCTATAAGATCCGCGAAGCGCAGAGCCAGAAGATCCCGTATATGCTCGTGCTCGGCGACAAGGAAGCGGAGAATGACACCATCTCCGTGCGCACGCTCTCCGGTGAGCAGAGCGTGGAGAGCCTTGCCAACTTCATCGCCCGCCTGCAGGCGGATGTGAAGTCCCGCAAGAGCTGAAATTTGCATAGCATCGCATAAGAAGACCGACTCCTTCGCAGACTATACCCAAACGTCTGCGAAGGAGTTTTTATATGCACAAACGGTTTCGACATCTGTGTCTCGCGCTCGCGGCGCTTATCGCTGCGGGGACGCTGCTTGCGGCGCTCATTCCGGCCGCTGAGGCGGCTACGTATAAAAAGGGGTCGAGCGGCGCTGTCGTGTCGCAGATCCAGACCAAGCTCAAAAATTGGGGCTACTACGCCGGAGACGTAGACGGGATCTACGGCAGCGCGACCGAACGCGCCGTGCGCGCCTTTCAGCGCAAAAACGGCCTTACAGCCGACGGGAAAGCCGGTGCGCAGACACTGGAGGCGCTGGGACTGCCGGCGGACAGCGGCGGAAATTCGGGCGGCTCCGGCGGCATGACCGGCGCGCAGGTCGATCTGCTCGCGCGCCTTATCTCTGCCGAGGCGCGCGGTGAGCCGTATTCTGGACAGGTGGCCGTCGGTGCGGTCGTGCTCAACCGCATCCGGCATCCGTCGTTTCCGAATACGCTCTCGGGCGTGATCTATCAGAGCGGGGCATTCACCTGCATCACGGACGGGCAGTTCAACGAGCCGGTCGCGGAGAGCGCCTATCGCGCTGCGCGCGACGCGCTCAACGGGGTCGACCCGTCCGGTGGTGCGATCTACTATTTCAATCCCTCGACGGCCACGAGCGCGTGGATCTGGTCGCGTCCGCTCATCACCGTCATCGGTAAGCATCGCTTTTGCTCCTGAGTGTCCGGTTACACCACAAAATAGGGGGTGCCGCGCCGCATCCCCGCTACATATGGATATGCGAAAAAATGTCGCAAAAAAGTTTAAAAACACTATTGACAACTGCCCCTGTAAAGTGCTATATTATCAAACACGCGAGGGGTGCTCGTCACGAACGAAAGAAACTTCCGAAAAAAGTTGAAAAAAGTTCTTGACAAAGCG
>ERZ827181.2168-NODE-2168-length-17931-cov-4.619210_pt1 | contig 17931 bp, 16 predicted proteins | sample MGYA00519778_ERZ827181 | MGnify/ENA primary metagenome ERZ827181 (study PRJEB31778, sample SAMEA3449273) | human gut metagenome | biome: human gut; feature: human-associated habitat; material: faeces | place: United Kingdom | collected 2010/2012 ...
TAGTTATCAGCGTTCTCTTAAACTGTTTTTCCATACCTTGTGTTCTCTTTTTGAGGAGCAAAGGTACGGAATAATTTGGTTAGATAAAAAAGATTGGAATATCATTCAAGGATATAGTTCGTCAACTCCTGTTTCATTCGCCGAACGGTTGATAAAAGAGGGGATAACTCTACTTTTATTATATTAAATATTTCTTCCTCATCGATACGATGATATTCATGGGCAATAATATCACGTAGCCCCATAATCTGCCCCCAAGGTATGTCAGGATAGTTTATCAAATAACGATGAGAGGTTTTATTATCAATCGTTTTAACACTCTCACCAATAAAAATCAGTTGCATACAAATGCCGCTCAAAAGGAAGGTACCTTCCTGATCTAATAGAAAATCATCAGGCCTTTTAATTTGAGAAGCCTTATTTTGGATCAAAAGTACCGCATCTTCTATCCGGCCTAATAAAGTCTGAATGCGAGAAAGCTCAAACATACAATAGATCTTTTGATATATTACGTAAAAAATCTGTACCAATAAGCTGTTCGCGAAGACGGATGATATCAACTTTACAGCCTAGCAAAGCCTCTAGCTCCTGCTTCATACGACAACGTAAGAGAATATCCGCCTTTCCCTCGTAAGCGATATCGATATCACTGGAATCAGTTTGCTCATTACGAACCACCGATCCAAACAAAGCCATTCGAACTACTCCATAAGCTTTAGCCTTGCTCAAAAAATAACTCCGTAATAATTCTATATATTCCTCTTTCGATCGCATAAGTATATTGGATTTAGGGACAAAGGTACGGAATAATTTGGTTAGACGGAAAAGAATAATTTCCTTTGTGAGCGAGTTTCCTCTTAATGAGGCTAGGAACTTTACCTCTAATAATAATATATATGGAAAGCATATACTTAAATATCACGAATTCTTTACCTATTTGGGTACAAATATTCACTCTTCCCTTTATTTTGGTGTTTTTATTTATCATCCCTGTATTCGGATATTTTGCAACCTTCAATGGTATTAGAAAATGGATGGTCATCATAGCCTGTACCCTAGTTGATATCTCATTATTATCGGCTGTTATCATGGCCTTTATTGAGGCTAACAAAATAAATTCTATATGGGAAGAAGACATAAAAAAAGGTATAAAAAAAGAGCTTACCACTAGGGGACATAAAGCGGAAGCTCTCGACATCATGGAAAAGGGTAATTTCTTCGACAAAAAGAAGATTATTATAATAAATATCGAAGATAAGATTTACACGGCGTCTATTACGACTTCCGAGAAAGGGACGTTGATCTCATTTATTTAAACCCGAACCTATACACCAGTGCCAACCGGAAATTAAGCATGAAATGCGTCGCTGAGAATTTCTCCGTAGTCTCGCTCACCTGTGTATCATAATCCCGCTCGTAAGTGGAAGCATCAAAGATAATTCGTGAGCCAAAGCCAAGCCCAGCCTCAAGGAACCATCGCCCCTTCCTCATAAGGAAGATCGGCCTTATTGCCGATCAAGACATAATAGAATAATCAATGAATGTCTCATGTCTTGTCCTTTACGTTAGAGATTAATAATTTCCCATGTCTTACAAACCTTCCCGGCCGCTATATACACCACATACGATCGCATGCGATAAGCGGGGAATTGCCGATTGATATCAGCGGCATATCTTCTCACCTGATCGGCATCCTCGGAACGAACAACCTCCAAGGCCTCTATCATGGCAGCGTCTTTCGCCTTGAAATACTTGAACTCCACCACCCGGCAATCGTTGTGGAAGGCGGTGCCCGGTATGCCCGTCAATACCAGATCCGCACGGCCGCTTGGCAAGTTCTGCTCCACGGCAAAGGTATAGCAATTGCTCAAGTAACGACTCAGCACCTCGTAGAAAGAGCAACGAATAAAGTTCTCGTTGATCTTGTCGAATACTTGCGCCGGGAACTGACCGAGGTACTCCTTGAAATAATTTTCCACCAGCGGCTCCAGCTTCCGATGATCCATGAAAGACTCATAAGCTGGCACAAACCGGCGAGCATCGTCACTTATGCGGTTCAACTCGTTGTAATAATTCATGTAAATACTATGCGCTGTCAAATTAGGCAACACCATCTTGAATTGGTTTTTCAACGTTGTCATGCCCAAGTAATATAAACTGACGGGATAAAACTCCGGATCGAAGAACTTCTGCTTGTTGAACTTACTCCTCAGATCCGGTTGAGAGTAGATCAACTCCCCATCGATCACCAAGGCATCCAGCATCTCCTTCGCGTTCTTCAAGGTGATGGTAAGGCGGCGGATCCAATTCACGTCCGTACGAAGGTTCTCGTCCACCATCTCATCGGGGACACCTCCGGACAGCTCGGCAAAGTTCTTGAAGAAATAAGTCAATATAGTGGAATTAAATAACGGACGCGCGTTGGGCAGGAAGCGATAGCCATCATAGTTGTTTACGATAAGCGTCCACAGCTCGTCGAAACGATCCTCGCCGTTGCCATATTTACGAATCACATAGCGCAGATACTCGGCAGCCTCCTCATGATTGAAACCCAGCATCTCCGTGAAATCAGGCTTCAAGGTAAGAATCTCGGCGATATTATAGCCGCTCGTCAAGTCATCCATCGTAACAGGCAACACACCCAAACAAAAGCAAGTACGGATACTACCCTCGCCGATACCCGCCTTGATCGCCTTGAAGAAGGTACGCAAGAAGCTCTCGCCAGTGGTGACAGACTCGTAAAGCGGGTCCTTATAGGCCGTGAGCAATTGGTTGGTGAAATTATCGTACTCATCGATAAGGATATATACCTTGGGCAAATCGTGCGCCCGGGCATAAGCCAATGCCTCCTCCAGCATCTGCGTGGCGTTGCCCTTGGTAGAGAACCGGAAGTCGCCGAAGAGATCCCGGTTATGCTCCACCATAATCTCCACGGGAGAACAGTTCAATATATTAAAGTTACGCTCCAACCCCTCTATCGTCTCATCCAGCACCATCTTCGAGAAGTCGTAGCGGATAATCATGTATTGGTTATGCTCCGGCGTAGGATTGCTCCCGATCCACGTTCCCCCAAAAAGTTCCTCAAAGCGATGAGACTTACTCCGATCGTAGTAATGGGCGAGCATAGAGACCAACAAGCTCTTACCAAAACGCCGCGGACGCAAGAATACCGGAGCCTTATAACGCTCCAAGTAAGGGATAAACTGAGTTTTATCCACATAATAAAAGCCACGTTCGCGCATCTCCGCAAAATCAGCCACGGCATAGGGAATGGTTATCTGAGGTATCATAAGATCTTCCTTTCTTTTTGATGTACACAGACAAAGATAGTATATTCCTGTGAAACGTGCGAAATAAAAGATACAGACATGTCACGTATGGAATCAAATCTATAACAAATAGAATTCATAAGGATTGATAATCTCCGTGGAAGTCTTTTCATCAACCAGCGTACCATCCACTATAATTCCAATCGTAAGTTTTGACTTGGTTTCGTCATCCAACTTCACCGTTAGATGATAGCTGCGCGAAGGCTCCAAGGTCAGGGTGTTTGAATAGGTATGAGGTTCCTTCTCGCCGGGCAAAGTGAGATTGACGGTATATTGCAAGGCCCTTCCCGCCGTGCCGACATTGAAATAGGCGGTCTTGTAGCTATAGTTATTCTTGTCGAAGGTGAAGCTACGGCTCGACGCATCGGCAGCATGCAAAGCTATTGCGTAGTCCGAAAGGTTTTTCTTGATAAAGTCACTGAACACGACATTCACCGAAGAGTTTGCCAAGGCACATTTCAGTGTCACTTCCGTTGCCTCCACAGGTTTGACAGTAAACGAAACATTCCCCGCCAAACGAGCCTGCCCCCAACCACTATTGGTACGTTCAGCCTCGCCCTCCGTGCAACTCTCTGCCGTAAGGAGATAGCCGGAGCCAGCGCTACAAGTGATTGGAGTACCGGCGATATCGCCATATTTACGGGAGGAGAAAACCACCGTCTCGCCACGGGAAAGGCTCACGTTGAAATCCTTTACATCAAAGCCAGACAAGGCACGGGTAACAATCTCGACTTTCGAGGTATCGACTACGGATAGCCAAATCTCGCCCTGCTCTTCAGTGAGTACCGTTTCCTCCTCGCTCGTGCAAGAGACGAATGACAAGAAACACAGTACAGATAATAGATATAGGATTTGCTTATTCATAATTCTATGCTAAGTTTATAGTTCATAAGAGAATGTCAAGTTATCGATTGTCAACATTGCACCACGAGATGCTGATTCATATCGTCCATTATAATTCGTAGTCTTAATAGAAGAAGTCTCTTCTGACTGATTGTAAGAAGCGTGGTTTGAAGAGGTAATCATAATCCTCAACTGTGTTGCTTTTAAAGAATAATCTGAATATACAATTGGCACTTCAAACTCCGTATAGTCGGAAACTGAGGTTAAAGCTTTACTAGCCGTTCCTATTACAGTATTTTCATTCAACAAAGAGATTGTCACTATTCCGGTCTCACTACTATCATTCCCGTCTTGTACATATTTATAAAATCCCTTAAGTATTAATGGACGTGATTCAAAACCTACACCTTCATTATAGCTCTCAATTCCATTAACATAAGAATAAGAACCAAGGAAAAGTTTTCCCGCAGATCGATTAGCTATAGTAGGCACATTTCGATTATAGTAACCTGAACTTCCAGTAGTCTTACTATCATCTGAAGGAGAAGTTCCATTTGCATCCCATGCAACATTACGGATAACCATGGCATTAGCTTTATTTTGCGCAGACAAATTTTGATATACATCTGGAGTCTCAGAGCCTCCTCCACCCCAAATACCATAACTCGGGACTATTCCTGTCCAAGACAATGTAGTATTATAGGTAGAAGGAATAACAAACCATGAATTTATGTTCGAGCTATTCGCATTGCAAGTTTTCACATTTACACTTGCCCAATTGCTAGGTTCATTAATTGTAAAATTACAAGTATTCTGGTAATACGATCCAAGTGCCGTAGCCCTCCATTTTCCACCCTGATTCATTCCTAAAATATTCACAGTCTCCTTCAACTCCTCAAAATCCCCATTCGGAACAGGAGCTGCGTTCTCAGTGGTTATCGTCTTGGTATCACTGCTATATACCGCACCAAAACGAGAACGAAGCGTATATCGTGTGGAAGGTTCAAGACCTTTTATCACCAACTGGCCATCTACAGTAGATTCAGAGGGGATCCAGGTTAGTCCATCAGCGGAAGCCTCGTAAACGATATTGGCAAGTACCTTATCTGCCATCTCTTTATGGGTAGTCATGTTATCCGCAGTCATAGGGGTTATATAAATAAATTTACTCCAGGCATCGTTTTCCTTCTGATCTGGAATAGTGAAAGCTGGAAGATCTGGATTACAAACAACTATATACCGGGTCTTCGCTACGAGATTCTTATATTGCCAAGTATGAAATACATCTCCTCCTATTTGATTGGAACCGATAAGTTTCAATTCGTAAGTCGCATTCCCTGCTGGTAGAAAGAAATCCTTATCATTCTCTAGCAGAACGGCTTCTCCCCCCGCCACACCGAGAGTCAACTCATAGCTTTTAAACTGAGCGACCAGCTCATCCGACATACGGGGATGGAAAACAGCTTGTAGAAGAGAAGCTTTTATCTCAGCTCCCGTATCCGTGTTTGGAGCGATGGTAACCGAAGTCTCTCCATAAAAAGCGGGTGTATAAGACAATGCTGTTGGGTCACCATAACTGGCTTTCAGCAAGTAACTTCCCACAGGAAGAGTACAGTGAGTAACTCCGGGCTGCAAGGTCTTTACCGTCAAGCCATCCGATTTACTTACTACCTCAATCGTAAAATCCGTGATCCCAGGAAGATCTCCTTCTGCCAGCGAAGCCTTCGTCTGTACGTCGCCGACAGCAGATTCCACCTCGATCCCCGTGAGGAGCAAGCACCCCTCACCCTTGCCACCATTACGGTTGAGGACCTCATCGGCGCAACCCGCCACCATCCAGCAAAGGGTGGCCAAGGTCATTATCTGTCGTATCATCTTTCTCATATCCTATATCAATGCTTTTTATTCATAAACCAATTCCATCTCGTCTATCCAAAGGGTACTGCCTTCCCCCCCGATGAAGTAATCACCGTACTTGCTAGCCGCCGCCACGATGACGATATATTTGGGCGTACGATTCGTCGCACGATATTCCAAGGGTATCTCAACCTGCTTATAGCTCGTGGTAGACTGTCCGCTGATGAACTCGCCATAGGCGATGATATTACGGTCGTTCTTGTCGAAGACCTGCCGGACAGAGGGCTTGGTACGGATCTCGTAAGGTTCCGGCTTATCCGAGAGGGCGATATATATCTGGCAAGAGTCCGGACGGCCCCGAAGGTTTTCCAGACTGCCCACATCCTGCCCGATACGATTGATCGTGGTAGAGGTATATTTATATTGGAACTTGAGGGAGGTAGGGAATGAGGTGAACGGACGGCCCAATTGCAGCACGCCATTCGTGCCGTCCAACGCGAAATCGCCCGTGAAGATATTCCCGGCTCCCAACTTGATCACGGCATCCTTGGATTCCAGCAAGGCCGCTTTTCCAGATACACTCTCGGTCGTAGGCGTCGTCAGATTACCGATGAAAGCCGCCGCACCCGGGTTGCCGGTTCCCCAGAAGGAGGTTCCACCCGAAGGCCACGGATTCCATTGCTTGCCGTCTTGCGACCAATCCTCGAAACCGCCATTTGTCAAAGCGATCTCACCGGCAGTGGTAAACGAGCCGCTACCCGTTTGCGCATTGTCTACGCTGATGCGATAATCATAGGCTGTACCGCCCCGCAGCCCGCCGATCGTAGCGCTGAAAGAGGCACCCGAGGTCTTCACGTCTGCCGCCGTGCTCCACGCAGAAGCCGTCTGTTCCTTATATTCCACCACCGGGGTCTTGCCGCTTTGCACAGAGCCGGTAAGCGTGGCTTTCGTCACCATGGGGAAGACGCTCGACGAGGTAGAGGCACCGCCCTCGCTTTGCTCTATCACCACTTTCCATTCCTGCCATACCTCCTCGCCGGCACGAGCCGCATAAAAAGTCTGCGGATAGGTAAAGTCGCGCACGGTAGTAGGATCGGGCGTGACACGTCCATAGGCCCCACCAAGGTTAAGCGTACGAATTTTGATGTTGGAAAGATCCTGATCCGCACTCACGTAGATCACGGCGACACGGCTGACAGGATCTACCAAATGATCCACCATGCCGTCTACGTCTACCGTACGATCCACGATCTGGCGTACGGTAAGTGTCCATGGATTATCTTGGTAGGTACGGACGTTCAGCTCAAGCGGCGTGGAGAGGTCGAGCCGCGTATTGGCCGACAACGAGAGGCTATCAAGCGAGGCAAAATCATGAAAAGGGAATTTCTCCTTATCGTCGCATCGTGCGGAGTCCAGCTCGATCGTCGCGTCGCGCGGATCGAGGATGAGGCGCGTCAGTCTCAGCCGTGACACATCCACGGAGTCGTTCACATAGAGTGTCACGGTGCGAGCCGAGCGATCTATATCCACACCGGAGGCTACCGTCCCGTCTTCCGAGGCACGCAGGCCCTCAGTCACGATCTCACTGATCGTTCCCTCCACCAGTGGGTAAGGAATATCGTTATCAATAGCGCACGAGGCCAGTCCCAACAAAGTTACCAGACCGGCCGCACGTAAATTCTCTTTAAACATCAATCGTTGAATCTTCATTAAATTATATTTTCTCCATTAAAGATAGAAGGTCATGCCTATGTTGATCGAGAAGAGGTTGATCTTGAAATTGCCGGAGGAGACACGCTGATGCCCCTCCTCTATCTGGTTCGTCTTTTGGTCGATCCACTTGAAATCGAAACCCATCACGCCAACCGATACCTCTACGGCCGACCAGTCGGTGATAAAAGCCGTCATCCCGGGAGCGATACCGATCTGCAGGTTCTGCGCCGTTTGGTAAGAGCCGTCGTAGGTGGCACCCGTACCGGTGGAATTCTTGCCCGTACCGTATCCATAGGTGAGGCGCGCCTCGTTGAACAGGCCGAATATCTTGCTGCGTCCGATAGGCATATAGGTGCGCAAGAAACCGGATACCTCGTACTTATGCTCCAGATAATAGAGGTTGTCGAGGCTGATGTTGAAATCCTCGCCGAGATTCAACTCGAAGTTCTTCAAGTCGAGGTAGTCGCGGTGATAGGCGAAACGCATGCCCGCGGAGATGTTGTTGCGGAAGAAGTAACCCACGTAGGGACTGACACCGAAGTTGTAGCCTTTTCCCTCCACGTTCTTCAAGACGAGGAAGTTCAGATTCCCCTCATCGTGCTCGGAGTAGGAAACAGTTCCTCCCGCCATCCACGTACCTTTCGGGATGAAGACGGTCTCTTGCACTTCTCGGTCGATACGATTCATGGCTCTCTTGCCACGTTGGGCCCAAGTCTCCCCTACGCAAAGGGCGCAGAGGAGGGCCAGACAGATTAGTTTATTTATTCTCATTTTTCCTATTCTAGTCATATTTCATCGGGAGATTCGGAATCCCCTCCCCCACCGGGCTCCGGCGTGCCGGGTTCGGCGGGTCCAGAGGGCGTGCCCTTGGAACGTTGCTTGTAGGCGGTTCGTACCTGGGCGAAAAGATGAGTCGCGTCACGAACAAATATGCGCGCCTCTTCCGAGGGTTGCAACAGGCTGGAGGCATTGGCCAGTGCGCACATATCGTCCAGCAGGTCTTGCGCCTCGGAGGACAGCTCCTTGGAGGTCACATTCTCTGTGCGTACCGATCTCGATTTGTCGCGTAGGGCGGCCAGCTCGGCATAGCGATCGTTGAGCCGTCGTAGCTCGGCGATGTAAGGTGCCAGTTGCAGAGTGACTACCGAGTCGGCGAACTCGGGCTTCGCTAGGTCGATAAGCAGGCCATTGATCACCTCCGTCTCCTGCGCTGTGGGCAGGTTGGCGAAGTCGCGGTAACCGCGCAAGGCGGGTTCCATCCGTTGGGCGGCGGTACGCTCGGCGGCAAGGGGCAGCTTGGCGTAATCGAGCACGCGGCGGACTATGTAGTTACCCGCCGTATCCCGATCGGCCTCCACTTGCTGCATTTCCGGGGTCTCCTCCGAGGAGGAAGCTTGCATCGTCAGTTCGGTCAGCTCATCGATAATGCCATTCATACGTGTCACCTGTCCGGCGGAAATGTTTAGCGCGGGCACTCCGCTATCGGCTAGCAACGAGATCTCGTCCGGCGATTCGGAATCGGAGCCGCTCGGCATCAGTTTCATGTAGCGTTTCAACAGACTTAGCTTCTCGGCCTTGTTCAAGTTACCTAACGACATCGGAGGAATCAATGTGAATGTACCCATAATTCGATTTTTTTTGAAGGTTATTATTCGTTTGTACCCGTTCGAAGGGTCGAAAAGCCCATTCCGGTTTCCAAAAATGGATTTTGAGGAGTCGAGAGCCGTTTTCCCGCTTCAGGAGGTGGATCTCGAGACCTCGAAATGTATTTTCTTGTCCCGGGAAAGCATCTCGAGCCCTCGAAAGACATTTCCCGGTCTTAGGGAATGAATTTCGAGGGGTCGAAACGGGTTTCGCAAATATAGGGAATTATTCCCAGATAGTAGGCGTTCCGTCATAAATGAGGGAAAGATCGTCTACATACAGGGTACTTCCCGCACCTCCGGTCATATAATCGCCATATTTACTGGATGAGCAAACCACGATGATATGGGTAGGCTGATCCGTCAGGTTCTTATATTTCAACGGGATGTTGAACTCCACGTAGCCATCGCCCTCCGTAGCCGCCCCGGAAGGGAGCTCGCCGTAGGCGATGATGTTGGAATCGTTCTTAAAGTCGATGAATGTACTTTGATCCTTATTGTCAATCAGATAAGTCTTCTTTGCCAAGGCGATATAAATAGCGCACTGATCCAATGTCTCATTTTTTACAATAGTTACACCTGATGGAGTATTCTTAACAATATTTATTACCGCAGGTATATATTTATAAAAACCTTTTAACGCAATAGGCCGCGAAGTAAAAGGTTGACCAAAATTGACAGTCGCACTCTGAGTTAATATACTAGCTTTGCCAAATGTACCCGTATACAAACTGGCTGCGGCAAATATACCCAGCACTTCTCCAGAAGTGAGTTTTGCGGCCTTCCCTCCTTGCGTATGAACAAAATCCGCAGTAGCATTTGTCGGGGTCAAACCTCCTGCGCTAGCCCCCTCGTTACTCGTATCCCAAAATTTGGCATTCGTGTCAGCATTAGGTGAGCTACCATTCCAGCCATCCAGGGATCCATTTTGTAAAGCGATCTCCGCCGCCGTGGTAAATTCCCCCGTAGCGACACTGATCTCTCCGTCTGTCAACCGATATTCGTAAGCCGTGGTGGAAGTCAATCCCGTCAAGGTAGCCGAGGCGGAAGAGGCCGCCGTATTAACCGTGGTCGCCACATCCATCCAAGTATCCGTATTCTTTGGGCGATACTGGAACTTCAAGGATGAAAGCTCACCGGAATCAAGCGTTATGTCAGTAGCCGTCAGATAAGCTAGCTGGCTCCACGGGTTCGCGGACAAGGTTGCGCCGCTCTTCGCGTTCGGATCGATCGTGAAGTCGTATGTGTACTGGTTCATCGTAGGATCTACCGTTACGGTTACATTTCCCGTGCCGGCAGCCTGATTCTTAAAGTTCAAGATATAGTGGTCTTTCGCGCTTACCTCCGAGATTGGCAGCTCCTTAGAGCTCGTTTTTCCGACAGCGGAAACAACCGTATAAGCCACCGTTAGGTCGGAAACCGGGAAATAGGCCACACTCGTACCTTTCGGGGCGAAATCCACCGGAGTGATCGAAGCGGTAGCGCTCTTTACCTGCACATTGATGGAACCATTGCCCAACTTATCCAAGAAAGCCTGCTCGAAAGCCACCGTCACCTTCACGTTCGCCAAGGAGCAAACCAAATTGGCTGTCGCAGTCTTGCCTTTCTCGATCGTCACCGTCGTCTTGCCCGTGTAGTAGGCGCAATCCGCTCCGGCGTTGCCGTCCCATCCGTAAGAAACGGCCTCGATGGTATATTCACCTTGCTTCAATGAGAGTTCTTTACCTACTAAGTCCGCCGTATGGTCATTTGTCTCAAACTTCGTCACACCAGCTGAGTTCTTGATCACCACACGCATCTGCTTGGAATTATAATCAGCCTTCGTGTTTACATCCGCGCTTTGCTCCAAGGCTACACGCAAGTAGCCTACGCTTTCCTGTGTACTCAATTCATCACCTTGACAAGAATAGAAGAAAACACCAGTTAAAAGCAATAATATAAATTGATATGTTTGTCTCATGCTTCTATTCCTCCTTTTACTTTACTATGATAGATAAAACGGTCTCGTCATTAACATTTCCATCGCTATCTTCTAGACGGATCTTAAAGACATGACCATTAGCAGAAGTTGTCTTTTGATAAATGCTTACCGCTTGAAAGAATTCGCCTAAGGGGAATTCATAAGAAGTAGCGCCAGCAGGAGGAGCTTGCAAATTAGGAGCGATCATCTTTATTAATGTCATTACCGGACTGCTATCAGTCGCACCGACAAACTCTACTCCCTTGCTAAAATCACAACCATTATTTATTAAATCCTCGTCATTGATTACCGCACCAAAGCCTGCATTACCTGCCTCTATAACCACTTTCATACTTTTCAGTCCTTTCTCGCTCGTAATGGTGGCTATCGCCTCCGCTTTTTTATCCACATCATCCGGTAGCGTATAAGTAGTTTGAGGTATTGAAACTTTTATAGCGGAAGGATCACTCGGATCCACCGGAGTCCCCGGCTCATCGCCGCCATCGTCCACCACCGGCACGTCTACGGGATCCTCCACTCCATTCCACGTCACCTCAGCAGAGATCTCGATACCCTGCAAACCATTCGGATTTTCCGGATCATAAGTGCCCGGCTTCATCGTGATGGCCAACGCGTCGCCACCCAGCCAGTCGGAGCTCTCGGCCGAGGCGGGCTTCGTGATCACACGGCTCTCGCGTATATCCTTATTATCCTTATTCTTTCCCACGAAAGAGACTGTTATCTCCTTTACGCCCTCATCTAGCATCCAATAGAAAGCGGAGGGTTGCGCGAAAGCCTCCGTTCCAGAGTAGGTAAGCACCTTGCTCCGCATACCGGCCTTCACCGTGATCGACCAGCTAGTAAAGGAAGTCTGCATTTCCGTGGAATAAACAAGCTGTATCTTCGTATTTTCCATCTTACAAGTAACGGTGACATCGGTAGCCTCACCTTTCTTCACGGCGAAAGAGGTGCTTCCACCATAGTAAGGATCTGTCTCTGTCGGACCGCCCGGCTTATGGGCATACATCGTGTAGCTGTCTACCGGAAGTTCCACGGAGGCATTCGTAGGATCGTAAGTAAGGGTTTTGTAAACGCCCGTGCTGTTACTGATCTCCACGATATATCCCGTGGCGCTCACCGATGGGATAGACTCTGGAGTTCCGGGGTTAGCATCGGCCTTGGTCTGCACGTCGTTGTTCTTCGCGTCTACAGCTACCCCAAGATTCAGCAAGCCCATCTCGGAGGAGCCATCCTCTTTCCCGAGGATCTCGTTCTTCATCTCGCAGGAAGCCAGCCCCATTACTAGAAGGCAACCTGCCATTATCGTATATTTTATATTCATCATTAAATTCGTTCTACTGGTTTTACATCCTAATAACTATTAGAGCCAATCGGAAGGGATCTCGATATCGATAGACTTATCGTTCGTGGAATCATCGAAAGTAATCGTGATGCCTACCTTGCCGGTGGTATCCTCTACTTTCGGATTGACAGTGATAGTCCACATCGTGCCCCACTTCATCTCTCGGGTCAAGGGGTCGACCTCAGCCTTCGTCCCATCCTTCTTGGTAAATTGGAAGGTAGCTCTCACGCTCTCTCCGGCCTCGGCCAGCTTCACGTAAAGAGGATCCGTATCCCCCTTCGGCCAGATGATCGGACCGTACTCGCCTGCCGCTTGGGTAGAGAAATGAACGGCGTAATCAGAGAAATAAGTAGCCATCATATCGCCAAATTTCACTACCAGCTTTCCGCAGGCCGGCTTACAAGCCACATTTACAGCCGCTACCTTATCGCTATTCACGTCGAATCGGCTAGAGCCATACATATAGATACCGTTACGGGTGGAGGCATTCACGTTAAACTCTTCCCCATCAGAAGCTACTACCGTGTAAGAGCCGTTGCTCAACTCGATCAAACCTGTGGGCCTTTCCGAGTATTTCCACTCACAGCCCGATACCACATGGCCTTGCGCATCCAAGATTTTCACCTTGTAATCCGCAAGGGGACGATCCGTCAGGTATGTACTCTCATCGACAGCTTTTGTCTTCGTATCAAAGACCGTCTCGGCGGCAAGGTCTAGTATTACCGCACCTTTTCCGCCCATAGCCTGCGAGCCTCCCTCCTCGGAGGAGCAAGCGCTCAACATTAGGCCTCCCGCCAAGGCACAGACCATTTTTACTAATAAAGTCCTCAATTTTCTCATGCAAAAATTTATTGATTTCTGTTTTTTTAATTTACCTAATAAAAAGTGTACAAAAGAACGACTTCGTTAGGAATCTCACAAGGTCAATTTTTATTATTACCTATTCCTTTTTTTAGATTCCATTTTATACAACAACAAGAACAGAGCGTCTTACGATTATCTTCTGTCCTGTTTTTATTCTTCATTATTCTATTTATTAGATTGAGTCCAAATAAAAATATCCTCAAAAAAACGTATATTTGCCATCAAAATTACGTAAGAATATGGAAAATGACATCCCTAAAATAGACCTGCCACAAGATTGGGTAATAGGAAAACTCTCGGAGAAAGACATTGGATTGCTGAATTTATACGCTAATTATCCTTGTCGACTAAAGGCGGGAATATTCGTGTTATGCCTAAGGGGAGAAGTGGAAGCATCTATAAATCTGACGCAATTTAAAGTAGAGGCCGGGAGTTTTATTACGATTCTGCCGGGTACGATTTTCCAGATTCATAGAATGGATAGAGATCTGCAAATTTATTTCATGGGATTCTCGTCTGATTTCATCAATCAAGCGAATATCAATAAATCGGTCATGGATATGCACTATGCCATAAAAGATAGTCCTGTTTTCAAACTAAAAGAAGAAGCCCAATCATTATTGAGAGATTATTTCGAATTGTTGATCAAGACATATCAGTTTTGTGTCTCGCAATTAAACAGGAGTCTCATCAACCACCTGTTTTCCGGAATATTAATGGGAGTCAGCATCATGTATAAAGATAAGACAACAGACACGTCCAATCTCTCTAAAGCCGAAATTATCAGCAAGAACTTCACTCAATTAGTCATGCAAAACTATACCATGCAACGATCCGTTGCATGGTATGCCAAGCGGCTTGGCATCACACAAGCGCATCTAAGCAGCATTATCAAACAAACTACCGGAAAAACTTGCATAGAGATCATAACCTCCATGGTAATCATGGACGCTAAAGCTCAACTGAAATCAACGAACCTTTCCATCCACGACATAGCCTATACGCTAAATTTCACGAATATGTCTTTTTTTGGAAAGTATTTCAAGCGGTATGTGGGCATGAGCCCACAGGAGTATAGAAATAGTTAGTCGATACTCACATTCCCCAATTCTCCCTATCCAAACTCCTATACTGTATAGCCTCCGCCAAATGCCGGACTTCGATATGTTCCGAATTATCCAAGTCCGCTATCGTGCGGGAGACTTTCAGGATACGGTCATAGGCACGGGCGGAGAGGCAGAGACGTTGCATGGCGGTTTTGAGGATGGAGAGGCCGGAAGCGTCGGGAACGGCGTACTGATGGAGTAGCTTGGAGTTCATCTGGGCATTACAATAAATACCCTCATAAGCGGCAAAACGCCTTTCCTGGATCGCACGGGCTTTTATGACCCGCTCACGGATAGCGATACTAGGCTCTGAGGGCTGTTGCTCGGAAATCTTCTCGAAAGGGACAGGGACAATCTCTATCTGGATATCGATACGGTCCAATAAAGGGCCGGAAATGCGGTTCATATATTTCTGGACGGCTCCGGGAGAACAGAGGCAAGGACGGTCCGGATGGTTGTAATAGCCGCAGGGACAAGGATTCATGGAGGCCACAAGCATAAAGCCGGCCGGATATTCCACCGTGAAACGGGCACGGGAGATATTGATCACTCGATCTTCCAATGGCTGCCGCATGACTTCCAAGACACTCCTGTTAAATTCCGGCAACTCATCCAAAAAAAGGACACCATTGTGAGCCAAGCTGATCTCTCCCGGCTGCGGGAAAGTGCCCCCTCCTACCATGGCGACATTAGAGATCATATGATGGGGAGAGCGAAAAGGACGTTGTACCATCAAGGAGGCGCCACCTCCTATCTTACCGGCTACGGAATGGATTTTAGTTGTTTCCAAGGACTCACGCAAGGTAAAGGGAGGCAAGACCGTAGGGAGACGTTTCGCCAACATGGACTTGCCACTTCCGGGAGGACCTACCATGATCAGATTATGTCCGCCGGCGGCGGCCACCTCCATCGCACGCTTCACGTTCTCTTGTCCCCGGACATCGGAGAAATCGCAATCAAACAATTGCTGGCGGTCGTAAAACTCCTTACGGGTATCAATAACCGTAGGCCGCAATGTAGGTTTACCCTCCATAAACTCCAGCACCTCTTTGATATTCGAAGCTCCATACACTTCCAGATCGTTCACCACCGCAGCCTCACAAGCGTTTTGCTTGGGTAAGATAAAGCCCTTAAAGCCTTCTTCCCTAGCCTTGATAGCGATAGGCAATGCCCCTTTTATCGGTTGGAGGCTCCCATCCATAGAAAGTTCGCCCATCAATACGAATTTGGATAAGTTGGATGAATCTATCTGCTCTGCCGCCGCCAGAATACCGATCGCCAAAGGCAGATCATAAGAGGACCCTTCCTTACGGATATCTGCGGGGGCCATATTAATAACGATACGATTGCGGGGGAATTTATAACCACATACTTGAAGAGCCGAGATAATGCGTTCATGGCTCTCACGAACGGCCACGTCCGGAAGACCGACTAAAAAGAATTGGATACCTTTGGAACAGTTCACTTCTACGGTAACGACCGTAGCGGAAATCCCCTGCACGGCAGCGGCATAAGATTTTACTAACATAGTTAAGAATTTTGAGTTACTAATTACAAATTAAAACCGGAACCTCCTGTTTTCAATCGCTCAGTCTTCGAACAAGTTCTCCAGTGTTTGCTTGATCTCGATTCCATTCTCTGTTTTCATCAAGATCTTATGATCCTCATCTATCAAGAAACAGCGTGGCAATACGCTTACGTTATACAGATCTATCAACATAGCCGCTTGTCCGGCCGAATCTGTTACCAGATTCCACGCTATACTATCCTTCTTCAGTACATCCCGGACATTATCCGGATTATCGTCCAAGCTAACCAAAAGAATATCCAACTGATCTTTCGGATATTTCATCGCTACCTTATCCAGATATAGATCCTCTGTCTGGCACATATCACACCAAGGAGCGGTAAACGTCAGCAATAAATATTTCTGCGGGAAAGAGTCCAAACTTACCGTATTCCCATAAATATTCCTTACGGAGAAATCTGGGGCTTCCGCACCCAAAGCCGTACGTTTCGCACGGGCGCTATATTGCTCCAGCTCCTTCACCAGATAAAAGTCTTTCAACCTTGGATTCAATAACGCCAACAACTCATCAATTTTACGAGTATCATCGGGATCTGAGAAAAAAGATTGAATCAAGACAACGGATGCCTCTTCATTCGGGTTCTCTTTCACGTACCGGATCGCTTCCTCGCTCAATTGCATATTAACATTCGCCAAACGAGCGGCGATATCCGTCTCCTCGATCGTATCGTTCAAATCCTTGCTATTTAAAGAATTTGATAAATTTGTCAATTCCGTCAATAAAGGAGCGATTTTTTTCTTAAAAGCGGTCAACTTATCATTTGTCCGTCCCCCCTTTACCTGCAATAGCAATGGAGAGTTAGCGTCGCCCGTGATTTTCACGGTTTCTCCCGGTTCCAGATAAGCCGTAACCCAATGCTCTTTATCCGCAAAGAAGATAGTCACACAATGGAAACCCGCTTCATGTTGATCGATCTGGAACTGCCCGGGTTTCGTACAAGCCACTGTATCAACCACTTTATAATTATCCTTCTCAAATACAGCATATACGGTTTGATCTTCCAGATTAGAAAGTTCCCCTTCAATCCGATAGACATAATCCTTGCCACAAGATGACAAACAAATTATAAAGCCAATAATAAGTGCCAGTTTTTTTATCATTACTCCTTTTTAAGCTCTTCTTATAACAGATAATCCGGTCTAAAGGTAGGAATATTTTTTAAAACTACTTCACATTTATAATAAAATTAACGCAGTTATCATAAAAAAAGCGCAGAATTAGTAATTCCACGCTTTTTTATAAAGATATTTTTAAACCTTGACCTTTTTTGATCAAGTTTTTTTAAGCAATTATAACTGAGGACCAGCAGCAACCAATGCCTTACCAGCTTCGTTGCCAGTGAACTTAGCGAAGTTCTTCTGGAAGCGAGCAGCCAAATCCTTCGCTTTCTCATCCCATTGAGCAGGATCAGCATAGGTATCGCGAGGATCTAAGATCTTCGGATCTACGCCCGGTAATGCAGTCGGAACCTCGAAGTCGAAATACGGGATCTTCTTTGTCGGAGCCTCGTTGATAGAACCATCAAGGATAGCGTCGATGATACCTCTTGTATCTTTGATAGAGATACGTTTGCCGCTACCGTTCCAACCTGTGTTAACCAGATAAGCCTTAGCACCAGTCATTTCCATTTTCTTAACCAGTTCCTGACCGTATTTAGTCGGGTG
>ERZ827181.2185-NODE-2185-length-17812-cov-14.442023_pt1 | contig 17812 bp, 10 predicted proteins | sample MGYA00519778_ERZ827181 | MGnify/ENA primary metagenome ERZ827181 (study PRJEB31778, sample SAMEA3449273) | human gut metagenome | biome: human gut; feature: human-associated habitat; material: faeces | place: United Kingdom | collected 2010/2012 ...
GTAGTGCTCTCCATCTTCAGGGAGAACTTCCAATATACTCTCTGCAAATTGAGACAGCTTTTTTAGGGAGTCAAAGCCACAAAGCGGATCGTAATAAAATTTCCCGTCAGGAGAAAAATCCAATACATCAGTATCCCTGCCGCACTCATTAGCCCAACTTCTAATTTTTTCTAAAGTGCCGTCGCCTTTAAAATCAAATATGATTAGGGCGATTTCCCGCTCTTTGTCATATGCCTTATAGCCGATTAAGTCGCGCAAGAGCACATTGCAGGTAGATGTCTTTCCGCTGCCCGTTGAGCCTATAAAAATCGTGTGCTTGCAAAGCACATCCTCGGAGATCTCCACAGCTCCACCCTTAAATCCAATTCTTGCGACTATATCGTCTTTCATAAAAAGACGTATCAAGCGCTCAAAATTTTATAGAATTTCTTAGCAGTAATATTACGCCAAAGTCTTCGTCATATTGGATTGTATTACGCAATAGGTATATTTCGCGTTTTTTTTTAATTTTTTACGCAGAAGTCTTATACTGAATTACACTATGGAAGTTAAAACAGAAAAATTAAACAACAACAAGAACAAGTCCTCCAAACTGGCAGGTTCAACAGAAAAATACCCACAGAGATGTATCGCGGCTTTTAATTGTATTAAGGAGAAATTAAAAAATACGGAAAAAGTCACAAGGTATGGGATAATCCTCAGTTTGATGAATAAGCACAAGGATGACGACATCTATAAGGCAGTATTGTTCAAGCTGTGGCGCAGTAGAAATAAGGGGAAGATATCCTATCGCAAATTTGCAGAAGTAGTGGGGGATTTTTACGACAGCGGCATGTATTCCAGAATGATACGCTATTGTGATTTTATACAAGCACACAGGGCGTTCGTAAAGTACCCGGAATCTCTTCTCCGGAGTTTTTTGTCCAAAACCCGCAAGTTGGAAAACCGAGAGCAAATATATAAGCAAGCAGAAGAATCATTGAAAGGCGAATGCGTAAGCAGCAGTGCGCTAAGGAAAAAGCTCAAGGTGTTAACAGATTCGTATATACCATCCATGCCGAAACCTAGCAAGGAGGAGATGTTTTTTGAATATTTTGAGAATGTATCCGATAATGAAAAGCTCCGTATGATAGGTAAATTAGAGGATTATTTAAGGAAAGTCCGCGCGAGTTTGAAAGTGGGACAGAATGAAAAAGAAGAAGATTCAAGTTCGGATGGCTCGTCTAAAAGCACGGAGAAAGCGGATGATAGCGGCGCGACTAATGATCCTTCAAAAGCATCCCCAACTGAGGTTGTTATAGCAAATTCTACCGGAATAGCCGAAGATACATCAAATTTCCAAGACAAAAAAGAGGATAATTCTCATAGCGGCTTAGATGAAATGTGGGAGAATCTTGGACGCGAATATGCAAAACAATTAGCAGAGGATGCCCAATACGATAATTATTCGGAAGAGGTATATGACAAATTTATGAACGATAAACCAGAAGCACAATGTGCTGAAACCTCCGAGACTGACAATACAATTTTCAGTCAGGTTACGGAAATTCTGGAAAAGATAAAATGCAAGTCGTTAGATAGGGATATTGGCGCCAAAAAAATAATTGATATATTTGACAGTCTTGAAGGATATAAGCAGTACAAGGGCAATCCGCACAACTATAACGTGAAGATAGCTTGGGATTTGGTAAAAGGTGAAATTTCACCGAATATCCTAATAGGAGTAACAGAATATATTGGGTTTCGGGAGCGTATGAAAGCTAGTTCCTTCCCGGGGAAAACTGTCTAGACAGTTTTTTCTTCTGTCACCATAAAGGCAATACCTACAAAAAAATATACCATTACGAGGGAAGCGCAAAGGCGCTTCTTTTTTTTATAGAAGAAAATCGTTTAGGGCAGTGGGAGGTAAAATACAGTGATTGGGCAATAAAATAGCCGGTGTGGCTATTGCCGATTTAGGGTGAAAATAATCTGCGGTATGGGCGCTTAACTTTACGGAGTCGCTTGCTAAATAATGGCATTGGTAGGGGCTTATGTGTGTTCCTTTCGGGCCCTTTGGCCCGAAAGGAGTTAGTGTAACACTTAGGCGTCCATTATGGACGCCGGCAAACAATCCTTTGTTTTTTCGCCGCGTAGCGGCGTTTTGCGCAAGCCGGTCTGCGCAATTTCACAGCAGGAGAATATTCGCCGCGTAGCGGCGGCAGTGCCCTTGTTGGAGCTTGAATAAGAATTCCTATGCTTATATGTATGAATACATTTAGCACTATCAAATCCAAGCAACAGGCAGAGAATTATTTTTCAGAGGAATTGCGGCAGTATTTTGACGGCTCTAATATAAAGGGTAGACTTATAGAGCGTCTTGGACTTACAAAGAATATTCCGTCAGAAAAAATTTTTACGGACATACTTAATAACAAGCACCCCGTGACCGGAAAAAAGTTGCGTCCACGTGAGAGCAAAAGGCTTTTGTTTTCCTTCTGCTTTTCGGCACCGAAACCTCTTTCAATACTCGCCATGTTTACAGATGATAAGAGACTGTTTGATGCTCACCGGAAGGCCAGCAATATAGCGGGCGATTGGCTGGAGAATTTTGCGGAAGTCAGGAAGCGCAAAGGCGGGAGGACGGACAGCGTTTTGACGGGAGAGACCCTGCGATTTAGTTGTGAACATATGCTAAGCAGAGCTGAAGATCCCCAGCTGCACTCGCACGAGGTATTTTTTAACATTACTTACGACAAAGAGCTTAACGCATTTTACGCGCTTGACCCGGGACAAATGGGTACGCGGTCAAAGTTGGCTACCCACATATACCGCAATATTTTAACGCGCGAGCTAAATAAGATATCTGTTCCGGCATACATAGATGAAAGCGGCAGGGTAAAAATCTACGGAATAAGCGATAAGCTTTGCTCCTACTACAGCAAGCGCTCAAAGGAAATAAACAAATATGTAGAGGATTACGAGAGGGCCCACCCGGGACAGAAATGTGGCAATAGATTTAGGGCAAAAGTTGCGAACGCTTTTAAGGGAAAGAAATTAAGCATCGCGGAAGAAAATCTGGCTATTGCAAGATTTAAAGAGGAGATTGAGGATGCAAATCTGGATGAAGACTTGTACAGAATTGCCAATATAGAAAAAGGATATGTGGATTCTCTTTGGGGTAAATTAATTTCTTCATTAACTAAACGCAACGCGGATAAGATTGTCAGCATATATGAGAAAGGTATATCGCAAAAGCGCGGCTGCATAAACATGTACGATTATCTTATGGGGGCTTTGATATGCGCGAAGGCTGAAGTCTCCTACTCTGAAATAAGGGAGGCCGTGAAAAAGCGTCTCAATGCCCGTGAAATTTCCCAATACAAAGACACAATCATTCTAAAATCGAATGACGCCGTGCGGAAAGAAATAGTAAAAATTCTTCCGGAGCTCAAAAATATAATGTTGCAATACCCCCTTAGCAGCAGTCAAAAAGCGGCAATAAAAAATTTGCCACATGCGAAAAAGATTTTAGCCGATTCGCAGCCCATCGTTGAAATTAAGGAAAGTGAATTTGGAAGCGCCACGGGCGATATGGCGTTTATTTCAAAATTAGTCGTAAACGGTGGTACAAAAGCCTATTATTTAAATGCAAGCCGCAAGATAAAACGCAAGAAAACGGGTGCGCACTATGCGGAGGCGCTAAAATTTGAAAAGCTTGGCTCTGTTGAAAATGGATCGCTAATCATAGTTGATAATGCAGATTACGTTGACAACGACCATATGCTGGATCTCCTGAAAACATCAAGAGATCGCAGATGCAAGATAATCCTGCTAACGTGCGAAGGTTTAAAAACGGATCCCCGCTTGCATGCGATTGACGCTGTTAGAGCGCAGGCCGTGAAAATGACCCCGCCCATCCCTAAGGCAATTCGAAAGGATTTTAAGGATTTGGCGAATGCTGTGCGAGATTACCGCGTATTCTACGGCAATTTTAAACAGTCCGGACTGGATATGAAGCTCGTTTTTCTGAGCGAGAAGTCCAGAGACGCCTTTGTTAAAAAGTACGCTGAATTTTACAATGCAGAGCCTCTAGATTACGGCATTTACCCGAATATAAATATGGAGGATACAAATTATTACCTCTTTGCACAAGACGGAGAAGATACGGAAGAGGCCGAAAATAACTTGGCAAAACAAGGCTTAAGCGTGCATATTGCTAAATTTTTTGCTCCCGAACACAATATTCCGCCCATATATGCCAATAGGCCAATTGGCAGATATCCCGCAGCGCCTGTGCAAAACAAAACGGGAACTCTTGAACGGAAATATACCGGAATTAATGCAAATCCACAGAGTGGTAAATCTAAGAGCAATATGCCTATTCAAAAGCCACTTGCAAGGCAGGGTTTACAGAATATAAAACCGAATCAGGTGCTTAACCCTCCAATTTTGCACAGGCCACAGGGTAATGATAAATTGCAAGGCTTAACCAATGCGGGCAATAGGAATCCTCCGCATGGCGATAGTAATCATTCAAGACCAGGCAGTGCAGGGCAAGCTCCAAAAGCGCGTGGATTCCCCGAAAGGGATCATTATCCACCACAAAATACTGGTGGAGCAACACAGCCTCCAAGTAATGCGATTGGAAGGTCCGATTCAAATGAAATAGATAAACCCCAAACTCAATCAGGCAAGGATTCCAGAAATAAGGCGCCAAAGGATCCTCCACCCCCGGACGATTTTTGGGACAGATAGAGGTTCAATAAACAATGTATATAATAAGAATGAGTTACTTGCTTACCTTCAATTATATAAAGAAAAACGACAAAAAATCAAAAGGTCACTTAACAACCGCATTTTCATTTTTCGAACTTGCTTGTTAGTGCTTCCAATGTTGCATTTGGTAATACTTCAATATCGGGAATGAGCAGATACTTCCATGCTTTCCCGCCATTCTTCAAAGCGTGGTCGGAAGCGTAATGGCACCAAAGTTTTGCTGCACTTGCCTTGTTTTGAACACTTGGGTCGCTCAGTTCACTTTTCGCCTTAATTTCAACGAGCAACATTTGAGAGTTGGTTTCTACAATAAAATCCGGTTCGTATTCTTTCCCTGACTCATAGAAAATCATAATATCGTTTGTTGTGGGCTTGAACCAGCGCAATACTTGCGGTGAATCTTCCAATATTGCGGAGAATCTACGCTCAGGGTCGGAGTCAAAACTCAATTCGGGGAAGAGCGATTTTTTGTAGCCTACAAACAGGTAGTTTCTTATATCTTTTTTTGCGAAGGCGGGATTTCTAAAATTTAGTTTTTGAGAATCGTCTGTATATTTGAAGCTTTTTGAGGACGCTATTTTAAAGCCTTTTGATACAGTTGCTTGATATTCTATTTGTATTGTTTCTTCATGCTTGAATAGTTCGTCATGTAAGAGCTTTGCAATTTCTCTTCTATTAAAGAGGATAATTTTTTTGACTTCTGCTTCGTCATTCTCATACGAGCGCACAAAATCTGCGTATTGTTTTGCGATTGAATTTATTACTGCGTTGTTGTCATCGTATGGGATATCGTCTAAGTCCATTAGGGCGCTTACGATATTTCGCTCTGGCGTTTCCTCGTAGTCCAATTCTTCCGCTTCTAATGTGAAGGCAAAGTTGCTCTGAAGCTGTCGAATTGTTATATCGCGGCTTACTCTTTCATATTTTTGCAAATAGGAAGTATTTAATTTAAAATCCGCGAATTTTCTGCGGCTTTCGCCTTTGGGGGTTATAATTACGCGCGGGATATTTATAGTTGTTTCTTGTACAAGCCCGATAGTGTTTTGGACAGTTTTTTCTATATCGGCCTTTGATGTATCGTCCAGATTCATTTCTGTTTGGACCTGCGAACGCACCAATCTGTCTTTTACTTCTTTTACAATGCGTTCTTTGACCTTTTCGTCAGACAGTTTTTCCACGCCTGCGAGGTTTTCAAAATTTGATGCAATTACTTCTTTTGTAATTCGCGCTATATTTTTTTCGCTTTCTGATTCAAACTTATGCTTTTCAGCGGCACGCTCTATGATAGATTTCTCTTGCGAAACTCCCGAAACTGGGCCCTCTTCTCCTTCTTGAGAAGGCGCTATTTCTTGAACCGTTGCATTTATAACCGCATCTATTGGGTTTTCAACTTTAACTACATTGGATCCGCTTTCGGGGACATCTATGCCAACGATTACCGTTTTGCGGATTAAGGAGTTCGGGTCGTTTGCGTAATCTACAATTTCTTGGAATTTGTCGTGCGATACTATTGTGAGAGTATCTACTTCGGGCTCTCCGGTGCGCTTTCCGTAAGGCAAACGCAAGCCTCTGCCAATGGATTGTTCCACCAAAGTTTTAGAGTTCGCCGCCCTTAGCGGAACAATCGTGTACAGGTTTGTGACGTCCCAGCCCTCTTTTAGCATGTTGACGTGTATTACGATTTCCACGGGGTTGTTTGGATCTTCGACCGTTAGCAGCTTGTTGATATTTTCGTCTTTTTCGGCGCCGGAAGTCGCGGAGTTTATTTCAAGGATTTTCCCCGCATAGCGGCCCTCGAAGAATTCGGGAGTTTCCATATAGCCTTTGAGTTCTGCCGAATGTTTCGTGTCTGTTGCGACAACAAGTATGAAAGGTTTTACGGTTTTGACGCCTTTGTTGTCGGCGTAAATTTGTAGGCTTGCCTTTCTTGATTCATGAATGCAGACGGCGTCGTGAAGCTTTATTTTTTCGAGTTCGTCGGCTGAATACTGCTTTGGGTTAAAATTCTCGCGCGTCGCCACGGCGGGTTCTTTGACATAGCCGTCGCGTATAGCACACGCGAGCGGATAGTCGTAAATGACATTTTTAAATGGCACGGACTTCCCGTTTCTCTCCACTTGCGGAGTTGCTGTAAGCTCAAGCCCCAAGACGGGTTTTAAGTCGTTTAGGGCTTCCCAACCCGCCGACGCCCGATAGCGGTGGGATTCGTCCATAATCACCACAAGATCTTCTTTTGAGGCGAGAAAGTCGAAATAGCTTTCGCCGATTGTTTCAATCAGCCTGCGCACGCGCGCAACCGAGCGCTGGGCGTCGTCCTTAGCAAGTTTTCCGCCATCTTTTGCGGTGATTTTTGCAATGTTAAAAATATTAATTACAACTTTGGAAAACAGGTTGCCTTGCGCTCCAAGTCCACTTTCGTAGTTGTCGCCGGTTACGATTTCCGGCGGGTTTTGGGCAAACTCGCTTATTCCCTTAAAGACGTATTTGGGGGTATTCGGGGTGAAATCTTGATGAAGCTTGTTGTAAATGGTTAAGTTGGGGGCTACCACAAAAAAATTTTTTACGCCATAGAACCTATGCAAATACGCGATAAACGCCCCCATAAGGCGCGTTTTGCCGACGCCCGTCGCCAAAGAAAAACAAAGCGACGGAAACGCCCTCTCAAAATCCTTCACCGACGGGAACTCGCTTTGGATTATTTCCAAAATCTGCTTTGTATCTGCGCCCTTTGTGAGGTTTGAGATCTCCAAGACCCTGTCTAAAATTTTCAGGCTATCCCTCTGCGGCTCCCGCAGGCTCAGACGGTTTGCAATCGTATTTACGTCTTGAATGCTCATTTGCTTTTCTTCTTCTTTTTAGAAATTTCTTTTTCTAAATCTTCAAGCTCTTTTATGTCTTCTATATCGGCCGCGATGGCTTCTTGAATACGCCTGTTTTTGTCAAATTCTTCATATCGTTCTTTTACGATTTCCTCCATATGGTCTCGGCTTACGCTACCGTTGCCATTTAAAATGGGGAAGTCATTAAAAGCCAAGAGGCTGTCAACGGATTCCTTCCAATAATCCATTGTTATTGTTTGTAGACGCCTTACTCTTAGCTCGGCAGAATCTAAGAATATGTTTACAAGACGATTTAAAGTCTCTATTTCTTCCGCTGTTAAATAATTCTTTGCAACTAAGATATCGCCCTTGCGTACAATAGAGCCTTTCCATGATGTAAGATTCATATTGGGCTTTTGGGGATCTGCGCGTGTGACTATTATCTCGGCGGCAGTTTGCAAGGTCACTGCATACAACAATTTGTTTTGCACTTCTGCAAAAAACATCTGAGTTGCTTTGTCGTTTGGGTCATATCCATAGCTAAGCGAGAATAAGTCGCGGACTTTCTGATAAAATCTTTTTTCCGATGCCCTAATGTCTCGGATCTTTTCAAGCAGTTCATCGAAATAGTCCAATGCTCCAAACATATTTGGATTTTTCAGACGTTCCTCATTTATCAAAAATCCCTTTTCCAAATATGTTATAAGATTTCTAAGAGCCCATTGTCTAAACTCCACCGCGCGCTTACTTCTTACTCTAAATCCTATCGAGAGTATCATTTCAAGAGAGTAAATTAAAGTAGAGTAGCACTTCCCGTCAGAGGCAGTTATTAAGTAATCCTTAATAACTGATTTTTCGTTCAACTCCTTGTCGTTCAGTATGTTTTTTATGTGCATACTGATGTTGGAAACAGAGGTCCCAAAAAGTTTTGCGATGTCGGATTGAGAAAGCCAAACCTTATCGCTTATCTTGGTTAGAGCGATTTCTGTTCTGCCGTCGCGCGCCTTATAAATTATAACATTTTCATCACTCATATATAGAAAAGTTTAAAATAAATCTAATTGGTTACTGTCGGGCGGGAGCTTTTTGAAGGATTTTTTGCGGGGGGCGGGGGAGGGCTGCGGATCGGGGGCGGACATAGGCAGATTCTTTATTTCCAAGGAGTAGTCGTCGTGATTCCACTCGCACTTTTTGAGGATTGCTTTGGGTATCTTCTTTATTGTGAGGTTCCCGTAAGAATCCTTCTTGCCGTCAAACGATCCGCAACATATCAAAAGCGTGCAACTTTCCCCAACATCGTCGCTTAGCTTTTGCAGCATCTGCGCAGTCAAATGCTGGGTTGTCACATAGATAAAGTCGCTTTCAGTAGATTTGCCCTGCTTCCAATAGACATCGGGGCTTGGGTCAAAATTAAAGCCCTCCACCTTGCAAAGCGCGCGCACAAGCATGTTCTCGTTAAAATCCTTGTTGATTACGGGATTGCCCCATTCGTCGAACTTTACAAGGCTCGGCGCCAAATTGTAGTAGCGGAAGCCCCCGCCGCCGCGCCAGTTTGCCGACTTTGTGATGCCGCCCGCGTCCTCGCCGTCGATAACCTTTTTTAGGCGCGGAACACAATGGGTGTCGCAATGCTCGCCCAATTCAATACCAATCCACCTTCGCCCCATTTTATGCGCCACAGCCGCCGTAGTCCCCGAGCCCAAGAAACTGTCCAAAACCAAATCGCCGGGATTGCTCCCAAGCTTCAAAACCCGCTCAATCAAACGCTCAGGTTTTTTCCCTTTTTTAAACTTTACACTTCCTTCTTTTGCAATACCTTCCCAGGATATGTCAGTCCATACATTTGTTAACAGTTTAGTTGATGTTAAAATCCCGTCGATTTCAATTACATTTTTACTGTAAAATGAAATTTGAGTTCCATTTACAATATATACATCGTCATGCGAACTTCTATTTACACAAAAAATTTCATTTGGTCTTTCTTTAGAATCATATTTGACTCTAACAATATCTGATCCTGCTCCTTCATCGCTAATTTCAGTGAATCTTATAACAGAAGAAGCATTATTAAAAACAAAACGATCTATATCCTTATCACTATACAGATTAGATGTTTTCTCTAGTAATATATCAAATATAAAATCATCGATACTTGATAAGTTGTTCTTTTTTATTTTATTCCAAATGGAATCCGAAATACGCTTTATATCAATAATATTGGAAAAATAGAATCTCTCTGATATAAAATTTGCCACCTCTTTATTATCTTGGAAGTCTCCATGATTATTAAACTCATCAATGAAGTCTTTTAATATCTTGATCTTCCCATTATTTAAGTTCATCAAGAAGGCTTTTTTTAGAGTGGTAAATCGCCAATTCTTGTAATTGTCATATCTATTCAATATGAAAATCTTATAGGCATCACTTCTTGGTGATTTTACTCGCAATGATTTTGACTCAAAAAAACTCTTATCTTTTGCGTACCATATGATATATTCGGATGATTTGAATACGCCAGGATTGACTGTACTAAATGCAGAAGGAGATCTCGCATCTATGGTTATCCTATTTACAAAATTGTTCCTTCCAAAAATTTCATCCATCAATACCCTAAAGTAATCTGACTCATTGTCATCTAGATGAACAAAGATACTTCCTTCCTTACTTAATAAAGAATGTAAAATATCAATTCTTTCGCGCATTAGGGAAAGCCAGATGGAGTGTTCGAGGCCGTCGTCGTAGTGTTCAAAAGCGTTGCCGGTATTATAAGGAGGGTCGATGTAGATGCACTTTACGCGGCCGGCATAATCTTGTTCGAGGGCTTTGAGGGCGAGGAGGTTGTCGCCATGAATGAGCATATTGTCGAAGATATCGTTATCCGACACTCTTTTATCCGCATGATAGCTTTTTTCAGGATCTTCGATAAGAATCCGCGGCTCCAACTTCGCCCGCTTCTCCTTCCCCACCCACATCAACTCTAACTTCTGCTTACTCATCGTGCGCCACGTTTTTTGAAATGGTTTAAAGATGAATCTCTACGCAATACATTTCTTCGCTGCAATTGAGCTACAACCACGGCAGGATGAATTTTATTTTTTGTTGAATAGGATATAACCGCTTCTTTTGAAAAGTGACCCGCATTTACAAATGCATCAAAGCTTGTTAAATTTAACAAGGTTTTTACCGCAAATTCATGAGCTGCCTTTTCATCCTGATCGTCCTGCAACTCGCTATTGTCGATATTTGCAAAGTATTTAGTCTTTTTATTTTGCATTACATGTTTTGTCTCGTGAAAAAGCGCATGCCATTTTTCATCTTCACCACCTCGCAAACTTAGATGTATTATGGGCGTATCATCTACCCATTCCGTAAACCCATAGGCTCTGCTTGCCTTAAATTTGGGAGTCCATACCAAAAAAACCCCCGCTTCTTTATACGCATCAGATATTTTATGAAATACGTCTTCTAGATCGCAAGACGCGAGAGAGCGTGCATATTGTACCGCCTGTTGAAACTTTGCAGAATCATAATCATTTATGGAAGAATTTTTTAGCAACAATTCACCACAGCGAATCCATGCAATAAAGTCGCAATCAGATACATCATGTTTTGGCTTCCAAAGCATACCATATTTGCTTTCGTAGTATGTCCCGATGAGTTTTAGATCGACTATTCCAAAAAATCTTTGTATCTCGCTGACTCTATCTGAAATCTTCTTTTGATATTCTATAAGTTTTCTATTTACTAATTCACTGTAAGTCGAAGACAATTTTTTCGACTTAAAAATTTCAACTTGTTCCACTTCCAGTTTTTTTTCTTCCTCGAGTCTCTTTTGATATTCATCGTAACGAGACTGAGCCTGAATTAAAAAGGAGGCAGGGATATCCAAGACTTTCTCAAACTTTAATGCAGTTTCAGGAGAAATTCGGTCCTTCCCACGCATAATTGCAGTTATAGTTTTTTCCGTGAGATTAGTTCTCTTTGCCAAATCTTTTTGTGTCATTCTGCACAATTCCAACGAATCTTTTAAAAATTCGCTAGGATGTACTGCCACTACTGTTTCTATATTGATCATTTACACACCTTTCTTTTAGTGATAGTCAACTATATCATGTATGTATATTTTTTTTGCAGACGCATAGTCAAAGGAACCATCTTTCCGCCTTTTATCACAAACAACGGCAAATACAAACCTTTTAGGATGCTCCATATCAAATGACCATTTCCCTTTTAGGTTTCCGGTTAAAGCATGCCCTCTAAAGGTTTTAAACGAAGGAGCTTTCATCGCCATGTCGAAATTATCACAACTGGCAAAGAATGAAATTATCTTCGCGTAAATATTCGCATTGCGATCTTTACATACCCGCCCTTTTTTAGCCGCCGTATTATATATATCCGCCAATTTAGTGCATTTTCTTTTGCATTTAACCGACGCAAATCCTATTTCCATATTCTATGAACCTAAATGGTTAATCTTTTTCTAGAATTGTCAAGTTTTTTTGAGAAAAAGTTCATACAATTCTCCAATCTATGGCGAATATGATTTGTGATTTTACGGTTTTTTGTAAAGATTTTTCTGCATTTTTTATTAGTTTATCGCGTTCGGCGTCTATGGCGTCTTGCGCTTCAAATAGTTTACGGCGCATATTCATGCGCTCGGTATCGAGCGTTTTTTGCTGACGTTGAAGTTCTATTTTTTCCTCAAGAGTGTGCGGTTGGCGGGAGGTCTTTTTCAGTTCCCGTATCTTTTTGTCCATCTCTTTCAGTTTGATTTCGAGGGCGTTTTTGCGGTCGTTGCTCCAACTTTCCAACTTTTCCACTTCGGCGTCGAATTCCTTTTCGGCATTTTGGGCGTTTTGCCGCAAGATTTCCGCCTTTTGGCTCTCGAAAATTTCCTCCAATTTGCCGGGGTTAAAAGGCTCGTTTATATCGTAGGCGCGCGCGTTGAGATTAAATAGGCGGCGGGCGGTGTCTTGCTCTATGGTGTTGCCCAAATCGTCAACGCAGGAAATTACAAGGTGGTCTTCGGGCGCGGAATCGTCGCCTATGGTAACTTTTGAAAGCATGAGTTTGCCAGACTTCTTTGGCAGTTGCTCCAAGGCAGTTATTTTGCCGGGGGTGTTGTCGTAGTCAAAAAGTATGCCTCGGTAGGGCAAGTCGCGGTTTAGTGCGCGGGAAATCAGCTTTTCTGCGATTGGGTGGGTGATGCCGTAAGGTTCGCAAAAGTCGCCAATCCACTTTATGGCGTACAGCTTTTTGTCGGGTACGTCGCGGTTCTGGGGATTGAGCATTTGGAATGTCAGATTTTCCTCGTCGAAAAATGCGCCGGTGCCGTCGAGCTCGTGCCGCGTGAGTGCCCACAATAGGGCCTGCATTTTGTCAATCGTCGTGGAAGATGCCTCTTGGTAAACGTTCAGGCGCTCGGCGACTTCGGCGTCAAAATTTTCAAGCAGTTTGCGGCGGGCGTTGCGCATGTTCTCGCCTATCTCATGGGCAAACATCTCCTGGATAAAATCAAACTCGCGCTGAATGTCGTAGGAAGTGCGGCAATTCTGGTATATCTGGGCTATGCGCCGCTCGAAGTCGACACCGCTTTCTATGGCTCCCAAAACTTCGTCGCTTGCGCCAAAAACGCCTTCAAAAAGTTTTAACTTTTTTTCGAGAATATCAAAAACCCGGCAGTCAGCCTCGTTATTTACGTTCAAAAAGTTTACGACAACGACATCGTACTTTTGCCCGTAGCGGTGGCAGCGGCCTATGCGCTGTTCTATGCGCTGCGGATTCCACGGCAAATCGTAATTTACCACGAGCGAGCAAAACTGCAAATTTATCCCTTCGGCTGCGGCTTCGGTCGCTATCATAATTTGCGCATCGTCCCGAAAATGCTCGACAAGGGCTGTGCGCATGTCTGCCGTCTTAGAAGCTGTAACGCGGCTTGGGTTGTTGGTGCGCCAATTGTCGTAAATCCTTTTGCTTTCGGGGTCGGAATTTGTGCCGTTAAAAAGCATTATTTTATCTTTATACCCGTTTGCCGAAAGAAGCTCACACAAATACTGCTGCGTGCGGCGCGACTCAGTAAACACAACCGCCTTTTCCGCTGCTCCAAAGCTTTTTGCCATTTTAAACCCCTCTTTTAGGGCTATCAGCAAAGCCTTCCCCTTGGAGTTTTCCCGAATTGCAAGCGCGTGTGAAAGGTATATCTTTAAATCGGCAATTTCCGCCTCTATAAGCTTGCGCTCTTGTGCGGTAAGTGGGGCAGGGTATTCGCAACCCTCAAAATCTTCATCTTCCGATTCGCCTTCGCCGTCCGCGGCGTCATCTCTTTCGCTATCGGAAGGTTCGGGCAGGGCGTCAAAATTTTGGTATTCGTCCGCCGTCTCAAAGTCGTTCTCTATGTTTATATCCCCGCATAGGGCGGAATCGGCTTTGAGCATGTCTTCGAGGCGCGTTATCAAACTTTCAAGCGTGCCCGCAATTGCGTAGCTCGACGACGCCAAAAGTTTGCGTAATATCATGGTCATGAGTTTGCGCCTGCTGTTGGGCAAGGCCTGGAGGGTCTCGCGGCGCAGATATTCGGAAACTTCGTTGTAAAGCAAGTCCTCCGCCTTGGTGGATTCAAATTTTTGTGTGTAGGCGTGCCGCTTTGTGTACTTTATGTACTTTAAAACCTGTTTTCTCAGCGTGCGTTTGCAGACGTTTTGAAGGCGCTTGCGAAGCTCGGCAAAAGACGAGTCGCTCTCGTTTGCGATAAAAAGTTCGCGAAAGCTCTTTTCGTCGCCAAAAATATGGTCGTCTATCAGCCCGACAAGCCCGTATAACTCCATCAAATTATTTTGAAGGGGAGTAGCGGTAAGCAGTATTTTGGGCGCCGACGCGAGGGCGCGCTTTATTGCGGAGCCAATCTTGTTGCCGCTCTTATAAACATTGCGCAGGCGGTGGGCTTCGTCGATTACCGCCAAATCCCACGGCGTTTTGGAAAGGTATGTCTCTTTGTTACGGGCAAATGCGTAGGAGGTTATGACGATTTTGTCGGTGTCGAAAGGATTCAAATTGCCGCTTCTTATAGCGTCGTTAAAACTTTTTGCCTCCAAAATTACGGACGGCAACGCAAACTTCTCCTCAAGCTCTATCATCCATTGCTTGCGCAAATTAGCGGGCACTATAATCAATATCCTGCGCTTCTTCTCCGCCCACCTTTGCGCAATTAGAATCCCGGCCTCTATCGTCTTGCCAAGCCCGACTTCGTCGGCAAGCAGCGCTCCTTTTGAAAAAGGCGATCTAAATGCAAATACTGCGGCGTCCACCTGGTGCGGATTCAAGTCTATGCGCGAACCCATGATGGCGGCCGCGATTCGCTCTATTGTCCCCATGGGGGCGCGCAGGGTGAGCTCGTTTGCAAAAAGTTGCGAATGGTAGTCTGTTATCATTAAATTTACTTAATGGTCAATATAAGTATTAAAAAATATTTTTATGAAAATTCAACAGGAATGTTAAATATAGAAGAGGTGTAATGATAAAAGATTCTTTGTATTAAAAACGCTTGTAGATCGAATCTCTATTTACTGACAAAGACGTTTTACTTTAAAATAATAAAATATCTTGTGGTGAAACAATGAAATTTAAGACCATTTAATATGATAAGATTCGTGCTAAAAATACTTTTAAAATAAATTCATTTGCTTTTAATGACTTTTATAGTGGCTAGTCATTTTGATTGTTATTGAAATATTATTCCACTTCCCTAAACTTTTACTTGTTCTGCAATGATTGTAAGCGCAATTCAAAAATCAAATTCAATTTATATCTATAAAGACAAAGGGCCAGTCATGGTCCGCGGCGGGTTTCTCGTTAGTTTTACTGCGACAACTTATTCCTATGTGCCCACAAAAAATACTAAACTTGTCATAGTCTGCGACGAAAATGGGCATCGGATAAAGAGTTTTAACGCACCCAGCCCTATAAAATCCGGGCCGGGATGGTAGATTCACAAAGTCTTGCGAGAATAAATTTTGCGCAATCGCCAATTTAGACGGCAACGCATGCCATTGGCCATAATCCTAATCTCACTTGGGCACTTTTACCTCCAAAGCCAAGCACTATTCATTACTTCTGGACCAAATTTTTCGAGAGCAAAAATAGACTTCATTTACATCTTTAGGTATATCCAAAGTCGTCTTAAAATTTCCCAAAGATTCAAGTTTGAGCTTTCCCATAATGTAAATTTTATCTCCCTCTCTAATATTATGTATATCATCAAAACCCCATGCGCTCTCGCCGTATTCAGCATAAATTCGCAGTTTCACATGATATTCATCATCTATTTCTTCGCAGCACGATACTTTCAAGTAGGCAGTGTTGATATTCTTAGATACTATAAAACATGCGCATAAGAATAAAGAAAATATTAGTATAATAATGTTTCTCATCTGCTATAACCAGAATTGTTCCATTATGGAATTTGGTAAAATATTAAAGAATATTTTCAGGGAAAATTCAACCGCAATGTTGAATCTCTAAAACGCATCCTTCTTTTATTCCCGGTAAAAAGTGTTATATATTACATATTTTCGTAGAAAAAAGTGTGTTGACATTGCTGTTTTTTGCTCTTACTTTAATGCAAATAATAAAATTACGGCCATGCACAGAGACAAGATAGAAGATTTAATTGACTGGAAAAATGATAAGAATCGCAAACCGTTAATTCTTAGGGGTGCTAGGCAAGTTGGGAAAACTTGGCTAATGAAAGAATTTGGCAAAAAGGCCTATAAGAAAACCGTATATGTAAACTTTGATAACGAGGACAATTTAAAGGAACTTTTTAAGCCCGACTTGAATGTGGCTCGAATCATATCGACTCTCGAAATTTTGGCGGGCGAAAAAATAAATCCGGACGACACATTAATAATCTTGGACGAAATTCAATCCGCCGAGCGGGGATTGAATTCTCTCAAATATTTCAATGAAGACGCGCCGCAATACCATATTATGGCGGCGGGATCGTTGCTTGGAATGTCGTTAAAACCAAACGAGTCATTTCCCGTCGGCAAAGTGAATTTCCTCACGTTGCGTCCGATGTCCTTTTACGAATTCCTTCAGGCCAATGGCAAAACCCAATATTTAGAAGCTCTAAAAAATGGGAATTGGGACGTGCTGAGAATGTTTCATGACAAGCTGATTGAGCTTCTGAAATACTATATGTTTGTGGGAGGAATGCCTGCGGCTGTAAGCGAATTTGCTGATAGCCGAGATGTCTTTAAGGTCCGCCAAATTCAAAAGGATATAATAACTTCCTATGAAAGCGACTTCGCAAAACATGCGCCAGACAAGCATATCCCGCGAATCAGAATGGTCTGGCAAAACATTCCAAGTCAGTTGGCGAAAGAAAACAAGAAATTCATATATTCGGCAATTCGCAGCGGCGCCAGGGCGAAAGATTTTGAAGTTGCCATTCAATGGCTTGTTGACTGCGGATTGATTTTAAAGAATTACAACACGGAAACACCCCAGCTCCCACTATCTGCACACGAAAATATCGATATATTTAAATTGTACTTATTGGACATAGGCCTGCTTGGAGCCCTCTCAAATCTTGACGCAAAAACCATTATAGAGGGAAATTCTCTCTTCGTTCAAACAAAAGGAGCCTTTGCCGAGCAATACGCAATGCAAGAATTGAGCCTAGATGATAATCCATGCGCATATTGGACAAATCCTACCGGAAATGCGGAAGTCGATTTTGTAAAACAAATATCTTCAGAAATATTTCCGGTGGAAGTAAAATCTGCCGACAACGTCAAGGCAAAGAGCCTGAATATATACCGCGAAAAATACTCGCCAAAACTTGCGATTAGAGCGTCACTTAAAAACTATGGCCTCGAGAATAATATTCTCAGCTTGCCTCTATATGCGCTTGGAAGCCTCTCCAAATATTGCAAAGACAGAATTTCGGGAAAGTTATAATCACGCTATAATTCCCAACGCGTATATTTGTATGGCATTTCGGGTTAACGCAATTAGTTGTAAAAAGCGTTAAACAATCTTCCATTAGGAAATTTATCCCAAAAATTTTCGCAAGATAGACGCTTTTATATTCTATCCTAAAACAGCCCAATTAAATTCAAAAAAGTAACCTTGAATAAGCAGTGTTAAAAATTTTTCAAAGTCCACCATTTGGCGAATGGGCGAACCGCGTTAAACAGGGCGGTTCGCTTTTTTGCATTTTAAAGGCGATAAAT
>ERZ827181.2190-NODE-2190-length-17757-cov-3.354480_pt1 | contig 17757 bp, 17 predicted proteins | sample MGYA00519778_ERZ827181 | MGnify/ENA primary metagenome ERZ827181 (study PRJEB31778, sample SAMEA3449273) | human gut metagenome | biome: human gut; feature: human-associated habitat; material: faeces | place: United Kingdom | collected 2010/2012 ...
GTAACAGGCCCTTACAGGGCCAGAGCAAACCACCCGCTTTGCGGGTGGTTCTGATAAAGCGCGTTTGGGGGAGGATGGAGGGCCCGGGGGAAGGCCTCCCTTTGGGCGCTAGCTAAAGGGGGGTCCCTTCCCCCCGGACAAACACCCCGCTCTCCTGCTCTCCGGCATCCGTCACATCAGGCAGGCTGTTCTTTTCCAGCTGCCAGCGGCTCAGGCCGTTGAGGATGCAGCGGCGGGAATCCTTGGCCACGCCGTACAGGGCCTTGAGGGTCTCGCCCATGTCGCTACGGGCGGTATTGCCGGCCGAAGGGCAGGCATTGGCCCACAGGGGCAGCTCCCACTGCTTGGCGGCCTTGATGATGTACTTTTTCTCCACCAGCAGCAGCGGCCGGATCAGATGCAGCTTGCCGCCGAAGAAGGGCTCGTTCATGCTCATGCCGTCCACGCGGCCGTTGCGGCACAGGTTCATGAAAAAGGTGGAGACCAGATCCTCGGCATTGTGCCCCAGGGCCAGATGGGTGAGCTTGTACTGCGAACAGAGCTCGAACAGGCGTTTGCGGCGCAGCCAGGCGCAGCGGAAACAGGGGGAACGGCGCTGGTTCTCGGCCGAATGGGCGTGCGGGCCGAAGTCCGTCACCTCCAGATGCGAGGGGATGCCGTGCTGTGAGAGCCAGGCGGCCAGCGGCATATGGCTTTGCGGATCGAAGCCGGGATTGAGATGGATGGCCATGATCTCGAAACGGAAGGGCACGATGCCCTGCCGGATATGCAGGGTCTTGAGCAGCACGAAGCTGTCCACCCCGCCGGAAACGGCCACGCCGATGCGGCAGCCGGGCCAGATCATGCCGGTCTGCTGCATGGCCTTGCCGGCGCTCTTGACGCAGACCTCCTGCGCATAGGAGCGTTTTTCGCGCATATGTCCTCCTGCCCCGCAGGGCATGTGTTGCGTTGATCGGAGGCGGCAGACAGGGCAGGGACGATTTTCCGCGCCTCTGGCCTTGACAGCCGCACAAAAGACCAATAGCATAACTCGCTTGGGCAGGCAAAGAGTTCTGCCCCTATTGCGCCGCGCCCGCTGCTGTCGGGTACGGCGGCATTCATTTTTACACTCCGCCCGCTGTCTCGCGGGCAAGCCGGAGGAACTATGGCCCGCATTACCGTGGAAGATTGCCAGGAACGCGTGAACAACCGCTTTTTGCTGGTCCAGATGGCCATCAAGCGTGTGCGCCAGTACCGTGAAGGCTATGAGCCCCTCATCGAAAGCCGCAACAAGGAAGCCGTGACCGCTCTGCGCGAGATCGCCGCGGGCAAGGTGCTGCCTGACGACATGAGCCTGTACAATCCCCTGCCCGAAGGTCAGGAGTCCGCCAAGAACGAAGGCTAAAGGCCATGGCACAGCGAGACTATTACGAAGTTCTGGGGGTGGACCGCAGCGCCGGCGAGGACGAGATCAAAAAAGCCTATCGCAAGCTGGCCATGCGCTACCATCCCGACCACAACCCCGGTGACGCCGAAGCCGAACAAAAGTTCAAGGAAGCTGCCGAGGCCTATGACGTCCTGCGCGACGCCGAAAAGCGCGCCCGCTATGACCGCTTCGGTCATGCCGGTGTGCAGGGCGGCATGGGCGGTGGGGGCTTCACCAGCAACGAAGACATCTTCGCCCATTTCAGCGATATCTTCGGCGACCTTTTCGGCTTTGCTTCCGCCGGTGGCGCACGTGGTCCCCGCCCCATGCAGGGCGCCGACCTGCGCTACAACCTGAAAGTCACCTTTGAGCAGGCCGCCACGGGCGACGAGATCCCCCTGACCCTGCCCAAGCATGTGACCTGCCCCGACTGCTCCGGCAGCGGTGCCGCTCCGGGCAGCCAGCCCGAGACCTGCCCCCAGTGCCACGGCACCGGTCAGGTGCGCCATTCCCAGGGCTTCTTCCAGATCGCCATGCCCTGCTCCACCTGCCAGGGTACCGGTCAGGTCATCAAAAAGCCCTGCCCCCGCTGCAAGGGCCAGGGCATCGTGGAAGAACGCCGCGAGATCGTGGTGCGCGTCCCTGCCGGTGTGGATACCGGCACCCGCCTGCGTGTGCGCGGTGAAGGGGAACCCGGCGAGCACGGAGGGCCTCCAGGCGACCTGTATGTGGTCCTGCATGTGGAGCCCAGCAAAAAGTACGAACGCCAGGGCCAGGACCTCATCTACACCTGCGAGATCAGCTTCGTGCAGGCGGCCCTCGGCCACCGCGTGGAAGTGCCCGGCCTCAAGGGCCCGCTGCCCCTGGACATCCCCAAGGGCATCCAGAGCGGCACCCTGCTGCGCCTCAAGGGCGAAGGCATGCCCTTCCCCGGTCGCAGCAACCGCGGCGACCTGCTGGTGGAAGTCAAAGTCCTGACCCCCACCCGCGTCTCGGACAAGCAGGCCGAACTGCTGCGTGAATTCGAACGCCTGGAAAGTGAAAGCCCGCTGGACAAGGTCAAGAACCTGGGCAAGAAGCTGAGCAAAAAAATGGGCCTGGACTAGGGCGCTGATGCGCGCGAGGACAGGAGCCCACCTCACAAAACGAGCTCTTATGCAAAAGGGTGACAGTCGCCAGGACTGCCTCCCTTTTTCTTTTATGCAAGCTTTCTGCGGCGCGGGCCGACGTGTCCGCCCGGCGCTGTCGGGGCTGACACCATAAGGGAACGGCCGCCGGCAAAAGCGTGAATCCCGCTGCCCCTGCGCCCTCATGGTGCCGGCCGGATGCTGCCGTCCAGCCCTCCGTCCGGCTCACGGGCCCCGGCATCCTGTCGTCCCGGCTAGACGCCTTGCCCCTCCTGCATGGCCAGGGCCCGCAGGCTTCGATAATCCACCTTGCCCGACCCCAGCAAAGGCAGGGCCGCCAGCCGCCGCACCCGGCGCAGCATGTACAAGGCGGAAAGACCTTCCTCCCGCAACACGGCATTGGCCTGTTCACGCTCCAGAGGCAGGGTCGTGAACAGTACCAGCACGGTCTGCCCCTCCTCTTCCAGCGCATCCACGGCCAGCACCGGGCCTTCCTGTCCGGCAGGGGCCATGAAATGACGCCCCAGCACGGCCTCCATCTGCGGCAGGGAGATCATCTCCCCGCCCAGCTTGACGAAACGCTCCCGCCGTCCCGCAAAGGTCATATGCCCGTCGCTGTCCGCCCGCACCAGATCGCCGGTGCAGTACCAGTCCTCGCCGTCCAGATGCAGGAAAGGTGAGGCCGGGCCGCCGTCGCTGCCCTGCCCCAGATAACCGCCGAAAACATTGGGGCCCCGCACCAGCAGCAGGCCTGTCTCTCCGGCCGCCAGCCGCTGCCGGGGCTCCTGCACGGATACGATGGCCGTCCGCACCGAAGGCAGGGGTTGACCGATGGTGCCCGTGCGGGCATCCGTGGGCAGGTTGAGGCTGATGACCGGCGAACATTCCGTGACGCCGTAGCCCTCGCACAGCAGCCCGCCGCCGCTCAGGCGGGCAAAATCATCATAAAGGCGCTGCGGACAGGCTTCCGCCCCCACGAAGGCCACGCGCAACGATGCCAGATCCCCGGGCCGGGCCTGCCGCAACATGCCGTCCAGGAAGGTGGGGGCCGCCACCAGCAGGGTCGGCCGCCACCGGCGGCATACGGCATCCAGACGGGCGCCTTCCGTAGGATTGGCGTGGAAGACCACCGGCACGCCGAAGCAAAGCGGCAGCACGATGTTGCCCGTGAGGCCCAGCGTATGGAAGGGCGGCAGCATGGCCAGCATGGCGTCGTGGCTGTCCAGGGCCAGGATGGCCGCCACGTCCCGGCAGTTGGCCAGGATGTTGTCATGGCTGAGCGGCACGCCCTTGGGTGCCGCCGACGAGCCCGAGGTGAACAGGATGGCCGCCGGCCGGGACAGCTCTCGGGGCACGGCGCAGCCTTCGAGCCCGGCCAGCGAGAGGAGCGCACGGCAGGCGGCCTCCAGCCGCAGACAGGGGGACAGGGAGGCTGCCGTATCTTCCAGCGGCAGCCATGCGGCCCCGGCCTCTTCGGCGGCTTCGCGCAGGCCGCTGCCTTCCAGGCGATCCAGCAGGGCCCGGGCACTGAGGATATGCCGCACCCCGGCCAGACGCAGACAGTGGCCCAGATTGCGCGGCCCTGTGGTCCAGTTCAGCATGACCGGCGTCTGTCCGGCCAGCAGCACGGCCAGCCAGGCCACGCAGGCCGCTGACGAGGCGGGCAGCATGATGCCCACCCGCTGTCCGCTGCCCAAACGGCGGCGCAGATGCAGGGAAAGGGCCACGGCCTGTATCCAGAACGCACGCGCCGTCAGTATCCGGCCGTTATCGGCCAGCAGGGGGCGGGACGGGGCGCGCCGCAACTGCCGCAGCATGACCAGCGGCAGATTGGGAGCATCAGGCAGGCTGAGCGCCCGGGCGGGACGGGCCCGCACGGCATCCAGCCAGGGGGAGGGCTCTTCCGGCGCTTCCGCTGTGGCGACCTCCGGCATCTGCCCGGCGGCCAGCAGCAGACAGTCCCCCACCGTTCGCAAGCCTTCCAGAGTGGCGGGAGCGTGACCAAAACGCTCTTCCAGCCGCACGGCCAGTTCCGTCAGGGCCAGACTGTCCAGCCCCAGATCCGTGTCCAAACGCTGGTCTTCCTTGAGGCTGCCCCACTCCGGGCCCAGAGGGGACGCTTCCGCCAGCAGGCGCAGCACGGCTTCCCTGTCGGCAGCGGCAAGCGGGGGCGGCGTGGCGGCCATCCGGGCCGATACAGCGCCTGTGCCCGCCCCGGACGGGACCTCGGCACGCCAGGGAAAAGGGATCTGCGGGCAGTCCTTTTCGCCGCCGTCGGCATCATAAAAAGACTCCAGCAGCGCATTGTACGAACGGACGCCCTCCCCGGGCATGGGGCGGCGGGACGGCAGAGCGCAGGTGATGCGCACCTCCCGCCGGGGCAGGAAGAACAGGCCGTGACAGAGCAGCGACACCAGCCCGCGCAGCAGGGCCCGGCCCAGCACGGGCTCGCCTGCGGCCCAGCTGAAGGACGAGCCCCAGAGGCCGCGCGTGCGCACGAGGACCAGACCGCAGTCGGGCACGGCCTGCAGCAGACGGTACGCGCCGCTGTTGCCGCCCAGATGGGTAGCGCCGTCCCGGCTCAGGCCGCCGGAGGGATACAAAAGGACGTTCTCGCCCCGGGCCAGCGCAGCGGCGCAGCTGTCCAGCGCTTCCCTCACTTGGTCACGGGCGGAGAGACCGTCACGGCGCAGATCCGGCAGGGAGATGCAGCCCGTCAGCGCGGCCACCGGCCGCAACCACGGGCGGCGTATCTGATGGCTGTCCGCCAGCGGCCGCAAATCGAAAGCGGCAAGATGCGTACACAGCAGGGCCGGGTCCATGAAGGCGGGATGGTTGGGCAGCACGAGCACGCCCCTGCCCCGCTCACGCGCCCGCGCCACTTCGGCCTGCAGGACATCCAGCCCTTCCAGACGGACACGGTAACGCAGGGAGAGCAAATAGCGGCCGCAGCCCAGCAGCATGCGGGAGAACAGGATACGGACACGCGAAGCGGCCCGGCGAGGCCCCCGGGGCCCGTCCGCCTTCCCCTCGTCGTCCCCCGCCCCACCGCTGCTGCCGCCATCGTCTCCATTAGGAAAAGCGGCCTTGAGGCGACGGGCAAAAAAGACGGCCCAGATCAGGGTAAGGCCGCCCAGCAGCATGTGGGCTACGGAAGGCGGCAGGAAGGACAGCAGGGCATAGACCGGCCCGGCCAGGGCCATGCCGGAAAAGGAAAAGAAATTGCTGGTGCCGAGGATGCGGCCCTTTTCCTCCGCTGCCGGAAGCAGCTGGATCTGGCTGGACACCGGCACGATATACAGGCTGCCGCAGATGCCCACCGCCGCATAACAGGCAAAGAGCAGGCCGAAGCGGAAGGCCTCGGGCGCGGCGGGCACGCCACCGGCGACCGCCAGCAACAGGCCGATACCGGCGCAGGCGCGGGGCACGCTCCGCCGCCAGCCCCCACGGGCACGACGGGCCGCCAGCCCGGCCCCGGCACAGATGCCCAGCATGAGCCCGCCGGGCAGCAGGCTGGCCATGGTGGGGCCAAGGCCCAGCTGGGCCACGCCGTAGGCATTGATCTCCAGCAGGACGAGGGTGGACAGGGTGTAGAAAAAGACATCGCCGCACAGGCACCAGAAGATGCCCTGGCGGGCACGCAGGCGCCACAAGTCGCGGGCGGAATCCAGGGCCCCCAGCCAGGGGAAGGGCGGCAGATCTTCCTTGCGGGCGGCAGCGGGCCGGTAGGGGATGAAGAACACGGAGAGCAGGCCCAGCACCGCCACACCCACGGCCACGGCAGCCACCAGCCAGCGCCCGAAGGGGATCTCCGTGGCGAGCCACTGCCGTTCCAGGGCCCCGCCTGCCAGCGTGATGCCCAGCAGGATGGAGGCCGTGGTGGCCAGCTTGAACAGGGCGTTGACCCGGGGCACGTCCTCGCGGGCGAACAGTTCCGGCAGGGAGCCGTTGAGGGCCGGGCTGAACAGGGTGGCGCTGGCCCCCATGCAGAAGAGCATGGCCAGCATGCCGCTCCAGTGCAGCTGGAGCAGCCCCCAGCCCCCGGCCAGCATGGCGCACACTTCCAGGGCCTTGGCCGCCAGTACCAGACGGCACTTGGGATAGCGGTCGGCCAGCCAGCCAGCCCAGGCGGAGAACAGGACGAAGGGCAGCGAAAAAAGCACGGTGCCCCAGGCCTGCACGGCCGTATGGCCCATGCTCACGGCCAGCAGCAGGATGGCCTGCTTGAAGAAATTGTCGTTGAAGGTGCCGAGGGTATAGCTCACCCCCAGCGAGACGGTCTGTCGCAAAAATCGCCTGCTCATGCGCACTCCTTGCAGCATCCGTGCACGGCGGCGATCCCTGCCAAAGCCCCTGCCCAGCCGGGAGGATCAGGAACGGTCGCCCTGCTCCGCGGCCAGCTCGGCCAGCGCGTAATCCCGCACCCGGTCGAGCATCTCCACGGCAAAGGGCAGGTCGCGCCGGTAAAGCACTTCCCGGCCCTGCCGCCGGGGGATCAGCAGCCCGGCCCGTACGAGGACGTTCACATGATGGCTCACGGCCGTACGGCTCAGGCCCACGGTCGCCACAAGGCTGCTGAGGCTGATGCTCTCCCCGGGCTCGAAGAGCAGAAGGATCTTCTGCCGGGTGGCGTCCCCCATGGCGGAAAAGACCCGCGCCACGCGTTCCCAGTCGTCCGGCAGGGCGGTGATATACGAGGAATTCATGCCCTTGGTGTAGACGCTGAGAAAGTATGTTGTCAACATCAAACTAAAAAAGTAGTTTTATCATGTCAACTAAAAAACTAGTTTTATAGTTTTAATGTCCACCCTCCCCGCCTGCAGGCTCCAGGGGCACACGCCCTGCCAGCCGGAACGAGGAACGTTTTCCCTATACAGGGCACAAAAAAACAGGGCCGCACAGCACCGGTGCAGCCCTGCCGATATCGATAATTTCAAGATAGATGTCCGTGTGTTACGACCAACGATCCCATCACATGCCCCGCAACGGCGATGCCGGCCTGACCGCAACGCGGGGACGGACTGCACCTCCATGCCGTAAAGGCCCATCCGCCCGCACGGGACGGATGCCCACGGCACGGCTCCCCCATCCTCTTGCCCGCCGCAGGTTCACGGGGCTCAGGCCGGGGAAGCTGCAGCCAGTCGCGTCATGGGCAAGCGCTCCGGCAGCTCCTGCGGCAGGGACAGGCGCAGGGCCCTCCCCCCATCCAGAGCCACGGCCAGCACAGCGCAGACGCGCAACTCGGCCCGTCCCGGCTCCTCCGGCAGGGACCCCAGGCACAGGAAAAAGGCCAGCCCTTCGGCCGGGCAGCTCCCCAGCAGGGCGTGCTCGGCCGCTGTCAGCCGCAGGGGGCCGGTGCAGCCCAAAGCGCAGGCCTCGCCCAGCAGCAGGCCCTCTTCCGGCTGTCCGGCCGGATGCAGCACGCCCACAGGGCTCCCCGGCTCCCGGCGCCAGAAATGGAAGTCCGCCGCAGCGGGGAAATCTTCCAGCCCGGCCGGAAAATGCCACGCCACCGGGACAGCCTCCCCTGCCGGGGACAGGGGGCTGAACAGCAGCGCGGCGTCTTCCGCCTCCGTCATCCCGCCCTGCCGGATCACGCGCCCTGCCCTGCCAGCTTTTGGACCATCTCCTGCCCCATGACGAAGGCCTGACGGCACTCCTGCGGGAACTGCTCCTCGCGCCGACGCCGCTTGTCCGCCTCGGAAAAACGGTCGGCCACATATCTGGCATAGTCGTCGAACTGCCAGGTGTCGGTCACATACAGGACGGAGGGCGTGCTGAAGATGCGCCCCAGATAACCATCCATGACGGCCAGGGTCTCGGGATAGCCGTGCTGCCGCATGGTCTCCGCATCCACGTTCATGGTGTAGATGCAGGCCATCGCCAGACGGCGGGGCGCGATGGTGCTGCGTCGACGGTCATAGACCAGATAGGGGAAGCACAGACGTTCCTGGAACGAACGCATGGCGCCCGTCACGTTGCCGAAATAGACGGGACTGCCCAGGGCCAGCCCATCGGCCTTTTCCAGCGCGGCCAGCACGGGCGAAAGGTCGTCCTTCAGGGCGCAATGCCCGTACGAGGCCCCGCCCCGGAGCTTGCAGGCGAAACAGCTGCGACAGCCGGAGGCCTGAAGATCATAAAGATGGATCAGCTCCGTATCCGCCCCGGCGCTGCGGGCCCCTTCCAGAAAGTGTTCCAGCACCGTGGCCGTATTGCCCTTTTTGCGCGGGCTGCCGTTGACGGCGAATATCTTCATGGCATCGTGTCTCCGGTTCAGGCGGCCTTCGCGCCGCTGCTGTTGCGGGCCAGGGTACAGCCCACGGCCAGCAGGCTCAGGATACCGAACAGCACCATATCCACCTGCATGCAGTGCAGGAAGGCGTCGATATTGTCCTTGCCCACCGGCTCATGGCCCAGAAAAATACTCAGGGTCAGGGTGATGATGGTCAGGTTGCCCAGCATGCCGGCCGTACGCACCGTGCCTACCAGCCCGGAAGCCTGCCCCACCCGCTGCGGCCCGGCCGCTTCGAGGATGATGGTGGTGTTGGGCAGGGCAAAGATGCTGGCCCCGGCACCAATGAAGCACTGGGCCCCCACGATGATCCAGAGCGAGGAATCCATGTCGAGGAAAGCGGCACTCAGCAGGCCCAGCCCGCAGAGCACCGTCCCGGCGGTGCTGATGAGGCCCTGGTCATAACGGTCGCAAAGACGGGCGGCCAGCGGACTGGCCAGGGACTGCACGGCGGCCTGCAGGGCCAGCATCAGACCGGCCTCCTGCACGCTGAAGCCCCGCCCCACCTGCAGGTAGAGGCTGAAGAAAAAGACCATGCCGAAAAAGGAGCAGTAGTTGACGAAGGCCGCCACCAGCGACAGGCTGAGGACCCTGTTCCTGCACAGCAGGCGCACGTCCACCATGGGGAAGGGACTGCGCAGCTCCCGCCAGACGAAACAGGCCAGCAGCACGAGACAGAGCAAAAAGAGCCCGCCGCCCAGCAGATGATCGTCCGCGATACAGGACGCGCCAAAGGTCAGGGCCGCCATGGCCCCGCCATAGAGCAGACAGCCCGGCACGTCGAAGGGCTCCTTGTCGGCGGTGCGCCACTCCAGGGGGACCCGGAAGATCATGATGCACATGGCGGCCAGCGCGGCCAGGCCCGTGCCCCAGAACAGCCAGCGCCAGCCCAGCCAGCCGGCCACCAGACCGCCCACCGGCGGCCCGCAGGCGATGCCCGCATAAACGGCCACGCCGCTGAGGCCAAGATAGCTGGCCCGCATCTCCTTGGGCGCGGCGGACGCCAGCAGGGCCAGGCTGGACGAACTCAGCATGGCGGCCCCCATGCCCTGGAACAGGCGCAGGCCGATGAAGACGTCGATATGAGGAATGAAACCCAGCACCAGAGCCAGTACACTGAACAGGCTCAGGCCAAAAAGGAAGACCCGGCGCCGTCCGTAGATATCCCCCAGGGTGCCTCCGGCCAGCTGGAACACGACCAGCCCCAGCGTATAGACGGCCCCCAGCAGACTGAGTTCACGGGCACTAGCCCCCAGGCTTTCCCCCAGGGGCGGCAGGACGGCGTTGACCCCGGCCACCATGAACGGCATGAAAAACTGCGCCGCGCAGACGGCCAGCAACAACCAGCGATGTTCTTTTGCGATGCTCATGGACAACCCTAAAACCGGAGGCCGGGGGTGGTCAACCGGATGTGAAATCGTGAAAAAAAGAATAGTTACGGTGAGAAATGATCGCCTCCGTGCAGGGCACAAGACGGCGGCCCGGGGCCGGGCCATGCCTGCAGCAGCGACGCAGGCGGTGCCGGTCCGGAGCACGGTCCCCTCCCTGCGGGGGCGTATCGGGATGCGACGAAAAAACGGGAAGGACACCTGGCCCTTCCCGTTTTTTCAGGGAGCCGCGCGGTCCCGACAGCTCCCGTCATCATTCATGTTCTCCCCCACCGGGGAAGCGGCCTACAGGCCCGCTTCTTCCACCAGGCGCAGGCACATCTCGGATTTGTTGAGGCTGTACAGATGGATGCCGGGCGCGCCGCAATCCAGCAGCTGCCGGATCTGGCGGGCGGCAAAACGCAGGCCCGCTTCGCGCACGGCCTCCACACCGCCTTCGTTGTGGGCCGCTTCCAGTTCCAGATAGAGCTTGCCCGGGATGTTGGCCCCGCACAGCGAGAGCACGCGGCGCAGGGAATCGAAGCTCTGGATGGGCAGGATGCCCGGGATGACCGGCGTCTCCAGTCCGGCGGCGCGCAGCGAGCTGACCAGGGACTCATACTCGCGCACATCGAAGAAAAGCTGGGTGATGACGAAATCCGCTCCGGCGCGCAGCTTGTCGGCCAGATAGGCCCGGTCCGACGCGAAGGTGGCCGCATCGGGATGGGGCGCGGGATAGCCCGCCACACCGATGCCCAGGTCGGGATGCTCCGAGCGCAGGAAACGCACGAGGTCACGGGCGTTGTGGAAATGGCCCGCGTTCCAGTCCCAGTCGCTCACGCCGCGCGGCGCATCTCCGCGCAGGGCCAGCACGTTGTGGACCCCGGCAGCGCGCAGATGGCTCACAAAATCGCTGATGGCCTGCGGCTCGGCGCCCACACAGGTCAGGTGCGCCATGACGGTGAAGCCCCGCCGGGCCAGCTCCGCCGTGACGTTCAGCGTGTTCTGCTGTTTGCCGCCCCCCGCACCATAGGTGACGGAGAGGAAAAGGGGATCGATCGAGCGCAGGCGCTCCACGGTCTCGTAGAACTCCGGCAGATGACTTTCCGCGGCAGGGGGAAAAAATTCCAAAGAAACAAAAGGCTTGGTTGTCTGGCGGAGAGCCTGGGCGATCTGCATGACAAAACTCCTGGGAACTGTGAATCAGAAAAAACGGTTTCGATGCCTCAACTATATCAATATAACTTAATAAGTCAATATAGTTTGCCCGCCCCTTCCCGCCAGAGCCTGATGCTTGCCAAAAAAACAAGGGCGCTCTATGTCAGCAGGTATGGACGCTTCGGTCGCACCCGCTTTTTGTCATCCCGCCTTCCCTGCCGGTCTGCTCCGCCGCAGGCAGCACGCTCTTCTTGCCTGCTGTCTTCGCTCGCTCTACCTGCTGCTCTGCCTGCTGGTCTTCTGCCCTGCCGAAGCCGGAGCGGAAGGGGACCTTCCGCCTGCCCCCCCTGCGCCTTCCCTGAGTCTGGAACTGGAACAGCTCGACCTTTCCGGCCTGCCCGGCCTGCCCCCGCTGCCCGCCGAGGATGAAGTCCTGCCTGCGGCAGCCACCCAGGCCCTGCCGCTCCCGGACGAGGCCCCGGCAGCGGACGCCGGCGCCGAGGCCGATGCGGCCCTGCCGGAAGCCCCCCGCTGGAACGCCCTGGAAGAGGGGCTCGAATATGCGGAGTTCTCCCTGCAATCCGAAGCCGGGCAGCAGGCCTCTTTGACCGTCCTGCGTATCGACCCGGAATTGTTCGACTTCCGCCTCTATGCCAGCGCGGCCCACAAGCATCCGGCCCTGACCCTTGGCCAGTGGGCCGACAGCCATGATCTGGTGGCCGCCATCAATGCCAGCATGTATCTTCCCGACGGCGTCACCAGCACGGGCTACATGCGCCAGGACGACTACATCAACAACAAGCGCCTGGTCCGCCGCTTCGGCGCTTTCTTCGTGGCCGGTCCCCGCCAGGAGGGCCTGCCCCGCGCCGACATCCTGACCCGCGAGGATCCCCAGTGGCAGGAACTGCTGGAGCAATATCGCCTGGTCATCCAGAACTACCGCATGATCAATGACGAGCGCCGCATCCTCTGGTCTCCCGGCGGCCCCCTGTACGCCATCTCGGCAGTGGCCGAGGACGGGGCGGGCAAGATCCTCTTCCTGCACTGCCGCGAACCGCTGGAAGCCTACAGCTTTGCCCACGCCCTGCTCCACCTGCCGCTGGATGTCCGTACCGTCATGTATGTGGAGGGCGGCATGCAGGCCGGGCTGGTGATCCGCTCCCCCGGGCTGCATCAGGAGCTGCGCGGACGGCACCTGGCCGATTTTTGGGTCACGGGCAATGTGCGGGCCCAGCTGCCCAATGTGCTGGGCATCCGTCGTCGGCATGCCCCGGCCCTGCCGGACTGTCCCACCATGCTCCAGCAGACGTCCGTCCCCGCCGCTGCCGCCGAATGATGGCGGAACACGCCAGATATACAGACTTTTTTCTCTGCATCCTTTGCGCCAGGGCGGGAAAGAGTTTTGTGAAAAACTTCTTTATTAAGAAAAATTACTATTATAGCCGGAAAATCTCTTTACAGCGGGGCCGTCTTGGTTCAAAGTAGCGTCGTCGGAAGGAGTTCCGTCAACATGCAAACACCGATCCCAACTGTCCGGCTGCGGACAAAGGTAGACAAATATCATGCCGAACCAGCTTGAAGTTTATAAGTGCACCCATTGCGGCAATATCGTTGAAGTCATCCACGGCGGCGGCGCCGGCCTGGTCTGCTGTGGCGAGAACATGAAGCTCATGAAGGAAGGCTCCACCGACGGCGCCATGGAAAAGCACGTGCCCGTGATCGAAAAGATCGAAGGTGGTTACAAGGTGACCGTGGGCAGCGTGGCCCATCCCATGGACGAGAACCACTACATCGAGTGGATCGAACTGCTGGCCGACAACCAGAGCCTGACCTGTTTCCTGAAGCCGGGCGACAAGCCTGAAGCGGTGTTCAAGACCGACGCCGAAAAGGTCACTGCCCGCGAATACTGCAACCTTCACGGCCACTGGAAGGCCGAAAACTAGGCTCATAAGGAGAGACACCATGAAATACGTTTGCAGCGTGTGCGGTTACGAATACGATCCCGCCGAAAACGACAACGTGCCCTTCGACCAGCTGCCTGATGACTGGACCTGCCCCGTCTGTGGCGTGAGCAAGGATCAGTTCGAACAGGCCTAAGCCCTGTTTCTTCCGCTCTTTCCGCCTGCCCTGCCGCCCCGCGGCAGGGCAGGCTCGTTTATGCCCTTTGCGACATCCTGACCGCGAACAATATCCCCTAATGGAGAATTTTCATGCAGCCCGTTGAAATCAAAAAAGATATTTTCTGGGTCGGTTGCGTGGACTACGATCACCGTGACTTCCACGGCTATTCCCGCTCCCCCGAAGGTTCCACCTACAATGCCTACCTGATCCGCGACGAAAAGAACGTCCTGATGGATACCGTGTATCCCGGCTGGGCCGGCAACATGCTGTGCCGCATCGCCAAGATCATGGATCCTGAAAAGATCGACTACATCGTCTGCAACCACATGGAACCCGACCACGCCGGCAGCCTGGCCGAAGTGGTGGCCCGCGTGAAGCCCGAAAAGATCTTCGTCTCCACCCTGGGCTACAAGTCCATGCAGGGCTACTTCGACTGCAAGGACTGGCCCATCGAAGTGGTCAAGAGCGGCGACAAGCTGAACATCGGCAAGCGCAACATCATCTTCCAGGAGACCCGCATGCTGCACTGGCCCGACAGCATGGTCTCCTACATCCCCGAAGACAAGCTGCTCATCAGCAACGACGCCTTCGGCCAGAACATCGCCACCAGCTACCGCTATGCCGATGAGCACGACCAGGGCGACTTCGTGCGCGCCATCAAGGAATACTACTACAACATCGTGCTGCCCTACTCTCCCCAGGTGCTGAAGACCCTGCCCATCGTGGAGAGCCTGGACATCGACATGATCGCCCCTGACCACGGCCTGATCCACCGCGGCGAAAAGTCCGTGAAGTTCATCGTGGACATGTACCGCCAGATGGCCGAACAGAAGCCCCAGCAGCGCGCCATGGTGATCTACGACACCATGTGGCATTCCACCGAAAAGATGGCCTATGCCGTGTGCAGCGGTCTGGAAGAAGTGGGCGTGCCCACCCGCCTGATGTCCGTGAAGAGCAACCATCACAGCGAGATCATGACCGAACTGGCCAACTGCGGCGCCGTGATCGCGGGCTCCCCCACCCACAACAACACCATCATGCCCCTGATGGCCTCCACCCTGACCTACATGAAGGGCCTGCGTCCCCAGAACCGCGTGGGCGGCGCTTTCGGTTCCTTCGGCTGGTCCGGTGAATCCGCCAAGGTCCTGCACGAGATGCTGGCTTCCATGGGCATGGACATGCCCGCCGATTTCGTGAAGTGCAACTGGACCCCGCGCCACGAAGCCCTGCGCGCCTGCGTGGAACTGGGCAAGACCGTGGGCGAGGCCCTGGAGAAGAAGTGCCAGGGCGAATAAGCCCGCATCCTTCCGAATGCCCTACGGCGTCCCCAACCGGGGGCGCCGTTTTTTTATGCCCCGCGTGAAGCGGCAAAGAGCCTCCGTCCCATCCGGCAGGCAGACATCTACTGGAGCCGGGCAGGCCGAACCCGGGCCGCGGCTTCTGTCAGATAGCCCTGGGAGGCCAGCAGACGGGCCGCATCGGACACGGAAAATCCCTGCCAGGGCCCGCTGGCAGTCCCCTCCCCGTCCCGGGGGATGGCGCCGGTCTCCACCACCAGGACGTTGGCGCCCCAGGCCACCGCTTGCGCCACGGGCGGATGCACGCAGATGTCCGGCGTCTCCTGCCCGCAGCAAATACGTGTCACCGCCACCAGCTGCGCCAGCCGCTCCGCGCTCACAGGCGGATAGGACGCCAATGGACTTCCGGGCACCGGCACACGGGCCATGACGCCGCAGACCTTAGCCCCGGCCTCCAGACCGGCCAGCAGCACGTCCGCTATCTCTTCATCCGTATGTTCGCTGCCCACCGGCTCCACCAGATGGGCCGGGCCCAGACCTTCCGCATGGATCCTGTGCAGGCTCCGCCGCCGTTCCCGGGGATCGAAGGGCGTGTCCCGCCCCTCGCCCAGCCGCAGGGCATGGTAGAGCAGGCCCACACCGGCCTGCCGCAGGGACGCGGCCCCGGCGGCATCAAGCTGGCGGGTATTGGCCACCAGGCAGCAGGAAGGCGGCAGGACGCCGCGGACCCGCGCAGCCAGACCGCACAGAGCCTCCAGACCGTAGGCCTCCGTCGTGCGCAGCACCACCCAGGACGCTCCGGCCGCGGCAAAGGCCGCGGCAGCATGCGCGACCTCCTCCCCGCTCCAGCAGCGGGCGCGGCGCACGATGCCTCGGCTTTGCCCGAAGGCGCAGAAGGCACAGTCCATGGGGCAGGGGACGCAGTCCACACCGATGGCGGCCCAGACCTTTCCCCTGTTGCCCGCCAGAGTGCGCGCCATATGGCGGGCCGTCTTTCCCAGCAGGGCCGCCTGCGGCGAGTCCGCCCCCCAGGACAGCAAGGTCAGGATGTCGTCCCTTTCCGGCAGCTTGCCCTCTAGCGTGTGGCGGCGTACCTTTTCCAGCAGCAGGGCGTCCTCCCGGCCAACGGCAGGGACGTCCCCGGCTCTCCTGATGTCTGTCACGACAGCACCTCCCGGGAAATGGTTTGACAGAGGCCTCTTCTCTGTTTATGTTCAATCTATAGTAGACTAACTCTAATATTATGTTCGTGCAAGAAGATTCCCTTTTTGACGGCTGCCCTTGCAGCGGTTGCAACCTGCCCCGTTTCGTCCTGCCCCTGCTGCTGGGCCTCCTGGCCGATGGCCCGCAGCACGGCTACCAGCTCTTGCAGCGGCTCAGGGACTTCCACACCCTGCGCGACAGCCCGCCGGATCAGGCCGGGATATACCGTCTTTTGAAACAGATGGAGGACAACGGCCTCGTGAGCGGCGAGCAGGGGCCCGGCCGCACCGTGGGCAAGCGCAGTTTCACCCTGACGGCACGGGGACAGGCCTGCCTGGGCACCTGGGCCGGGACGCTGACCCGCTATCAGGAGGACATCGCCTGCATCGTCCGCTTCCTGCGTCGCGGACGGGATGGGGGCGGCCTCTCCTGATATGGGCAGATCCCGGGCCTCCTGCCGTCTGCAAGACCTTTGGGAGGCATCATGGATCATCAGGAGATCGTACGCCAGTTCGCTGCCTGCATCGTTTGCAGCCAGCAGGTCTGCCGCCATTTCGCGCCCCGGCTGGGCATCGACGACAGTCTGGCCCTGCGCATGGCTGCGGCTTTCGGCAGCGGCATGGGCCATGCCGGGACCTGCGGCTGCTTCACCGGCGCCATGCTCGTCCTCGGCCTGCGCTTCGGGCCGCGCGACAGCGCCGCGGCGCCCGCCTGTGCGGAGCGGCTGACCGCCGAGAGCCGCCGCTTCGAAGATCTCTTCCGCCAGGAGCATGGCAGCCTGCTGTGCCGCGACATCCTCGGCATCGACATCTCGTCCCCCGAAGGCATGGCCCGGGCCTGTGCGCAGGGGGTCTTCAGCACTGTCTGCGCGCCGCTGGTGGCCCGCACATGCGCGCTGCTGGAGTCCGGCTGGGACAGGTCATAGAAGCGGCTGGGGCACAGCAGCGCCGCAGCTCCCTTCCCGGCACGCTGCGGTCTCCGCGCCGGAGGCCCTGCGCTCCACGACGCCGGGGACAGATGAAAAAAAGTGACCCACCGGCAAAGCCGGTGGTTCTTCATATGCGCCTGTAAGGCTCTTTTACCAGCCGCGCCCTAACAGGCGCATGGCGGTCTGACATTTGCATTTCTGTTACTTGCGGCCCGTAAACGGGCTACCGGGACACGGAAGGCTCAACTGCGCTCCCAATTTATCCTCATCTAATTGTCTTCGTATGTAATCACGGATTTTCATCGCATTTTTACCTGCCGTATCCACATAATATCCACGGCACCAAAATTCGCGATTGCGGTACTTGAATTTTAAATCACCAAATTGATCATATATCATCAGGCTACTTTTACCTTTCAAATATCCCATAAATCCTGAGACACTCATTTTAGGAGGAATCTCAACCAGCATATGGATATGGTCAGGACAGCATTCCGCCTCGATAATATTTATTCCTTTCCATTCGCACAGTCTGCGTAAAATCTCGCCTATGGCACGTTTTTTCTCACCATAGAAAACCTGCCTCCGGTACTTAGGGGCAAATACTATATGATATTTGCAGTTCCACTTGGTATGAGCTAAGCTTTTGATGTCACTCATCATGACCTCCTTTTGATTTGATTCATAGATGCAGTTGCCAGACCGCAATCCAATGTTAGCAAATCAAAAGGAGCTTTATAACATACTCATAGCTTTAAGCTTTTTTGAACCTCCCGCCTAGCGGGAGGTTTTCTTTTTATACAATCAGAACCACCCGCAAAGCGGGTGGTTTGCTCTGGCCCTGTAAGGGCCTGTTAC